>Ga0126381_100008804_pt1 | contig 11301 bp, 9 predicted proteins | sample PanSoiMetPlot_28_FD_96465 | JGI IMG/M metagenome (GOLD analysis project Ga0126381, IMG submission 96465) | Tropical forest soil microbial communities from Panama - MetaG Plot_28 | ecosystem: Environmental > Terrestrial > Soil > Tropical forest > Bulk soil | place: Panama | collected 2016-02-17 | reverse complement strand
TTTGCTGCACCTCGCGCGGCGAATGATCGTAGTAATAGTCGAGTCCGATCTCACCCCATCCGACGATCTTGGGATGCTTCGCTAATCGAACCAGCTCATCGAAGTCGGCCTGCTTCGCGAGTGTCGCTTCGTGCGGATGTATACCGACAGTGGCATACACTCCGTCGTGCTGTTCCGCGAGCTTGATCGCGCAGTCGAACGTCCCCGTGCCCGGGCCGTCCCCATTGCCGATTGCCAGGATCGTGGTCACGCCAGCCGCCTTCGCCCGCGCAAAGACGTCCTCGCGGTCGCTATCAAATCGTTTGTTTTCGGGATGGCAATGTGAGTCGGTGTACATAAGATGAGCGATCCGCCTTCAGGGGTCAGGTTTTCGCAGTCTTTTCTGACAACCGGCAACTGACAACTTATTTCAGCCTCGCGCCCACCGGCACATCCTCCAGAAATCCCGCCAGCACCGGAACCCCATCATCTCCGACCGACGCCGCCACGATCATGCCCTGCGATTCCAGCCCACGCAGCTTGCGGGAAGCGAGATTCGCAACGATGACGACTTTGCGTCCGATTAGCTTCTCCGGATCATAGGCCTTGGCGATGCCCGCCACGATCTGCCGGGTTTCCGCGCCCAGATCGACCTCCAGCCGCAGCAATTTGTCCGCGCCCTTCACCTTTTCGGCGACCTTCACCTGCGCTACTCGCAGCTCGACCTTGGCGAAATCATCGATCGTGATCGTATCGTTCGTGGATGCTCGAACTAGCGCACCCTCAGCTGCAAAAGGAGCCGCAACTGCCTTGGTCTCAGTGGGCGGCTCTCTAACGGAGGGCTGCCCCGCTCTCTCTTGCTCCATTTGCTGCATCCTCTCGACCGTGCTCTTATCGGCCCGCGGAAACACTGCCTCGACCTTTCCCAGCTTCGTGTGCAAAGGCAGTTGTCCCCACGCGAGTCCCGGCAGATCCAGCTTCGATAGGTCTCCCAGCCCGAGTTGCTCCCAGATCCGCGCGGTTGAGTCCGGAATCACGGGATGCACCAGCGCCGTCACGACCCGCAACGCCTCCGCCGATGTGTGCAAAATGGTTGCCAGCCGCGCCCGTGAGTCCTGGTCCTCTTTCTCCGCAACTGCCCAGGGCTCGTTCTCCACGATGTACTTGTTGACGGCCGCGACCAATGCCCACGCCGTTTCCAGCGCCCGAGAAAACTGGAACTGCTCAAACTGCGTATTAAATTCCGCAATCGTCTTTGTCGCCAGCTCCGCGACTGCGTCGTCGGCTTCAATCCGCGCACCCGGCGATGGATAGGGAATCTCGCCGTCAAAGTAGCGAGTGATCATGCTCAGCGTTCGGCTCGACAGATTGCCCAACCCATTCGCGAGATCGGCATTGAACCGTTCCACCAAGGCATCGAAGCTGAACGAGCCGTCGCTGCCAAACACGATTTCTCGCAGCAGGAAGTACCGCAGGGCATCCGCACCCAGCGTGTCGAGAATCGTCTCGCTGCGCACAATGTTCCCGCGCGACTTCGACATCTTGCTCTCTTCAAACAGCAGCCAGCCATGCGCGATGATCGACTTGGGCAGCGGCAAATCCGCAGCCAGCAGGAACGCCGGCCAATAGACACCATGGAACCGCACGATCTCCTTGCCGATCATGTGGACGTCGGCGGGCCAGTAGCGCTCGAACTTCTTTTTGTCCTTCGCATCGTCCGATCCGTATCCGATGGCGGTGATGTAATTTGCCAGCGCATCCAGCCACACATAGATGACGTGCTTCTCGTCGCCGGGAACCGAAATGCCCCAGTTAAATGTCGTGCGGCTCACCGACAAATCGCGCAAACCGCTGCGCACGAACGAAATCACTTCATTACGCCGCGCTTCTGGCCGAATAAAGTCCGGGTTCTCGCTGTACAAGTTCAGCAGGGGCCCTTCCATGGCCGACAGCTTGAAGAAGTAGTTTTCTTCTTTCACCGTCTCCGTCGGCCGTCCGCACTCGGGGCAGGGAGCACCTGGCTCTGTCACCTCGACATACAGCTCGTCAAACACGCAATATTGCCCGCTGTACGAGCCCTTATAGATGTACCCGCGATCCATCAGTCGCTTGAACAACGCCTGCATGCCGCGCACATGCCGCGGCTCGGTCGTGCGGATGAAATCGTCATAACTCAGCTTCATCCTGTCCCAAAGCTGGCGAAACTCCGCCGACACGCGATCAGCGAACTCTTGCGGCGAGCATCCGGCAGCTACAGCCGCTCGCTCGATCTTTTGACCGTGCTCGTCCGTCCCGGTCAGAAACCAGGTATCGAAGCCCATCATGCGCTGCCGCCTCGCCACAGTGTCACACTCGACGGTGGTGTATGTGTGGCCGATATGCGGCCGCGCATTCACGTAATAGATAGGCGTTGTAATGTAGAACTTCTCAGCGTTATCCATTCTTCTTATCCAAATACAACCGCATCGCCTCTTGCATCACCATCTTCAGCGGAACATTCCGCGCCGCCGCAATCTGCCGGCAGTCCTCATACTCGGGCGCCGCCTGAAACTCTGTGCCATTGACGCTTCCAATCTTGATTCGCACCTCGCCCCACGGAGTGGCAACCCTTTCATGGCGGCGCGCCACAATCCGCCGTTGCTCACGCCTGCTGCGCACTCCCAGGGTGCTGCTTTCATGAAACAAAATATCGCGCAGCTTCGACTCCTCCTCCGCCTTGCATAACACCGTGACCAATGTTCCTGGCCGCCCCTTCTTCATCTGCACGGCCGTCGTGAACACGTCCAGCGCGCCTTCGGCCAGCAACCGCTCCGTCGTATAGCCGATGATCTGCGGATTCAAATCATCGAGATTCGCCTCCAGCACAATGACTTCCTCGCTCGCTAAAGCATCGTCACGTCCCGCCTGAACCAGTTCTGATGCGATGCTCTTGCCCACCACCAGTCGCAACACATTCGAGTGGTCAGGGAAGTCCCGCGTCCCGGCTCCGTACCCGATCGTCTCCGTCTTCAGCGGAGGGATTGCGCCAAACTCAGCCGCTAGCTTCCGCACGATCGCTGCTCCTGTCGGCGTAACTAGTTCTTTCTGGATCTCGCCCGCATACACCGGAATGCCCTCCAACAGCTCCAGCGTCGCCGGAGCCGGAACCGGCAGCACTCCATGTGCACACTTAACCGTTCCACTACCAACATTCAGCGGCGATGCCACGAACCGGTCAACTCCCAATGCCTCTGCACCAACCGCCGCGCACACGATATCGACTATCGCATCTGCCGCGCCGACCTCGTGAAAATGCACCTTCTCGACGTCAGTGTTGTGGACCTTAGCTTCGGCCTCTCCCAGCGCTTGGAAGATCGCGCTGGCCTTGCTCTTTGCGCTCTCGCTAATGGGAGCAGCCGCAATAATCTTCAGAATCTCGCTCAGATGCCGCCTATGAGAATGAGCCTGTTTCTCTTGATGCTCATGATCGTGCGAGTGCTCCTCGTGAGCTGCACTCTCCCAGAACTCTTCCCGCGGCAAGTCTTCCTTTCCCCCAACCACCACATCGATCTTGACCGCCGATATCCCGTTGCGATCAACACGCGATATCTTCAGACTCGCCCCGATATCCAGTGTCGCAACCGTCTTCTGCAGCAACTCGAAGGGAACCCCAGCATCCACCAGCGCGCCGAGAAACATATCGCCGCTAATGCCGGAAAATCCGTCGAGGTAAGCAATACGCATAAATCTTGTCCGCAAGTGTCCTGAGTCTCTATTTCATCACATACGCACCTGCCTTGTATCAGGCGTCATTCGGATATGAATCCTCTCGTTTCCTTGAGCACACCCACTCGAGTGCCCAATCGCGGCGGGCTTTCCCCTACCTGTCATCCCGGAGCCAGCAGCGCAGCGCTCTCGACTTATGCCGAGGGACGCTCCGGCATCGCTTACACTATCTCCCTACCCGCTTTCAGCACGGGAGCCATCGTGTACCTGGAACGCCAAAAACAATTAGCCGGCCACGTCCGCGGCTTCCTGCAGTCGAAGTACGGCGTCGATCTCCCCGAAATCGTCATCGACGCCCCGCCCAAGGTCGAAATGGGCGAGTTCGCCATGCCGTTCCCTTTCGAGCTGGCCAAGCGGCTCCGCAAGGCTCCACGCAAGATCGCCGAAGAAGTCGTCGCCGAGATGCCGCTGCCCGATGGCTTCGACAAATTCGAAGTCGCCGGCGCCGGATACATCAACGCCCGCCTCAAGCGTGACGAGGCCGCACGTGCGCTCGCCACCCAGACTGCCATTGCAATCTCCGATCACACCGGCGAAGGTGCCGCTGATGTGAAAGGTAAGATCCTGGTTGAACACACCAGCATCAATCCCAACAAGGCCGCCCACATCGGCCATCTGCGCAACGCCATCCTGGGCGACACCTTTGTCCGCCTCCTCCGGGCTGCCGGACACACCGTCGACATCCAGAATTACATCGACAATACCGGCGTTCAGGTCGCTGACGTTGTCGTTGGATTCGTGCACCTCGAGAAGCAGTCGAAAGCCCAGATCGCAGCCCTCGCCGCCTCTTCGCCGCGCTTCGACTACTACTGCTGGGACCTCTACGCGCGTGTCTCCCAGTGGTACGAGCAGGATCAGGAAAACTTTAAAGTTAGACTTGAAGCATTACATGCCATCGAGCAGGGTGGGAATGAGATGGCGGAGATCGCTGACCTGGTCTCCACAGCCGTTTTGCGCCGCCATCTCGTGACCATGGACCGTCTCGACATCGAGTATGACTTCCTGCCGCGCGAAAGCGAAATCCTCCACCTGCACTTCTGGGACCTCGCCTTCCAACAGCTCAAAGACAAGGGCGTTCTGTATTTCGAGACCGAAGGCAAGAACAAGGGCTGCTGGGTCATGACCCGCCCAGCGCAGCCGACCAAGGCCAACGCCGCACGCACCGCCGCCGAAACCAAACCCACCGCTGAGGAAAAATCCGGTCCCGACGAAGACGCCAAGGTCATCGTCCGCTCCAACGGAACCGTCGGCTACGTCGGCAAAGACATCGCCTATCATCTGTGGAAGTTCGGTCTCCTCGGCCGCGACTTCGGATACCAGAAATTCTTCCGCTATCCCAACAACCACGAGTGTTGGATCTCGGCCGAGCACGGCGAAGCCGATCATCCCCACTTCGGCGGCGTCGAAGCCATCTACAACGTCATCGACTCGCGTCAAAGCGATCCCCAGAACACCGTGGTCGAAGCGATCCGCCTGCTTGGCTATCCCGACAAGGCCGCCCATTACACCCATTTCTCGTACGAGATGGTCGCCCTCACACCGCGCTGTGCCATGGAATTGGGCTACGAGGTCAGCGAAGAAGATCGCGTCAAGGCCTACATCGAGGTCTCAGGGCGCAAGGGCTTCGGCGTCAAAGCCGACGACCTGCTCGATGCGCTCATCGCTGCCGCCAGGCAAGAAGTCGACAGCCGCCATCCCGACCTCAGCGACTCCGAGCGCAGGCACATCAGCCAGCAGATCGCCATCGGCGCGCTGCGCTACTTCATGCTCAAGTTCACCAAGCAGTCGGTCATCGCCTTCGACTTTAAGGAGGCGTTAGCGTTTGAAGGCGAAACCGGACCCTATGCTCAGTACGCAGTCGTTCGCGCGACCAACATCTTCCGCAAAGCCGGCATCGAACCTGAACCAGCACTTACTGCCGATATCGCTTACGCTCGCTTCTTGGCCGATTCCGCCGGCACCGAAATCTGGGAGCTCTGGCTGCTGGCAGGGAAGACCTCGTCCATTATCGAGCAATGCATCGCGACCACCGAGCCTGCCTACGCCGCCAAGCACGCCTTTCAGCTGGCGCAGCAGTTCAACAACTTCTACCATCGCCATCACATTCTCACGGAGGCCGATGAAGGCCGAAAGAAATTCCTGTTGGCTACCGCCGCCGTCGTCCGCCGCGAACTGATCGCTCTTCTCGCCGTCATGGGCATCAACTGCCCACCTGTGATGTAGTTGCTCCACAACCGTGTGTCGGAGTCTGGTGGGCGTCAAACAACACTCGCTTTTGGAATTCCTGTGGCTCTGCTGATCAGGCCCCGCAGTGTCCAGCCCCCTCACGCGCCACAGCCGCATTCCTATGACTTGCGGCGAGAATTTCTCCGGAATTGAACGGCAGGACGTTCCGGTCAGCCTGTCCGTGGATCAACAGGATGGGAGTGTGTGATCGGCTCGCAATATCGATTGGATTCGCCGTATCCAGATCGGGCCCATAGCGGCATTTGAAATGCCGGTAGGCGATTTCCGTGAACAACGTTGAAAACGCCGATTCAGCTACAACCGCGCAAAATCGACTTTCGTTTCCAGAGACTGCAAGAGAATTGCCAGCTCCCATCGACTCTCCGGAGCCGTAAACGCAGTTTTCGGTATGATCTTTCTTCAGCCAATCCAACCAGCGGTGGACGTCGTCCCGTTCTACAACACCGTGTCGCAAATGTCCCCCGCTCGTACTTGAGCTCGTGAGTCTACAAGCAGTACTCGGTACCCATTCGCCAGGAACAATCTGGCAAATCCTCTGACGCCCATGCGATTGTCGCTGATGCCGTGCAAGAGGATGACGACACTTCCATTCTGCTGTTCAGGCACGGCGAACGTGCCTTGCAGCAGCACCCCGTCGCTTGCAGTCAGTTCCACGTCTTCCATACGGGGGAGGGGTTTGCACACGCAAGCCACTCGGGTGGCTTTGCGTGTGAGTACGGAAACGCATAGGATGCGCGGCAATCTCGCCAAGCAGGATACCACCAACCCACCATCAAAATGGCAAGACCCAGCAACCCCAACGCTATCGTTTGCATCAGGCGAGAAAGCATCATAACGTACTGATTACGAGGCGATGCCCATCGCAGCTCTCTCGGTTGCGAATGCTCCCGAGTTACGATACTTTCATGTTCACCCCTCGCCCCATCGGCCACGCTCGTACCCCCTACAAGCAAACCAGCAAAATTCCTAAGGGCCTTGGCGTGAAACATGACGCCGAAGGCGTTCTCGAGATACTGCCTGAATTCGAGCCCGGCCTCCTCGACATCGAAAGCCTCTCTCACCTTTATGTGTTATGGTTTTTTGATCGTTCTGAAGGATTCGACCTGGTCGGCCAGCCTCCCTGCGACGACCGCCCCCACGGTGTCTTCGCCACCCGCTCTCCGCGCCGCCCGAATCCGATCGCGCTTACCGTCGTCGAGCTCCTTTCCCGCGACGGCAACAAACTTCGCGTTCGCGGCCTCGACATGCTCGACGGCACACCGATCCTCGACATCAAACCCTATCTCTCGAACGTTCCGGAAGAGAAGTTGCGCCGCGGCTGGCTCGCCGAAGCCGAGGCTCGTAAGGAAAATCAGGAATAAGGCTGGGTACCCCATCCGTTCGCCTAGCGTTGGCGAAAGGGTGCGGCGAATGGAGCCTGACTGGCGATCGCTTTGTATTCGGGCACGACTTCAGTCCTGCGACCAACGGTTGGTTCTTGTCACGCAAGGGAGCTTGAGCCCGGTGCTGGGATGTGGACGTGGTTCCGTGTCAACTACCAGCTGCTATACGCCGTGCCTTCACTTGAGTTCTGTTCGCTACCGCTATGCACGTCGATGATCCCCGGCTGCGACTGGTCCGGCGACATGATGCTGTCATCCGTCATCGGCACCCAGCTGTCTCGGGTATTGGTGAAAGGGTCTTTGGGAAGCTCCTTTAGGTACCCCGCCTCCACCAGGTCCTGTAGCGATTGCGGGGCCTTCTGTTTGTCCAACGTGTACTGATCGATCACGGACCGCAGGGTATAAAGATCGTCGCGCAGAACCGTCTCCCGCGCCCGCAAGATCGACGCCTGATACCGCGGAATCGCCACTGACATGAGAATGACGATTATGCTGATAACCACCATCAGCTCAATTAGCGTAAATCCGCGTTGACGAGAGCGCCGCTTCATTGTCCCAAATTCCGAAAAAAGCCAACCTACCACGTCTTATACTTCGTGCCGTCGAGCGCCGTGCCTTCCGATTTGGTGTAGACGTCGAAGACGCTCTGCCCGCCCCACGAATCCGAGTCTGGCTCGTCCTGCATCGACCGCTGTCCCCATTCCGTCGTGCCCGTCATCGGATCGACCGGAATCCTCCGCAGAAACCGTATTTTCTTGCCGTTCGAATCCACGCCCTTCACCAGTGTGTCCAGGTCCGGCGGGTACCCCTGGCTATCGACCTTCACCTGAAATGCTCCACGATCGGCAGCGTCCTTATAGCGGTCGATCGCATCGCGCATCTCCCACAACGCACGCCGCAAATCGCGTTCTTTGTTGCGTTGTATCGTGATCCGGACCACCGGTACCGCCGCCGCCGTCAAAATCATCAGGATCGTCATGGCGACGATCAGTTCGATGACGGTAAATCCTCGAGCGGCGTGCCTGCCTTGGTCGTGCCAGGCCGCCCGTCGAAGATTGCCAATGGCGGAAGGGAGGAACTTCACACTCCTGATTTTAATCTCCTCCGAAGCCAAAAGCCCATGGTCCCGGTCCTTCTATCCACCACCCACTACCCACTGCCGCTAGTGCACCGTCACAATCGCCTGTGACCCGCCGGCCGGAATATTCTGCATGCTGGCGTTCTTCAGGGTTGCCCGATTGATACTCAGCGTCGCCTGTCCGGGTGCCTTCGCCTGGAACGTCAGCGTAAACACCTGCCCGTCCCCGCTGATGCCGCTGCTCCCCGGCGGACGCGAAGCTGTCAGTTGCAGAATTCCCATCATGCTGTCATCGCGATGTACGAGCGCTACCGCCTGCCCATCCTGCGATAGCATCGGGCCATTGGACACGTTCACCAGTTGCAACACATTCGGGTTATAGAGAATCTGCAGCGGCACGGAATACACATTCTGCCCGCCCGCCAGGTTCACATTTACGGTAAACGTTGTTCCCACCGCCTGGCTCAACGAGGGTGGATCGAAGCTCACCAGCGCGCTTCCCGCCGGCGCCGCCGCCACGCCCTGATCGGTTGGCTGGGTTGCCGGCGCCGGAGCAGATGATCGGTTCGGCGCAGTCCCAACCGGCTGGTCCGGTGCCGGCGGAGTCGTGCGATGCAGCGTGATTGCGTTCGCCGTTCCTACATCAATCGCCCGCGTATTCGAATTGTCCACCTCCTGTGCCCGCACGATATGCGGGATCAACATGAACACCAGTTCGTTGTCCTGCCGCTGCTTGTTTTCGGTGGAGAAGAAGTACCTGAAGAAAGGAATCGACGCCAGCCCTGGAATTCCGTTGATCGACTTACTCTCCGTCTCCTCTAGAATTCCGCCCATGATGTTGGCTTCGCCCTCGCGCATGCGGATCTCATGCTCGATCTTGCGCTGCCCGATTACCGGCTGCTGAATGCCGCCGATGTTCTGGTACGAATCCACCGCCGAAATATCCATCGCCAGCTTCAGCGTCACTTGGTCCGTGCCATGCACGCGCGGCGTGACATCGATGTTCACGCCGACGTCGATGTAGTTGAACTGCGTATTGACCAGCGGGTTAATGCCAACGCCGCCGATACCCGGCTGAAACGAACCCGTCGCCACTGGCACCCGCTGGCCAATCTTGAGCGACGCCTTTTGTCCATCCAGCGCACGAATCTGCGGCTGCTGCAGGATCTTCGTGGTGCTGTCGTTGTACAAAAACGACGCGGTGGCTGGCGGGACCGTCACCTGAAAATTGGTCGCGTTGATGTGCGCCAGGCTGTTGAGATTGATGACCCCCGCAGTGGCCCCCGTACTGGTCGTGGCCGTGCCATTTCCGGTGCCGATGTTGCTACCCGTCGTTGAGGTCGAGGTAATAGTGTTATCAATCAGCGCAACCGAAACGTTGGTCGGCGGAGTGATGCCCAAGTCGCGTAGCTTGTTGCGCTGTACCTGCATAATCACCACGTCGACTACGACCTCAGGACGCGATTTGTCCAGATCGTCGATCAACTTTTCCGCTAGGGCGATCTGGTCAGGTGTGCCGCGCACCACGATCGCCTGCTGGGAAGGGAACTGCTGTAATCGTTGCGTGTCCAGCAGCGTGCGCAAAATGTTCACCAGGTCCTGCAGTTCGTTCGGCTGCGACAGATTGGTCAAGTAGAAGGTCCGGATAACGCTTTGCTCCAGCTCTTTCAGCTTCGCTGGAGTATCCGCCGCCACAAAAATCGTGTTCGGAGTCACGGGTCGCCAGAAAGTCTTCGACTCCAGCGCGGTAATCTCCAAGGCTTCTTCCAGCGTCACGCCGTTCAGCTCTACTCGGATGCGGCGCGAAGTGTAGTCCGGATCGAACAGCACATTGATCCCGGCCAGCTTTCCTATGGTCTCGTAAATAGTCTTGCTGTCCTCACTCATCTTCAAAGTGATCGGCGCATTCGCAATCGGAGCCAACTCCACGGGCCCGCCCGCCTCCTCCATTCGCTTATGCAGGGCCGATTGCGCAGCTTCATTGGGAGACGGCTGCGGCGCCGGCTCTAACGATTCTTTCAGTTGCCGCGAAATTTTGTTGATTTCCTGCTGGGCAATAAAGCTCGACGGATCAATCGCCAGCGCCTGCTCAAACTGAGTCAGCGCTTCCTGTAGCTTTCCGGATTTCTCCAGCAACTGCCCCTTATGGACGTGCGAAGCAGAGGCCAAAAAACGAACCCGCTCGAACGACGCCCGGTACTGAATATCGCTAGGTTTTAGTTCGTATGCCTGATGATAAAAGTTATAAGCCCCCTCGTAGTCTCCCCTGACTTCGGCATCAAGACCTTGCTTGTAGAGCGCCTTGGCCTTATCGGTGGAGAATGCGGGAAGCGTGCAGAAGATCGTGCAGATAAGGAACAGGGCCAGTGCACGGGTAAGCCGTTTCATCAAAATCCTTAGGAGCAGGTTTTCCGGACGCCTCTTCAGTCTTTCCCGAATCGCGCGCGCCCCACCATTATCGCCCTCCGTTGGCGTTAGGGTGGAAATGAATCACTCTGAACCAGACTATCCGGTACGCAGTTCTGACTTCCGCGCGAGCGAAATGTGAGCGACCGCTTCGAACTCGAAACGCTCTTCGTCACAGCACCACAGCCGCCAGAATTGGCGCGATTATAGCATCCCGCTCGCGGGCATATGTGTGACTTAACGGTGTGTTAGCATACGAGTTTCGCCCCCCCGGGGAAATTCGTCGTCATGCCCCGCCCTCGGCAATCCACAGGTCGTCCCGAGAAGGAAAAGAATCCCCGGCGTGATCCAACTGCCAGCGGTGAGCGCGATGCGTCCGTCAACCGCGCCGCGTCCCACAACTACTTCCTGCTCGAGAAATTCGAAGCCGGAATCGCCCTCCGC
>Ga0126381_100008803_pt1 | contig 11301 bp, 11 predicted proteins | sample PanSoiMetPlot_28_FD_96465 | JGI IMG/M metagenome (GOLD analysis project Ga0126381, IMG submission 96465) | Tropical forest soil microbial communities from Panama - MetaG Plot_28 | ecosystem: Environmental > Terrestrial > Soil > Tropical forest > Bulk soil | place: Panama | collected 2016-02-17 | reverse complement strand
GCTGGTAACCGATGGCGGCACGGTGGTCATCGGCGGCGTCATCCAGACCAGCAACTCCATCAACTACCAGCAGGTGCCCTTGCTCGGAGATATTCCCTGGCTGGGCAACCTGTTCAAGCATCAAACGGTGAACAGCTCCAACCAGGAGTTGATCTTCTTCATCACCCCGCGAATCGTACAAGCGTAAGCGGAACGAAAAGTTAGCAGGAAGCAGCCGCCGGCATTCTGAGTAATCAGGCCGGCGGATTGTTTTTGGGATTCAGTCAAGCTCAGGCGCTGCGTTTTTCTACCTTGCTGCGCGCGACTTGTAACACGGATAGTGGCAATTTGATGGTTCGAGCGGGAGATTCACCCTCGATCACCTCGACCGCAATCCCCCCCTCCCGATGCGGGAACGGGTCGGAAACGAGCTCAACTTCCGAGCCATACAGGCGGACACGATTCGAGCGGGAATAACCCAGGCTGATTAATTTGCGGCAAGTATCATGGTCCTGAGAGCGGTCCATCTGAACTGTCATAAGTTCCCCTAGAATCCGCATTAGCGGCTGGATAGCTTTAATTGTAAACGAAAACTAATCCAGAATAGCCCGCAACTGTGCCTTTCGAGACGGTCGCTAGTCCATGCGAGTTCGGCTGTCCCCCCAGCTCTGGATCGATAAGATAAACTCTTTATCATGAATTACAAACGGCGCTCTGAGGCAGTGCGGGAGGCGCTCGAATCCCTGCGCTTGGACGCGCTGATCACAAGCAACCTTGCGAATATCCGCTACCTTTCGGGCTTTACCGGCAGCTCCGCCCTGCTTATCGTAAGCGGTCGAGAGAACGTCTTCTTTAGCGATGGGCGCTACACGGAACAGGCCCGCCTGGAGGTCGAGGGAGCGAGAGTGAGGATCGTGAAGGGGAAGTCGGCCTTGGCTACGGCCTCCGCATGGTTGTCTCACGAGAGGAAGTTCCGCCGAATCGGCCTTGAGGCAGCGCAGCTGACGGTAGCCGACCGTGATGCGTTCGCTACTGCCGTTCCGCGAAGCACCCGGATGGTTTCGACTTTGTCGATCGTCGAACGGCTGCGGATGAGGAAAGACTCGGAAGAAGTAGGCCGTATCCGCAATGCCTGCCACCTCGGCGCCGAACTGTTCCAGGGCTTAGTGAAAACGATCCGCCCGGGGCGTTCCGAGTCTGAGGTCGCCGGAGAACTTGAGCTCGCCGCCCGCCAACGCGGCGCCGAGCAGATGTCCTTTCCAACCATCATTGCTGCCGGCAAGCGGTCGGCTCTGCCGCACGGCCGCGCGTCGAACGAGCCCATTCCCTCAAGGGGATTCGTCGTGTGCGACTTCGGTGTTATACTCGCCAGCTACTGTTCTGATATGACCCGCACCGTGCACGTGGGGCGTCCGCAAGCGGAGGCGCGCGCGGTGTACGAGGCGGTTTGGGAAGCCCAGCAAGCGGCCATCGAGGCCGTTAAGCCTGGGGTGAGCGTTGGCGAAGTCGATCAAGCTGCTCGTAAATTGCTGCAAAAAAGAAACTTAAGTAAATATTTCACGCATTCTACCGGCCATGGCCTCGGCCTTGAGGTGCATGAAGCTCCGCGAGTGGCTGCTGGCCAAGCGGAGATCCTGCGGCCGGATATGGTCATTACGATTGAGCCGGGAGTTTACGAGTCTGGCAAAGGTGGAGTACGCATCGAAGATACGGTCGTGGTCACGGATAGTGGTTGCGAGATTTTGACGCCGTCGCCGAAAGAAATGATCGTTGTCTGAGCTGTTCTGAGCCTTTTGTGAGTCCGGCCGGATCGCGGGCCACCCGCAATCGCATGAATCAAAAAGAGCTGAAAGAACTCATCGAGTTCATCATCGAAAAAGATATTGCCGAGTTCGAACTGGAGCGCGGCGATGTCAAGCTGCGAATCCGGCGCGGCCCTGCCGAATCGGCGCAGCCGCCCGCCGAGCGCATCATCGCCGTGCACCCGGCGCCCGTGGCGGTTCCCCCGGCGCATCCGCCGGAGCATACTCCAGCCACCGCACCACATGCTGCGAGCGCCGAAGCCGGTCTGCATATGGTCAAGTCGCCCATCGTGGGGACCTATTATGAGTCGCCTTCGCCGGGATCGCCGCCGTTTGTCAAACCCGGAGACGTGGTCGAAGAAGGCCAGGTGCTATGCATTGTTGAAGCCATGAAACTGATGAACGAGATCGAGGCGGATGTTGGCGGAGAGATTGTGAAGTGCCTGGTCAAGAACGGCCAGCCCATTGAATACGGACAGGAGTTGTTTGCCATCCGGTCAAAGAAGTGATGCTCGAACGGGCGGAGACGACCGTGTCTGCCATGCCAAGTTTCCGGAAGGCGCGGGCGTGCCCGCCCGCAGCCATGCCGCTAGACAGAATTGATGTTCAAGAAGATCCTCATTGCCAATCGCGGTGAAATTGCCCTGCGCGTAATCTGCGCCTGCAAGGAGCTGGGCATCCGCGCGGTAGCCATTTACAGCGAAGCGGACCGTAATTCGCTGCACGTGCGCTTTGCTGACGAGGCGATTTGCGTCGGCCCTCCTCAGCTCGCCCAGAGTTATCTCAATATTCCTGCAGTGATCAGCGCCGCGGAGATCGCCAACGTCGATGCCATCCATCCTGGCTATGGCTTGCTCTCCGAGAACGCGAACTTCGCTGAGGTGTGCGAAACCTGCAATATCAAATTCATTGGGCCCTCGCCCGAAGTCATTCGCCTGATGGGCGAGAAGGAAAAGGCGCGGGCGGCCATGAAGAAGGCCGGCGTGCCCATCTTGCCGGGATCCGAGGGGGTGCTGTCAAGCGAAGGCGAGGCGCTCGAATGGGCGCGCACCGTGGGCTTTCCGGTAATCATCAAGGCCTCGGCGGGAGGCGGCGGCCGAGGCATGCGCATCGTCCGCTCGGAACACGACCTGCCCATGCTTTTTTCTGCGGCCCAGGCCGAAGCCGCAGCCGCGTTCGGCAACGGCGACCTCTACATGGAGAAATACGTTGAGCATCCTCGCCATATCGAGTTTCAGATTCTTGCCGACCAGTTCGGCGCGGTGGTGAGCCTTGGCGAGCGTGAGTGCAGCATTCAACGGCGACATCAGAAATTGCTCGAAGAGTCTCCCTCCACCCAGATGACTCCCGAACTCCGCGAGCAGATTGGAAAGATCCTGTCGAAGACGCTTTCCGACATCGGATACACGAATGCCGGCACGGTCGAGTTTTTGATGGATCGCGACCGGCGTCTCTACTTCATCGAAATGAACACGCGCATTCAGGTGGAGCATCCCGTCACCGAGATGGTCACCGACGTCGATTTGGTGAAGAGCCAGATTTCCATCGCCGCGGGCGAGAGTCTCGACAACGTGCTGCACGGGCCCATCCTGCATCGCGGCCACGCCATCGAATGCCGGATCAATGCCGAGCATCCGGAGAAGTTCACCCCTTCGGCGGGGAAGATCACGACCTTCAATCCTCCTGGCGGGACCGGCGTCCGCATTGATACCGCCGCCTATGCCGAGGGCACGATTCCGCCCTATTACGACTCCTTGATCGCGAAACTGGTGGTGCGCGGCAAGGACCGCGCCGAAGCGATTTCGCGTATGTCGCGCGCGCTGGAGATGTTCATTGTCGAGGGCGTGTACACCACGATTCCTCTGCACCGCAAGATTCTGGCCGATCCCGAATTCCGCGCCGGGCACACGGACACAACTTTTATCGAATCATTTCTGGCGAGGAACGGAAAGGACAAAGTGGTTGCGTCCGGTGAACCTCAGTCCTGAAGGGGACAACCGAGGAACCCTCCATTCCCCATGACCCAGCTTCCGCGCCTTTACGCCATCCTCGATCGCGCACGCTTTACCGGCACGGAAACTCTCGTCTCCGCGGCCGAGAAGCTCTTCGGTGCGGGAGTGTTGCTGATGCAATACCGCAATAAATGCGGCGACGCGGGCGCGATGCTGACCGAGGCCCGGGAATTGCGCCAGCGGCTTCTGGGCGCGAAGGATAGGATGGCTCCACGGCTCATGATGAATGACCGCGCCGACCTATGCTTGGCGGCGGACTACGACGGCGTGCATGTCGGCCAGGAGGATCTTCTTGCGGAAGCCGCGCGTAAGATCGTGGGACCGGATCGCTGGGTGGGTGTTTCGACGCACAATGCTGAGCAAGTGGCGAAAGCCGACCAGACGCCGGCAGCCTACATCGCCGTGGGCCCGGTGTTTGGGACTTCCAGCAAAGCCAATCCCGACCCGGTGATCGGACTGGACGGAGTGCGGCAGGCACGCCGGCTTACCCGCAAGCCGCTGGTCGCGATCGGTGGGATTACGCGCCAGAACTGCCTTTCAGTCATGGAGGCGGGAGCCGATTCGGTGGCGGTGATATCCGATCTGTTACGGGACCCGGCGAAATCAGCAGAGGAATTTTTGCGGATTCTGGGGTAAAGTCTAGTGGCTGGTGAGTTGTGCCCAGTGGTTTTGAAACCTTGACCGTTCAAGCCAAGCCGGTGCTCGTCGCGCGCGAAGAGGTTCGCGACCGCGAGTTCGTCAAAGGTCTCGGCCTGACCAGTTCCACCATGCTGGTCATGGGGTCGATGATCGGCTCGGGGATCTTTCTGGTTTCCGCAGACATCGCGCGGCAGACGGATTCGCCGGCTCTTTTGATCGGCGCCTGGGTGGTGACCGGTTTTCTGACCATTGTTGCCGCGCTCAGCTACGGCGAACTCGCGGCCATGATGCCGCAGGCCGGCGGGCAATACGTTTATCTGCGCGAGGCTCTCGGCCCCTTGTGGGGTTTTCTCTATGGATGGACGCTTTTCCTGGTCATCCAAACCGGCACGATTGCCGCCGTGGGCGTGGCTTTTGGCCGGTTCCTGGGGGTCTTCTTTCCTTCCATCTCCTCCACCCATTGGATCGCCGGTCTGCATTGGACGGCTCCCAGTTTGGTCATCGGCCCAGTGCGCCTCGGGGGCATGGACGTCGGTTTGAACACGCAGAACCTGATGGCGATCCTGCTGGTGGTGGTACTTTCCATCATCAATGTTTTTGGCATCAAGCTCGGCGCCCTCATTCAGGATGTATTTACCTTCGCCAAAGTGTCGGCGCTATTAGGACTGGTGGTCTTCGGGCTTCTCAGAGGCCGCAATGCCATTGCGCTGGCGGCGAATTTTGGCTCGAACTTCTGGCACAACGTTCACGCCATGCACCCGGTCGAAGTCGGCGTGGGCGGACCGACGGTATTGGTCGGCACGCTCACCATCCTCGCGGTGGCCCAGGTGGGTTCTCTGTTTTCCGCCGACGCCTGGAACAACGTGACCTTCACCGCGGGCGAGGTGATCAATCCCAAGCGCAATTTGCCCCTGTCGCTGGCCCTCGGAACCGGGATCGTCATCGCCCTCTACATCGCATGTAACATCGTGTACCTGAACGTCCTTCCCTTGGAAGGTGTGGCCACAGGCGCCACCATCTACCTGCAGCACGGAATCCAGCACGCCACCGAAGACCGGCTCGCGACGGCGGCACTCTCGCAGATGTTCGGGGCCATCGGCGGCTACCTGATGGCGGTGGCCATCATGGTTTCCAGCTTCGGCTGCAATAACGGATTGATCCTCTCCGGCGCGCGGGTGTACTACGCCATGGCCAAGGATGGTTTGTTCTTCCGAGGTGCGGGAAAGCTGCATCCCACCTATAAGACCCCGGCGGCATCGTTGATGGTGCAGATGGTCTGGATATCGATCCTGTGTGTTTCCGGCAGCTATGGCCAGCTGCTTGACTACGTGGTATTTGCCGTGCTGGTGTTCTATATTTTGACCATTGCCGGTCTGTTCATCCTGCGGCGCACACAACCCAACGCCGAGCGTCCCTATCGCGCCATTGGATATCCGGTGCTGCCCGCCGTCTATATCGTAATGGCGGTATTTATCGATATCGTTCTGTTACGCTACAAGCCGCAATACACCTGGCCGGGCCTGATCATCGTACTGCTTGGGATTCCGGTCTATTACGCATGGAATTCGCGGCGGAAGGCAAAGGAGCCTTCTGCTGCCTGAGGAGACTATGGCGAGTCTGTTTGCCAAGAAACCATTAAACATAATTCTTTCCGAGGCGCAGGAAACCGGCGAACACAGCCTGAAGCGCGCGCTCGGCGTATTGAACCTGGTCACCCTGGGTATTGGCGCGATTATCGGCGCCGGGATTTTCGTGATCACCGGCCAAGCGGCGGCGCAGTTTGCCGGTCCCGCGATCATCCTCTCGTTCGTCATGGCAGGCATCGCTTGCGCCCTGGCGGGTCTCTGCTATTCCGAATTCGCGTCGATGATCCCGATTGCGGGCAGCGCTTACACCTATTCCTACGCCACCCTGGGCGAGCTGATCGCTTGGATTATCGGCTGGGACCTGATCCTCGAATACGCCTTCGGTGCGGCCACCGTTGCCGTTGGTTGGAGCGGGCATTTACGCGCGTTCTTGCACGACCTCGGCTTCAACCTGGGCTCGATGCCGGGCACCAATTTTGCCCTGTTCGGGCATACCGTCGAGCTCCGATATGACTTCATCGCATTTCTCATCATTGCATTCATCACCGCCATCCTGGTGATTGGAATCAAGGAATCGGCAAACTTTACGACTACCATCGTATTCTTGAAAGTGGCGGTGGTCTGCGTCTTCATTGCTTTGGCCACCGCTTTTCTGTCGAGCCATAACTGGCAGCCCAATCACTGGCATCCTTTCATTCCCGCAAATACCGGCGAGCGCGGCCAATTCGGCTGGTCGGGCATTTTGCGCGGCGCAGGTGTGGTGTTCTTCGCCTACATTGGCTTCGACGCCGTTTCGACGGCGGCGCAGGAGGCGCGCAATCCCAAGCGGGACATGCCAATCGGTATCCTGCTCTCACTGGTGATTTGCACCATCCTCTACATCGCCGTTTCCGGATTGCTGACCCGCATCGTTCCCTACACCCAGCTCAATGTCCCCGATCCCGTGGTTGTCGGCATGCGCGCTACCGGTCATACCTGGGCGACGATCCTGGTAGAAGTCGGTGCCCTGCTTGGGCTCGCAACCGTCATGCTGGTCATGTTGTTGGGACAATCGCGCGTCTTTTATTCCATGTCGCGTGACGGACTGCTGTGGCCTTGGGCCAGCAAGATTCATCCCCGGTTCCGCACCCCTTACCTCACCTCGATCGTGGTTGGCTTCTTTGTCGCCATCCTGGCAACCCTCATCCCTCTGAGCGTCTTGGACGAAATGACCAGCGTGGGCACGCTGCTGGCGTTTGTGCTGGTCAGCGCGGGAGTGTGGGTGATGCGGCGCAGCCACCCTGACGTGCCGCGTCCATTCAGGACACCCATGGTGCCACTGATTCCCATTCTTTCGATTATCGCCTCCAGCATTCTCATTGCGAACTTGTCCTACTGGACACAGCTGCGACTGGTGGGCTGGCTCGTCATCGGACTCGTGATCTACTTCACCTACGGTCGTAAGCACAGCAAGGTGCAGCAGGTACGCGACTCGGTTCGAGAATCCAAGCCCGCGCCTACCATGGCGGACTAAAACCTTGGTGGTATTTTTTTGCAGCCGTCTCGTTGAGGATCGGGAACCAAAGCTTAGGGTGTTCTCGGAGCGATCCCGCCCTCAACGAGCGCTGAATTCGCCCTCGATTACCTGAGGCTCGGTGTGGCTGGGTTCATCGGGGACGACACGCTGCTTCCACTTGCGGTAGACGTTCACCACAGCAAAGGTCCAGAACGGAACCAGGTCGACGCCCGGTACCAGTTCCGCAGCAAACGCCGGCAGGAATTCCCAGTGCCAGCCCAGCAATCGCACCAGGATGGCCGCGACCACCAGATCAAGCACGTCGTCTATCGGAGATGCGCCGCCTTCAGAAAACAGTGGCAGACCAAAGATCTGCAGCGCATCCGCAGACAAGGCAAGAATCATCGCCGTCTGAAAGCGCCAGCGCCCGGTTGGTTCGAGAGAAGAGTCAGACATCGCTCACCTGGAATTCAGTCTAATGGTTTGGATGCAAGTTGCCGAGCCCGGGAACGAAGGCCAAGCGCCGAGCTTGCTCGCGGACAATCGAATGGTCGATCGAAAGAAGGCAACGATCGCAAAACAAAGCAGTTAGTGCGGGATGCGCCCGCGCTCGAATGCCCTCGCCTCATTCCCCAGGTTAGGTAGGAGGGTAAGTTACGACTTCAGCCAGTAAACGCGCACGAAGAAGTAGATCGTCATGCCGCTCCCGACCGCGATCACGAATCTGCGGACCCAGCTGCGCGGAAGCCTGAGGGAATAATGCGCGCCAAAGTAGCCGCCCAGCGCGGCGCCGAGAATCATGACCAGCGCTTGCGGCCAATAAACTGCGCGCGAGGCGATAAAGACGATCACGGCCACTCCGTTGGTCGCGGTGCTCAGCAGAGTCTTGAGGGCATTCATCTCATGAATGTCAGCCATGCCGAAGGCGGTAAGCATGGCCAGGATCACGATGCCCATGCCGCCCCCGAAATAGCCGCCGTAGATTGCGACCAGCAACTGAAAGCCGCAAGCCAGGACAATGGCGCGTGAACTGGTGTCGTCTGTGACGGTTGGGGTGCCGGACCGGTTTAGCTTGCCACCGAAGATGAACAGCAGGGTCGCCGCCAACATCAGCCACGGGAGAATGTGCATGAAAGTGCGCGCGGGGCTTTTGATCAGCAGGATGGCACCAACCATACCTCCGATAAGGCTGACCAGCCCGAGCGAAGCCAGCACCGCACGGCGCACCTTTAAGTGATGACGAAAGGCGCCGCCGCTCGAGGCCAGGCCGGTCCAAAGCGCAACTGTATTGGTGGCGTTGGCTGGTACAGGAGGCACTCCAGTAAACAGCAGAGATGGAAAGGCGATGAAGCTGCCGCCGCCGGCGACCGCATTCATGGCGCCGCCTAAAATGGCAGCGAAAAATAGCAAAGACGCCTTGGCAAGGCTGAGTCCGAAGGTCAAGGCTTACAGATGTATCACAGCCATGGTGCGGCTCACAATTGAGTGTGACCTGGATCACAGGCACTGGCCTCTGGCGGCTGGTAAGTTGGACGCGATGGCAACCCACATCGAAACCCCCAGGATCCCCAGGCAGGGTGATGCTTTCGTGAACCTGCGGCCAAGAAACAAGTTGGTTCGCCGGTCCGCGACCGAGCATTCGCAAGCCGCACGGCGGTCCTTCCAGATTGCATTTCTGGTGTTGAATCTCTATCTGGGAGCAACCTTCTATTTCTGGGTGCGTCAGTTTGAAGGTGGGCTGCGAATGGTCTCCGAGCGCCCGCCCGGCGTCGAAGGCTGGCTGCCCATTGCCGGCATGATGAATTTCAAATACTGGCTGGTAACGGGCAGTGTCCCTCGCGTGCATCCCGCAGCCATGTTCCTGCTGCTGAGTTTTGTGGCGATCTCGGTTTTCTTCCGCAAGGCGTTCTGCAGCTGGCTGTGCCCGATGGGCACAATTTCCGAGTCATTGGCCGGTTTGGGGTGCAGGATCTTTGGCCGAAACTTGCGGATCCCAACCGGGGTCGATCTCGCTCTGCGCGGCTTGAAATATCTTCTGCTCGGGTTCTTCGTGTGGGCGATTGCCTCGATGTCCGCGCCGGCGCTTGGCACTTTCATGCACAGCCCCTATGCATTGATTGCCGACGTGAAGATGCTGAACTTCTTTCGTCACCTGGACCGCACCCGCTTCATCGTGATCGGGATTCTGGTGATCGCCTCGGCGCTCGTCAAGAACTTCTGGTGCCGATACCTCTGTCCGTACGGCGCTCTGCTGGGACTGGCATCCATCTTCAGTCCGATCCGGATCCGCCGCACTCCCTCAGCTTGCATTGATTGCGCAAAATGCGCGCGAGCGTGCCCGGCAAATCTAAGGGTCGACAAGCTGGTTACCATTCAATCCGCTGAGTGTACCGGGTGCATGGAGTGTGTTGCAGCCTGTCCCGCAGAAGGAGCTTTGGGAATGCATTTGCGACGCACCCTGGTTCCGACTTGGGTAATGGCAACGGGAATCGCGCTGGTGTTCTGTGGAGTCGTCGGTTACGCAAAGGTATCCGGTCACTGGAGGACGCACATTTCCCCCGGCTTCTATGAGGAGCTCGTCCCGGCAGCAGATCAGGTGTCCCACCCAATGCCAGGAGATGCGTCTCTGAAGTAGATCACCAGCGAGACACCGAGCCGCAGAGAAATCGCTGTTTTTCGCAAAGAACTTCTGCCTCTGTCTCTGCGACTCTGTGGCAAGGTGAGGCTAAGTTCCGTAGGTTCCGCTGCTCGGTGCGTGCCTGGACTCGGAGAACTTGTCGCGCATGCGGTCGCCGAATTCGTGCACTTTATGAGAAAGGTTGTTTCTGGTCTCTTCACCGCTTGCCGGAGCCAGCAACATCCCTACACCGACGCCTACGCCGATCCCGACAAGCAGAGCTGCAGCTGCACCCATGCCGTGATGATCTTCGCCCAGTATTGCTTCCGAGGCCCGGCTGACCCGGCGCGAAGCTTCGCCGTAGGTATCGCGGGCGCGCCCGCGGATATCTTCGACACCATCGACCATACGGTCGCGCAACGAATCCAACAGGTACACACCTGTCCCAAGCAGCAAGTTCCAAAGAATGTTTTCTCTACGCAGTCTCATCCCGTGCCTCCGCCTAAGTATTTGCAATTATGAAGATGCGCAAAGGCACAAACCTGGTTGGTAAGTAATTTCAACAGATGCCCGGAGTGCTGTCCTCATCACAACCAGAGTTCCGGCTTGCGTTCGTTCCTGACCGCCGCGTGCGACCACGAAGATCCTGACACCCCCACAAATTTCTGGCGATGAATTTACAACGTGCAGACAAGTGACCGTAACCCACGCTGTGCCTCGTTGCTCTGAGGGAATGTACGGCGGCTTGCCTGAAAACAGAGCCCGATCGCCCTATGGAGGCTGTTCTATGACCGATTCCAAATTCCGTTTGCAGGCACTCGTAGCCCTGGGCGTTTTGTTGATCGCCGGCACGGTTACCATAACTCGTTCCTCACAGATGCGTGCGCAAAGCGCCAAACATAATGCCGTGGTTGAAAATGCCGCACTCAAAGTTCAACAGGGAGAGCAGATCTTCCGCTTCGACACTTTCGGCGACGAATCGTTTTGGGGAGACACGATCAAGCTGCACCAGGCGATCGAGGGTGCCAAGTTCGGTGGAGTCGGCCCGGGCGTCAGCCCCAAAACCGCACTCGGAGTCGGCTTGAAAGTGGATGTCGACGCCCTGCCGCCGAGCTTGGTCGAACAGATCAAGATGGGCAACGTGAACCTGAATGATCCCGCCGTCACCTTG
>Ga0126381_100008802_pt1 | contig 11303 bp, 9 predicted proteins | sample PanSoiMetPlot_28_FD_96465 | JGI IMG/M metagenome (GOLD analysis project Ga0126381, IMG submission 96465) | Tropical forest soil microbial communities from Panama - MetaG Plot_28 | ecosystem: Environmental > Terrestrial > Soil > Tropical forest > Bulk soil | place: Panama | collected 2016-02-17 | reverse complement strand
TGTTTCTACCGCAAGAAGATACTCCAGGTTATGAACACGTTGCACTGCTCAGTCATCGTTTATGGCAGAGCAGATTCGGGGGCGACCGGAACGTAGTCGGTCAGGCAATCTTTCTTAACGGCGTGAAGTATTCAGTCGTTGGAGTTATGCCACCGTGGTTTGCCTTTCCTGATAAAGCCTCAGATCTCTGGGTTCCGCTGGCATTCAGTTCTCAGCAACTCGCCGATCGCGGAGCGCACTTCCTCACAGTTGTAGCAGCATTGCAGCCCAGCGTGAGCGTAGCGCGTGCGAACGCAGAGCTTCGCCTTCTTTCTCAAAACCTGAGGCAGCAGCACATGGACATCATGCGATTTGTTGACAGCTTCATTGCCCTGCCACTGCAAGAGGTTTACACACACGAGGCACGTGGGGGATTGCTCGTCCTTCTAACTGCTGTTGTCTTCATTCTATTAATAGGCTGTGCGAACATCGCGAACCTGCTGCTCTCTCGCGCGGCCTCACGACACCAGGAGATCGCTGTCCGCATTGCGCTCGGTGCAAGTCGAGGGCGGATCGTCCGGCAGTTGTTGACCGAGGGCGCAGTCATTGCAGCAACAGGAGGCATGCTCGGGATCCTGCTCACGGAAGCGAGTTTCAGTTTTCTCAAAGCTCTGATTCCGGCCGACCTCTCTCGCACCGTTTCCCTAAGGCTTAACCTACAGATTCTTGCGTTCGCAATCCTTATCTCATTCGCCAGCGTTTTTCTGTTTGGGCTGATCCCCGCTCGCCAGGGTTCGGAGATGAGCGCGAGTGATTCTTTGAAAGAAGGAGGCAGAGGGGCTACTGGTCGGCGCAACAAAATTGTTGGCAGTCTTCTCGTAGTTGGCGAGGTCGCGCTTTCTTTTGTGTTGCTTGTCGCTTCAGGCTTGTTGCTCGAGAGCTTAGTGAAGTTACGCAGCCTCGACCCGGGCTTCACTTCTAGTCGAGTGCTCACGGCGCAGATTGATGTGCCTGAAACAAGGTATGCCGACTTCGTGAGAAGAGCGCGATTCTTCCAGGCGGTTCTGGACCATGTCCGCGCTGTACCGGGCGTAACCAGTGCGGGCTTTACCAGCGTCCTACCTTTCACCTGGAAGAACGGCATGGGCGGCTTTTTGGGGATGGCCGGCTTTCAACCCGAGGGGATTCTCCGGCCCGACACTCAATATGGGGCTCTTGATCGTGTGGTTTCGCCCGGCTATTTCGAGACCATGCAGATACCGCTACTTCGCGGCCGATTTTTCGATAATCACGATGGTCCCGATGCCCCATCGGTGGCGATCATCAACCAGGCGATGGCGCGAAAATTTTGGCCTGACGAGGAAGCTCTGGGCAAACGTTTTCAGTTCAATCTGGTTGGAGGAGGCTTCCGGTCGTTTCAAATCGTCGGGATTGTCGAGAATGTCAGGGAACTTGCCCTAGACGAGACTCCGAAGGAGGAGATGTATTTCCCGTTTTGGCAAGCGCAGGGAAATTATATGGTTCCCGGCACATTGATCGTTCATGCGAGAGACGACACAACAACGCTTGCAAATGCGGTGCGCCAGGCGGTGTGGTCTGTCGATCCTGACCAGCCGGTTTCCGACATTATGACAATGGACGATGTCCTGGATCGGGAAGTAGAGCCTCGGTCGGTGCAAGCTCGACTCCTCGGCGGTTTGGGAGCTTTAGCATTGACATTGGCCTACGTGGGTATTTATGGCGTCCTCGCTTACTCGGTAAGCCAGCAGAAACATGAGATCGGAATCCGTATGGCGCTTGGCGCTACACGGAAAGATATCCTCGGATTGGTCCTGGGTCGTGGCGCGAAGATTTCCTTAATCGGGACTGGCATCGGCGTCATAAGCGCTCTCGCGCTGACGCGTATCATACGCAGCCTCCTCTTCGGCGTAAGTCCGACTTCGCCAGTGATGTTGGGAACGGCTGCATTGCTACTGACAACTGCTGCGCTGTCAGCAAGCTATATCCCGGCACGTCGGGCGATGCGCCTCAGTCCAATGACTGCGTTGCGCTATGAGTGAAGACTTACTGGATAGTATGCGTCTGTGGGAGCTACTCCCGCAAAAAAGAACTCCCGTCTGGATTTCGTTTTGGGAGCCTTGGTTCTCAGAATATATGCAACCGATCGGTCGCAATAGCAACCGGCGAGATATGAGCACTCTGCCATATAGGGGCTTCATTCTAGTGAGCTGCCATATCGTGTCATTCCTTAAATGATTCCCAGCGTATCTAACCTCCGCCGTATGAACTCTGGTTTCTTAGACCATCCCTTCCTGAAATGACAACCAGCATAGTAGCCGATAAAGGGCCAGTGTTCTTTAATTGATGTGACGGATTCAATCAAGAACTGGTCAGGATCCGCCCTTACCTGCTGACGTTCGGATGGAGTAACCGGAAGAACAGGCCCCAGACGGCCCGGGCGATATGGGAGCCGTATCGAAACAATCGCGGCAAGCCCGACTACTTACGAGAAGGCGCGATTTCTCAATAGTCAGACGGTTTTGTTGTGCTTCGCGTTGTTGGCCTCAATTCGCCCTCCAGCTTCAGCGCCGCCCGATAGTGCGTCAGGGCCAACTCGGCGACGCGAATTTTGGCTTGAATGAAATTGCGTTCTGCGTCCATGCGGTGTCCTTGCTCGAGTTCATCGCGCAGACCCAGATTCGCAGTTCTAAATGCGAGATGTGGTCTCGGAGTGCGCGGTCGCAGCGGTTATTCGCCCTCCGGCTTCAGCGCCGCCCGGTAGCGCGTCAGGGCCAACTCGGCGACGCGAATTTCGGCTTGAATGCAATTGCGTTCTGCGTCCATGCGGTGCCCTTGCTCGAGTTCATCGCGCAGACCCATGATTAGAAGTTCTAAATGCGAGATGTGGTCTCGGAGTGTGCGATCCATAAAAAATTGGATTCTGGGGCGGCGGTTCGCGTACTCCGCAAATATCGTCGTTAATACCCCTAGTTCAAGCGCAGAGGTTCCCCTAGGCTCTTCCGTAAACGGCAGAAGCCATAGCCCCAAGCTCAGTACTTGGATCCGAAGGGATAAATTACACATAGCAGCTAGGTAACACAGGTCACAGAAGGACGGTCTGATGCTGGCCTAAGCAGGACATACAGCGAATCGCCGCGAGCCTTCTGGAAATAGCTGAAACCTTAGTAGGCCACTTTGTAAGCCAGTTGAGATTCTCTCTCTGGCTTCAAACGGCTGTAAGCGCTGAGAAATGAGTGTGTTAATGACGGCTCCTACGGTGGGTCCAGATCTCCGACCGATGTTTAGAGGGGCCCTTAGTCTGGAACCGCTAGTAATCCAGAATCGCCACCCCGAACTAAAGGCAGACCGGCTCGGCGATGCTCGAAACCGATCCATTCAGGTGCAAAGTTATGCACTTATTCGGCCCTCGCCGCACAATCTTGTATTCCTCAGCAAACGTCTTGGGAATCTACGGAGCTGAACAGCGTTGCTGATCTGCGCCCCAAGCCAACTAAACCGGCCAGTTTATTTGGTCATAAGGTTGCTAAATACGGGTAGTGGTGTATAGACGAGGCGGATGGTCGCAACCAGAAACCGCAACAAGCCAATATGGCCGACAGCGGTGAGGGTCTCACGCGCCTTTGCGCTGTCTAAATTAGGCACAATGCTGCTGCGGAAGCTGTTTGAAGCCGTGAAGGAAGATAGGGCAGCGGGCGATCGAACCACCAGACAAATCCGAGCAATGTGCGAACGGCAGGAGGCAGAGCTGGTCCGTTTCCTCGACCATACCGGCGGGGTCCTAGGCCTATTGCGGGACGAGTCGATGACCGCGGGAGACGAGCGAAATCTTGTCAACTGAATATTGCGAGCTAGCCACCTTCCGAGTGGTAATGCACTTGCTTCTCCATGCCTTCGGAAGAACCGTCGATTCGACTTCCAGTGTGCCGCCTTTGTGCCTCGCCGACAGAAAATCTCGGCGAGTCCTGGAGGTGGCCGGCGTCTGCGAGGTTCTATTAGCCAAGGACCGAAGCCATGAGATCAATTTCTTGTTACGGTGTTCATAGGCGCTGTTGTGGTTGGAGCGACGATGGCAAGTTTCGGACGTGGATCGGGTTGTCGACAAGTTCAAGAAGAGTCACCCTGGCATATCCCGCGAGTTGCGTTAGCGCTGGCAGGTTATTTGAAAAACCAATCGCCCGTTGAAATGGAGGAGTAGTCGGCCCCAATGGACTCAGGTCTCGCTTCACCGCAGCTCTCCGCTTGGCTGAAAGAATTACAGGCTCTCTCGGCAAACGATCCATCGTGGAATGAGATCGATGCCTTCATCGCGGCAGTTCAGGGGATCGCGGAATCGAAGCGGCAGGAGATTCAGAGCCGCGCCTCGGTGCAAGCCGCAATTGAAGAGCTGCAAGAGTCGTATGCTGGCCTGATCGAGTATTTCGGCTACACCAGTCTCGTCACGTTTAAGGTGGACGCCGTACCTGACGACAGGCTCTCTGGTTGTAAGAAGGCAATCGACGACTTAGCAGAAAGCTTTCGCAATAGGCAACTGATCTCCGACGAACGGTGTACCACCTATGCGGCAGATCAGGACCGGTACAATCGGCTCTTCGCCGAGGACAAACAAATTGGCGAATTGTATGCAATGTTGGACTCCCTAGTAACCAAATCAGGGCCCGAACCGGGTAGCCCGAAACCGGAAGCTGGGGAGGGTACTGAGGAGCCTGGGTTTACTGGCACGATCACATCCGAACCCGCGGCAGTTGCTCCCAATGAACTCCCACCTGAAACGTCGGAGGCGGAATCCAAATCCGAGTTGGCGACTACTCCTGCCTACGTAGAATCTCCTGTCAGTGAGCCCAGCACAGCTGAGAATAAGACGCAGATCACTGCCGGCGCCGCGCGTGTTGCCGCTACGGAGCCGGACGTTGCGGTCGCCGTTACTGAGGCGCCTCCGCCTCAGGAAGCAGCACCGATTACCTTAGTCCCCTTGCCTGATATTCCTGACATTGAGGGAGCCGGCTCTTATGCGGATGATGACGCCCCTGCACAGGTCACAGATCCGCCCGCGGGGGAACCTCACGCACAGGTAGTGACTGCGCCATCAGAAGCCTCTCGAGCGATCGCAGTCCAGGCCCCGGAAGGCCACGCCCTTCTTTGGAGCTTTATCGAAGCGGAGGACCTTTCATTGGCGTACTGGCTTGCGAGCTCCCGGTCGGCCCGTGACGAAGAACCGGGAATTCCGTCTAGCTTGATCGGCATGCTGATTGGCAGTCGGCTAATTGAGTCGTCTGAAGATCCGATCATTGAAGAAATGCGCGGCCTCGTAAGGGAATACGCGCTGACCGAAGCCTTGCACCCGCTGCTTGAGGTTGCCGCCGCGCTACGGCCAGCGGTATTGGCGCCGACCCTCGAAATCCGTAGCTGGGCCAGAGTCCCTTCTGGACTCCCCACCGTCCGCAAGCTATCGGAGGCCTTGCTTGCGTTTAGCGAGAGCAACCTGGTCTTCAGCCGCCAAGACCTGACCAGGGCCATAGAGCAGAGCACCGTTCAACTCATGCTGGCGCATGCTAGGCAGACGCTTGAGGAATGGCTTGAAGATGCGCCGCGCCGCGGGATGGTATATAAGCCCGCTACGGAAGTCTGGCGCGAATTGTGCGGGCCAAATGGGGAACTCCAAGCCCTCGTGCGATCCGCCGCCGAAAGCACGACAACCGTGGCCTTGTTACGCGAGAAAGCGGATCAATGGCAGAAGCCGGCATACAGAAACAGGCAAGTAGACCGGCTATCCAGCGAAAGAATTGATGGCTCCAACCGGCAGGCACTCCTTCGCAATATCGAGGAAGCGGCTGGCATGCTCAAGGCTTGGTGTGATGCCGCCGAAGATGTCACGAGGGCCGCAGTGGAAAGCGATTGGTCGCGAGAACAGTTTGCAGCCTTAAGGACACAGATCTCCAATCTCATCGGCCCATTGCAATCCGAACTCATGCGCGCCATTACGGATTCCAGCTCCGGGCCAGCCCGGACAGAACTACATTGCCTCATGAATTCAATTTCCAATCTGGCCGAATTGTTCGGATTATTTTACGACAAGCCCGAGCAACCCCTACTTCCGGCCTGGAACGTTAAGCGGTGTCGAGACTTGCGATCAACTATTGCCCAGGGGTTGGTGAGCTATTACGAGCTTGATTTGGGGTCCGATGGTGAGCCCACCAATCTCCAGGAAGTTGAGCCAGCCTTTTTGGCCTCCCGCTCCGAATGTCGAACGCCCGCTCAGGGGATCGAGGGTTGGATTCGTCGCAACGATTACCGCTTCGTTCCACAGCTATTGGAGCGCACGTCCGAAAACGAAAGCGCCGCGATGCGCCAGCGATTTGAATCTTCGCTCCGCAAATCTCGGGCTCAGTTGGCCGACCGACTCGCGGCGATAAGGAAACGCTTAGAACAGTCTTACCTCGATAACATCATTGACGAGAACGGGCGAACCGATTTTGAAGCGGAGCTATCCGGAATTAAACCTGAATCCACGATCGCATTCGAGCCATATTACGCCAAGATTCAGAAGGTCTCAGCCGATCTGGACCAAGCGGAAACTCAGAAAACGTTTCACTTGAGACCGGACTGGGAAACCATGCAGTCGACTGAAGGCGCTCCACGACATTGATACCTGCCTGATTCCCATCGCGGAGTTCATCGAAAATCAGTTAGACGTCAGGGACATTCATGTGGTGCTGGAGAAGCTATCGCAAATCCGCGATGTTTTGGATCATCGAAGAAAGCTGGCGGACGTGGTCATCGCCACTTCACCTCAGCGAGACTATTTGCAGGAGTTGCTGGACTGACGTCCCGACCCCTGGAAAACTCCAAGCCGCACTCGGGACACTCTGCAAGACGCGGTTGATAAGTTGCGCGCTTCTTTCGCAATCCTTCCTTCAAAGAAACACTCACGTTTTAAGGGATCGTATCTTGCGCAATCACCCGCGTTTGATTGTGAAGTACGTCGTTCTTCTGAGGATGGCTTATGGTGAGCGGAGTCGCGCGACGAAAATGGTAAGCATATTGCGGCGAGTAAAGGATGGAAGACACTCCCTCCAGGTACTGGATTTCGTTGGGGCTGAGTGCGACAGGAAGGACCGGAGAGTGGTTCACGCCGATGGCCGATGGCTGAGGAAGAACCCAACGCTTCCTGATAAGTACCAAACGGTGTCGGATGGGTTGACTTAGGACTTAGAGCCCGACGAACTGGACGAGGATCTGGATGACTGGAGTTATGCGTAGAGGGACCTCGCATTAAGCGAGGTAGTCGAATCCAGCTTGAGGCGACAGGATCAACAAATAGCGAATCGTGCAGACAGATTACGGGTTCCAGTTCCGGCGAACGAGAATTTTTGACACACCCACCCCATAGCCCCTTTTCACACCTGAGGCGTTAGGTCGCGGTCGAGCTTTAGCAGGTCCCGTTGCTTCTAAGGAACGAAGTACGATGCCACGGCCGTCAGCATCGACTGCCGGTCGAACTTGGGGGGCCTGCTCTCGTAGCGTGCGGCCCAGCAGACCTGATTGACAATATCCCGGGGATGGCAAGCCCTGAGTTGTTCCTGCCGCTTGTCCTGGATTTCGTGGACTAGCTCGTCGAGCACGCTCTCTTCGTACGAGATCCCCGTCGTACTGCATACTCGTCCAAAGATGCGTTTGAATTGCTCTACTGAAAGGGTGTCGATCCTAATCTTGGTTTGGATCCTACGCATGAATGCCGGGTCGGCCAGCGTCGATGGATCCAGGTTCGTGGCGAACACGACCAGGAGCTCGAACGGAATCTCGACATGCCTGCCGCCAGCCAGGGTCACGAAGTCGATTCGACGATCCAGTGGAACAACCCACCGGTTTAGCAGTTCCTGCGGAGTCATGCGCTGCCGTCCAAAATCATCGATGATGAGCACTCCGTTGTTGGCTTTCATCTGCACAGGAGCGGTATAGAACTTCGAAATCGGATTCATCTGCAGATCGAGCATGTCAATGCTGAGCTCGCCGCCCACCAGTACGGTCGGGCGATGGCACAGTACCCAGCGTGGATCGCTGTCCTCTTCTGTAACGTCCTCAACTTTCTTGTGAACGTGAGGATCGAAGACGGCCACAATCTCGCCCTCTATCTGGACTGCATAGGGTATCCACACACGGTCGTTTGCAACGGCGCGCGGCAAGGTCATTGCGATGATCGTCTTACCAGATCCAGCAGGTCCGTACAAGAAAATGGAAGAGCCTGAGTTCACGGCTGTTCCCAGTTTGTTCAGCGTGGCTTCTTCCAGCACCAGGTCGTCAAACGTGCGCCGGATGTCCCGAGGATGCACCTGCACATTGCGCACACTTTGCCGGCGGACCTGTTGCACATAACTGTCTAGGGGAACAGGCACCGATCCCACATATTGGTTTGATGCCATCAACTCCAAAGCGAGTGACCTGCCCCCGGAAGTAAGGACAAATTGAGGATTGTTGTCGGTCATTCCAATTACTTCAATGAGTAACTCGGAACGTAACTGGCGGAAGATTTCACTCGCCAGCCTATTGCCGACCCGCATCGCCGCTGCCATCTCGAGCGTGGAAGACAAGCCACGCACATAGACCATCTTCAGAGCCAAGTCCTGGACTGGTGCTCGTCTGATGCCAAGTTCGTCAAAAGAGTTGGGCACTTTTAGCGGGACAGGGGCGACGTGGGCTTGAATTGAAGAAGGCTGATTCATGCTGATAATCCCATTTGCTACATTTTGACTTTCGACTAAGCGTCCTTCGCGCTCAAACCGGGTCCCATTGTTCTGCTGCATGTAGGCTCAGTTCACTATGGTTATCGGAAATGCACAGCCGCGCTGAGCTTTTTGCGGGCAGTGTCCCACCACTTGTGCACAAGCAGCAATTGCATTGCCATTGGCAAGAGCGAGGTGAACATGGAGGCCATTAACTCCTAACAGTCGCACAGTGCAAATGTTTGCACCAAATAAGCCTCAACCACCCTGGCCGGACTGTCGGCGATGTCCAGGAACCTTGGGCACTAGTTCCCATAAAGCCGGCAGAGTCTCCCCCGGTGGCCATTACCACCGATAGGCATCCCCAAGCGGTTAGGAGCAGACACCTTCATGGTTACCGTCGATACCCCGTTTGATGCTTCTTGACACTACTTCGCTCCCGCAGTACGTTTCGTACCGCCCCGATCTTCCCGCGTCTCCGAGTTCTTCCGTCTTCCCCAATTCGGACGTGACGGTTACATGCTGTCGTTGCTGGCCTAATCAGTGGCATAAGGAGTGACCAAGATGAAAGAGCGTGCTCTGTGTCTCTTGCCTTTGCTGTTTCTACTGTTACTGGTGGCCCCCGCGCTAGTTGCGCAGAATCCCAATTACAATAACGGTCCTGTGTGGCGCGTTGTCTACGTTGACGTGAAACCCGGCATGGGCGACGCCTTCTGGACCGATATTCGACAGAATTTCAAACCAATCTACGAGGACTTCAAGAAGCAGGGTTGGGTTGTGGATTATAAGTTCTACACGAACCCTGTCACACAGCATCCTAATGACTGGAGCGTGGCCATAGCAATTGAATACAAGAGCTGGGCCACTCTGGACGAAATGGGTGAAAAGGCCGCTACGATTGCTGAAAAGCACAATGGCAGTCGCCAAGCTATGGCGGATGCGGCGAAGAAGCGCAACGAAATTGCGCCTACTCTCAGCAGTTTACTGGCTCGCGAAGTAACCTTGAAGTGACCTTGAGCGCCGCCGCCCTACGGAGCGGCTTTTGTCACTTGTATCTTGCATCACAATCTTTTCACGATCGGCTTGCTGAATTTCCTCACCTGGTGGACCGTCATTAGATGGTTTGTTGCGCCGATTTGTGCTACAAGGGATCCGCGACCTATGCGGTACAGGTATGACTTTCGGTTCTCTAGGTGATGTGATACTACGGCTGAAAGCGATACGCATTCGTCATTACCTCCGCGAAGCAGACCGAGCGTTAAGGGTCGCCGACTTGGAGCTGCGTAGTATTGAGAAATCGATGGTAGCTGCACGAGGCGGGCGGAATGAGGAATCGATGCTCGCCGCACGAAGCAGATGGAACGAGCGTAGCCAGAGGTTAGATTTTTGGCGTCAACGCTTGGAGGACACGGAGCGACGCATCCAAGGCACTGCTCAACCGCCATCCGGCCGGAAGTAATCAGAATCCCGACGATCCACCAGATATAAATCTTCGAAGGTAGCTTCGATTCTGAAGTGTGAGGGAAGTGTTGAGCACGCGTCACAACTTTTGCACTCCATTCGCACTTCATTAGCGACTTCACCGGGCTGGCAATCAACAACTTTGGATGCCACTGGCAACCGCTAATTGCTTTGGATTGTGTGCCGCTGCTAATTCGAATCCCTGTCCCTCAGCCATACAATTGCTTTTCTCAAAGTAACTCCCTCAGGTTCATGTAATTTTCCCGACCTGAAGTGATAATAGACCTCGTCCGTCAGGATGCACCGCAACTCGCTTACATACGTCCATGGCTGAGCAATTCAGTTTTTCCGATCTGCGCGAGATTTTTGCCAAGGCCAATGAGGAGAAGTCCGGCGATCAATTGGCTGGTTTGGCGGCCCGATCGGAGCGAGAGCGTGTCGCGGCGAAGCGCACACTCGCAGAGATTTCGCTTGCCGAAATTGTTCAGCAGCCCCTAATTGATCCTGACGCTGACGATGTTAGCCGACTAATTCTCGAAACGTTCGACCAGGAAGCTTTCCAGCCCATCAGAAGCATGACAGTTGGCGAGCTTCGCGAACACATTCTTGACGACGCGACAGACGAAGCCGAGTTAAAGAAGCTGCAATGGGCCATCCTCCCTGAAATTGCAGCGGCGGTCACCAAGATCATGAGCAACAAAGATCTGGTGCTGTCGGCGGCCAAAATCCGCAATGTAACGCGCTGCCGTAACACGATGGGCGAGAGGGGAGTCTTGGGCATCCGCATTCAGCCTAACCATCCGACCGATGACATAGGAGGCATACTTCTCTCTACCTTTGAGGGGCTGCTGTACGGTTGCGGAGATGCAGTGATTGGCGTCAATCCAGCCGCAGATTCGGTGAACGGGGTTACAGCAATCTTGTGCGCCTTGAATCGCCTCGTGGATGGGTACAAGATACCGACTCAAAACTGCTGCCTCGCACATATCACCACGCAAATGGCTGCGCTGAATCGAGGTGCTCCCATCGATCTTCTCTTCCAGTCGATTGCGGGTACCGAGGCCGCAAATCGGAGCTTTGGCGTAACTCTTTCCATGTTGCGCGAGGGTAAAGAGCAGGTTCTGG
>Ga0126381_100008800_pt1 | contig 11304 bp, 6 predicted proteins | sample PanSoiMetPlot_28_FD_96465 | JGI IMG/M metagenome (GOLD analysis project Ga0126381, IMG submission 96465) | Tropical forest soil microbial communities from Panama - MetaG Plot_28 | ecosystem: Environmental > Terrestrial > Soil > Tropical forest > Bulk soil | place: Panama | collected 2016-02-17 | reverse complement strand
CACAAGGACGAAAGCTACGTGCTGCGATCATTGAAGTCCGGCGCCAAGGGCTATCTGCTCAAAGACTCCCTGCGCGTCGATGTGATCAACGCGATCCGCGCCGTGTACGCTGGACGGTCGTTTCTGACGCCACAGATCAGCAGGATGCTGCAGGAGGAATACATCCAGAATCTCGACCGGCGGGAGCTTGATGATACTTATGACCTGCTGACCAACCGCGAACGGGAGATCCTGCAACTGGTTGCTGAGGGGAGCACCAACAAGGAAATCGCGGGCATCCTCAATATCAGTCCGACGACCGCAGAAACGCATCGCGCGCACCTGCTGCAGAAGCTTGGGCTGCACAGCGTCCCGGATGTGACTCTATATGCAGTGCGGAAGGGCATCATCCGTTAACCTGTAGAGATGCTTCGCGCCGCTTTTGCGCTGGTGTTTGTCTCGGCCGCCGCCTGTGCGTCGGATTATGAGCGCACGCTGGAGCAGTTATCGGAACCGGCGGCATCGCGCTGGCAGCATTTCACGGCGCCTTACTTCAGCACCAACGAAAAGCTGCTGAATCGCTTTTATCCGCGGTTCGACGGACTGGGCGGGGTGACGGTCGGGGTCAGCTTCCAGCAGAACCTCTCGCTTCTGGTACATGCACGTCCCGAACTCTGCGTAATCTTCGACTACAATCCCGGCTTGACGGAAATTCTGGTGCCGTTCATGGGCGACGTTCTCAAGTCGTCTCCCAGCCGGCGGGAGTTTTTGAGTACGCTGCTCGGCGCGGATTTCAGCGACCAGGAGACGAAGGACCTGCTCGGTGGTGCGACGCCGGCCGCGGGCGTGCTGACCGTCGTGCTGGAACGTACCGATGCCGCGCGCCGCAAATCCCGACTCGATGAACTCCGCGCCCGGTTGCTCGCTCACGTGCCGGCGGAGGCAACGCCTTACGCTCGCAGCGAAACGGGGAAATGGATCGATATCCTGCAATCGCAGGAGCTGCTCACGGGCGCGTTCTTTTCGGACGCCATCGCGGGAGGCGGCTGGCTTTCGACGGAAGAGAACTACGGGTTGGTACGGAAATACTGGCTGACCGGCCGGATCATCGGAGTGACGGGCGATATCAGCGGTCCGAGCGTCGCCAAACTCGGCGATTTTTTGCGCGCGAAACATCTGGAAGTGAGAGCGCTCTACCTCTCCAATGTCGGGATCTCCACCGAAGGCCATTTTCCCGAGGCGTGGTTTCGCGACCTCTACCATAAGCTCGGCGCAGAGCTGCCGGTTACGCCGAACGCGCTTACACTGATCGCCCAGGGGCCGTGGCAATTGACGGGATATGTCCGCACGCTGAAGCAGGCTATTTGGGTCTACGATCAGCTGGCCGGCGTTCCGGAAGAGACCGCGATCCGCCTGCACGAAGCGCCGCTCGAAATCCTGGTGCAGCTGGGACCTTCCCAACTGATTCCGGCGCTGCGCAAAGGGCTGGTGTCTCTCCACTCAGCCCCGGCTTATGCCCTGATGCTCGACCGGCTGGAGGCGGGGAAAAGCGAGGATCTGGAAAAATCGCCCGGCGTGGACCCGCGATCGCCGACGTACAAGGCGATCTACTGCACGCTGGTGGAAGCCGGGCGGGTGCGCGCTCAGTAAAGGACGCGCGTTCTCAGGGTTCCGGGGATCTCGTCGAGCCGCCGCTTTAACGCTTGCGTGGTGTCTTCGGAGTCGGTTTCGACATCGATGACCACGTAGCCGACCTTGCTGTTAGTTTGTAGATACTGGCCGGCGACATTCACCTGTTCCTCGGAGAACACGGCGTTGATCCGCGTCAACATGCCCGGTTGATTGCGGTGGATGTGCAGCAGGCGGTGCTGGCCTTCGTGTTCGGGGAGCGAGACCTCGGGGAAATTGACGGCGCTCAGCGTTGAGCCGTTGTCGCTGTACTTGATCAGCTTTTCGGCAACTTCGATGCCGATATTCTCCTGCGCCTCCTCGGTGGATCCGCCGATGTGCGGGGTGAGGATCACGTTGTCCAGACCGCGAAGGGGAGAGATGAACTCGTCGCCCGCGCCTTTCGGTTCCTTGGGAAATACGTCGAGCGCCGCACCGGAAATGTGTCCGGATTTCAGAGCTTCGACCAGGGGATCGATATCCACCACCGTTCCCCGCGACGCGTTGAGAAACATCGAGCCGGGCTTCATTTGCTTGAACTGGGCGGCGCCCATCATACGCGCCGTCTTCGGAGTTTCGGGAACATGGAGCGACACAACATCGGCCGCTTCGAGCAGCGCATCGAGCGAAGAGACCGGCCTGGCGTTACCGAGCGCGAGCTTGGTTTCGATGTCGTAGAAAAGGACGCCCTTCCCCAGCGACTCCGCCAGCAGCCCGACCTGGGTCCCGATATGTCCGTACCCGATGATGCCGAACACCTTCCCGCGGACTTCGCGGGATCCGGTGGCGGTTTTGAGCCAGCCGCCGCGATGGGCTGCCGCATTGCGGGTGGGGATGCCGCGCATCAGGAAGACGGTCTCGGCCAGTACCAGTTCCGCGACGCTGCGCGTGTTGGAGAACGGCGCGTTGAATACCGGGATGCCGCGCGTCTGGGCGCTATCGAGGTGCACCTGGTTGGTGCCGATACAGAAGCAGCCGACCGCGATCAGCTTCGGCGCATTTTCGAAGAAACGGGGAGTGAGGCGTGTCGCCGAACGGATTCCGATGATGAAGGCGTCCGAAGCGGCTTCAATGAGCTTGTCTTCCGGCAGTGCCTTCGGATACGTTTCGACGTGAGTATAGCCATCGGCTTTGAGCGTCTCGACGGAACTCTGGTGGATGCCTTCGAGCAACAGGATTTTGATTTTACTTTTGTCGAGCGAGGTTTTAGTCATTGCGAGGGTGAACTTCTATCATATGGGGTGATTCAAGTCCTTCGTGCATTGCGACGGGACAGGGATTTCAAAAAGGAACAATTGTACCGAAGAATGGTGGAATTGAAACAAAGGGTGGTGCTTTTTTAACGCCGTTTTTTCCAGGTGCCACTCCCGGGTTTCGATGCCGCAATTGAAAAGAAAGGGACTTCAAGTTTGGTTAGGGGATTGCTTCGTGTTGAGGCGTGATTAGTAATTCACAGGCTCAAGGGAAGGCGATCCGCAAGCTATCCCGCCTCGATCTAACCCACTTAGTTGTCCTCGAAAAACCTACATCTAATCCTCTTTAAAAACGCCTTTCTTTGAGCCTGAGCCACACCGCTACCGGTTGACTTCGATCAACACCGCGTGAGTAGCCGGGAGCTGCGGATTATATGGGCTCGTGTAGGTCTGAGTCTGGGCGAGCAGCCCTTGATCCCCCGCAACAAACACTCCGCCATCCAATGACATCGCCAACTTCGGATTTGCTCCGGCAAGCAGATAAGAGGAGTAGATCAATGCCGAGGAATTCGTATCGAGCGCCGTGACGAAAGATTTGTACTGCTGCGCATCCGGCGGCGGCTCGGAAGAATTGGCCACCGGAAAATCCTGCGAATCCGTTTCTCCAGTAATAAATACTACGCCGTCGGGCGTGACCGCCAGACCGGTAGCGCGGTCATAGCAGCTACCGCCGAGATATGTGGAATAGAGAACGGAACTGCCGTCCGGACTAAGCTTGAGCAGGAAGACATCGTCGTAATAGTAATAGATGACCGAAAAGAATCCGGTGCTGGTGTTGAATGCCGGGTATGCGCAGCCGCCGTGCAGGGAAGTCTGATAGGCGTTCGCGCTCACCGGGAAATCGGTCATCGGAGTGGATCCCGTGACGTAAACGTTGCCGGCCGCGTCCGTGGCAACGTCTGTTCCTTTCTGTTGAAAAATATCGGGCGAATTGGCAGGGACCGGGGTGGCACCGCCGACGGCCTTCGAGAACACGACATCGCCCGCCGCGTGGAACTTGGTCACAAAGGCATATGGCGTCCTGCCGGAGGAGATCTGTCCCGTGACGATCGCACTCCCGAAAGGGTCAACCGCGATCGCGATAGGCTGCCCGGATACCAAGCGCGAGAACAGGATCTCCGATCCGGAAGGATCCAGCCGGGTAACGAATCCCTGTTGAGCCCGGGCGCCGGTGATCCACACCGACCCGTCCGGGCTAATGGCCATACCGGCTGCCGTGTCCGTGCCTGTGCTGCCGAGATAGGTGCAATAAACCAGGGCGCCGGTCCAGTCGAACCGGGCGAGGAAAAGATTGGTCTGACCGGTAAGGGTCCCTTGCAGAGCATCGGGAGTGACCGGCAGATCGATGGAGGTGGTGGTTCCGAAGACCCAGATGTTACCGGCCGCATCCACCTTGATGCTGGCGGCGGTTTCGTTGCCCATGCCGCCGAAGTAGGTCGCGAGCAGCGGAGTCGAGCCATCGGAGGCATACTTAGCGACGAAAATGTCGGAACTGGAGACCGCGGCTCCGTATACAACGGGACTTGGCGCCACGGCAAAGGAGACCCGCAGCGACCGGGAAGGCGACATCACTGACCAGGTCTGGCCGCCATCCTGGCTTCGGTAGGCGCCGCAGAGGATTAGGCTCGGGTTTGCCGGATCCACCGCGGGAGTCGCGCTGATCGACCCAGGCAGCGGGAAACTCTGCCATGTCGTACCGCCGTCCGGGCTCCGGTAAAAGGTGGAGCCGCCGGCGTAAAAAACGAACCCATTCTGAGCCGCGATGGCTGAGCCGATGAAAGGCGCGATGACTGGGATCCAGGTGGTTCCGCCATCCGTGCTTTTTTGAAACCCGACCTGCAAGCCGGCTGAACCCGTGAAGTAGCCGGGACCATAGATTACGCCCTGGTTCGCCGGGTCAAAAACGAACCGAAGTCCTCCGGAGATCCCGACGTTGGCGGGTAACCGGGCTGTAGACGGCATCCAGGAGTTCGCCGCGTCGTGCGAAACGAACCCACCGCTCGGGCACCACGTCCAAATGTTCCTGGCGTCGAAGGGATCGATGACGATCGAGTCCATCCGGCAGCCCGGCGCCACCGCCTGCGACCACGTCAGCCCGGTGTCGTAGCTGCGGAAGATGGCGTAGGCTGAGCTGACATAGACCGTATCTGGAGTAACGGCGATGGTGTTGATCGCATCGCCTTGGGCAAGTGAAAGAGCAGTCCCCTTGAAACTCGCGCCACCGTCCGCGCTCCGGTAAATGGTCGCCTCCCGTGCGGCGTAGACGGTCTTGGGATCGAGCGAACTGGCCGTGACCAACGGCATTTGAGCAATAAATGGGGAGGTGGCCGGCGAGAGATTTCCAAGCGGCTGCCACGTCACGCCGCTATCGGGGCTGACCATGAGTTCAGTCCCCCGGTTGGCCGGCTGCCAGGCGTTGAGCACCGGCAGGTCGAGCGACGTGGTGTTGCCGGCCATGTAGACGCTTCCCTGGCCGTCGACAGTGACACTGGTTGCTACGTCGTTACCGGATCCGCCGAACGTCGTCGAGAGCGCGACGAACAGAAACAGGTGCTGCATGGAGCCCTTAATTCAAAGTTAGAAGTAGTATTTCAAACGCACCAGGTACAGAGCAACTCCACTGGCTAAAAGTACAATGGCCGTCGCGGCGACGAGGAAATATCGCGGGCTGATCCAGGTGCGCCGGGTGGAACAGATCAGCAGGACGGGAAGCGCAAACGGCAGCCAGTAGCGTCCCTGCAAAGGCACCCGGAAGTACGGCCAGGCCTCGGGATGATTGTAGAACTCTTTCGCCACGTTCCCGATGAAGCCGTACAGCAGCGTGTTGCCATAGAAGGCCGCGGCGAAGAGCAGGAGCCAGAGCCGCGTAGTGCCCGTCAATGGCCCGGAACGCGTTTGCGAAATGGCGGCGGCTAGCAGCAATGCGAGATAGATCCACACCAGCCAGTCGGGAAGCTGGATCGTGAGCCATCCGAGCTTGCCGATGAATTGCTGCAACTGTTCATAGAGGAAATGCGGATCATCCAGGCAGCGGGCGAAAATCAGCCCGGCGGCGACCCGGTGTTCGTAAAGAAACCGGGTGTTGGCGGCGGGATCGACATCTTGTAGCGCACGCTGCTCGGCGAGACGCGCGGTATTGGCCGCGTTGACGTTTTGCCAAACCGCGGCGGCGGCGATTGCCAGGGCGAAATAGGCCGCAAGGGTAAGCCAGCGGGCGCGATTGGAGGAAAACCGCGCGGCCGGAATCAGAAGGAGCAAAAATACCGAGCAGATCAGAGTTTTGCTCAGGACGAGAAAAAGCAGCAGTACCGCGAGGATGGCGTGTTCGCGAAGGCCAAGCGGCTTTGGCTCCGGGCCGAACGCCAACCGGAAGACGTAAGCGGTGAACAGAAAGCTGACAGCCAGGACGGTGGAGTCGGCCGAAACGGATGCGGCCTGGTGGAGCGCCATGGGAATCATGGCCACGCAGAACAGAGCAACGCGGAATTCGGGAAGCAGTCGCAGGGCAAGGAAGGTCAGCCCGGCGTAGAAGAAAAGGTTGGTCATGCGGCAGAGATACATCAGGGCCAGCGGCGGGATGGACGCCAGCCGGCCGGCGCTCAAAACGATTGCTTCCGGAATGTAGGGCGCGCAATGGTAGGTGTTCTGGTTGATGAACCCGTCGAGCGACCGCTCGCGGGCGTTGCCCGCCAGTACCTTGTCGTTTAGCGGGATGCCGAGAGCATTCGTGAGATCGGCCGGTGAAATTTTATGCTGATTTTCGAGCCAGTGGGGAAAGAGCCGGTTCAGTTGCTCGAAGCTTTGCGGCATATCGATGTCGGGAGATGCGACGCAGGCGCCCCGGGAAACGGAGTACACGCGGGCAAAGTGCATCATCTCGTCGGGCACCTGCATGGGCGGCATAATGAATACGTAAAGCAGTCCGATTACGAGACTGAGCCCTAGAAACAGCCATGGAAGCCACCGATCGACTTCCCGGCCGGACGCCGCAAATGCTTTGTTTTGTGAGTTTTCGTCGGAGCCGGAAGGGGTTCGGCGCCGCGTGGACGAATGTGGTTTTACGGTCCTTTTCGCCATGAGATAGAGAACGGGTGCAGGCGCGTGTCGTAATATGAAACACGGGCATAAAAATGGTAACAAATCGGCCGGCCTCCGCCCCCGAAACTTCTTTGGAAACAACCCGGTGCGGATGCGAGACGCGGACCGGGTCTTTGCGCTACAATATTAATTTCCAAGACAATGCCTAAACGTACATTTCAGCCGAATAACCGGAGGCGCGCGAAGACGCACGGATTTCGGACCCGCATGAAAACAGCAGATGGCCGCGCAGTACTTTCGCGCCGCCGCGCCCGTGGCCGGAAGAAGCTGAGCGTCAGTTCAGAAGGTTAAACGTCAATCGCAGGCTTCCCAAAGCGTGTCCGGCTGCTTCGTCCGACCGAGTTTCGCAACGTATATGACAACGGTTTCCGTCACACGGGACCGTTCTTTGCGGCATTCTGTTTATCGGGAGCGGGCGACGGGCCACGCATTGGCTTTACCACTCCCAGATCCGTCGGCAAGTCGGTCCTTCGCAACCGTCTCAAGCGGCGGGGCCGCGAAGCCGTACGGGCTCGCCTCGCGGAGTTGAGCTCAGCTTGGGATATCGTGATCAATCCGCGCCGTTCGATGGCAGAATGCCCGTTCGCGGAACTGGACCGGGAGGTCGCGCGGCTCTTTCAGCGGTGCAATCAGGCGCGGTTGCGCTCCTCCGCGGATACAAACTCCTGATCTCACCCTGGTTGCCGTCCGCCTGCCGCTTCCATCCCACCTGTTCCGTCTATATGAGGGAGGCCATCGAAATCCACGGCGTCCTGCGTGGAATCTGGCTTGGGTTGATACGTCTATTTAAATGCCACCCCTTCCATCAGGGCGGTTTTGACCCGGTTCCGAACTTTCATCCCAGCGGGGCCGTAGAGCCAAATGAAGCTAACAAATACCAATGAGTAACGAACCGCAAAAGGCAGGCGGGACGAAAAGCCTGCCTACCGAGATCCGGCTGCTGATCGCGTTTGCCCTAATGGGCCTCGTCGTATTCGGCACGCCTTACTTCTATAAGTTGATCGGCATCAAAATGCCGGAGAAGACGGAGCAACAGCCGCCGCAGCAACAGCAGCAATCGTCGCAGACGAATGCGGCAACTCCTGCCCCTTCGACCCCGACGCTGGCGACGCCTGCCCAGAAGGCTGCCTTGGAGCCACCCTCGGGGCCCTCTGTTGCCGCATCCGGGGAAGAATCGCTGACGGTCGATACCGAGCTTTACCACATCGTCTTTTCGAACCGCGGCGCCAGCGTCAAGAGCTGGACGCTGAAGAAGTTCAAGGATCGGGCCGGCAAACCCCTCGAACTGGTCAATCCCGCGGCGATCGTGAAAACCGGCCGTCCCTTCGGGTACGAGTTTCGCGGACGCAAGCCTGCCGTGGATCTGAACCAGGCGCTTTTCCGGGCCAAGGAATCGAATGGCGGGCTCAACGTGGATTTCGAGTTCTCCTACAACGGCACCACGGCCAAAAAATCGTTCGCGTTCCAGCGAGACAGCTATCTCCTGCAGGTCACTTCGGAAGCAGCCTCCGGCGGCCAGACTTTGCAACACCTGCTGGTGTGGCGCGGAGGGTTTGGCGATCTCGCGGTCCACAGTCCCGCATCGCAACAGAACGCGATCCGCTACGACCCCAGCAGCAATAAAGTGGAGCACGATAACGCCAAGACGGCCAAGAACGGCCCGGTGGCCAAGGACGGCAATTTCTCCTGGGTGGGACTCGAAGACCAGTATTTCGCCGGCGTGTTCCTCCCGGTCGAAAACGCTCCGCTACAAACGACGATCTTCGACGACCAGGTGAAGACGCCGTTTGACACGAGCGAAGAATCTTTCGTCGGTGTGGCCGTCGGCGGCGATGCCGTGAACCGGCTCTCTTTTTACGTCGGGCCCAAGGAGATCGAGACGCTCCGCAAGCTGAACCCCAAGCTCGAACAGATTGTCGATTTCGGTTTCTTCGGGATCATTGCCAAGCCGCTCTTCCTGTCGCTGAGGTGGTTGAACGCCAACTGGTTCCAGAACTACGGCTGGTCCATTATCGTGGCAACGATCATCATCAACACTGTCCTGTTCCCGCTCAAGCTTGCCAATCTCAAGTCGATGCGCAAGATGCAGGTTCTGCAGCCGGAAATCGCCAAGATCAACGAGAAGTACAAGAGTATCCCGCTGCGCGATCCCCGGCAAGCCGACAAGAACGCGGAGATGATGGCGCTCTATCAGAAGGCCGGGACCAACCCAATGTCGGGATGCATCCCGATGCTCATCCAGATGCCGTTCCTGTTCGCTTTCTATAAGGTCCTGTCCGTCTCGATCGCGCTTCGCGGCGCATCCTGGCTTTGGGTGGGCGACCTCTCCCAGCCCGAACAAATCGCCATCCGCGTGTTGCCGATCGTCCTGGTGATTACCGGTTTCATCATGCAGAAAATGACGCCGATGACCACCGTCGACCCCGCGCAGCAGAAGACCATGATGTTGATGCCGCTGATGATGGGGTTCCTCTTCTATCAGGCATCGAGCGGTCTGGTGTTATACTGGCTCACTGGCAATTTGGTAGGTATCGCGCAGCAGTGGTTGTTGAACAAGGCGATGCCTCAACCACCGGCGGCGCCTGTGCCGGCTACTAAGGACGTCAAGAAACCAACTAACAGGAAATAGGCGTTGAGCGAAACCAAATATACCCTAGCTGAGACCGGACCGAAGATCGAAGAATTTTTGGAAGCGGTACTGGAAAACGGGGGATTCGAATTGGAGTTCGAGATCGTCGAAGGTGATTCTTCGGACCCCGAAATTGAAAACCCCGAAGTTGTCGTGAAGTTCAGCGGCGAGGATGTCGACATGCTGCTGGCCAACCGGGCCGAGCTTCTGCTGGCCCTGGAGCACGTGACGATGGAGGCCCTGGGCGTGCCCTCCGAGGACCACAGCAGGATTTCGTTCGATGCCAACGATTACCGCATGCTGCGCATCGAGGAACTCCGGATGAGCGCGGCCGCGGCGGCGGAAAAGGTCCATCGCACCGGACAGTATTTCGAATTCAACCCGATGAACAGCCGCGAGCGCCGTGTGATCCATATTGCACTGCGCAACGATGCGGCGGTCCGGAGCGAAAGCCATGGATGGGGTCCGCAGCGCCACGTGATTATCTACCCGGCCTCGATGGCCAGCCTGCCGGAACCGCCGAAGCCCGGCCCCGAAGCTTTCCGCGAACCGCACCGCCCGTCGGCCTTCGGAGGCCCGCCTCGCGAAGCACGGTCCGGCCCGCCGCGCGGCGATCGCGACCGTGGCCGCGGCCCGCGCCGTGGCGGCGACCGGCGTGGACCTCGTGGCCCGCGCTAACATCGCTTTTTGAACCTTAACGACGATATCGTCGCTCTCTCAACGCCCCCCGGCCGCGGAGGACTCGGCATTGTCCGGCTTTCGGGGAAGAATGTCCGCGGCATCGTAGAACGAATGCTGCGGAAACCGCCCCGCTGGCAGCCACGCGTTGCCAGCCTGGCGGAATTGACTGACGCATCCGGTGCTGTGCTGGATCAGGTGGTCGTCACCTTTTTCGAGAAGCCGCACTCATACACCGCTGAGGACGTGGTAGAGATCTCCTGCCACGGCAGTCCCGTGATCCTTCGGGCATGCGTCGATCGCGCCCTCTCGGCCGGAGCACGGCTGGCCGAACCCGGCGAATTCACGCTCCGCGCGATGGTGAACGGCCGCATCGATCTCCCTCAGGCCGAAGCCGTCCGCGACCTGATCGATGCCACCACACTTTACCAGGCGCGCGTCGCCGCGCAGCAACTGGAAGGTTCGATCTCCAAACGGCTCTCGCCCATCAAAGCTCAACTCGTCGAGCTGATCGCATTGCTCGAAGCGGGCATCGACTTCGCCGAAGACGATATCAGCGTGGCGCCGCCGGAAGAGATCCACCGCCGCATCCAGCCGGTCCTCGATGCAGTGAGCCGCCTGGCCCACAGCTTCGAATATGGCCACCTGGTCCGCGAAGGTATGACGCTCGCGATCGTCGGTCAGCCGAACACCGGAAAGAGCAGTCTGTTCAACGCGCTCCTCGAGCAGGACCGTGCCATCGTCACCGATATTCCGGGCACGACGCGCGACCTGGTGTCGGAGGTCGCCGCGATTGAAGGCATCCCCGTCCGGCTCGTCGATACCGCGGGCATCCGCGAAGGCGAAGGCCTGGTCGAGCGGCTCGGCATCGAGCGAAGTTTTCAAGCCATGGCCGATGCCGACCTCACCCTCGTGGTGATTGACCTCTCCCAGGCGGCCTCCCCACGTGACAGCGAACTCGTGAAACGCGCGCGGTCGCAGGGACGTTTCTTGGTGGTT
>Ga0126381_100008798_pt1 | contig 11305 bp, 4 predicted proteins | sample PanSoiMetPlot_28_FD_96465 | JGI IMG/M metagenome (GOLD analysis project Ga0126381, IMG submission 96465) | Tropical forest soil microbial communities from Panama - MetaG Plot_28 | ecosystem: Environmental > Terrestrial > Soil > Tropical forest > Bulk soil | place: Panama | collected 2016-02-17 | reverse complement strand
GTTCGCAGTAAAACCGGGGATTCTATCGTTTGGTGACTTCAACAGCGACGGCCGAATGGATCTTCTGTTCAGCGTAGCAGGCCAGGAAATCGTCCTGCCTGGAAATGGCGACGGAACATTCCAAAATCCCATTGTTTCGGCGGGAGTGTACTATCCGCTCCAAGTTGCCACAGCAGATTTTAACGGAGATGGGAAACTAGACGTGGCGCTTACGGATTCCGCCCCCGCCGGCGTCTTTCCGGGTTACAGTCCCAACGGTGTGTACGTTCTAAGCGGAAACGGAGATGGTACTTTCCAACCGCCGCCTGCCGCACTTCCCGGGACCTTTGGGGGACCGCTTGCTGCCGCCGATGTGAACGGGGACGGCAAGTCCGACTTGATCGTTCAGAGTGATTTTGACGTGGTTCAAGTTTATCTCTCCAATGGAGACGGAACGTTTGCCAACAGTAACAGTTATGTTGCAGGTTTGACCCAGGGTAGCGACGCAAACGTACCGGGAATGCCAATTCCTAACACCATGGTAGTGGCCGATTTTAATTCGGACGGCAAGGTCGACTTTATTGCCAGTTCAGGTCTCCTCCTTGGAAATGGCGATGGCACTTTCAAAGCAGTACCAGTAGTCGTTCTCAGTCTCCGCCCTAATGGACCCGGAAATGGCCTCCCGGTCGTCGGTGTTTTCGACAAGACCAAGCCACCGGGGGTGGCGGTGCTGGTAGCCTCCGATCTCGACATCCTCAGCAATGACGGATCAGGTCAACTGTCTTTAGCTCATACTTACCCACTATCTGACTCGGTCATAGGCTCTCAGTTGGTAGCCGGCGACTTTAACGGTGACGGCAAACTCGACCTGATCCTGACGTCAGGCCAGACCTATGACCTCTTTTTGGGAAACGGCGACGGCAGTTTTCAATCGCCAGTTTCATACCCTCAGAGTGTCGGTTCGGTGGTCGTGACCGTTGATTTCAATAATGACAACAAGCTCGATCTGTTATCAGCTGTACCCGCTTCCGGGATTAGCCAGGGGACTGTTGCGGTTTTTCTGGGAAACGGGGATGGGACCTTCGCAACTCCAGTAACTTATTATGCTGCCGGGGCTGTTCCCCAAGTGCTAGCTGATTTCAACGGTGACGGGAAGCTCGACGTACTGTGCAATAGCCCGACGGCGTTTCTCTTTGGCAATGGCGATGGAACATTCCAGCCTGCGGTCTTCCCAAATTTCACTGTGGGTGGCATCCCAGCCGACATCAATGGTGACGGGAAGACTGACCTGGTGGGTCACTTTGGCAACGTGGAACTGGGCAATGGCGATGGTACATTCCAGTTCCTTATGGGAATCGAAGACTCTGGCGACGATGGGGTGTACGCCGTGGCCGACCTGAACGGAGATGGCAAGCAAGACATATTAGCCCTTCACAGCTATTCTTTGGTTTTTCCCGGAAACGGAGACGGCAGTTTTGGATCTCCTGTCACCATCAATGGCCCATTGCGCACCCCCATTGTCATTGCCGACATGAATAGCGATGGCGAGCCCGACATCGTATTCAAGGAGGAGACGTACGTCATCGGCATTGCAGTGCAACTTAACACGACAAAACCCGGTTTCCAGCTCTCGGGAACTAGCTTGTCTCCAACACCTGTCGTAGCCGGGAACTCTGGTGTTTCAACGGTAACCGCGACGCAGGTCTTCGGATTCAACGGTGCCGTTGCATTTTCCTGTTCGGGTTTGCCCAGCGGCGCCGCCTGTACATTCAACCCACCTTCCATAGCCAACAGTTCTGGGAGTTCGGCCCTGACAATCACCACGAATACGACCACACCTGCAGGTACATACAGTGTGCAGGTTCAGGGTGCGTCGGGATTAGTGGTGAATGCAGTTGCGCTCTCATTGGTCGTGCAGCCCGCGCCAGATTTCACGTTTGCTCCAGCAACCGGAACTGCAACTTCACAAACGATCAACGCAGGTCAGACCGCGAGCTTTGGTGTTTCTTTCGCAGCGATTGGAACGTTTTCCGGGACCGTCACCTTGAGTTGCAGCATCACTCCGGTGGTAAGTCTGGGTCCGAGCTGCAGCCTCCCCGCTTCGGTGCCGGTCAGTAGCACGCCACAGGGCGAGACAGTGCAGGTGTCAACGATTGCGCCGACCACTGCAGGCTTTGGGCGCAACATCGATCTTCCGTCCGGAACGATGCCACTGGTGTGCACATTCACGCTTCTGGGTTTGGGCTTGCTGATTCGGAATCGCAAGCGAGTTCAGGTGCTTGCCGCGCCCGCAATTATGCTGGCATTGATCTCATCGGTGTCGTGCGGCGGAAGCGGAACGTCTACCCACACCGCGCCCGGCACACCGTCAGGGACCTATAACGTGTCGGTCACCGCAACTTCCGGTAACCTGAGCCACAACATAGCTCTTCAGCTAATCGTGCACTGAGCAAGAGCTCTTCTTACTCGTTTTCTGTGGTGCTCTCATGGCCCTTTTGTGCCGGGTCCCTCGCACAGAACGCAAACGAGTTCAGGTGCTTGCCGTACCTGCAACGCTGCTCGTTCTAACTCTATCAATGTCGTGTGGTGGAAGCGGAAGGTCCACTCACACCTCGCCAGGGACGCCTGCCGGACCGTATAACGTGACGGTCGCCGCAACTTCGGGGAACTTAAGTCACAACATAGCTCTCCAGGTGATCGTCCAATAACGACGAGCTCTCAGTAAGAAAATTCTATGAGTGAATCGTTTTTTGTTGGGCGTCTACCCGCAGCGTCCGGTTTTTTCAGAACGTAGCGTGTTGGTTTTATGGCAAGACGGAGCCATGTGTGGGCTAGGGCGAATATTTCAGCTGCGGCTCCGAGCGTTGATCGATTCGGACGAATCGACCTCGAATTGGGCTCTCTCATTCAGCCCACATGCGAGAATTTCGCATGGTCTTCCTTGAAAGCGATGGTACCCCTGAACAATTGGCCAATCCGACTCGAGAGTGCGGTTAATGGTGCGGCCCCGAGGACGCTATGTCGCCAGAGCGACGAATCTCACTCTGCCTGTTTCTCCTGTTAATCAAATCGAGTCTTTTAGGGCAATCTCTCGGTTACTCCGAGTACCTACCGGGAGTTAGTCCAGATGGAGTTCGGCCACCAGGAATGGCGGTGAACCAATCAGGAGATTCATGCATAACAAGTAACATGGGGAAGGGCATCCCCGCCACTCCAGCGGTCTACAAACTAAGCAGCAACGGTTCTACGGTTTACTCTGTCTCGAGCATTAACGGAACTCCGATCGGTTCGTCTGATCCGTTTACTTCTGTCGCCATTGACGCTCAAGGAAATTGCTATCTGTTTGGGGTGGGCAACAATATTCCGGCCACGCCAGGTGCTTTTCAAAGCCAGCAAAAAGGGAACAATCCCATGGTTGTTAAGCTGGATGGTTCGGGCAATGTTGTCTATGCCACCTACATCGGCGGCAGCGGAAGCGATTCAGCCTATGGAATGGCCGTGGACAGCGCAGGGAATGTCTATTTGACCGGTTCCACCACGTCGAATGATTTTCCCACCAAGAATCCGTTTCAAGCAATCTACGGGGGGAATGAGGATGCCTTTATCGCCGTTCTGAACTCGACCGGAACGGGCCTCATCTATTCGACGTACTGGGGTGGCAGTGACCTTGACGTAGGCTTATCCATAGCCGTCGATTCGAGCCAGAACATCTACATCGCCGGGCAGACAAACTCTTCTGATTTTCCAACTGTCTCTCCCTTCCAACCGACGAACGCGAGCACCTTTAGCGGTTTTGTGATCAAGTTGAACCTAAGTGGAGTCCCAGTTGCGGTGTACTCAACCTATTTGGGTGGCAGCAACGGCGCCATAGCGACTTCGATTGCAGCGGATGCTCTGGGGTCTGCCTATGTTGCTGGGTCCGCGTACTGGGGCTTTCCCCTCGTGAATCCGATTCAGAGTTCTGTAAATGATTCAGTATTTTTGAGCAAGTTCAATCCCACTGGGTCGGCGCTTGCCTACTCCACCTATCTGGGCACTTTTACTGCCATCGGGTATTACGCCAGCGTGGCCGGCATTGCTGTCGACTCGGGAGGACAGGCGTATATAGCGGGATCGGTGCAGATGCCATATGGCAGCATACCTGTGGCATCACCTACTCAGAGCAGTTTCGACTCCTCGGTCGGTCCGTACTCGCAGCCGACCGATGGCTTCATCAGCGTTATGAACAACTCCGGTACCGCCCTGTCGTTCTCAACACTCGTTGGGGGGAGCTTTGATGAGGCGGGAGGATTGGGTGTGGATTCGCTCGGCAACATGTATATCACAGGGATCTCCTATGGCCCATTGCCCATTCAGACCACGAATGATGGGACTTACCTTCCCAATCCATCGGGAACAGCTACGGGCATTGCCTGGCCGCAACTTTTTGCCTTGAAGATCAGCCCATCTCCTGGAACATCGTTAAGCTTTCCTCAAGTGGCAGATCTGCGGTCCTTTCCAACTGCGGTCGGATCCTCACTGCCCCCAGCCATTCTTCTTCTCGCCAATGCAAACGCTACCGGCAATATCGCCATCAGCAACATCGCGATTAGCGGTGATTTCTCGCAGGCCAGTGACTGCCCGGCATCGCTTCTGGCGGCCGCCAGTTGCCACATTCACGTCACGTTCACGCCCACAGCAGGCGGCCCAAGGGCCGGATCGATTACCGTCACGGACTCCGCTCCCGGAAGCCCTCATATAATCAGCTTATTGGGAACAGGACTGATCCCACAGTTCACCCCTGCTCCCACCTCGCTGACCTTCCCTTCGCAACCGGTCGGTACGACGAGCCAGGCCCAAAACGTAACTCTTACGAATACCGGCGGAGCGGGTTTTTCCATCTCAAGCGTCACCGTCACGGGTGATTTTTCCGAGCAGAACAACTGTCCTCCCCAGCTGGGTCCCTCCGGATCATGCCAGGTTTCCGTCACATTCGCGCCCACTTCTACGGGAAGCCGAACAGGCTTACTGACGATGGTGGATACCGCCCCAGGCTCCCCGCACAGCGTGGCTTTATCGGGCACAGGGGCAAGCCCAAGTGTCGGCTTGGCTGTGCTTGCTGGAGGATCGACTAGTGCGACGGTAGCTGCGGGCGGGACCGCGTCTTACACACTCTCGATCGGAGGCGCCGGAATGAGCGGAACAGCCTCGATCACGTGTTCGGGAGCACCGCAGGGGGCCAATTGTAACCTGCCTGCTACTGCAACAGTCAATGCTACGACCCCAGGCGATTTCAACGTGCAAGTAACGACGACATCTCGATCAACGGCGACCGTGAAAACGCCAACACATTGGCTCTGGTCGGTTGCCGTGCTTGTCTGCTTAATTCTCCCCTTATCGGAAGTGCGAAAACGATGGTACTGGAGATGGTTACCGATCGCGACGCTGATTCTGTCTTCTTGCGGGGGTAGCAATGGCGTACGCCAAAATCCGAATGGGACGCCCGCCGGGAACTACATGCTCACGGTGACGGCGACGTTGCCGAATAGCACCCAGAATGTTGCTCTCACCTTGAACGTCAATTAAGGTGCATCCCCCCTCGGGAAGCAGGGGTTAAGCGTTGGCCCCGAGTTGGTTAGGAAGCCTAACAACGCGAGGGGAACCTTCAACTCCCCGAATTTAAAATGCAGCTATTCGTCGTCTGATTCCAATCATCATGACGACTTGCTCTCTTTGTAAAAAACTTTGGCCCGAGGTTCGCGGTGAGGCTGTAGCGAATAAAGTCTCATGCACCGTCAATTCATATCTAGCGTCCATCTGCAAGAAGAGACGACGAGACCCGGCGCGCAGCATCCTATCAATATGGCTCACATTGGAATTGCAACGTATCCCCAGATATCCAATCCTGCTGCGTACCTTGGGCATTGAAATTCGTAAAGTCTGCAGTTGTAGGGGAACCGCCACTTTGACGAGGGAGATTTGTGGCCGGACTGGTAAGGTCAGCGGCGGAACACAACCATCCGTGAGAAGCTGCTGGAAAAGAAAGAGTTCCCTTGCCATCGCTATCGCCACTGCCAATTTTAACGGTGAAAGTCTTGGAGCCATTGCCAAGGCCTAGGGATCCAGAGTTAAAACTCGTTCCGGGTGAAATTGCTGGCGCAGGGCCGGAGTACGCACCGCACACGATCGAGGCGCAGCCAATGACTGCGTCTGGAGACGTGCGATTCCAAACGGCATAAAAGGGGAGCACGACATGGCCACCATTGGCGTTCGTGACGCAGTTATGGTTGAGGTGATCGTCGATGTAACAACCGGAGCGGGCGTTATCCTCGACATTCATAAGCACAATCCCAATGTTTCCGGAATCGTTCGACACATCCACAACATTTTGCGTGCCATTAAACAAGTGAGGATTGTCCACGGTCACTTGCCAGGCTCTGTCTATCCGGACCAACGAGGAGGCCTCCTCCCCATATAGCCCTTTTAATCCACGCACCGTTATGTTGTTAATAGCGTTAGATGGAGCGCTTCCCGAATTTCGGATCAAAAATGCATATTTACTATTCCAGCCAGCACATTCTAAGTTTTCAATATCAATGTTGTTGAGAGAGCCAGAATTATTTTCCGTGACTAATAGCTGGCCACAGGCTGCATTCTTTCCGGTGGCATTACACCAGTTGTTCAGCCAGAATTGAAAACTTGTCGAGTTGGAGGGGGCATTTTGTGCACCGATACAGGCACTTCCGGAAAAATGGATGATCTCGTTGTTCTCGATTGTCGTTCGGTCATTCATGCCCGTTGTATCGATCAATCCTGGGCCTGTAAAAGTATTGTAGCCACCGTCTAATCCGCAGTTGCGGACCGTAAACATCTCGGTCATTCCGTCTTGCGTCAAGCCGCGGATCATTTGCGGCATGTTCTGCACCGCGACAATTCCACCTTCGTTGATCGTCGCACCTCCTGAGCCGCGCGGAACTATGCAGTCGACCGTCGCTCCGTCAGCCAAGAGAATCGGCTGGCTGATTTGTAATAAACCATAAATGATCAGAGCGTGGCGCGGCCCGAGTCTGATCTGGGTAGTGTTGTTTGTGACTGCTCCGGTGAGAACTATCGCACCGTTGTTGTTCGTCCCGCTTCCTATGGCGGCATCAGCTGCGTTGATCGTTGCCATGGCAGATCCTGGACTGAGGCCATCATTGGAGTTACTACCGCTCGGCGATACGTAACGGACGGAGTCGGTCGTAGAGAGCTTGATTGCGACTTGGCTAGGCAATTCGAACGTTCTCTGTGCCCTGAGGTCAGCTGGGTCTCGTGTGAGTATTCCGCTCTTACCGGATATTTCAGTATTAGTGGTCTGCGTATTGCCGTTGGGAAGTCCTGCACTACTCGGGCTCGTCGATGCCACGGGCTGCTGACTTGAGTACAACTTGCTTAGCAAATCTTGATTGGCGCTCTGAACTAGTGCATTCCCCGGCGAATCGCTCAAAATAACATGCTGCGGTGATCGTCCGCGAGTCGTGAGCGAAGTGCCCAGGATCGAGAAATTCGACCCCGCAAAGTGCATCCACCAGTCTGTAGTGCCACTGGTGCCGCTGTCTCGCATGTCTCCTCCCAGTATGGAGAACACACCATTTCCAGCCAGGAAGTGCGTCGAAGTTGTATCTCCGCTGTCGAAATGATCGTTATTCAGATTGCACGCAGCGGGGTGCGAGCAATGGACGCTCACCCGGATATTGGAAGTGAGAATTGAGTCTGAGATTGTGATTGAGGCGCGCGATACCACCCCCGTTCCGTTGGCGTGAAAATGACATGCATCGAAGGAAATATGTACCGCATCGCCGTGTGTATCCGCAAATCCCGTGGCGTTGTATACCAGTGTGCAAGTACGAAAGGAAATCTCTCCCGAATCTAAGCGAGAGGTGGCTACATTCACTCCCTTTCCGAATCCGACGACTTGCAAATTGTCGAAGGTCGCTCCGTCTGCGCCTCCATTTGTGCCTCCAATCGTGATTCCACTCGCTTCACTTCCACATCCTCCTCTTGTCCGACAGGAATTATTAGTCAGTGTCAAATCGCGTATGCCGTGCATGAATGGTCGTACGCTTGGTCCGGCAACGACGTAATCCAATGTAATTGCGGATGATGCATCAGTTGGCTCATAGTTCAAGCAGGGTGGCGATAATGGCTGAGAGACGGGCGACGGGAGATCGCCGCCTTCAAGTAACAGATCTTTTCCGGGAACGGCCGCAACTATCGGAGTAACAAAATCGTAACAGCCCCCGTTCAGCCTTCCAATGACAATTACCGTCCCACCCTCCGGTGGCAGGGAGACGTAAGCTGAATTGATCTGCGCGCCAATATCGAGGTCACTCTGAGCCGAGCTGCCGCCCACATAACGTACTGCGTGGTTCGCCACGCGAGCGTTCGACATGTCTTGCGATTTCGTCGACACAGTAAGGACAGCAAGCGCAAACGAGCACAGCAAAGTTTTTCTCTTCATAGCGGTAAAGCGAAAAACCAGGATGTAAACGACAGTGCCACACAAGAACGCGACGCGTAGATTCGCGATCAGAGGTTTTCAGCCAAACGATTCTGCGCAGGCCCTTGATGACGCGTAGGCGGCCTAAGTTTTGATGACGACGAGGCGAGTGAGAGAATTGCTGGCTAACCTTTCTAAGCGGAATTCTCCTTCGTACGAGGTTGTTAAAGGCCTACAGTAGATGCGACCAGCGGAATTCTGGTTGTCGAGACTAGAATTTGCAAAATCAAGCCAAGTCTGCGAATCGTGCTGGCCTCGGAAAATTCCGTAGTTTTGGGCAGCCGAAAATCCGCAGCGCAACGCCCGTGGTGAATGGACCATCAGTTCTTCGGAGATCGAGTTTCTTTTTTGGCAAGCTTCGGGCATGTTCCGCCGGAAAGCGCCGAGACTTTGGGTGCCCCGTTAGAAAAAGCAGCTGATGTGCGCCGGTTCGCTGTACCAGTCTCAAGGTTAGTCCTCGATTGACTTTTGGTTCATAGCTGGGATGAGGCACAGAAAGGGGCGGCGTTTTGAGCCCTTGCTTTGCGCCGTCTGTTTAGACCCTGTTGCGGAAACGCCGGGAGAGAAAGCATCTCTTCTGCCTACTCTACTTCGGAGCCGGCCTGGCGTGCGATCTCATGCGCAAGAACACCAGGGACGTAACATTCGTCAGATCTGGGGTTGCATCGGCAATCCTCTGCATTACTGCTCTGTTGGGCTGTTGGGTTCGGAAAGGCTAACTCTAACAACAAGAAGGCTCTTTTCGGGTGCCACGGACGCGCTCCCGCTTTCTCGATGCACACCGGTTGCTTCCTCGATCCGTCCGATAGGACCGGCCCAGACGCCCTAACGTTACCCCCTGCTGTCGTTTCTCTTCGCTGAAGACGTTGCTCGTGCCGACGAAGGATACATCCCCCTTCGTCGGATCAACGTCTCGGGATCAATTTTCGTTGGAAATCCGACGATAAATTCTGGAGGGTAAATGACTCTACGCGCCGCTGTCGTCAGTTTAGAAATCTGTGCCATCTGGATTCTGCTGGGCTCGGCGATTGCGCTGGCTCTTGACGCGAAACGCATGAAAGCCAAAGTACCTTACGGGAATTACCCGCCTGGTTACCCGCTCTGGCTTCTGCGCCAGGTTACGGCTACGCGCACGATTGTCTTTTGGCCGTTCCTTTGCATACTCGGTTTCTTCCTTGGGGTGCTCGCCTTCTGTAAGTCAGTCGCTAAAGCATTCAGCGACGAAGAATAATGCGCTGAAAGTGCAACGACTTACTTTTCCGCTAGAGCTCTTCGAAATTCCTCTTGTATTCAAGCCCGCCTTCAGCCCTGTAGTGGATCCATCACGCCAACATCTGCATCTCGTAAGAGACGGAAAAAGTGACCTCCTGGTAAAGCGCCTAGGTGGCCCACGACGATCTCACTTGCCCTGAATCGAAACGGCCTCGGGGGTTCTCCGGGTAAGGCGCGGTTTCCGGGTGGACGTCCGATCACCTTTGGAACCGGAATCGACTACTGGGGAGGCTGCAGGTTTTTCTCGAGCAGGGATTTCCACTCCTCAAGCCTCTTACCGAACGCGACGAAGCGAGCTTCCTCGCGCGGCAAACCAGTACTCTTCATCACATCTTGGATCGCGGCAGGATTCTCTGGCCCCGTGTCTGAGGGGAGTCGAGGATGCTCGCGGGCATCGCGTAGCGCTAATAAGATGTCGGAACCGACCATTGTATCCAAGCGCAGTTTCTGTTCTCTGCTGAAGCCTGGCTTGACGCTTCGAGTCCAACGCATCGATAGCATGCTGTGTGGTTTCAGGCTGATCGCGAATGGAGTTTAACAATTCGATCGATTCGTTTAGAGCCTTATATGCCCCCTGCCGAGCAGAGTAGAGTCGATCCAATGCTTTTGGGTCCCCTTCGACATGCTCATCGGAAAAGATGGCTGCATTCACACTTCCGGGGCATTTGGAGGGATCACCGGCTTGAATTTCTGTGCTCTCGCCGGAGGGAATCTCCCGGTTGCCCGAATAAACGAGCGCGTCGTACGTGACACCCGGACCCGGATTCGCATACGAGCAGTGTGGCGGAGTCACAAAGAATGCTACGAGGGAGCTAGGGCTTTGATTGCTGATCACTTTCTTCCACTGCCCTTGGCGAGCTTCGAAGGGCGCCCCTTCTACAATGCTCGGTACCTGGGCCAGCCCGTTTCCGGAAACAGCGACTGCCGCTAGCAGGGCGAAATTGATAACTCTCATTGGAGACTCCCTTTCTATCCACTATTTATGCATTCTCCGAATGGGCTCGTTCCTCATACCGTAGAACCGTCATTGTTCGCCCGCACGGTGTTTGATCGGAGCCCCCTCTCACCAAAAAGGCACTTTACACGGATGCTAGAATGCCACCGATGCCCGGGTGGTTGGGCGAGCCGTTACCCTAGTAATTGGCTCACCGTCAATCGTACCCCTAACATAAGCGCGGTCAGATCGCTGCCACTGAATGGCGGTGCTTGGGAGAGATGTATGGCTACTGCGGGTACGGCTTATGGGGAGCGTCGCTTCGGCGCGGCGTATACGGTACGCATCTTCGTCACTCTGCTAGTGCTGGGAGGATTGGCAGGCTTCTGGGAGGCGGCTAAGGATGAACCCCCTACGGCTTCGCATGCCACGTTAGCATGGGTGTCTCTGCTTCTCATTTCCGCCCTGGCGCTGTTCTGGTTGGTGCTCGGAAAATCTGCGCTCATCGTCAACGATGCCGGCGTGCGTTCGGAATCTTTATTCGGGCAGCAAGAAATGGCGTGGAACCAAATCTCAGAAACGCGCTATCGCGTTGTTCCGAT
>Ga0126381_100008797_pt1 | contig 11305 bp, 9 predicted proteins | sample PanSoiMetPlot_28_FD_96465 | JGI IMG/M metagenome (GOLD analysis project Ga0126381, IMG submission 96465) | Tropical forest soil microbial communities from Panama - MetaG Plot_28 | ecosystem: Environmental > Terrestrial > Soil > Tropical forest > Bulk soil | place: Panama | collected 2016-02-17 | reverse complement strand
GGACATTTCCTTGGTGCTGATGTAGCGGGCGCCTAATTCTTCTATAAGCTGCGAATTCAGGAAGGGTGGCATAGTGTTGCCAAACGTCGAGACGTCCAGGCCGCGAAGACGCAACACGAGAGTCGAAAGGAGTCCGAGTGTGCTCGCGCCAAGGACGGCAGCGCGTTTGGGTCTCCACACGCGAAGCCGCTGCTGAATCCGGTAAGCCTGTTCGATGGCCTTTTGGGCCACGCTCATCGGCTCCATCAGGACGCCGACCTCCTTCATGTTTTCCGGAACACGAATGATGTACTCGGGTTCGTCGACGATGTATTCCGTCAGGAAGCCGTGGCGAAGATTGATGCCGCGCTCGAAATAAGTGTCGTCGGTGGTCATGTCGTACGCCCCGATCGAATCATAGATGCTACCGCCGGGCCGGCGAACCGTGAGCGAGACGTAATCGCCGGGTCTGAATTCGCTTACATTCGGCCCGACTTCTTCCACGCGGCCAAAACTCTCGTGCCCGACGATCAGGAAATCGTCCCCAGCAGGGGCGGCTCCATATTCGGCAGCACCGATCTCCTTGTCGGTGCCATCGACACCGACGCGCAGGATTTTCACGAGCACGCCGCGCCCATTGGGTACATCGGACACCGCCGGCTTGGGAACTTCGCGAAGGTGAATCGTATTCGGCTTTCCCGGAATCACTGCCACTGCCCTGATAAGTTCGCGTTTGGCGATTTTCGTAGGGTTGTTTTCGACTGTCACTACTTGCATGTTGCTCTCCTTGTTTAGTCGTATCGAAACTCGGCGGCCGCTTACATCCCTTCGCCGCTTTGTTCAATCAGCTTGGAAACCAGGGCGGTCCAGCCGGTTTGGTGGCTGGCGCCAAGGCCCGCACCGTTGTCACCGTGAAAGTATTCGTGGAAGTAGATCAGGTCGCGCCAGTGCGGGTCTTGCTGGAATTTCTCCAGCCCTCCGTACACGGGACGGGTTCCATCCGAGGAGCGGAGAAAAATCTTAGTAAGACGGCGAGAGATTTCCGCAGCGGCCTGCCAGAGCGTGGCACGATTTGCAGAGCCGGTTGGCAACTCGGTGGTGAAGCTGTCGCCGTAGAAGTAGTGAAATTTCTGCAGAGCCTCGATTAGCAGAAAATTGATCGGAAACCAAACCGGCCCGCGCCAATTTGAATTTCCCCCGAAGAGGCCTGTGCTTGATTCTGCTGGCTCGTAGTCCACACGATGTTCTGTTCCGTTCGCGTGTAGAACGTAAGGATTGTCCTTGTGGAACTTCGAGATGGCCCGGATTCCATACGCAGAGAGAAACTCAGACTCGTTGAGCAAATAGCGAGCGACGCTCTCAAGCTGAGCTCGGTTGACGAGCGACAGCAGTCGGCGCACACCTTTGCCTTTATGCTCGGCTGTTTCGATATGTTCCGGAACATCGGGCTGGTTGTCGATGAACCACTGCATCCGGCGCTTGAAGCCGGGAAGACGGTCGACGATGTCTTGTTCCAAGGTTTCGACAGCCAACAAGGGAATTAGTCCGACGAGCGAGCGCACTTTCAGATAATGGTGGTCCCCGTTGGGAAGATGGAGGACGTCATAGTAGAAACCGTCTTCCTTGTCCCAGAGTTCGATGCCTTCGCCGCCACGGTCGTTCATGGCGTGCGCGATATGAACAAAATGCTCGAAGAACTTGCTGGCCACGCTTTCATACGCGGGGTTTTCTCGAGCGAGTTCTAGCGCGATAGCAAGCATGTTCAGGCAATACATACCCATCCAGCTGGTGCCGTCGGACTGTTCAAGGTGACCGCCGGTGGGGAGCGGAGCCGAGCGGTCGAATACGCCGATGTTGTCGAGACCGAGGAAGCCGCCTTGGAAAATGTTCATACCTTCGGCATCTTTGCGATTCACCCACCAGGTGAAATTCAGCAGAAGCTTATGGAACGCGCATTCGAGGAAATTGCGGTCGGCTTTGCCGCGAACGCGTTTCTCAATCTTGTAAACGCGCCAGGCTGCCCAAGCGTGAACAGGCGGATTCACATCTCCAAAGGCCCATTCATAGGCCGGTAACTGACCATTCGGATGCATGTACCATTCGCGCAGGAGAAGCGTAAGCTGCTCTTTCGCAAAATCCGGATCGACCTGTGCCAGCGGAATGCAGTGAAATGCCAGGTCCCAGGCGGCGTACCAGGGATATTCCCATTTGTCGGGCATCGAAACGACGTCGGCGTTATAAAGATTCGACCATTCGTGATTGCGGCCTTTTTTCCGGCTCTCGGGTGGTGGCGGCCCAGCGGGATCGCCTTCGAGCCAGGCGCGGATGTCAAAGTGATAGAACTGCTTAGACCACAGGAGGCCGGCGAATGCTTGTCGTTGTACGTTCCGAGCGTCTTCCGAAAGCTCTTGGGGCACGCGCTGAGCATAAAATTCGTCGGCTTCTACCCGTCGGGTCGCGAAGATCGACTCGAAGGATTGTCCCAGCAATTCGGTCCCAGGCGAGTCCGCCAGTACGAGCCGCGGTGCCGACATTCGAGCGACTTTGGGTTGCTTATCGGTCAATCGGAGACGCACGGTTGCTGAGGCACCGGATGCGATCCGTAGACGATACTGAGCGGCGGCCTTGGTCCCAACCTTCGCCAGGTTCACCGCATCGCGTTTACCGTTTACAACGTATTCGTTGATGCCATCCTTGACAAACGAAGAAGGATTGAGAGAACCGAACAGACGCTGCGCATTGGTTTCATTTTCGGTGAAGAGGAGTTCCGGCTCGCCTTCGCACAACAGCCAGCGTTTGTCGTACGCTCTGTGGTCCAACTCGATCACCGCTGCACCTGGAATGCCGTATTCCTTCGGAATGGCTAGATTGCCGACAGCGGCTAGCGAAGGCCGGTACGTGTCGTAACCCCACGACCACGTATTCCGAAACCAAACTGTCGGCAGCAGCGAAAGCGTCGCTTCGAGCGGGCTGCGATTCGCAACAGTAATTTTGACGAGGATATCCTCGGCGTTGGCTTTCGCGTACTCCGTAATCACATCGAAGTAGCGGCCCTCGTCGAATATGCCTGTGTCCAGGAGCTCGAATTCAAGGTCGTGGCGTGACCGACGGCGATTCTCATCCACCAACTCGCGATACGGGAATTCCCCCTGTGGATACTTGTACAGCGCTTTCATATAGGAATGCGTGGGAGTCGAGTCAAGGTAGAAGTAATACTCCTTAACGTCTTCGCCGTGGTTGCCCTCGTTGCCTGTGAGGCCGAACAACCGCTCCTTGAGGATAGGATCGTGACCATTCCACATTGCCAAAGCGAAGCAGATCAACTGGTGGCGATCCGAAATTCCCGCGATGCCATCTTCGCCCCAACGATAAGCACGTGAGCGCGCATGATCGTGCGGGAAATAATCCCACGCCGTGCCGCCCGGACTGTAGTCTTCGCGCACTGTGCCCCATTGGCGCTCAGAGAGATACGGTCCCCAGCGCTTCCAGTGCACGAGACGATCACGGGATTCCTGCAGCCTTTTTTCTTCCGCGTTCATTGTTGATTATTCGTCTCAGATTGTTGATTCAGAGCGGTCAACTTCCGAACCATCAAAGAGAGCTCCTTCGTGTGACTACGAATCTTTTCCAGCCAGCTCCGCGCCGGGTGCGAATGTTCGATGAACTCCTCGCGACTGATTCGCCCATGATTCGCTTGCTCGGCACAAAACTTTCCTTTTTCGCCTTCGTACTTCGTCGAAAATCAAAACTCCTTTGTTGGATGGTCAGTGTGCAGCGATCTCGACGGCATGACCGTCCGGATCACGCACCAAAACCGCCTTCCCAAATTCCAGTGCCTTCTTCTGATTCACGACAAGGCCAGAAGAAACAAACTTTACATGCGCGACGTTGAGATCGAGGACGGCAGCATCCACATCCTGGACCCACACGATTGTTTCTCGGTTGACAAGATCATTTGCATGTTCGTCGGCGGGGAACGCTCGACCGTCACGCGGGCTCAAGTATTCCAGGAGTTCGATACCCGGCCCGGTCGAGGCGCGGAGGGATGTGATGCGCAGATGAGCGCCGAATACGTTGTTGAGATGCTCTTGTTCCGTTCCGTAATTTTCGCTTTCTCCCGCCACACGCAAACCGAGCAGAGCCTTGTAGAACCCTAGGCTGGCGTCGGTGTCTGAAACGGCGATGGCAGTATGGTCGATGCCAAGAAAGACCCGGTCGCCAGGACGATGCCATTTGGGGTCGCCTTTTCCTTCTGGAAACCACAGGATTTCGACCGGATGTTCATCTGGGTCCTTGAAGTAAAACGCTTGAATTCCCCCAGCATTCTTGTTCCATTCAGGTAAGCGTTGCGGTCCAGAAGAAGCGAACTCGACCTTGTTTTGGCGCAGGATCCGATAGGCGCGGTCCATATCGCTGACAATAATGGCGATGTGCTGAAACCAGAGATCATTGCTGCGAGAATCCACGGGGATCGGCCGGCCTCGGGGAGCGACAAATTGTGCCAGCTCAATCGACTCATCACCGAGTTTCATTTCAACCAATCGCACTCGCGCCCCAAACACGCCGAAGAGGTGTTCCACTTCATCACCCGCGACTTCACGGTCCGAGACCTTCTCGAAAGTCAGCACGCGCGAGTAGAAATCCATTGAACGATCCACGTCCCCCACGGTCGTGAGAATGGGGCCGACTGAGACCGTCTTTGTTCGGAAAGAGGGAGTGCCGGGTTGCGCGGCCGCAGCTTTTGCCAAACCAGCTGAGAGTACGGTTGCTAAGAGGAGCGAGCGAAGCCGTTTAGACCGCATCGGATACTCCAGCGAAACTCGCGGGCTGGCTTTTTACGTCTGAAGTGAGATTTGCGCCCAGGCGTCGCTTCAAGTGGTCTGCGACGCGCAGCGCATTCGCCATAATCGTCAGTGCCGGATTTACGGCCGCGCTCGAGGGGAAGAAGCTGCCGTCTACAACGTACATATTGTCGAGGTCGTGAGCCTTGCAGTGGATGTCGAGGGCTGAGGTTCTGGGATCATGTCCAAAACGAACCGTGCCGTTCTGATGAGCCACTCCTGCAAGAGGGATCTGATCGCCAATGAAGAGATTGCGGGCGAATAGACCTCGATGACATTCGTGGCCGTGTACCTTGCAAGCGATTTGCTGATTCAGCAACTGCTTAAGCTTCGCCAGTAAACGATCGTGGGCGCCTTGGTTGTTTGGGGTATAGCTGAGGACGATGTTTCCTTCACGATCAAGCGTCACGCGGTTGCTCGGGTCCGGCAGATCTTCCGACGTGAGCCAGAAGCTCATCGAGTGCTTCGCCATGAGATCAAGCGTCCAGCCTGGAGCGATCGCTGGCGCACCGGCCGATAGCGCCACGCCGTCGAGTTTGGCAACGAAGGAGAAATGCCCCATCGGAAATTCCCAATCCTTCGAACCAAAGTAGAAATCGTTCACCGCGAGCGACTTCTGGTAGAGCGTCGGATTCGGGCATTTGGAAAGCGCCAACATTACAGAATTGACGTGGCCCATGTAATGGCGGCCCACTACGTCCGAACTGTTTGCCAGGCCGCCGGGATGCTTTTCGTTTGCGGAACGCAGAAGAAGTGCCGCCGAGTTGATTGCTCCGCAGGAAACCACAACCACGTCAGCCGACAGCGCAATGACGCGGCCGTTCTGGCGAACAATGACGCGCGACACTTCTCGCCCGGACCCAGTCGTTTCGAGTCGCTCCACGAACGAATCTGTCATCAATGAGACATTCGGAAACCGCAGCGCCGGGTCGACGCAAATCACCTGCGCGTCCGACTTGGCGTCCACTAGGCATGGGTAGCCGTCGCACGTGTCACAGCGAATGCACTTGCTGGCCACGGGATTCGCTTCATCGATCTGCAGCCCAAGGGGTGTGTGAAACGGCCGCAATCCTTGGCGGGCGAAATCGTCGCTCAGCTGTTGAATGCGAGGTTCGTGACTGATCGGCGGATGCGGATAGGGCCCGCTGGCCGGGGCTTCCGTGGGGTCTTCACCTCGCTGACCGTGCACGTGATACAAACGTTCGGCTTGCAGGTAGTACGGTTCCAGGTCGTCGTAAGAAATTGGCCACGCCGGGGAGATGCCGCCGAAATGGCGAATCTCGCCGAAATCTTCGCGGCGCAGGCGAAACAGGGCTGCGCCGTAAAATTTTGTGTTACCGCCGACGTAATAATTCGTGTGCGGATGCAGCGGATTGCCGTTCTTGTCCCGCCACTGTTCCCTCGTCTGATACTTCGCTTCCACGTTGACGGTGTGCGAATCCCAGTTCGCCTTCTCGCGACGCACGTAGCCGCCGCGTTCAAGAATGAGGATCTTCTTACCGGTCGGTGCGAGGGAATAGGCCAGCGTACCGCCCCCTGCGCCAGAGCCGATGATGATTACGTCGAAGTGCTGTCCAGTCGTCATAACTATTGCCTTTCTCCCGATTGCGCCTAACCCGATGAGTCGGCGTGCAGTTCGGCATAGCGGCAGCGAAAAATGCAGCGCATGGAATTGTTATGGTGATACTTTGCACAATAGATGTTTCTTGCCGAGCGCACGCGCAGATAGACTTCCGCAGCGAGCAACATGCCCAGCGGGGGAGCTGTGAAATATACCCACAAAGCGTGAAATGCCTGCGCAGGGAGTGCTGAGCCAAGCGTGCGCGCGGGATTCATGCTCATGCCCGAGAATGGCGCTTCGAAAGTGATGTAGGTGGCTACAAGAGCTGCAGCGAAAAACGGGGTGAAACGAGAAAGGCGTGCGGTATTCGAAACCATGAGGACGGTCAATGCGAGAACAAACGAAATGACAAGCTCGGCCAGGAATGCGACGGGGACACCCAACGGTCCCGGCAGTGTAGCCGCAAAATTGACCTTTGGATGGGCCAACACTGGGCCAAAAGCTAGGAGCGAAAGTGCCACGCCAGCGAATCCGCCCAGAAATTGAAAGAGTGCGTAGAACAGCGCGTCCCATTTTTCGACTTTGCCCAAGCGGAAAAACATCAACGTCGTCGCGGGATTCATGTGAGCACCGGAGCGTTGGCCCCAGGGCGTGTGAATCAGGCCAAGAAGCGTGAGGCCCATTGCAATGCCGCCCAGAGACATGCGGAGAAGCGGGCTGGGAAGTAAATGCGGCAAAGGGGATAAGGGGTGCTCCAGAAAGACCGTGAAGGAGCAAGCGGATACCATGAACAGTCCTAGTTCGGCGGATTCCATCAGGTATTCCGGCCAATGGGCTTCAAAAGCGAGAACGCCCGGCGATCGCCGATCCGGCAGGGAATTCGCCGTCAGCTTTGGAGAACTGTTCATGTGCCATGGGATACGGAACTTCGAAAAAGGTGTCAAGGAAAGTGGCTAGTAAGGACCATAATTCGCCCCCAAAAAGCTGCGTCCATTGCGTTCCTGTCGCATCCGATACGGAGACAAGGAAGTCTTTTCAGGAAGCTCAAAAATCCAAAGGCCGCAGGCACGGTCACCGCACGCTGCCGACCTGATGATGGGGGATTCTTTGAAGATGGAAGCACTCAATCCATCTTTGGAAACTTGCGAATCGGAACTAGTGCAGAAGGCTGGGGCCGGGTGTCGGGAAGCCTTCTATCAGCTCGTCCAGCCGTGCGAAAGAGTGCTGTTCGCCTCGGCTATGGCTATCCTTAATAACGAGGCAGACGCGGAAGAGGCGGCTCAGGAAGCTGTCTTGAAGGCTTTTACCAACATTGGCCGGTTCCGCGGGGACTGCAAATTTAGCACCTGGATCACGCAAATCTGCATCAACGAAGCCCGTCTCAAGATCCGCAAAGCTCGCAAACACCTCTACGAATGGATCGACGAACCGAAAGAGGGGCAGGACGGAGACTATTTCCCCCGCGATTTCGCCGATTGGCGGGAGATTCCTTCCGAGGCGCTCCAGCGCAAGGAGTTGCGAGAAGCCCTACACCGCGCCATGGCGTCGCTGCCCCAGAAGTATCGCGAGGTGCTGATTCTACGAGACATCCAACATCTTTCAATTGAGGAAACGGCGCAGGTGCTTGGCATAGGAAAGGGCAACGTGAAAACCCGGCTGCTCCGGGCCCGGCTGCAGATGCGCGATGCCCTGGCACCAGGTTTCGACGGAAACTGGTCCTCTGCCCGCCTCGATTATGCTAAGGTTCGGGCCTGGTAGAGTTTATGGGCACGACAGACTTGAATCTTTTTGGGCTCATGAGTATCGAATGAGGGTGATTGAAATCAGCTGCTTGGAGGTCTGGAAAGAGATCTCCAACTATATCGACAACGACGTGGAGCCCGAACTGCGCGGGAGGATGGAGGCGCACTTCAAAGTCTGCGCCCACTGCACCGCAATTCTGGACGGGACACGCAATGTCGTGAAGTTGGTCGCTGATGGTATGGAATACCGGATGCCGGAAGGGTTCAGCCGGCGTCTCTACGACAGGGTCAAGGACAAATAAGATCACGCAATTGCCGGTTCTTCTGTCATAAACCAGCGGCTCAGGCTGGAACCAATTCGTTCGCGCACATCAGCGTTGTTCAGGAAGAACGAGATTCGCCAGGAACCGTCCTGTTCGCGGATCCACAACTCAAAATAGCGGTCTCTCTTCCGGACCACAGGTCCGCCTGCTTTCGGCGTGAGAATCCATTCGTGCCAGCCGTAATCGCGGGCCGTATCGCCCTGAGTCACCACGTCAATGATTATTGTGTTTAGTTTCAACATGTAATCAGCGAATAGTTGGTCTGCCCGGCTTCGCAAAACCGTCCTTGCCTCCTGCCCGTATTTGCTGGGCAGCCCCTCGGACATGTCTGTGAAACCGTCCGTTGCGAACACGGACAGAAGCTTCTCCACGTCGCCTTGTTCGTAGGCCTCACGATAGGTAGTCTTTGCCAGGTTGATCGTGTATTTGGCATCCATTGGGCTGAGCTCTCCTGACGGCTTGACGACATCAGATGCATCAAAAGTGGTAAGGACGCAACAATTCAAACATCCGCTTCACTTCACCGAGAAACAGTCAAGGATCTCAAAAAACTGCTCTTCACCGGTCCTCAGGACGGTAACGTGTACCTCCAACGGCCGGGCAACGTGAGTCAAAAGGGCGTCTTTCGGGAGCGACTCATCTCATCTTGCTCGGTTATTCCTTCAGGGTGCCAATCTGACGGCATGAGCGCGCCGGCGAAGGAACAGATTCAGACAACAGACCGGGAGTAGAGGATTCATCGGATAAGCGGGGCAGATCGAGCACGTGGTGAAATCCGGTAGATTCGCAGGGAGAACGCGCAACGTACCGCATCGAGGTCAGCCGCGAATTCACAAGGACCTCCGTGTAGCTGACGGTTACCGCATCGGGACGATGAACGCAAATTGAATACGGCCCGGAGAACGGGCGGTGCGATCGATGGAGGTCTGCAAGCCAGTCGGAACCTTCAGGGTTTCTCACGGACGCCGCCACAGTGCAAGTAGCACACCGATATTCTTCGGCTTTAAAGTCGGACAAGCTGGAGGAAACCAGTGTTTGCGAGTCCATGGGAAAGTTGATCGACGGATTCGGCGTCCATCCCAGCGCCATTCGCCGATCACTCTATGTTTAGGGTCTATTCCGATCAATCGAAACGGCAAGATGCCTGCAAGCCTAGGTGAGGCGAGGATCGCGGCAGCGGCACGAAACTCGGAGTCGAAAATCATTTGCGGGATAATCTCGCCTCGCGACCGCGGCTTTGCCTTAAGCGTACGAGCGTAGGCGGAGTACCAGTTCAGGAGAGCAAACAACTGGCCATAGACATTCACTGCAATCCACGTAACCCCTAACGTTTCGGACGGATAAAGTGCGGTTACTCCGTTGCAACCAGGTCCGGCGTCGGATGCGATGTTTTATTCACGGTTCGACCTTCCGATAAATGCGCAACTGGTAAAGCGGCGTTCATGCGAGTTTCCTTCCGACGGGGAATTTCCGCGGGGCACAGCAGCAAGTTGCCACCGCTCATCTGAGCAGAGAAGCGACAAAAGGTTTCAGAAACAGGGAGTTTCCGTCGCATTGTTTTTCCGTATCCTTTTTGCAGTTCCTGCATCCGAGCGAGTCTCAATTTGACGCGCTGTGGAGGGTTTCGTTGTTGCCTGGAATGTTTTAGGAATCCCCTGACACTTTTTGAACCCTGCTGTATCACAAGACGAGACGACAACTTGCGGGAATCGGTCAACCTATCAATGGCGACGAGTGAAAAACGGCTTGCTCGGACTACCTTAGAGCAAAAATCCAGGGCGTCGGCTGCCCCCACAGTCATTTTTGGAAGAGAAATATGCAATGATCTGGCCGTTGCGGAACAACGCGAATGGCTCGTCACAAACAGCATTGGCGGATTCGCCTCCGGAACGGTCAGCGGGAATCTGACCCGGCGTTATCATGGGCTGCTTATCGCTGCTCTAAATCCCCCGGTCGGTCGAACCCAACTCGTGGCCAAGGTCGAAGAGGTCGCGGACTACGCTGGTTCTACCTATTCTCTGGCAACGAACCGCTGGAACAGCGGTGCTACCGAGCCTCGAGGGTACGGTGCATATCCAGGATTTCCGGCTCGAAGGCACTGTTCCGGTGTGGCAATTTGCGCTCGGCAATGCACTCCTCGAAAAGAGAATCTGGATGCGCCAGGGCCAGAACACGACCTACGTCCGGTATCGGGTGCTCCGAGGCACCCAGGCCGTCAGTCTGGGCATCGCGATTCTCGTGAACTATCGCGATTACCACTCAACCACCCATGCTGGCAACTGGCAAATGAACATTGCGCCGGTAGCAGGTGGAATCCAGGTGCACGCCTTTGAAGGCGCGGTTCCGTTCCGATTGCTCAGCGCCAAAGGAGAGTGGCGGCCGTACCAAGAGTGGCATCGAGACTGTTTTCTCCTCCAGGAGCGTTACCGGGGTCTTGACGATCACGAAGACCATCTCCACGCAGCCACTTTCACCGTTCCACTTGCCCAAGACGAATCAGCTACCCTCGCATTTACGACCGAGACGAAAATTGACTTGGACAGCAAGAGGGCATGGGAAGCACAGCAGTCCCACGATTCAAGAGCAATGTCCGCCTGGCAAAATAACACGACAAAAGCAGCCGACCTGGCGCCAGCTTGGATTCACCAACTTGTTCTGGCCGCCGATCAATTCATTGTGAAACGAAGTCTGCCCGATGATCCAGAGGGCCGTTCGATCATCGCCGGTTATCCGTGGTTTGCCGATTGGGGCCGTGACACCATGATCGCCTTGCCAGGCTTGACCATTGCCACGGGGCGCCCGGAAATCGCGAAGCAAATCCTTCTTTCGTTCTCCCGGTATGTCGACGGCGGGATGCTC
>Ga0126381_100008796_pt1 | contig 11305 bp, 9 predicted proteins | sample PanSoiMetPlot_28_FD_96465 | JGI IMG/M metagenome (GOLD analysis project Ga0126381, IMG submission 96465) | Tropical forest soil microbial communities from Panama - MetaG Plot_28 | ecosystem: Environmental > Terrestrial > Soil > Tropical forest > Bulk soil | place: Panama | collected 2016-02-17 | reverse complement strand
GGCCGGCAAACGCGTCTATGTGGCGTACGACAGCGAGACCGCCGAGCTGAAGACCATCATCGTCGGCTCGTTGCCGCTGTTCGACGAGCCCGAGGCGGACTGGTACGGCACCGAGACCCCGATCACCGGCGCGGTGGGCACCGATATTCTGGCCCGCCCCGACAGCCGGGTGCTCGGCTTGTACGGCACCGGCCGGCAGGCGCGCCGGCATCTGGTCACCATGTGCGCCATTCGCCCTGCCATCGAAGAGGTGCGGGTCTACAGTCGCAGCGCCGAGAACCGTGCGGCGTTTGTCGAGCGGATGCAGCCGCAGGTGCGTGCTCGCCTGGCGGCGGTCGCCGCGCCGGAGCAGGCCGCTCGCGGCGCCGACCTGATCTGTCTCGCGACCGGCAGCAACATCCCGGTGTTGTTCGGCGAGTGGCTTGCCCCCGGCCAGCACGTCACGTCGATCGTCGCCGGCAACAAGGGCGTGGTTGCGCAGGGCTCGGTGGCGCGGCCGCGACGCGAGTTCGATGACGAGGTCATTGCGCGGGCGGATCGCGTGATCGCGACGCTGAAGCAACAGGCCATCATGGACGAACAGGGCGACCTGTTCGAACCGGTCGAGGCCGGCATCATCTCATGGGAGAAGATCGGCGACCTCGGCGAACTGGTGGCCGGCAAAGTACCGGGTCGCCAATCCGCCAGCGAGATCACGGTGTTCAAGCAAAATTCCGATCAGGGCGTCGGCTTCATGGCCCTCGCCAAACTGGCCCACGACAAAGCCGCGGTCCGCGGCATTGGCGTCGAAATTTAAGATGCCGCGCGACTTAAAAGAATTCGGCCTCGCCGCGTAGATCGCGTCAGGGCATGTGCTCATAACGCAAGGGCGGCCGGACGTCCGCTTCCGAGAGCAGAGCCGACATCGGGCCGGAATGCCTCAATCGACGTTAATGACCCATAAGAGACAGTCACCCGCCAGATTTGCTGCGATGCACACCACGAGCGCACGAGAATCAAAGCGACATTGACGATCGGGACAAAAAGCCAGGATCACCGGCCGTCTATATATTGAAAAGCCGCTCCGCGTTGCCGTGCGCGATGCGCTCGCGGTCGACGGTGCTGACGGGAATGTGGTCCAGAAACGAGCGTGCATCCGCCATGGTTTCGTATGGATAGTCGGCGGAGAACATGATGCGCTGGACGCCGACTTCCAGCAGCAGATCAAGAAATGTTGCCGGGAAATTGAAGCCCGAAAAGGTGTAGTGGACGTTTTCCCGCAGATAGGCGCCAAGCGGACGGTCGAGCTTGGTCATTTGCGTCGGCAGTCTCCTGTCGAGCCTGGGCAGCATGAAAGGGATTCCTTCGCCCAGGTGCCCGATCACGACTTGCAGCTTGGGATATCGGTCGAACACTCCGCCGAGGATCATGCGGATGAGATGAATCGCGGTCTCAATGTGCCAGCCCCAGCTGGGTGCGGCGAACATGCCAGTTACAGCCGGGGAAAAGCCCCCATACAACGCGTCAACGACCAACTTCGGTGGCGCCGTTGGATGGAGATAGATGGGCACATTGAGCGCTTCGGCGCGTTCCAGCATCGGCCAGAAGAACTTGTCGTCGAGATATCGGCCGCGCGAATGGCCATTGATGAGCGCACCCTTGAAGCCCTGATTCCGGACCCTGCGATCGAGTTCGTCAGCCGCTTGCTCAGGGGCCGCGACCGGCAAGGCGGCAAACCCTGCAAACCGCTTCGGATTCTTCTTCACGGCATCGGCGAGGAAGTCATTCGACTCGCGGGCGATCGCGATCTGCTCCGCGACGTCGGCTTGCTCGATTCCAGGGGAATTCAGCGAGAGCACCTGCACGTCGATGCCGGCAGCGTCCATCTCCGCGATACGCGAGTTACCGACCTCTTGAAGCTGCTCCACAACCCTCGGGCTCGGCCACCCTGTTTTCCGCAGTCGTTCAATGAGATCTCGCCCCGGCCCGGCAAGCCATCCTGGGCTCGCAAAATGCTCTTCGAGGCTAATCGTTCGCAGCTTGGCTCCCTCCTGGGGCGCGTCGGCGCTGATTGCTGGCGCATGCATGAATTGTCCTCGCGGTTCGAACGTAACATTTACGGCGTCGACTTGACGCCGATGGTCTTGCTGATGGGCGGGACTCTGCGTGCTATTCTTCGATGAGAGCGGAAAGCCCAGCCGTGGTTTCTCCTCGCGCGTCGAAGGTCAATTCGGCGCGGGTTGCCCCTTATTCGGGCTTGATGTTGGCCGCCCGAATCACCTTTCCCCACTTCTCCGTTTCGGCGACGATCAGGCTGCTGAAATCGCCAGGAGTGCCCGCAACTGCCGAGGTGCCCAGCTCAGTGAGCTTCGCCTTGATCGCGGGGTCGGCAAGGCCAGCGTTGATGTCCTGGTTGAGCCGTTCAACGATTTCCGCCGGCGTGCCCTTCGGTGCGCCGACGCCGAACCAGGCACTCGCCTCGTACTTGGGCACGAACTCGGCCACGGTCGGAATGTCGGGTAGTGCCTGCCACCGGGCAGCGTGCGTCACCGCCAACGCTCGCAGCGTGCCGGCCCTGATGTACGCAGTCGACCCGAGCAGCGGGATGAACATGACCTGAACCCGCCCTGCGATGAGATCGGTCAGCGCGGGCGCTCCGCCGTGATAAGGCACGTGCACCATGCTGACGCCTGTCATCATGTCGAAAAGTTCGCCCGCAATATGCGAGATGGTTCCTGTGCCAGGCGAGGCCATATTGATTTTGCCGGGATTGGCCTTAGCGTAGGCGATGAACTCTGGCACCGTCTTGGCCGGGACCGACGGATTCACCAACATCACCAGCGGCTCTCGGGTCATCATCGCGACTGGCGTGATGTCGCGGATGAATTCGAAGCCGAGCTTGTCGTAGAGAGTTGCGTTGATCGCGCTGGCCGGCGCGACCAGAAGCAGTGTGTAGCCGTCCGCGGGCGACTTCACCACCGCTTCGGTGCCGATATTACTGCCGCCGCCCGGCCGGTTCTCGATGACGAACGGCTGACCCAGCCGCTCCGAAAGCCATTGCCCCATCAGGCGCGCAAGGATGTCTGGTGCACTTCCGGCGGCAGCGCCGACGATCAAACGCACTGGCCGTACTGGATAAGCGCGGGCACAGGCGGCACGGGGAACGGCCAGCAGCGCAGCGGCCCCGGCAAGGGCATGCAAGAATTGGCGGCGGATTTGTTGCATAGCACATCTCCTGGCAATCTGCGCAGCACGTGGGATCTGGTCAGCGACCTTAGCGGTGCAGCCATGCGAAGGAAGTGCTATGTTTTGATACGGATATAGCAAAACCGCGATGGCTCCGATGCCCCCCGCCACAAGCGCCCGCCGCCTCAAGCTGAATGATATTCGGGTTCTGCTCGCGGTCGCCCAGGCTGGCAGCATGAGCAAGGCCGCCACAGCGCTGAACACCACCCAGTCAGCAATTTCCAGGACGATTGCTGATCTGGAAAATGCGATTGGCGTTCGGCTGCTGGATCGCAGCGCGCAGGGCGTCGAGCCTACGTCGTCGGGGCGCGCGCTCCTGAAACGCGGAATCATTGTGTTCAACGAGCTCGAGCAAGGCCTCGAAGAGATTAATTTTCTCAACGACCCTGCAGCGGGCGAGCTCCGCATCGGCGCAGGGCCCGCGCAGTGCGAAGGGATCGTACTCGCGGTGATCACTCAGCTGTTGCGGCAGTATCCGCGCATGATCTTTCATGTCGCCCCACTGGTCACGCCGCCCATCTATGAGCAACTGCGCCAGCGACGGATCGAGTTTGGATTAGTGCGAATCTCGGGGGCGCTGTCCGAAGAGGACTTGGAGCAGGAGTTCCTGTTCGAAGAACCTCTCGTGGTTATTGCACACGTCGACAGTCCATGGGCTAGGCGCCGCAAGCTCGATTTGCGCGAGCTCCATGACGACTCCTGGACGTGGCCTGACGCGCTCGACCGGTTCGTTGTCGACGCCTTTCGTGCAAGAAACCTCGAACCACCGCGTGCCGTTGTCTATACGGACGCCAGCAACATGCGAACGAGCCTCGCGGCAACCGGACGCTTTCTTGCGGTCGTACCCGCCTCCGTCGCTCGGGTCTCAGCGATGTACGCGGCCTTAAAGATATTGCCCGTCACGCTGCCTGCGGCGCACCTGCAGATCGGAATCGTGACTGTGAAGAACCGAACCTTGAGCCCCTTGGCACGATTGTTTCTCGATCACACACGCAAGATAGCGAGCGCCCAGCGGACGTGAACCCGGATTCGCCCTGCGGCTAAAGACCCAAGGTGCCGTGCTCAAATGCGGATTGCCACCATTTCCCGCACCTAGGCGACTCAGCTCGAGGGGCTTTGCGGGACCGTATCCGCGCGAATGCTTAGCAATAATTCTCGAGCCCCGGGCTGCGATCAAAGGTCGACACTGCGAGTCTATTTTGGTGCAATGCACTTAGTCGCCTTTGGCACTTAGCGGACATCGCGCAACGTCCGCTGTTTGGTCGCTTTCAGGGGCAAAGCCGACATCAGGTCCGATTTGTGAGTACACGCCCCGATCACTCCGGCTTGATGTTGGCGAACTTCACCACTTTGGCCCACTTGTCGGTTTCTTCGGCGATCAGCGCGCCGAAGTCGGAGGGCGAGCCCGGCAGCACGGTGTTGCCGAGCGTCTCGAGCTGCGTCTTGATTTTCGCATCGGCGAGCGCGCCGTTGGTTGCCTTGTTGATCACCGCGATGATCTCGGCAGGCGTGTCGCGCGGCGCGCCGAGGCCGGTCAGCAGGCTCGCCTCGTAGCCGGGCAGATATTCGGCCATGGCCGGCACCTCGGGCAGCGCGTCGAAACGCGCCGGCGAAGTCACCGCCAGCGCCCGCAGCTTGCCGGCTTTGATGTATGCGATGGCGGGCGGCATGGTCGAGAAATCGACCTGGACCTGGCCGCCGAGCAAATCGGTGAGCGCCGGCGCCTGGCCGCGATACGGCACGTGCACCAAATTGACGCCGGCCATCATCTTGAACAGCTCGCCGGACATGTGGCTGGCGCTGCCGACGCCGGCCGAGGCCATGCTGATCTTGCCCGGATGCGCTTTCGCATAGGCGATGAACTCCGGCACGGTTTTGGCCGGCAGCGACGGATGCACCACCATCACGTTCGGCGCGCGGCCGATGGCGGCGACCGGCACGATGTCGCGGACGAACTTGAAGCTGAGATTGTCGTACAGCGTGGCGTTGATGGCGTCGGGCGAACCGGTGACGAGCAGCGTGTAGCCGTCCGGGCGCGCTCGCGTCACCGCTTCGGTGGCGATGCTGCCGGCGGCGCCCGAGCGGTTCTCAACGACGAACGGCTGGCCGAGCCGCTCCGCCAGCCATTGGCCGATAAGGCGCGCCATGATGTCGAACGCGCTGCCGGCGGCAAAGCCGACGACAACGCGCACCGGCCGCGTCGGATAATCGAGTGCCAGCGCCACGCGTGCGAACGGCGGCAGCACAGCCGCGCCGGCGGCAAGGCGCAAAATGCTGCGGCGGGGAAGATTCATAGCCGAACCCTGCGGCGTAGCGTTCAGTCCGGATGCCTCGCAGAGGTTAGCTCAATCCCGCTTTTGAGCAAGGTGCCATCACCGAAATGTTCAGCTTGAGCCCTTCGAGCCAGACTTGAACGGGTTCATGGCGCAGGTCCTCCTCGATCTCATCTGCTGTCTTGAACTGGGGTCCGATAGCCAGCAGCTCGGCTTCCAGGGCTTGGCAAAAAATACGCGCTTGCGTGTTGCCGCGCGCACCTGCCATGGCTCGACCGCGCAGTGTCCCGTAGACGTGAATGGATCCACCGGCGACTATCTCGGCGCCCGATCCGACGGAGCCGACGACGGTGACATCGCCCTCGATAAAGCTAATGGTTTGTCCAGAGCGGACAAAATCGTCGATCAGCAATGACGTGAGCTTCTCCGTTTGCGGCGGCGCAGGAGCTTGCAAAGGCGCGCGCCTGGTCCGGTAGCGGGGTTTTTGATTGTGCCGGCACAAGACAGGTGGCAGTCCGCCGGTCATTTCTGCCGGATCGACACCTTCGATACCCAGAATACGTATCCTGCGTTCTTCAAGATTGGTTATGAGATGCGCAATCGCGTGTGGGCTCAGCCGGACAGCCGCCAAGTCAAGCACCACAGCACGATCTGGAAAGGAATGTTCGGATTTTTGAAGCGCGGCATCGAGGTCCGAAAGCCAATCCATAATGGGAGACCGAGGCGTCAATACGGATGCGGCGTAGAGATGCGCATCGTGTAGAGGCACAGCGGCGTTCGCAGCATCGCCAGATCTCAGCCGCGCGAGCTTGCTCATTCAACGCTCTCATTTCGGTGCGGATTGACCCGATGCCGCCTTATTCGCGGTTTGATTTTCCTGCTGCCCGGATGGTGCGCGCCGCGATGATGGAACCGATGTTGGCGTGCCTCCTCACCCTCATTGTCTATCGTCCCCGTCGCGCCTGGATTCGGGGTCGCAGCGGAGGGCGAGGCGGAATCGGCTTCGGTCGGAGCGGTATATTCAGGATTGCGGTCGCAAATCCCGGTTTTGCCTTGGATCGCCTTTATACATTCTGCAAAAGTTGCAAGCGCGCAGTTTGGGGTGCCGCCGGTAAGATACGCACACCACGAACCATTTTGCGCGTGTGCGCTGTTCAGAGCGGACCCGACAAGAACCGCGATCGCGATGACCGGTCCCCGCGCCATCTCGGCCTCCCGGTGTCCGGACGCTTAAAAGGCCTGAGTCGTGGCTTAATTGTGCCGATGGAGCGGCGATACAGGTTTCTGCGATTGATTCTTTGAGTCGCATTGGTCACTTTCGGCGCAATGCTTCGCGCGAACTCAGCGGCGTCGGCGAAATTACGGAGTAGGCACGAAAGATCCGCAACAAAGCCGAGACGCACCGGGCAGAAAATGCCGCCCGCTTCAGGTTAACAGGTTTTCAACCCGAGCCTCAGTATCGTGAATGAAACAGGCTGAGGAGGAGCTGATGAACTCTCCAACACCCGAGCGAGGCACTGAACAATCGTTCTCGGCGAAACAGCTGGCGGACTCTGAAGTCAAGAATCCGGTCGAGCAGGAAAGTATCCGATCCGCTCAAATCTCGCCCGCCAAAGTGGAGGTCGATGCCGAACGGATACGGTCCGCCATCGCGCGGCTGACTTCGAATTCGATCGACGAACTTGAAAAGCTGACCTCCGAGCTTGAAAAGCTGCAGGACTTCCTGAAGTCCGAAACTGCGCGCGTCCAGGGTGAAATCGGAAACGTTTTGGCCGGCGTCGGGGTCATAGTCGAAGCCATCGCTCCATGGAAAGCGGCCGGTGTCGCCGGCGCATCGAGTGCTCGCGCAAATGGGCGCGACAAGCTCAGACGCTGGCCATGATTGTGATCGACTAACGCCGACAGCGCCGGTAGCTCAAATCTGAATGGCGGTAGCGTCGTACGTATAAAGCCAGTCCAGGCGCTCGCGCGCGAGCGTCTGCTGCCACTCCTCGGCCACGGCAACCACCGCCTCGTCCTGATCGGCCAGCGCCGGATTGAAAGCCTGTCGCCGGTTGGCGTGCGATTTACGCACCACTGCCGCCGTGCGCTCCCGGCGGATGTCTTCGTAGCGGGCGAGCGCGACGGCGGGATCGTCGAAATGTTTCTGCAGGCAGGCGGCGATGACGTAGGCGTCCTCGATCGCCATGACGCCGCCCTGGCCGAGAAACGGCAGCGTCGGATGACACGCGTCGCCCAGCAAGGTGACCCGCCCTTTGGACCAGGACTCCATCGGCCCGCGCACCATCAAGGCCCATTTGTAGGGCGTGTCGATGTTCTGGATGATGGTCTGCACGTCGGCGTGCCAGCCGGAAAAATCGTTGGCCAACTCCGCCGTCGTGCCTTGCACGGTCCAGGATTCGACCCGCCAGTCGTCGCGCTCGACCATGCTGAGAAAGTTCATCAGCTCGCCGCCGCGGATCGGATAATGCAACAGGTGGCCGCGCGGCCCGAGCCAGTTGGTCGAGACCATGGTGGCGACATCGGCCGGAAGCCGCTGCATCGGCACGACCGCGCGCCAGGCGACACAGCCGGTGAACTCCGGGCGGCTCGGTCCGAACAGAGATTCGCGAATCTTCGAATGAATGCCGTCCGCTCCGATCACGTAAGCGGCGCCCATGACCTCGCCGTTTTCGAGGCGGACTTCGGCATGGTCGTCGGATTGAACGACGTCAACGCAGCGGCTCGTGAGATGAATCGCGTCGGGCTTCAGTTGGCGGACCGCATCGACCAGCATGGCGTGCAGGTCGCCGCGATGCAGCAGAACGTGGGGAAATCCGTAGCGCTGCTGCGTGGTCGCCCCGAGGTCGTACCAATTCCACGTCCGCCCGGTGCGCCAATGGCGGATTTCCTTGCGCAGCGGCAGGCTCTGAATGGCGGCGAGCGCCTGTTCGAGCCCGAGCGCGTGCAGGATACGCGTGCCGTTGGGGCTGATCTGGATGCCGGCGCCGAGTTCGCCAAGCCGCGCCGCCTGCTCAAAGACCTCCACATCCAGGCCGCGCGCCAGCAGCGCCAGCGCGGTCGTGAGACCGCCGATGCCGCCGCCGATCACGGCGATCCTGTTCGCTGCGGTCATTTTCAGGATTCCGCCGCAGCCGACAAAGCCGAAGCTTTTGCTGAGTCCACGCGGGCCTCAGCGCGGCACGCGGCGATGCGCGGGCCGGCGCCGCGAACGATGTCGACCAATTGCAGGGAATCCTCCGGCTCGGCGTCGGCGCGCCAGGCGACATGGCCGTCGGGCCGCACCAGAACGAGCGTGCGTCCGTAAAGCTCCGCGGCGGCCGGATGATCGATCCGATGCACCCGCAGCGGGACATTGCGGCGCGCTGCCGCGCGCTCGATGGCTTGGCTCGACACGTCGGAAAATTTCAAGAGAACGAAGCCCGCACCGAACAGATCGAGCGTCGAATGTCCGGAAGCAAGCCAGACGTGCGGCGCCCGCGCGCCGGGAAATGCGGTCGGCGCGTAGCCGTAGGTGTCGTCTGGCGGCTTGGGCGTGCCGTCCGGAACGACGATGGGCGATGGATGATAGATATAGCCGAGATGGACGCCGACCGGATTCCAGCTCCTGTCGTTCTCCTCGACCAGGCGTGCGCCGATGGCGCGGCGCGCGGCGTCACCTTCGGCCGTCGCTGCATAGATGTCGTTCTGATGCGCGGCGCTGCGCAGGCGGCGATAGTTCGTGACCGAAACCTCGGCAGCGCGCGCCGACGCCGGCCGCCGTTCGTGGTCGTAGCTTTCCAGCAATCCCTCGCCGCCCCAGCCGTCGAGCACGGCCGCCAGTTTCCAGCCGAGGTCGAATGCATCCTGAATGCCGGTATTCATGCCCAGCCCGCCGTTCGGCGGATGCGCGTGCGCGGCGTCGCCGGCGAGAAACACGCGTGCATCCATGAAACGATCGGCGACCGTGCGCTTTCGTTCCCACAAATCCTTGTGCTCGACCGCATAGGCGACCTCGCGGCCCATGCAGCGGCGCATCAACGCCGGGATGTCGGCGTTCTGCAGCCGGTTCTCATCGAGATCGACAAGCTGCAAGCGCCACAGATCCTTGCCGTCGACGATCGACAGGAACGACCAGGTGCCCTCCGGGCCGACAAACACGTAGCGAAAGGCTTTTCCCTTGTCGTGCTGCGCGGGCAACTCGGGAATGCGCAAATAGATCGTCATCGACCAGTCGATGTGCGGCTCGCCGCGGATTTCTATGCCGAGCAGCTCGCGCACCGTGCTGGCAAAGCCGTCGCAGCCGACCAGATATTGGCTGCGAACGGTTTCGCTCCGACCAGTCAAGCGATCGCGCAGCGTGACCGTCACGCCATCGGGATCCTGGACAAAACTCTCGAGCCGCGTGTTGTGCCGCAATGTCACGTGCGGAAACGATCGCGCGTGCTCCTGCAGGATCGGATCGAACCACGTTTGCGGACACGGCATGCCGCGCTCCGGGCTGACCGTCAGGTGCGGCCGCGCGGCGAGCGATGGAATGCGCACGCGGCCGAGTTCAAAACCCTGCAGATCGGTGACAAAGACGCTGTCGAGCGGCCAGTCGCGCGGAAATCCCCAATTGCGAACCTTGTCGACGATGCCGGCTTGGCGGCAGAACTCCATGGTGCGGACGCTGACTTCCAGCATCTTGGCGGGATTGAGCTTGTTGTCGCGCTCCTCCACCAGCAGCGTGGCGACGCCGCGCCGTCCCAGATCGCCGGCCAGCGCAAGGCCGATCGGGCCGCCGCCGGCGATCAGCACGGGCGTGTCGAGTGTCGCTGTCCGCTCGTTCATGCTGCCGAGCCTAGCCGAGCGCGACGATCTTGCCCGGATTGAGAATGTCGAGCGGATCGAGCGCGTGCTTGAGCGCACGCATCGCAGAAAGCGCCGGCTCGCCGTGCTCGGCTTTCAGGTACTTCATCTTGCCCTGGCCGACGCCGTGCTCGCCGGTGCAGGTGCCATCCATGGCGAGCGCGCGCTCGACCAGCCGTTCCAGCAAACTTTTGGCGCGCGAAACTTCGTCGGCGTCGGCGAGGTCGACCATCAGCGACAGATGAAAATTACCGTCGCCGACATGGCCGAGAATCGGCGCGACGAGCCCGCTGTCCTCGATATCGCGCTGGGTCTCGCGCACACAGTCGGCGAGCCGCGAAATCGGCACACACACATCGGTGGCGACCGCCTGCGCGCCGGGCCGCAGCGCGCGCGCCGCCCAGTATGCATCATGGCGCGCCTGCCACAGCCGCGTACGGTCCTCGGCGCGCACCGCCCAGTCGAACGGGCCGCCGCCGAGTTCTTGCGCGATCTCGCCAAAGCGTTCCGACTGCTCGGCGACGCCGGCATCGGTGCCGTGAAATTCGACGAACAGAACCGGCTGCTCGGGCAGCGACAGTTTTGAATACAGGTTGCAGGCATGCACCTGCGGGCCGTCGAGCAGTTCGATGCGCGCCACCGGAATGCCGGACTGGATGCTCAGGATCGCCGCCTGGCAGGCGGCCTCGACCGATGGGAACGGACAAACGCCGGAGGCGATTGCTTCGGGGATTCCAGCAAGCCGCAAGGTCAGCTCGGTGATGATGCCGAGCGTGCCTTCGGAGCCGACCAGGAGACGCGTCAGATCGTAGCCGGCCGACGACTTTTTCGCGCGCCGCCCCGTCGTCATCAGTTCGCCATTGGCGAGCACCACTTTGAGCGCCAGCACATTGTCTTTCATGGTGCCGTAGCGCACCGCGTTGGTGCCGGAACAGCGCGTCGCCGCCATGCCGCCGAGCGAGGCGTCGGCGCCCGGG
>Ga0126381_100008795_pt1 | contig 11305 bp, 8 predicted proteins | sample PanSoiMetPlot_28_FD_96465 | JGI IMG/M metagenome (GOLD analysis project Ga0126381, IMG submission 96465) | Tropical forest soil microbial communities from Panama - MetaG Plot_28 | ecosystem: Environmental > Terrestrial > Soil > Tropical forest > Bulk soil | place: Panama | collected 2016-02-17 | reverse complement strand
CTCGCTCAGCCTGCGCCTGGACGACGAAGCCGACCGCCGCGCCCCCGCCACCCCCGCCCCCTCCCCCGACCAGAAACGCGCCCGTCCCCGCTCGGAGGGGCGTCCCGCTTCCGGTAGCCGTTCTGGCTCGGGCGGGCGCTCCGGCTCCGGCTCGGGCGGGCGCTCCGGCTCGGCCGGCCGGTCCGCCCCGCCCCCTGACAACGCGATGGCCGACGCCCTGCGCCGGGCGGGCCTGCTCCCCGCCGACGACGACCAGCGCTAAACCCGCCCCCATCCACATCGAGAGCGCCGGATATTTCGGGTTATGCCAGTCAGGCCGCCCCGCGTGACCGGGGGTGGTGGGCCACAACCCCCGGGGCCGGCACGAGCCCGCGTGCTCAGCCGGCCAGCCGAGCAGCCGTCCAGCCGACGAGCCGGTCAGCGGCCGCGTTGTCGATATGCTGGAATGCGGCCGCCGACCAGACCTCCAGCGATATCAGCTGGCGGAAATACTCGCGCGCGCCCAGCCGGGTGCGCCCAGTAGCATCGGGTAACGGATAACCACCGACGTTAGGGAGTTCATCGTGTCCAGCCAGCAGCTTCGAATCACCCTCGCAGGTAGCGAGCATGTGGTCGAGGCTGGCACTACGGCGGGAGAGGCGCTGGGCGCCAGGCCCTCCGGCGGTGGCGGGGCCGGCGCGATCGCGGCCCGGGTCAACGGGACCGTCCGCGACCTGGCTTACGTCGTCGCGGGCGGTGATGTGCTGGAGCCGGTGGACATCGCCAGCGAGGACGGCCGGGCGATCTTGCGGCACTCCACCGCGCACGTCATGGCCCAGGCGGTGCAGGAGCTGTTCCCGCAGGCCAAGCTCGGTATCGGACCGCCGGTCGAGAACGGCTTCTACTACGACTTCGACGTGCCCGCGCCGTTCGGTCCCGACGACCTCAAGGCGATCGAGGGCCGGATGCGGCAGATCGTCAAGCAGGGCCAGCGGTTCTCCCGGCGGGTAGTCACCGACGCGGAAGCCAGGTCCGAGCTCGCCGCCGAGCCGTACAAGCTGGAGCTGATCGGCATCAAGGGCGGCGGTGCCGCGGATGCCGAGGAGTCTGTCGAGGTGGGTGGCGCTGGTTCCGAGCTAACCATTTACGACAACCTGGACCCGGGATCGGGCGCGCTGTGCTGGAAGGATCTGTGCCGCGGCCCGCACCTGCCCACCACCAGGCAGATCCCGGCGTTCAAGCTGATGCGCACCGGCGGTGCGTACTGGCGGGGGAGTGAGAAGAACCAGCAGCTGCAGGGGATCTACGGCACCGCCTGGGAGACAAGGGAGCGGCAGGACGAGTACCTCAAGCTGATGGAGGAGGCCGAGAAGCGCGATCACCGGCGGCTCGGCGCCGAGCTTGACCTGTTCTCGTTCCCGACCGAGATCGGCAGCGGCCTGCCGGTGTTCCACCCCAAGGGCGGCATCATCCGCCGGGTCATGGAGGACTACTCGCGGCGCCGGCACGAGGTGGCCGGGTACGAGTTCGTGAACACCCCGCACCTGACCAAGGCCGACCTGTTCGAGACCTCCGGACACCTCGGCTGGTACAAGGACGGCATGTTCCCGCCGATGGAGCTCGACGGGGCCACCTACTACCCCAAGCCGATGAACTGCCCGATGCACATCCTGATCTACCGGTCCCGTGGCCGGTCGTACCGGGAGCTGCCGCTGCGGCTGTTCGAGTTCGGCACCGTGTACCGGTTCGAGAAGTCCGGTGTCGTGCACGGCCTGACCCGGGCCCGCGGCTTCACCCAGGACGACGCGCACATCTTCTGCACGCCGGAGGAGCTGTCCGGTGAGCTGGCCTCGCTGCTCGACTTCGTCGTCGGCCTGCTGCGCGACTACGGGCTGACCGATTTCGAGGCCGAGCTGTCCACCCGGCCGGAGAAGTACGTCGGCACGCTGGAGGAGTGGGCCACCGCGGAAGCGGCGCTGAAGTACGCGCTGGACGCATCCGGGCTGCCCTACGTGATCGCGGAAGGCGAGGGCGCCTTCTACGCGCCCAAGATCGACGTGCACGTCAAGGACGCGATCGGCAGGCGCTGGCAGCTCTCCACGCTTCAGGTGGACCTCCAGATGCCGCACCGGTTCGGCCTGGAGTTCCAGGCCGCGGACGGGTCGCGGCAACGTCCTTACATGATCCACCGTGCGCTGTTCGGGTCCATCGAGCGGTTCTTCGGCATCCTGGTCGAGCACTACGCCGGGGCGTTCCCGCCCTGGCTCGCTCCGGTCCAGGTGGTCGGCATCCCGATCGCGGACGCCCACGTGCCGTACCTGACCAAGATCGCCGCGCAGCTGCGCGAAGAAGGAATCCGGGTCGAGGTGGATGACTCCGACGACCGGATGCAGAAGAAGATCCGGACCGCGCAGAAGCACAAGATCCCGTTCATGCTGCTGGCGGGCGACTCCGACGTCGGGGCAGGCGCGGTGTCGTTCCGGTATCGCGACGGCACCCAGAAGAACGGCGTCCCGGTCGCGGAGGCCGTTGCCGAGATCGTCACCGCTGTCCGCGATCGCGTCCAGGTCTGATTTATGGATCCTGACGCGTTCGAGCGGCTGTGGACCCCGCACCGGATGGCGTACATCAAGGGTGAGGGCAAGCCGACCGGCCCCGGCGAGGACGAGGGCTGTCCGTTCTGCCGGGCGCCGAAGCTCTCCGACGAGGAGGGCCTGATCGTCGCTCGTGGTGCGCTGGTGTACGCGGTACTCAACCTGTACCCGTACAACAGCGGCCACGTGCTGGTCTGCCCGTACCGGCACGTCTCTGACTACACCGACCTCACCGTGCCGGAGACCGCCGAGTTCTCCGGCTTCACCAAGCGCTCCATCCAGGCCATCCGCACCGCGTCCGGCGCGCACGGCTTCAACATCGGCATGAACCTCGGCTCGGTGGCCGGCGCCGGCATCGCCGCCCACCTGCACCAGCACGTGGTGCCCCGGTGGGGCGGCGACACCAACTTCATGCCGGCGGTGGCTCGCACCCGGGTGCTGCCTCAGCTGCTCACCGACACCCGCAAGCTCCTCGCCGACGCCTGGCCCGACACGTAGACGCTGCTCCTATAACGGGTTACTGGACCTGACACCAACCTGGGAAGGCGCTTTCCCTAGCTAGGCCATCGTGACCAGTGATTCCCTGCCGACCGGGCACCGGGGCGGCTGGCCGGCGGCGAGCAGTTCTATCTCCGTGGTGGCGCTCTCACCGAGCCGGCGCAGCTCGTTGCCGAGTGAGCCGGCCACGTGCGGGGTGAGGATGACGCCGGGCAGGGCGCGCAGCGGATGACCGGCGGGCAGCGGCTCGGGCGCCGTGACATCCAAGACCGCCCGCAGGCCCCTGGTGCGTACCGCCTCGGCCAGGGCTTCGTGGTCAACCAGTGCGCCCCGCGCGGTGTTGATCAGCACCGAGCCTGGACTCATCAGGGCGAGCCGGCGGCGGCCCACCAGCCCTGTTGTCTCCGGCAGCAGGGGAGCGTGCACGCTGACGATGGAGCTGCGGCGGAACAGCTCGTCAAGCTCGACCCGGGTGGCCCTGGTCAGCACCGGATCCGCGTCCGGCAGGTACGGGTCGTAGAGCAGCACGTAGAAGTCGAAGTGCCCGAGCAGCTCGATCACCCGGCGGCCGACCCGGGATGCGCCGATGATGCCCACGGTCCGCCGGTAGTTGCCGATGTCGCCGCGGCTGGCCGCGCTGAAGGCGGGATCGCGCGCGTAAGCCGCGCTCAGGCCGGGCACGTCCTTCCCGGCCAGCAAGATCGCCGCCAGCGTGTACTCGGCGACCGGGTAGGCGTTGGCACCGGCGGCGGTGGTGACCAGGATGCCGCGCTCCCAGGCCTGCGGGCCGATGTGGCCCTTGACCGTTCCGCCCGCGTGCACGATGGCCCGCAGGCGCGGCATCTCGTCGAGTTCCGCGGCCCCGATCCAGGGTGCCCCCCACCCGGTGATCAAGATGTCGAGCGTCGCGAGCAGCCGCGGGTCAGGGCTGCGGAAATCGCCGATGACACGGGTCTCGTCGAGGTCGGCGACCGTGCGGATGCGCTCCAGCTCACCGAGGCCGAACAAGCTCTCCGGCAGCCCGGGCCGCATAGCGAAGGCGGCGTTGAGGCGCTCGCTCCGCAAAGGTTTCGGAAAGCGCATTCCCAAATCATGCCTTGTCCGCCCATGGCCGTCAAGCAGGTTAAATACCCAGGTTGGAAGCCAGGGCCGGGCCCATCCTGTCGAGCAGCTCGGTATACCGCCGCACCACCGTGGCGGCCGTGTCGTCTCCCGGCGCGTCCCAGATGTCCGCGTTGAACAGCTCGACCTCGACGCACCCGCGGTAGCCCGCCGCGAGCACCTGAGCCGTGATCGCCTCGAAGTCGACCGAGCCGTCCCCCACGTGGCCCCGGCCGAGCAGCATGTCGGCCGGCAGCGGCACGATCCAGTCGGCGAGCTGGTAGCTGACGATCCGGCCGCGCGCTCGAGCGAGGTCCGCGGCCAGCGACGCGTCCCACCAGACGTGGTAGGTGTCGACGACGACGCCGACGACCCCGGCCGGGAACCTCAGGGCGAGGTCGACGGCGTCGCCGAGCCTGGACACGACGCACCGGTCGGCGCAGAACATCGGGTGCAGCGCCTCGATGCCGAGCCTGACTCCGGCCCGCTCGGCGTCCGGCACCAGGTCGGCGATGGCGTCGGCGATCATCCGGCGCGCCAGGCCGAGGTCACGGGTGCCGGGCACCAGCCCGCCGGAGACCAGGATCAGCGCGTCGGCCTCCAGCGCGGCCGCCTCGGCGATGGCGGCCCGGTTGTCGGCCAGCGCGGCGGTCCGCGCCTGCGGATCGGCATGGGTGAAGAACCCGCCGCGGCACAGGCTGGACACGCGCAGTCCGGCCGCGCGCACCGTGGCGACGGCCTCGGCCAGCCCGGCCTCGGCCAGCCGGTCCCGCCACACGCCGATGGCCGGGATCTGGTGCCTGACGCACAGATCGGCCGTCTGCCGCAGGGTCAGCCGCTTGACCGTGGCCTGGTTGAGGGACAGGCCCGCGGTCACGTGCGCCCGGCCCGGTCAAGGAACTGCGTCATCCGGTCCGCGGCGCACTCCGGGTCGGCCAGGGCACCGGCCGCCACGGCCAGCTCGAAGACGCCGATGAGGTGCTCAGGGGTGCGCCGCTCCTGCAGCCGGTCCAGCATCGACAAGTGCGGCTGCAGGCCGTTCAGCCAGGCCAGGAACGCGATCCCCACCTTGTAGTGGTACGTCGGCGCGGCGAAGATCGCCCGGCTGAGCGGTACCGTCGGCCCCATGGCCGCGTCGTAACCGGCCAGATCCCCGCCATCCAGCGCGTGCAGGGCCGCCGCCGCGGGCGCGGTGATGGCGGCGAACGCGCCGAGCAGGGCGTCGCTGTGCCCGGTCTCGTCCCCCCTGATCAGGTTCGCGTAGCTGAAGTCGTCGCCGGTGTACAGCCGCACGCCATCCGGCAGCCGCCGGCGCAGCTCGGTCTCCCTGCTGGCGTCGAGCACCGACAGCTTGATCCCGCTGACCCGTCCGCTCGCGCGCTCGATCAGCTCGATGACGGTATCCGCGGCCGCGCCGAAGTCCTCGCTGCCCCAGTAGCCGCGCAGGGCGGGGTCGAACGCCTGGCCCAGCCAGTGCAGCATCACCGGACGGTCCGCCTGGCGCAGCAGGTGGGTGTAGACGTCGAGGTAATCGCCGGCCGACCTGGCGCTGGCGGCCAGCGCGCGGCTGGCCATCAGGATGACCCGCGCCCCGGTGGCCTGTACCAGCTCGAGCTGCTCGGAGTACGCGGCCGTGATCTCGGTCAGCGAGTGCGGGCCGTCGGCGAGCTGGTCGGTGCCCGCGCCGCAGGCGATCGCGGCGCCCCGCGCGGCCGCCCGCTGAGCGGATAGCCGGATCAGCTCGCGGGCCTGATCCCAGGTCAACCCCATGCCGCGTTGCGCGGTATCCATGGCCTCCGCCACGCCGAAGCCGTAGTCCCACAGGTGATCGCGGAAGCGCAGGGTGGCGTCCCAGTCCACGGTCCCGTCCGGCCGGGCGGCTACGTGCGCCGCCGCGTACACGCTGCGCGCGGTCGGCGGCGGATAGCTGGGCGCCCAGGCAGGGGCGGCGAGGTACAGCGGTTCGCTCCGGCCGGGAAGCTTGATCACCGTGCCCATGTCATGCCCATGTGAGGGGCGCCGGCGGCGGAACGTCGATGCGCCTGCCCGCGGTGGAGGACTCCAGGGCGAGCTCGGCCAGCTGGACGCCACGGGCGCCCGCGGCCAGGTCCCACCGGAACGGCTTGCCCTGGACGGCGTGGGCCAGGAACAGCGCCCACTGGGTCTTGAACCCGTTGTCGTAGGCCTCGTTGTCCGGCACGTCTGTCCACTGAGCGAGGTAGTTGACCGGGTCAGGAAGGTCCGGGTTCCAGACCGGCATGGGCGTGGCCGCCCGGTGCTGGATGGCGCAGTTGCGCAGGCCGGCCACCGCGCTGCCGTGCGTGCCGTCGATCTGCAGCTCGAGCAGCTCACGCCGGTTCACCCGGACCGCCCAGGAGGCGTTCACCGAGGCGAGGACGCCGCTGGCGAACTCAAGCACCGAGTACGCGGCGTCGTCAGCTGTCGCCTCGTAGGGAGTCCCCGACTCGTCCCAGCGGCGCGGGATGTGCGTGGCCTTCCGCGCGTACACCGCGCTGACCGGGCCGAGCATCTCCTCCAGCAGGTACTGCCAGTGCGGGAACATGTCGAGCACGATCCCGCCGCCTTCTTCCTTGCGGTAGTTCCAGGACGGGCGCTGCGCGGGGAGCCCGTCGCCATCGAACACCCAGTAGCCGAACTCCAGCCGTGCCGACAGGATGCGTCCGAAGAAGCCCTGTTCGATGAGCCTGCGGAGCTTGATCATGCCGGGCAGGAACAGCTTGTCCTGCACGACGCCGTGCACGATGCCGGCCTGCGCGGCCGCCCGCGCCAGCCGGAACGCGCCGTCCGCCGAGTCGGCGACCGGTTTCTCCGTGTAGACGTGCTTGCCGGCCGCGATCGCCTTGAGCAGGCTGGCCTCGCGAGCCGACGTGACCTGGGTGTCGAAGTAGACGCTCACGTCGGGGTCCGCGAGCACCTCGTCCACGCTGGTCGTCCACCGCTCCAGGCCGTGCCGCGCGGCGATATCGCGGAGCTTGCCCTCGTTTCGCCCCACTAGGACGGGTTCGGGGTAGACCGACGTACCGTCGTCGAGTGGCACGCCCCCCTGTTCGCGGATGCTGAGCAGGGACCTGACCAGGTGCTGCCGGTATCCCATCCGGCCGGTGACACCGTTCACGGCCACGAGGACGACCTTGCGTGACAATGCATCACCCTTCATGCCGGGAAAGTGCTTTCCCGAGAATAGACTTGCTCAGCCTAGACTTGGCCGGAAAGCCGAGTCAACCGGCAGACAGGAGCACGGAGCGGTGACAGACCCGAGTCCAGCCAGGCAGCGCCCTCGTGTCCGGCGCCGCAGTGCTGCCCACGAGGGGAACGGGACACGGGTGACGCTGCAGGACGTCGCCGACCGGGCCGGCGTTTCGCTGACCACCGCGTCCCGCGTCGTCAACGAGGGCGCGCGCAAGGTGGGCCCGGCGATGGCCGAGCGGGTCAACCGGGCCGTCGCCGAGCTCGGCTACATGGCCAACCTTCAGGCCCGGGCCGTGGCCAGCGGGTACACCAGCATGCTCGGCGTCATGGTGCGCGACATCGACGATCCGTACTTCTCCTCCATCGCCGCCGGGCTGATCGAGGCCACCGACGCGCATAACCTGCTGGTCTGCATCTCGAGCACCGCATCGGGCGAGCGCGGCGAGCGCGAGTACGTATCGCTGATGAATGCCCAGCGGGCTCGCGCAGTGGTCCTGATCGGCAGCAGGTCGGACAACGCGGCCGCGCGCGAGGCCCTGCGCAGGGAGGTCGCCGCGTTCGCCGGCTCGGGCGGGCGGGTGGCCTGCGTCGGGCAGGATCTCCTCGGCGTGGACACGATCATGCCGGAGAACGCGGCCGGGGCGACGGCCCTGGCCCAGGCGCTCGTCGCGCTGGGGCATCGCAGCTTCGCGGTGCTGGCCGGGCCGCGCGACCTGATCACCGCGCGCGATCGCGCGGAGGGGTTCCGGGCGGGACTGAGTGCCTGGTCGGTGGGCCTCGACCCGCGCTGGGTGATCGAGGGCGCGTTCACCCGCGACGGCGGTTACGAGGCGATGAGCGCGGTACTGGCGGCCGGCAGCGACCGGCCTGACCGCGACCGCCCGGACCGCGACCGCCCGGACTGCGTGTTCGCGGTGAACGACGTCATGGCCGTCGGCGCGCTGGCCCGGCTCCGCGCGGAGGGCATCTCGGTGCCCGCCGACATCGCCGTGGCGGGCTTCGACGACATCCTCACCCTGCGCGACGTGTACCCGCCGCTGACCACCGTCAGGCTGCCGCTGAAGCGGATGGGCGAGATGGCCGCCAGCCTGGTGCTGAGCGAGGTCCGCCCGGTCCGCCCCCGGATCATTCCCGTCCCCGGCGAGGTCATCCTCCGCGAAAGCACCCTGCCCCGCCCGCGCTGACCGCGCGGGGCGGGGCGGGACAGGGCGAGGGGCTAGGCGGGCTTGGAGTCGGCGGCTACCTTCGCGGCGAGGTGGGACGGGAGCGGCTCGTGGCGCAAGTACTTGCGGGCGAACGAGCCCGTCCCGTGTGACACAGAACGCAGGTCGATGGCGTACCGGGTGATCTCCAGCTCGGGGATCTCGGCCTTCACCAGCGTCCGGCCGACCGGGACCGGCTCGGTGCCGAGGACCCGGCCGCGACGGGAGGACAGGTCGGACATGACCGCGCCGACGTAGTCGTCGGGGATGAGCACTGACACCTCATCCACCGGCTCGAGCAGCATCGGCGACGCCTTGTCCACCGCGTCCTTCAGCGCCAGGCGGCCCGCCTTCTGGAACGCCATGTCGGAGGAGTCCACCGAGTGCGCCTTGCCGTCGTACAGGGTGACCCGCAGGCCGGTCATCGGGTACCCGGCCGTCACGCCCTGTTCCATCTGCCAGCGGACGCCCTTCTCCACCGAAGGAATGAACTGCCGTGGCACCACCCCGCCGACGATCTTGTCGACGAACTCGAACCCGGCCGAATCTTCGAGCGGCTCGATCTCGATGTGGCAGATGCCGTACTCACCGTGGCCACCGGTCTGCTTGACGTTCCGGCCCAGCCCGGAAGCCTTGCCCGCGATGGTCTCCCGCAGCGGGACACGCAGGTCCGTGGTCTCCACCGCCACGCCGTTCCTGTTGGCCAGCCGGTCGAGCAGCAGGTCGGCGTGCGCCTCGCCCATGCACCAGAGCACGAGCTGGTGGGTCTCCGCGTTCATCTCCAGCCGCAGCGTCGGATCCTCGGCCACCAGCCGGGACAGCGCCTGGGACAGCTTGTCCTCGTCCGCCTTGGACTTGGCCACGATCGCGACAGGGAGCAGCGGATCCGGCATCGACCAGGGCTCCATCAGCAGCGGGCGTTCCTTCTCCGACAGGGTGTCCCCGGTCTCGGCGGTGCTCAGCTTGGCCACCGCGCAGATGTCACCGGCCGAGCAGGACGCGAGCTGCCGCTGCTGCTTGCCCAGGGGCGAGGTCAGGGCCCCGATCCGCTCGTCGTTGTCGTGGTCCTCGTGGCCGCGGTCGGCGCGGCCGTGCCCGGAGACATGCACCGCGACGTCGGGGCGCAGCGTGCCGGAGAACACCCGGACCAGGCTGATCCGGCCGACGTAGGGGTCGGAGGTGGTCTTGACCACCTCGGCGAGCAGCGGGCCGCTGGCGTCCGGGGAAAGGCCGCTGACCGGCTGGCCGTCCGGGCTGGTCACCGACGGCAGCGGGTGCTCTGACGGCGATGGGAAGGCCTGGGTCATCACCTCGAGCAGTTCGGTCATGCCGATCTTGTGCGGCGCGGAGACGACAAGCACAGGGTAGAAGCTGCCCAGGGCGACCGCCTTCTCCAGGTCGTCGATGAGCACCTTCGGGTCGATCTCCTCACCGGACAGGTACCTGTCCATGAGGGTCTCGTCTTCGCTCTCGGTGATGATGCCCTCGATCAGCTCGCCGCGCAGCTCCTCCATCCGGGAGACGTCCGCGTCCGAGGGGGGCCCCTCGGTCCGCGTGCCGTCCGCCGCGTAAGAGAACAGGGTCTGGGACAGCAGCCCGATCAGGCCGGTGACCGGGGTGCCCTGCCCGGCCGAGACCGGAAGATAGAGCGGCGCGACCGAATCGCCGAAGGCGTCGCGGCAGGCGGTGAGGGTGGCGTCGAAGTCGGCCCGCTGATGGTCGATCTTGGTGATGACGACCGCCCGCGGCATGCCGACCGCGGCGCACTCGTCCCATAGCATCCTGGTCACCCCGTCGATCCCGTCCGTGGCGGAGACCGCGAACAGCGCGGAGTCGGCGGCCCGAAGGCCGGCCCGCAGGTCGCCGGTGAAGTCGGCGTAGCCTGGGGTGTCGAGCAGATTGACCTTGATCCCGTTGTGCACGACGGGGGCGAGGGTCAGGTTGACCGAGCGTTGCTGCCGGATCTCGACTTCGTCGAAGTCACTGACCGTGGTGCCCTCTTCGATGCTTCCTGGCCGCTGGATCGTGCCGGTCGCTGCTAGCAAAGCCTCGACCAGACTCGACTTCCCGGCGCCAGAATGGCCGACCAGCACCACGTTCCGAACCTGGCCGGCCACTGGTGCCCTGCCGGGCGCTGCTCCTGCCGAACTCGACGCAGTTGTTGCCATTTGCGCTTCGCCTCCTCGCGATCGCCCTCCACTCATTAGCCGGGCGCCTGCCTAGCCGTAACCCAGCCTTAACCCGCGGGCACCTCTACCACAACCCCCGAGATGAGAATCTCAAGTGTTCCCGTAAAATCGGACGGCCATGCTGAACGTGCTCAGGCCCGCCATTTCGCGAGTGCTCACTCCGGTGGGACACGCCCTCGCGAAAACCCCGGTGACCCCCAACGCCATCACCGTCATCGGCACCGTCGGCGTGACCGGCGGCGCGCTCGGGCTGTTTCCCCAGGGCGAGATGTTCCCTGGCGCCCTGACCTGCACCATCTTCGTGCTCCTCGACATGCTTGACGGGGTTCTGGCGCGGATCAAGGGGACCAGCGGCAAGTGGGGCGCGTTCGTCGATTCGACCATGGACAGGATCGCCGACGCGGCCATCTTCAGCGGGCTGGTGATCTGGTTCTTCCGCGGCGGGCACAACGCCGTCCTCGCCTGCGTATCGCTGCTCTGCCTGGTGACGGGCGCCCTGGTCTCCTACGCGAAGGCCCGGGCTGAGGGTCTG
>Ga0126381_100008794_pt1 | contig 11306 bp, 9 predicted proteins | sample PanSoiMetPlot_28_FD_96465 | JGI IMG/M metagenome (GOLD analysis project Ga0126381, IMG submission 96465) | Tropical forest soil microbial communities from Panama - MetaG Plot_28 | ecosystem: Environmental > Terrestrial > Soil > Tropical forest > Bulk soil | place: Panama | collected 2016-02-17 | reverse complement strand
TGGCGCCCTGTCCGGGCTGCAGTTTGTACTGGCTAAGGCCGGTCATGAGGTCCATAATGTCGACCCGTTCGTAGACTACGGACGAGGCAACTATGACGTCGACCCGGTCGCGGACCACGCTTCACTCAACCGGGCGTTCGGGACAAGCGTCGTACTTCACCGCTCCACCCTGCCAGAAGCGGAACTTGATTGCGGTTTCTCGGCAGTGATCTGTATCTCGACCCTGGAGCACCTCCCGCATGACAGCATCGATGCCACCCTGGCGGCAGTGAAGCGACTGCTCGCTCCGGGAGGCCTGGTCGTGTTGACCATCGACCTCTTCTTGAACCTGCTGCCGTTCTCCAGTCGCACAACAAACGTATGGGGCTCTAACACCTCAGTGGCGTGGATAGATGAGCTTCTCGGCTACAAGATGATCACCGGGGACCGTGCGGAACTCTATGGGTACCCAGAGTTCTCGACCGACCGAATCCTCAGTAAGTTGGAGGAATTCGCCATCGGCACAGGCTATCCACAACTAGCTCAGCTGGTCACTTTCCGGCGGCCAGTGATCGACCCTCCGGATCCGGGGTGAAGCCCAGCATTGCATCGTTGAAGAACATATTCAACGATGCCCTGTATCGCGGTTCATTGACGTTGCTCGCGAATACTGCCGCCATGTCGGCCATCGGGTTTGTCTTCTGGACGCTCGCTGCGCACAAATACCCTGCTTCCACACTGGGAGTGTTCTCCAGCGTCACCTCTGGGTCGGTTCTGCTCGCTACGATCGCGTCCCTTGGGCTGCCCCTCACCATGACCCGTCACGTCGCCCGTGCGGAGAACCCGCGTGGTTTGGTCCTAATGGCGGTCACGGTGATCGCGACGGCCGGCACCGCGCTGTGCCTTGTCGTTGTTCTGGTGCTGGGACCTCATCTACCCCCCGCGCTGCACCTTCAGCAGCGCGGGGGAATGGCTGCGCTGGTAACATTTCTCGTGGTATTCACTGCCGTTAATGGGACACTCGAGGCAGGGCTGGTCGCGATCCGGTCCAGCCACGCCGTGTTGATCAAGAATGTGGTGGGAAGCATTGTCAGGCTAGCGGCAATGCTAATGCTAACTAGATTTCAATCATCCGGACTGCTGTTCTCCTTCGGCCTGGGGCTTGCGCTGGCTACTCTCATGGGCGGCGTCGTCCTCGGCCATAAGATCAAGGGAATGGGCGCTCAACGCACGTCGTTCCGTTTGCCGTGGCATTATCTTTCAGTCACCTCGGGTAATTATCTGGCCTCCGTCATCGGGATCCTTCCGCTCAGTCTTGTGCCGTTCGAGGTCCTCGTGATTCGTGGACCCGCCGAGACCGCGAGTTTCGCGATTGCGTTTTTGATAGCCGGATTCCTCAACTTCATCCCTTCGGCCATGGCACAGGTCCTCTTTGCGGAGGCTTCACGAGGCGGGGTGCCGCTCGGAAGGCAACTCCGCAAAGCACTCCGCGGAGTGTACGGACTTATCCTGCCGTCGGTGGCAATCGCGCTCGTAGCCGCTCCGTTCGTCCTTCGCCTCTTCGGGCAGAGCTATGCGAAGGACGCAACCGGCTGTCTGCGCCTCCTCGCCCTGAGCGTGCTGCCAGCCGGCGGGACCTACCTAGTCGACTCGCTACTGGTCGCACGCGACCGGACCGCGGCGTACACCTTCATGCAAGTGACGAACGCCGCTCTCGTTCTAGGTTGCGTTGGAATACTCCTGCGGCGCGGGCTAACCGCGGCGGGAGAGGGCTGGGCGCTGGCGCAAGGGCTGTCACTTGCCGTGGGACTAGTCGTGCTCGCGACCGCTAGATCCGGCAGACATCGTGTGACCGCGGCGGCCGCAGAAAGGGCGCCGGAGCACCCGGGGCTTGAGCTGCGGGCGCAACCTGCTATTCACAATCTCGAACCGCAGATCCGGGAATTGCTGGCGACGTGGCCGATGATGCCGACCACTTTGATAGCTGAGCAGGTCGGCTGGGATCAGTCCATACGAGTCCTGCTAGGCGTAGTAACGCGGCTGCGCATGGAATACTATCGCCCGGATCAGCACATGCTAACTAGCTATCTCGCGGGTGAGATGGCCCAGTGCGGTCTGTGGTTTCCGCCGGCGGAGGTCCCCGTGGGCTTCGATCAGGCGCGCTCGAGCCGGCATCTGCCAGTTCTAACTATGATCACTGGCTACTCCCGCTGGTTTTCAGCGGTACTGATCCCGTCCAGACTCTCCAACGATCTCTTCGCTGGCCTGTGGGAGCTTCTAGCCGAGCTCGGTGCGGTGCCGCAGGTGCTGACGTGGGACACCGACGGGGCCGTCAGCCGGTGGCAGGCTGGGAAGCTGGAACTTACCAGTGAATGCGAAAACTTTCGTCGGGCTCTGGGTACCAGGTTCGTTATTAGTAGATCAGCTGAGGCAAGAGGGCTTATCGATCGAGCGCACGCCTATCTGGAGCGCTCATTCTTGCCTGGGAGAACTTTCGCGTCGCCTTCGGATTTCAATGCGCAACTCCGTGACTGGCTGGAAATGACCAATATCCGGATGCGTCGGCTGCCGGATCGCTCACCAGTCGAGTTGATAAGCGCCGACAGGCGGGCCATGCTCCCGTTGCCGCGCGTGCCGCCAACGACCGGCTGGCGCATGCGGGTCGAGATCAGAAACCGCCCGGCTGTCCGTTTCGATTCAAACGTTTACTCCGTCCCCTCCGCACTGGTTAGCCGCAATGTCGAGCTGGTAGCGGATCTCAGTCAGATCAGGGTGCTATGCGACGGAAGGGTGATCGCGGAACACGAGAGGTCCTGGGCCCGTGGGCAGATGATCTGGGATCCGGCTCACATAGCCACAGACCTCGACCTGAAAGAGTCCTGAGGTTGAGGGTCGGTCCGTTCTGAGCTTCATCGCTCCCTCGGACAATCGCGCTAGACCGGGGCCGGCGTAGAACTAGCGCTTAATTAGATGGAGGACCATCACGCCGGGGGAGTAGCGTTTTCCCTCCTTGTAGGGAACTGCTTGCACATAGGCACTGTGGATTCGCCCCGTCGGCGATGCGAAGCGCTGATGTAGCAATACACGGAATGTTCGCTCCAGCAACTCCACGAAGTCCTCTGGTATCTCGATCGGCTCCGTGTCGGTCGGGCGATGTCCGAATTCAACTTCGACGAGGAAGGACCCACTGGGTACTAGAATCCTCGTGATCTCGCTGAGACTCGCGTGCAAATCGTCGACATGGTCCAGCGAATTCAGACTAGTCACGATATCGAATGACTCATCTGGAAACGGAATACTCTCCGCCGGAGCCGAGCAGTACTCCATGGTGTGCTCGTCGATCCCGAGAGCGCGATAACGATCGACTAGCGGATCAAGTCCCACGCGTCGCACGGCCTCCGTCGCCCATTCAAGGCTGCCTCTTGGGCCGCATCCGACGTCTAGAATGCGCTTGCCGGTGAAGAACTCTCGCGTCAGCCCGAACTGGTCGGTGAAGAGCTGCTCATAGTGGCCGTTCTGAAGGGTGCCCCCCGCATCCCTGCGGGTTTTCCGCCAGAACTCGAACTCGGCATCATCCTTCGGTTCGAATTGGCGGAACACGCGCCGGCGAACAGCCGTCCGTAGTTTTTCATACTGGGACATCTAGAAAGACTAGCAGTTGGTCGGTATTTGTCAAGCTACCGAACGCGTTGCAGCACCAGGTGGCTGCCTCTAGCTCTTGAGTAGAGCCTCATTGGAAAACATAATAGTGTTGCAGCACGGGGCCGCCGTGAATCCGTCGAGCTTGACGTGGCGATCCGCCCATTCTATTACAATATGACGAATATGGGCGCGCAGCCCGGGGTCTATTGCTTGGAGCGTGGCCAACTCGCATCCCTCTGTATCAATCTTGAGCAAGTCTACTCCACCATGGTCGGACAAAGCTCGATCAATTACGGTGTTGACATGCTCGACTCGAACTTCGATTCGGTCTTTCTTGATGGCTTCTGAGGGCGTCAGAATTTCAGGAAACGCCTCCAGCCTGCCGTAACGTCCATACGGTTCACGTCTGAACGAGCAAATACCTTCTCTGTCCGCGACTGCCGTCTCATGAAGTGTGAACCTGCCATCGAACTCTGCGAGATTTCGCAATAGCTTCGAGAGGTTACGCGGATCGGGTTCGTAGAGTTCGCAGTAGGCCGTTGGCGAATTTGTCAGGAAGAACAAAGCGGAGAGGCCGATGTTGGAGCCTAGGTCAACAATGACTTGAGGAGGCGATGAACATCGGTAATCGCCACGGCAAAAGATCTCATGCACGGTAATTGCGTCATGACTATTAAACAGAGTCACTGACTGGAGTCCAGCTGGAGTCCGTAGTCGTATGGTACAGGGATATTCTCCACGGCCAAGAAAATACCGCGAGGCTGCTGCGACGGGCTCCTCGTAGACGCGAGTCATTCGAGCGAGAGCCCTATAATTACTTGCCCTTATCGCGTTGCGTGCCATGAATGATAGGGAGCGATCATTCAGCACGGATCTGCCTTTGGGGCGCGGGTTGCGAGAAGGGTCTTCATAGTAGCGCCTCCAGGAGCTGGGCGGTACGCTCAACTTGGCGTGGCCAGGTGTACTCTTGCGCCACCAGCTTCCGAGCGGCCTCCCCCATGGCCAATGCTTCCGCCGGATTGGCGAGAACTTCGTGTATAGCCGCGGCCAGCGCGGTGGCGTTGTTGGGAGCAACCAGTACACCGGTCTTGTGATCGTCCACCAGCGCTGGCATCGGCCCGATGGCGCTCGCGATCACCGGCAACCCTTGCGCCCAGCCCTCAAGCAGGGCAGTCGGCGTACCGTCATTGGCGGTCGTCGGGTACACGACCTGGGCTGCTGCCTGCCGTACCACTTGGTCGCGCTCCGGTCCGACGAGAAGCCCAGTGAATCGCACGGAATGTTCTACATCTAGTTCCCGTACTCGTTGCTCGTATCGCGATCTGTCAGTGCCATCGCCCACAATAGTAAGCTGCGGCGTAATGCCATATTCGTCACGCGCAATCGCCAAGCTGTCAAGAATCAGATCGAGTCCCTTCCAGGAATGTGTAGGTTCTAGATTGGCAACAAAGACAAGGCCTTTGCCACCGCTGAGATGCTCGGTAGAAACCGATGAAACAGCGTTGGGAACCACCTCGGTCTTGTCTGCCAAGCGCTTGCTTAGCGTGCTCTTGACATAGGGGGAAACGGCGATGATCGCACGTGTGCGAGTGAGCGTGACCGACTGGATGACTTGATAGGCTAGTGTCAGGAATCGCATCAGGAGACCGCCTCCTGGCTTGAACAACGTGGCCGCGTGATAGGTAACAACGACTGGCACTCTGCCCGCAGCCAGGGTCACCATGTCGACCATGTAAGGCACAGGCGTGTGTGCGTTCACGATATCTGGTTGCTCGGTGCGGATAATTCGGCGGACCATACCGAACCAGCCGGGATGTAGCGGTGTGTTGGAAACGATTTTCCAGATGGGCAGGCGCCAGACCCTGTAACCATCGAGCGATTCGCAAGTGACTTCACGCACTCTAGTGTCGCCGCAGACTACGACCACCTCCCAGCCTCGCCCGCGTAGGCCGCGTGCTATGGCTGCGGAATAATTCTCCAGGCCGCCTACACGCGGATGATAATAAGGTGTTGCAATGAGAACTTTCATTCTGCATTTACCCTTACCGTCACCCCGGCCGGGCAAGCTGCGCAGCGAGGGTGCTTGCTGAGCACGTCGTTGCCCGCGCAGCTGTCTCCGGCGGCTGGGTTCCTCGGCACGAAGTCTCCAGTGATCTATATCGTCCTCGGGCGGGTCGCCCTGCTATGGAATCGTGGCTCAGGGCACCGGGTCTCGAGCCCTTCATGGCCGTTGGCGGCCAGGGCCACTAGTCTGTTCTGCAGCCTGAGCAGGACCGGTCTCGGAATTAGTGTACTCGGCTGATGTCGGCCGCTCGGCCAGATTCTCGCGGATGGCCGAGCCGCGCGCCAACTTTTCCACGGAGTGGGTGCTGGTTTGGGGGCACAGCGGGTGAGGATCGCGTCCTTTCTATGCCCGGAGTATGCGTCCAACTAAGAGCTCGAACACGGCAAGGCCACGCGGGATGACGGGGACCACTAGGCCCCGCTGCGGGTCGTCGTATCACGTACACCGGCCGAGCACGCCGACCCAGCCGGGCGGTCCCTGCGGCCGGCGCATGGTGAACGACCGGCGGAGTGAGGCTAACCCGAGAAGTCTTATATGCTTTTGGAATGCTCATCCGGCGGGCAGCGCGATGGGAGGCATGGGACACGATCCCGGAGAGATCAGTTCGGCGAATAGGCCGATGGCTGGCGGTCGAGGCGGTGGCGGCCGGCCTGGCATACGGGGCGGGTCTGTGCTGGATTAGCGTTTGCCTCTTGGCCAGCTTCCGGCCACATGGTCTAGCTGCTCCCTACTGGAGCGGAGTGCTGCGTCTGCGGTCCGACACTTGCGGCATTCTGGCCTTCTTCGCCCTGGCGGTTAGCTTCGGTACGAGCGAGTATCTGCGCTTGCGTCGGCGTCTAGACGCCGCCGTGTCCCCGGGCCGGGGATCATCGCGCGGAAGCACGAAGCTGCTTGCACTCGCCGCAGCTGAGACGGTGGCGATCTTGGCGACCGTACTGGTGATCTACGTCTCGGTGAATGCAGTCACTCACCCGGCGACGCTCGGCATTCGCGCGACGCATCTGACGCCATGGCCGACCGAAGCGACGTTGCGGGTGATAGCGCTGCTCTTGTCCGTCTGCTCGATCGCGGTAATGCGCTACCTGTTCGCCGGACCCGCGAGCGGGCGCAGCAGCCGCCCGGCGAAGCCGTGGTCTATTGAAGGCACTGGCCGCCATGACGCGTGGCGCGAGCCTGCTGGAGATCACCGCGAAGCTCAGGGCCATCTCGGATCCCCTTCGGCGGAGATCTCGTCCGGGGCATCGACGGGTCCGTTGTCGACCGTTACGCCAGGGAGAGATGAGCTAGGGCACCAGGCTTTGCCTAGGGCATCATTCTTGCCCCGTGGCCCTGATGCTCACCGGTGGCGCGTCCGCCGGATGCCCGGTAGCCGGCGTCATGGTTAGAGGTGATGAGGCAGATCCCCGCTCGCACCACCGCTGCGTTGGAGCGCGAGGACGGGAAAGGGAATCGCCATGCCCGGTACAGTACTAGTCTCGATACCCGAGGGCAGGGCAGCTAGATGGGAGACACGTGTGCCCGAGGAGGCATTTGTGAGCTTCATTGTAATCGCATACAATGAGGCAGCCAATATCACTCGTGCCCTTGCCGCAATCACCGGTCTCGATGATCTCGGTGAGCATGAGGTCATCGTTGTGAATGATGGTTCGCGCGACAGCACAGCGCGAATAGTTGCAGATATTGCAGCGCAGAACCCTCGCGTACAGCTCGTTGAACTCGCCGAGAACCGCGGTCGAGGCTACGCGCGAAGGCGGGGTATCGCGGCAGCGCACGGCGAGCTGATTGCCATGGTTGATGCTGATATCATCCTTCCTGCTGACTGGCTAGCACGGACTCGCGCCGCCCTTGCAGATCACGACGCGGTCGGCGGCATCGCGGTTCCTGACGGAGATGTCGCATATGTCTGCAAGCGTTTCAGGCTTATGCCGCGCATTGTGCGCGGCACGACCGCTGTGACAGGAAACAACGGGCTATATCGTCGCAAGGTCTTCGACGCTACTAACTTCAACCCAGAGCTACGCGAGGGAGAGGACATTGCTCTGAATCACGCGATGGATCAGCAAGGACTGTCCTCGGTGACAATCCCTGGGCTGGTCGTCCAACATGAGGAGAACAAGACGCTCGGCACCTCCTTGAGGTGGCTATTCGACGTCGGCAGAGGCGCTACACGCCAGCTACTCACCTACCACCAGGTACGACAGCCGGACTTGGCGGCGGGCGCGTTCGTTGGTGTTACAGCATTGGGCGCATTCATTGCCGCGCGTGAAAATCTTCTCATCGGCGCGACAATTCCCGTTGGCTTTGTCCTGGCTGCGAGCGTCCTGCACGTGAGAAGCCGCTTCCAGACCCCCGTGTCCCATTGGCCCAGAGTGGCCGCGGCCGTCGCAGCTGACAGCGCGATGCTCACGGCGTACTTTGCTGGGAGGCTCGCAGGCCTGACGGCGTTGTGGCGGCATGACCCGGCGCTAACTGCAGGGCGCGGACGCCGAGTCTCTGGTTCTCCGGAGCGACGATGACCCTGGTGCCTTGAGGCCGCGCTAAGTCCTCATATCCCTAGCGCTCCTATGAACCGGTCGCTTATCGCGTCCCACTCATAGGCGGCCAGCCAGGAGTGGTCAGAGGCTGAGTCCTTGCCGACGGGGGCTCCATGATCCGCAAGCACTGATTTCACTGCGTCAGCTATCGCCGGCGCGGTCGGGTCGCAGATCGTGCCGGTGCCGGACTGGGCGACCAGGTGCCGGGCGAGGTTGTCCGGGGCCGATGTGACGATGACAGGTACCCCGCAGGCCAGCGCCTCGAGCACGGCGATCCCGAATCCTTCGCGAGCCGAGGGGAAGACGAACACCTTGGCCGCCTTTATCAGCGCGTAGACCTCTTTCTGTTCGCGGACGTCGTGGCAGAAGTCCACAGCGTGCTCCACTCCCAGCGCCCGCGCCCGGTCTCGCAACTCGTCCCGCTGTGGTCCGTCCCCGATGATGCGACACGTCACCGGCAGACGTTCGGCGTGGAGCAGGGCGATGGCATCCAGCAGCATGTCGATGCGCTTGTGGGCCATGAGCCGGCTTACCACGACGAGGTCGGTGGCCGCCTGATCAGGGTAGGAGCTGCGGACGGCCTCGAGGTCGATGCCATTCGGGGCGATCGTGATCGACGCGCGGGGGCCGAGTACAGCGCGGAGCCGTTCCGCGGTGTGCGACGACGCTGCGATGATGTGATCTGGCAGGCGCATAGCGAGTTCTTCGATGAATCCCGCCGCCAGCCCGGCCCAGCCAAGGTATCTGCGCCAGTAAGACTGACCCCAGACTTCATGCCAGGTGACCACGAAACGCTTGCGCTTAACGGTCGCCACGAACCGCAGCACGAGGATCTGTAGGTACGGCATGTGGTCGGCCTCGAGGACGTCGAAGCGGTTTACGAGCAGGCGCATGCAAGCGAAGGCAAAGATTATCGCCTGCCTGAATGACCTGCGATTATGAGCATACAGCGGAAGCAGCCGCGATATGGCGTGCAGGGTAATGGCCTCGTCCCTGCGCACACGAGGGCCGTCCCACCAGTGCATCGTGTAGAGGTGAACCTCAGCGCGCACGGCGAGCCGCCGACTCAGCTCGTGATAGCGGATTTCCTTGCCACCGCGGTGGTAGGGAAAGATGGCATCGCTTACCAGAGCGACGATAGGAAGCCGGTTCTCCCTTACTGGGCGCTTCCGCCAACCGCCCAGAAGCCTACGGACTTGCCCACCCGGTTGAGATCTGATCATCCCGTCACAGCTCTCATGAATTCATCACCGTCGCCCGACACCGGCGTTGGTCTGTGCTCGCTCAGCTCCGAATGAGGGTCCGTGACCGCAACGCTGGAGCGGTCGCTACCCTCCAGGCGGTCGTCCGCGGAGTCCGGTCGCGACCTAGCACGCAGGCGCACCCGAAGGAGGATCCACGCACAAACGAACGCGTCGCGCCACATGATCTTCTTGCCCTCGGCGTGAGATCGCCCGTAGTAGGTGACGGGTACCTCGAACGGGCGGATGCCTCGCCGGAGTAGCCTTGCAGTGATCTCGCTATCGAGGCCGAAGCCTTTCTCGCGAAGGTCCAGGCTTCTGAGCATCACGAGCGGCATGAGCTTCAGGCATGTATGAAGATCCGTCAGGTGGGCGTTGAACAGTAGATTTGCCATGCGCGTGAGGAGGCGATTACCGGCCGCATACAGATAGGTTTGATAGACGGTGTTGCACCCAAACAAACGCACACCGTATACAACCTCGCACCGGCCTTTCATTATTGGATCAAGCACTCTCGAAATGTCTTCTGCTGCGTATTCCAGGTCTGCGTCAAACGGAAGAATGTGCGTGCCGGTAGCGAAGGAGGCTGCTGCCAGTAGTGCAGCCCCTTTCCCTTGATTAGGCTCGTGCCGGTGCACCGTCACCCTAGGATCATCTACCTGCGAGAGAAGCTTCGGCGTTGCGTCCGTGCTGCCGTCGTCGACGACGATCAGCTCGATCTCGCACGGGCAGTCAGCCCTGAGCACCTCGTCGATCGCCTGTGCGATCGTGCTTTCCTCGTTGTAGGCGGCCATGAGGATAGACAATTTGAGTGGCTCACCATCAAACGAGTCACTGCGCTGAGCCGGCCGGGCGCTCTCCACGGTCGGCCAACCGGCGTGCTGCTGCCCTCGCGGGAAGACCGACGAGGCACGGAGACGTGGCGCCTCTTCGCCGGTGAACTTACCCGACATGCTGGCACGCTGACGCACGGACAAGGTCCCCCCCTACCGTTCAGCACGACGCCGGTGCTGCCCTCCCATTCGGCGCTCGCACGCGCAACGGCGGTCAAGCCCGTCGCGCGCGGTCATCACCGCAGGACATCGTCGTCACGGAGCAGGATGGCATGAAGACGTCGGGGTTTGGGGCTAAATGCGGAAAGAGATGGACGGCACGGGGTATGAGGTGCGGAATGTACTTAAGGACGCTCAGAACTCGTCCCACCCGCCAAGCCCGCTGGCCTGCGGGTTTTACTCCGTCTTAAGGTGGATAACCTGGTGAGCCCCGATGCCCGCCGTGCGTTATCGATCACGACGTCTCTCCCCGGAGAGTGAGCATGAGATCCCGCTTGGTGGTGCCCGTGGCCTGCGCTCTAGCTATCGCCGCCGTGGCTTTCGTGATAAAAAACGAAGTTTCCTCCACTTCTCATCCAGCCGACACACAGGGAGCCCTGCCCGGCGGCATGGCCTCTTACCTGGGGGTCTACGAGTCCGGGACGCCGCGCACCTACCAGCCGGTCGCGGAATTCGTGCAAGCGGTCGGCAGGCAGCCGAACCTGGTCGGGTACTACAGCGGCTGGGGAGAGGCCTTCGCGACGGCATTCGCACGGACGATCAGCAGCCACGGGGCGGTCACGATCGTACAGATCGATCCCACCGACGCCTCGGTTCCGGGAATTGCGGCGGGGGATTACGACACTTATCTCCGCACATACGCTGATACTGTTAGGAATTTCGGTCATCCGGTCGTCATCGGGTTCGGGCACGAGATGAATGCCACGTGGTACTCGTGGGGTTACGGGCACGTGCCGCCGCGTACGTTCGTGGCGGCGTGGCGGCATATCGTGAGGCTGTTTCGCGGTCAGCG
>Ga0126381_100008793_pt1 | contig 11306 bp, 9 predicted proteins | sample PanSoiMetPlot_28_FD_96465 | JGI IMG/M metagenome (GOLD analysis project Ga0126381, IMG submission 96465) | Tropical forest soil microbial communities from Panama - MetaG Plot_28 | ecosystem: Environmental > Terrestrial > Soil > Tropical forest > Bulk soil | place: Panama | collected 2016-02-17 | reverse complement strand
GTCCGCGACGGGAGAATCTGGATTTCGAAATCCTAAAGCTGAGTGGGCTTCGAGAGTGCCCACTGGGGCTTCAGAGTAGATGCTTCCAAACGGCAGCGGTAAGGGCCGCCATCCAGCGGCCTGGGACCTCGTCAGAAGCTCTTCAAATCATCGGGTGGCGGAAACGCACGGCGCAAAGTCCGCGAAGCCCCGCCACCCGCAACGTAAGTTCAACCTGACCGTTCGGCCGCAGTGTCTCCGGCCGCGAAGCGGCCCTCCTTTGCTCCCTCTGCTCCTTTGCTCCCGCGACTTTCCTGTTGACTTTCTACATATTCCCCTCCATACTCCTGTTGATGGACAACAGAACCCCGCCTCACTCCGAAGTCCCTTACGGCACCCTCGACCTGATGGTCCTCAAAACGCTCGACACTCTCGGCCCTCTGCACGGCTATGGCATCGCCCGCCGCATCGAGCAGGTCTCGCAGGGCGCGTTGGCGCTGAACCAGGGCACTATCTACCCGGCCCTGCTGCGTCTCGAGCAGCGCGGCTGGATCGATAGCGACTGGGGCACCAGCGAGAACAACCGCCGTGCGCGTTTTTATTCCATCTCCGCCGCCGGGCGTAAGCAGCTGGCCGCCGAAGCGAAGAGCTGGTCGCGCACGGTCGAGATGGTGAACCGCCTGTTGGAGGGTGAGTCATGACCAGCCTGCGTACTGCGATTGCCCGCCTCCGCGGCATCTTTGGTGGCGACCGCGCCGATGCCCGCATTGACGAAGAGATCGCCGCCCACCTCGAGATGCTTGCCGCCGAATTCGAAAGCCGCGGCATGAGCCCGCGCGAGGCCCGCCTGGCCGCCCGGCGCGAATTCGGCGGTGTCGCCCAGATGCGCGAGAATTGGCGCGAGCAGCGCGGTCTGCCGTTCCTCGATGCGCTGCGCCAGGATCTGCGTTACGCGCGCGCGCAGATGCGCAAACATCCCGGCTTCGCCGTGACCGCCATCCTGACTCTGGCACTCGGCATCGGCGCCAACGCCATCGTGTACCAGGTACTGGAGAGCGTCGTTTACCGTCCGCTGCCAGTGCGCGCACCCCGCCAGCTTCAGCTTCTGGAGATTAGCGAAGACGGCAAGCAGAAGGTGGGCGATGCCATGCAGCAGGACCTCAGCTATCCGCAGTTTCGCGAGTTGGCTGCGCGCCAGAACCTCGCCGAGAGTCTGATCGCCAGCGGAACCAGCATGCTCCCGTCCGGCGAAGGCAAGAATGCCGAGAAGCTTACGATCACTCTGGTGAGTGGAAACTACTTCGCTGGGCTCGGCGCCGGGGTGGCGGTCGGCCGCGCGCTCACGCCCGCCGACGACCGGCCGGGCGCGCCGCCCGTTGCCGTCCTCAGCCCTCGGTTTTGGGAAAAGCGCTTCGGGAACAGGCCGGAAGCGCTCGGACAAACCCTGGCGTTGGGCGGCGCAGCGGTTACGGTGGTTGGCGTTGCCGATGCCCGATTTTATGGCCTCACGCTGGGCTGGGAACCGGACGCATGGATTCCCGCCGCGCTTCAACCACAGGTGCTCCGGAACGACTATCTGCGAGACAACGAAAATTACTGGCTAAATGTGATCGCGCGGCTGAAGCCGGGTGTGACGCCTGAGCGGGCACAGGCATCGCTCGATGCCATTTATCGCAGCCTCCCTGGAACGGCGCATCGTCATCTCACGCTGCGGCCCGGATACCGCGGCCTAACGCTGATGCGCGACGGCACCGAACTTATCGGCACTGCGCTGATGGCGCTCGTCAGCGTGGTTCTGCTGATCGCGTGTTGCAACCTCGCGAACCTTGTACTGGGACGCGGTGCGGCGCGCATGCACGAAATCGGAGTACGGCTGGCGATGGGTGCCGGGCGGGGCCGAATCGTCCGGCAGTTGCTGACGGAGTGCCTCGCGCTGGCGGCGGCCGGAACCCTGGCCGCCCTGGCGCTGGCAGCGTGGGCATGGCCGGAATTAACGAGGATTCTGGAACTGCCGTTTCCCGGTGGCCGGCTCGAATGGCGAACCTGTCTGTTCGCCGCTGCCATCGCCGGGATCGCGGCCTGCATTTTCGGACTCGCGCCGGCTCTTACCAACACGCGCCTCGATCTCCTGACGGCACTGCAGGCCAATCGCCGCACCTACTCGTCCGGGCGCGCCACGCATCGGCTCGGACGCCTGCTCATCGCCGCGCAGATCGCCGTTTCGGTGGTGCTGGTCTACGGCGCGGGAGTGCTGGGCCGGTCGCTGTGGAATCTGCAGCATAGCGACGTCGGATTCCGCACCGAGCGGCTGCTGATTGCGACCTTTGCCTGGGACCAGGAGGCAGCGTCCGCCGGGGAATTCGAGAACGATCCGTTCGCCGGGCCGCTTCTCGATCGGCTAAACCATCTTCCGGGTGTGGTGAGCGCGGCGCTGTGCGCATTCGGGCCCTTGGGGAACTCGACAGCGACGGGCCCGCTTTCAACACCCGACCATCCGTCGAAAGCCGCAAACGACGTCTTGATCGTTCCCGTTTCGCCAGGCTACTTCGAAACGATGGGCATTCGCATCCTTCGCGGGCGCGGAATCAGCGATGCCGAACGAGCGGGATCGCATAATGTCGCTGTGCTCGGCGAGACGGAGGCACGCCGTTTGTTCGGCTCCGCAGACCCTGTCGGCCGGCTGGTCTCGGCGTCCCCTACGTTTAAAGACGAGGATGCGGTCGAAGTGGTGGGCGTGGCGCGCGACATCCGGTTTTCGGGACCGCATAGTGGGGCGGCCGCGCTGTATTACGTCCCCCTGGCGCAAGCGCATGTGCCTGTCACCTCGATTGCCGTGCGAACTGCGGGCGATCCGGATCGTGCAGCGAGTGCGGTGCGGAGGGTTCTGCGGGAAATGGCCCCAGGGCGCGAGATTGCGAAAATCGAGCCGGTGGCGGAGACAGTTGAGGGACAACTCGTTAACGACTATCTGCTCGCGTTCTCCACCAGCGGCTTCAGCTTGCTGGCATTGGCTCTTACGGCGCTCGGGATTTACGGAGTCATCGCCTATGCCATGGTGGGCCGTACGCGCGAGATTGGCATCCGGCTCGCATTAGGTGCGCCGCGCATCAGCGTGGCGCGGATGGTGGCGCGAGAATATTTCCCGCTGGTGGGCGCAAGCGCCGCAGTCGGAGTGGTGGTGGCGGTCGGCACGGCTCGCCTGGCGCGCGGAATGGTCTTCGGTGTTGCACCGAATGACTACCTGACGCTCGCCGGCGCCGCCGCAGTGTTGGCCGTCGTAGCCGTGTTAGCCGGATGGTTGCCTGCGCGCCGAGCTTCGCGCATGGATCCGATCGTCGCGCTGCGGGAAGAGTGAACCCCTCCGCTCATATACATTCGCGGCTCTGGTCGGACGTGCGCCACCACCAGAGCCGCGAGCGTAAGCGAGCGGAGCGGTCGAAGTACGCACCTGAATGTTCCACAGACCCATCAGCGAGCGGAGCGCTACTATGATTGGGATGCGCTTCCCCCTCGTCTTCGCCTTCGCTGCCGCGGCGTACGCTCAACCCGCCGACTTGGTGCTCCGCAACGGCAAGATCGTCACCGAATGGTCCGCGACACCGGTAGCGCAAGCCGTCGCGGTGCACGGCGACAAGATCGCCGCGGTCGGAAGCAACGCCGACGCGCAGCGCTGGATCGGTCCACAGACCAAAGTGATCGACCTCCACGGCCAGCTCGCAACCCCGGGGTTCATTGAAGGCCACGGCCACTTCACCGGCATCGGCGAATATCGGCAGGGGCTCGATCTCCGCGAGGCGCGCACATGGGATGACATCGTGGCCCAAGTGGGCCGCGCGGCCAAACAGGCCAAGCCCGGCGAGTGGATCGTCGGTCGCGGCTGGCATCAGTCGAAATGGACAAGCCCGCCCAACCCGAACGTCGAAGGCTTCCCGCTGCACGCATCGCTCGACAAGGTTGCGCCCGATAATCCCGTGCTGCTGACGCATGCCAGCGGCCACGCCGGCTTCGTGAACGCCAAGGCCATGGAAGCTGCCGGCATTACGCGCACCACGGCCGATCCCAAGGGCGGCGAGATTCTCAAAGATAAAGACGGCAATCCCACCGGCCTACTCCGCGAGACCGCGCAGGGCCTCGCCAGCCGCGCGTACGGCGACTGGCGCAGCCGCCGCACGCCGGAACAGCAGGCGGCGGACCTGCGCAAGGTGATCGATCTCGCGAGCGACGAATGTATCTTGAAAGGCATCACCAGCTTCGAGGATGCCGGCTCGCCGTTCAACGTGGTGGACGCGCTGCGCCATATGGCGGACAGTCGCGAGCTGAAGCTGCGCCTGTGGGTAATGCTGCGCGGGTCGAATCAGGCGCTGGAGCCGAATCTCGACCGGTACCGCACCATCGGTGCGGGCGAAAACCACCTAACCGTTCGCGCCATCAAGCGCTACATGGATGGCGCGCTGGGCTCGCGCGGCGCATGGCTGCTCGCGCCCTACGCCGACAAGCCGGACAGCTCCGGGCTAAACGTGGAAGATCCCGCCGATATCCAGCGCACGGGCGAGGTCGCGATCCAGCACGGCTATCAGCTCTGCGTGCACGCCATCGGCGACCGCGCCAACCGCGAAGTGCTCGATCTTTACGAGCGCGTGTTCCGCGCCCATCCCGACAAGGATTCGAAGTCTCTCCGCTGGCGCATCGAGCACGCCCAGCATCTCAGCGCCGCCGACATCCCGCGCTTCGGCAAGCTCGGAGTCATCGCAGCCATGCAGGGCATCCACTGCACCTCCGACGCGCCCTACGTCATTCTGCGGCTCGGTCCGCAGCGCGCCGAGGAAGGCGCCTATGTCTGGCAGAAGCTCATGAAAACGGGCGCGGTCGTCGCCAACGGAACCGATGCGCCGGTGGAAGACGTAAGCCCGCTGGCGTGCTTCTACGCGTCGGTCAGCCGCAAGCTGAAAGACGGTTCGGTCTTCTATCCGGATCAGCGCATGAGTCGTGAAGAGGCGCTGCGTTCCTACACCTGGAATAACGCGTATGCGGCATTCGAGGAGAACGTGAAAGGAACGTTAGAGCCTGGTAAGCTGGCCGATATCACAGTCCTCTCGCGCGACATCATGACGATTCCGGAAGACGAAATCCTGGCGACGGATGTGGTGTACACGATTGTGGGCGGCAAGGTGATGTTCCAGCGCTGACGTTACTTCACCACCGCCGCGAGCGTATCCCAAAACTCCGGGAACGACACCGACGCCGCCTCCGCGCCGTCGATGGCGCACTCTCCGTCAGCCCGCAGCGCGGCCACGGCGTATGCCATTGCGATGCGGTGATCGCCCCACGAGTCCAGCTCGGCCGCGCGCAGCTTCTGCCGTCCCGGCACGAAAAACCCGTCGGCTGATTCTTCAGCAGCAACGCCCATGCGCCGCAGATTTTCCACTACCGTCTTGATTCGGTCCGTCTCTTTGATACGCAACTCGTTAGCGTCCTTCACCGTGAGCCCCTCTTCGGTCGCCGTGCCCAGCACGGCCAGCACGGGAATCTCGTCGATCAGCGCCGCGGTGAGTCCACCATCGATCGTGCCCCCGCGCAATTCCGAGTGCTCCACCACGATCTCGCCCACCAGCTCGCCGTTGCGGCTTTCGAGATTGGGAATGTGAATCTTCGCGCCCATGCCCACCAGAAAATCGAGCAGCGCCGAGCGTGTTGGATTCAGGCCGACGCCGCCGATGGAGAGGCGTGAACCCGGCGTCATCAGTGCCGCCGCGATGAAAAACGCCGCCGAGGAAAGGTCGGACGGTACGTCCAACTCGCGCCCTTCCAGTTGCGGGCGGCCTGTGATCGTAATCTTCTGCCGCTCGACCTCGATCGCCGCGCCGAATTCTCGCAGTGCTATTTCCGTGTGGTCGCGCGAGCGAACTGGCTCGGTGACGGATGTCTTCCCCTCTGCAAATAAGCCCGCGAACAGCACGCATGTCTTCACCTGCGCGCTCGGCACAGGCAGAACGTAATCGATGGGCCGCAGCTTCGCGCCCTCGATTTCGAGCGGCGGAAGCATGCGCTCGCGCGCGTGGATGGTCGCGCCCATCTGCACCAGCGGCGTCATAACACGCTGCATGGGCCGGCGCGAGAGCGACTCATCGCCGAAGATGCGGGTACGGAACGGCTGCCCGGCCAGGATGCCGGATAGCATCCGGATGGTCGAACCGGAGTTACCGGCGTCGAGATCCTTCGCTGCCTGCCGAAGGCCGTCAAGCCCGCGCCCGTGAATCGCGAAATCTGTTCCCGACCCTTCCACTTCGATGCCGAGCGCGCGCACGCAGCCCAGCGTCGAGTGGCAATCCGCGCCGGTGGAGTAGTTGCGGATATGCGTAGTGCCCTCGGCGATCGCCCCCAGCATGGCATATCGGTGCGACATTGATTTGTCGCCCGGCAGACTGATGGCGCCCTCGATTGACGAGGCAGGTGAGATGCACTTCTTCATCGGGAATCTTCTATTCTTGCACGCGGCTCCGTGCGTGGGATACGCCCCCACCAGAGCCGCGAACGTAAGTGAGCGGAGCGGACGAGCCGTTCGTCTGCGACTTTTCACAGCCGCATCACTGAGCGGAGGGCTGCCCGAACGCGTACTTGAACCCGTTCGCCGCAATCTGGCGCAGCTCCACCTCACTAAACCCGAACGCGCGCTGCGCGAGCCGGAACTCCTCCACCAGGGAGCAGTGGAACATCGCCGGATCGTCCGTATTAAGCACGATCGGCACGCCCGCATCGAACAGCCGCCGCACGGGATGATCCTCCAGCCGAGCCACCACGCCCGTCACCAGATTGCTGGTGATCGAAATCTCGAGTGGAATGTCGCGCTCGCGCAAGTGGCACAGCAGCGCCTCGTCGCGAATTGCAGCGATGCCATGGCCGATCCGCTCGGCGCCCAGCCGCAGCGCGGCCCAGATCGACTCCGGCCCCATGCTCTCGCCCGCGTGCGCCGTGAGATGCAGACCAGCGCTCTTTGCGAACGCGAAAACGTCTGTAAACCACTCGGCCGGGCCGCGCTCCTCGCTGCCGCCGATGCCGAACGCAACCACCCGGCGATCGATCCGTTCAGCCGCAAGCCGCGCCACCTGCATGGCAGGCTCGACTCCGAATTGCCGCACTGCATCCAGAATGAACCGCGTCTCGACCGGCGACCCGGCCGAAGCCGCCGCGATGGCGTCGAAGATGGGGGTGAACTCCTGCTCTTTCCACAGCACCACGCCCGCAGCCACGATGATCTCGGCGTACTGCACGTTCTGTGATGCGAGCCGTTCGAGCAGCCGCCGCGTGATCAGGCCATAGTCCTCGGGCGTGCGGAGCCTCTTGCCGATCGCACCGAATGCCTTCAGGAACGCGTCGAAATTCTCGTACTCATAGAGCGCGCGGAACTCCTCGACCGGAGTGGAAGGGTCAAGCTCGTGCAGCGTTTCCGGCTCGACGGAGCCTTCCAGGTGGACGTGCAGCTCGGCCTTGGGAATCTCGTCTAAGAAGTCCACTCCTCAGCCTACCAGCCGCCGCGTCTTGGTACGCTATCTTTAGCAGCCAAGGAGGGCAACTCCATGCAGCACCGCCCCTATCGCAGCTCACTGCATCGCGTTTGGGATCGCTTGAAGCGACTCTTTCACCGCACTCCGGAACCGCCCGACGATCCATACGCCTACGTCGGCGCCCCCAAAAAGCCGCGTCCTCCTCTGCGGAGCTCATCGGTGGCGGTCGATCCGGAGCCTTAAGCGCGCGCAGGAATCGGAGACTCACTGCAGTGTGCGCCGGAAAAATTCGAGTACTAATTCAACGGTTTTGAGGTGAATCGCATCGCGGTTCACGCCATTCGCGTCAACGCAGAGGCTTGGCACGGTTTTCCGGCCCGTTTCCGTACAGGTATCCAGGAAAACATAATGAGCCACTCTGCCGGGGAAAACGTGCAGTTCAGCGACGGGGATCGTGGCGGCAAAATATTTCGCGCTCGACGCGATTGGAACATTCTGATCGGACTCGCCTCCCACAATGGCCACTGGAATTGAGATGTTCCTCAATCTAGCAGCGGGGAACGCGGGCCCCAGAGCTGGCGCCATGGCAAACACTGAACGAATGCGCGGATCGCGATAAGATCCGCCGGCGGGACGCAGCACGTCCGGGTGCTCCCGAATCAGTTTGCGGAAATCCTCTACCAACGTGGGAAACTCGGGCGGACTGGTGCAGAGGGCATCTCTCTGGGCCGAGTCACAAAAACGTAGAAAGCCCGCGGCATCTGTGATACCGCCTGCGATTTCGATCATCGTGTAACCGCCCAGCGAAAACCCTGCGGCTCCGATCCGTTTCGGATCCACATGAGCGCCGATATTGGCATCGGCTAGCATGCCGCTGATGACTTCGCTAAGGTCACGAGCGCGCTCCCACCAAATCGAGAAGCCCTCTACCGTGTATGGCTCCGCGCCGTTGTTGCCGGGATGATTCACGGCGGCAGCGATGTAGCCGTGACGCGCCAGAGCCTCGCCGAGCCATGCCATGCTCAAGCCGCTGCCGCCTGTGCCATGGGAGATCACGATCAAGGGGAATCTGGCCGGATTCGGCGCGACCTGTGCATCCTGTGCCGCGTTTCCGAGATCGAAGATGGTTAGCCCGGGGACATTGACAGGCTTTTCGGAAACAGTTGGATCAGCCGGATACCACACGACAGTATTCAGACTGTGCGCTTGTGCGCCACGCCAATTGTAGGGCTCTCGTGGCGAGAAGCGGCGGAAGGTCATGCCGATCTTGAAAGAAGGGCCGGCAGCATTTTCCTGGGCGGCTGCCAATGAATGGGCCGAAGGAGCAGCGGCCAAAACCAGAACGATGCCGATCGACGGTAGCCCCATCAGTATCGAGGACAAAATTCCGCTTCCCAAATTCAACTGATAATACACCGGCTGCCGCAATTAGCGCTGACTTCCAACAGCGGCGCCCGTTCCGCAAGTGTGCTACGGTATTGATTTCAACATTAAGTCTGGAGGAACAAATGGAAGCCCTTGGCATGATCGAAACTAAGGGTTTGGTGGGCGCCATCGAAGCGGCCGACGCTATGGTGAAGACCGCCAACGTGATATTGACGGGCAAGGAGTTCGTCGGCGCCGGCCTGGTGCTGGTGACGGTGCGCGGCGATGTCGGCGCCGTTAAGGCCGCTACGGACGCCGGTGCGGCTGCAGCCCGCCGCGTCGGCGAGCTGGTCAGCGTGCATGTAATTCCCCGGCCCCACGAGGAAGTCGAAAAGGCCCTGCCCACCGGCGGTCTGAAGAAATAGTCGCCAATGCTGGATAAAGACCTTCTTTCCATCCAGGAGGTCCGCACCAAGGTCGAGAAGGCGTGGCAGGCCTGGCAGAAATACCGCACATTTTCCCAGGAACAGATTGACGCCATCGTGGAGCGGGCTGCCGCCGCAGCACGCGCTAATGCCCGCCGCCTCGCCGAAATGGCGGTGGAAGAGACCGGGTACGGCAACGCCAAAGACAAGTACATCAAGAACCTGCTGAATTGCGACTGGCTGCCGCGGCGTATGCGCGGGATGAAGACCATCGGCGTGCTGCGGGAGTTGCCCGACCAGAAGCTGGTCGAAATCGGCGTGCCGGTCGGCGTGATCGCAGCCATCCTGCCCACTACCAATCCGACATCCACCGCGATCTACAAAACGCTGATCTCGCTCAAGGCGGGAAACGCAATCGTAATCAGCCCTCACGCCCGCGCGCACAAATGCACTTGTGCCACGGCGGCCATCTTATATAAAGCCGCGGTGGAGGCCGGCGCGCCCGAAGAGATCATCCAGTGCATCGACAACGCCACCATGGAAGGCACGAACGCGCTCATGAAGCACGAGCGCACGGGCGTGATTCTCTCCACTGGCGGCGCGGGCATCGTGAAGGCCGCATACTCCAGCGGAAAGCCCGCATTCGGCGTCGGGCCGGGCAATGTGCCCGTGCTGGTGGACACATCGGCGGACCTGGAAGACGCTATCCCGAAGATCGTGACCGGAAAGTCGTTCGACTACGGCACGGTATGCTCCAGCGAGCAGGCCGTAGTGGCGGAAGCATCGATGCGCGACCGCATCATGTCGCTGCTTAAGGCGAACCACGCATACTTCTGCACTGATGCACAAAAGGAAGCTCTGGGCAAGCTGCTGGTGATGCCCAACTGGAGCATCAACCCGCAGTGCGTGGGGCAAGCGCCCACCAAGCTCGCGAAGATGGCGGGCTTCGAAGTGCCGCCCGATACGACGATTCTGTGCGCGGAGATCGGCGGCGTCGGCAAGCAGCATCCGCTGTCCATGGAGAAGCTGTCGCCCGTACTGGCGCTGTTGTTCGTCCCGGATTTCGCCAAGGCGATGGACGCATGTTACGGGCTGCTGAAATTCGGCGGCTTGGGCCACACAGCCGTCATCTACTCCCAGGACGACGCGCGCATCCGGCAGTTCGGTATGCGGATGCCGGCCATGCGGGTGCTGGTGAATACGCCCGCGCCGCAGGGCTCCACAGGTATTACTACCAACATCTTTCCGGGAATGACGCTGGGCTGCGGAGCGGAAGCCGGCAATATTACGTCGGACAACGTCGGGCCGCAGCACCTGATCAATATCAAGCGGCTCAGCTACGTGGTACGAAAGCCGGAAGAGGCGTTCGAAATGCCGCTCGATATCAACCAGGCGCCGTCCGGAGCACCCATCGAGTACGGCGCTGGACCGATTGACCGCAATACACTGGTGGCTGCGGTGGAGCGCTATCTGGAATCGCGCGGAATCGCCATTGCGACATCGGCGTCGGTTTCCGGCGGACCGTCGTGCACCACGGCCTGCGCCACACCCACACCTGTACCCGCCGTAAAGACGGGTGTGGTCTCGAACGTAGTGGAAGACGTGGTCGATCGTTTCCTCGCCCGCCGGGCAGGGAGCCGGCCTACTTGACTGACTTCGCGCGCGTCCGAGGAGGCGCCACCACCTGAAGACAAGCCGGCGCCCGCGCCGCCGAAGGCCGTGGACTTCGTGTGCGAGGCCGACGTGCGCGACGCCGTGCGCGAGAAGCGCAAGATCTATATCGGGCCCAGGACCATTGTGACCCCGTCCGCCCGCGATTTGGCCGCGACGGGTGATATTCTGGTCTTGGTTTAAAAGCCCCTGAGGCACATTTGTGGATTTGAATCTCGACACTCTCAAGCGTGAAATTCTCGACTACCTGGACACGAACGGGTTTGCTGTCTTCCGCAGCAGCCCCGGCGGGCTGGAGAGCATGCCCATGGTGCTCTGGGACACCGAAAACTTCCCCGACTACCAGAGCTTCCTGGACGTGGCC
>Ga0126381_100008792_pt1 | contig 11306 bp, 14 predicted proteins | sample PanSoiMetPlot_28_FD_96465 | JGI IMG/M metagenome (GOLD analysis project Ga0126381, IMG submission 96465) | Tropical forest soil microbial communities from Panama - MetaG Plot_28 | ecosystem: Environmental > Terrestrial > Soil > Tropical forest > Bulk soil | place: Panama | collected 2016-02-17 | reverse complement strand
GTGCGCGACCGACCGAAGTTTCCTGCCAGAGCGGCCAGCGGCCCGAATGATCCCGGTTTTGCGAAAAGTCCGAGCCTGTCAATATCCTGCGCCAATCCGCCCAGCGAGCGGGTTTGCGCGAAACTGCGTCCAAGGTTCGCCCACTTTCCAAGCGTGCCGGCTGGACCGACAACTCCCAACTTGTCGAAGTCTCGAAGCAGCCCAGCGAACGACCGGGTTCTGCCGAAGTTTTGCGCGAGCGAGTTCCACCTCCCCAGAACCGGGGGCTTCGCCACAACGCCCAGTCGGTCCAGGCGACGCGACAAGTTGCTGACTGCCTGTTGTTGGACATTTCGCCGCCGTTGTTCTTCCCGTTTCTGGTCTTGACGCGACTGTTGATCATCCGCCGATGTATCCTGCTGGCGCCGCAGATTTCTTAGTTGCTTGTTGAGAAGTCGCGACATACTTTGGGACCGGCCAACCTGCCGCCCGGCACGCCCGCCGACTCGCCCGATCCGGCCAAGCTTCCCGAGTTTCCCAAAGTTCCCCAGCTTCCCGAGATTCCCCAACTTGCCGAGGTTCCCGAGCTTCCCAAAGCCCCCGCCTATCTTGCCCAAACCTCGCGCGGCGCCTCCGATCTTGCCGAGACCACTCCCCAGCTTGCCGATGCTGCCCGCTACGCTGCCCAGCTTTCCGAGTCCACTGGCCAGGCTGCCAAGTCCGCTCAGTGCACCGAGAAACCCTTCGCCCTCTTCTTCAAATTCTCCCTCGCGGAGTTCGGGGAATTCTTGTGCGAGAGCTGACTCTAGTTCCGATTCGTACGCGATAGCCATGGTGAACCTACGACGTAAAAGTTCTTCACTTTATAGCCGAGGCACAAGTGGCGGGAACAGTCGCCGATTAGGAGGAACCGACCGTAGGTAGTCTTTCCTTGTGTCGCGCAAACTGGTGAACCCGGGCTGATGATGGCTCCGATGCAGAGACTATTTCGACCCACTCCAGCGAGATTCAATCTTCGGCGGATGCAACAGCGTCTGCAGCACCACACAGTACTGCTCCGTTTTTTCCCGCAAAGCCTGCAATTGCTCCGCAGTCGCTTCGGGAGCGTCGATATTAAACTCCGCGCGAATTGCTTGAAATCCGACAGGGACCTCCTTCGAGATGCCCAGGGTTCCCTGCAGATCCATGTCACCGTTGACTGTCACCTCGATGTGCCGGGTTGGCACTCCCATAGCTTTCGCGACCAGCTGGCAAGTAAGTTGGGCGCACGCAGCCAACGCTCCGATCAGCAGGTCGCCCGAGCAAGCAGCCGTTCCCGCCCCGCCCACGCCTTGATGAGCTTCGGCCTGATAAATGGCGCGGCCAATGTCGATCGAACAAGACAATGGGGTCGACGTCTCGCCACCTTTTGCAGCGAGCGTAATGCGCGAGCTTGCCGGATCGCGTCGGTATTGCTCTTTGAACGGCTTCTGCAATGATCTGATATCCATACCTGCTCCAAGTTTTAATTTAGGGACGAGGAAGACTACACCCCGAATCTTTCGCGATAGGCGCTGGGTGAAACTCCGGTGTGGCGCTGAAACAGTGTCCGAAAGAAGGCAACATCCCGATAGCCGACCGCGTCGCTAATCTCCTGCATCGTTCGGTGGTTGCTTTCGAGCAGGCGCTTGGCCGCAGCGATCCGCAACTTTTGCAGGTAGGCGAGCGGGCTGTCTCCGGTTGCCTGCTTAAACCGGCGCACGAAGTTTCGCAGACTCATGCCGACGCGGTGAGCGGGAGCCTCCAGAGGAAATGGCCGATGAAAATTTTGGTGCAGCCAATCCTGCGCGGTTGAGATCGCCTCGTCATTGTGCTCCGTCTTCAGCGGAACCACCGCAAATCCAGCTTGCCATGCCCGCGGGGTTTCAATCAGAAGGGCTTTTGCGCTTTCCAGCGCGATATCGTGGCCGCAGAACTTCTCGACCAGATACAGGCTGAGGTCCAAGGCTGCGTGCACCCCCCCGCCACAGTAGAAGCCCCGGTCCTCGGTGACCATCAATTCCGGCATCCACTTCACCTTCGGATATTTCTCGCGGAACCGGTCTGCCAGCGCCCAGTGAGTCGTCGCACGCTTGCCGTCAAGCATTCCAGTGGCTGCGACTAGACCCACGCCGGAACAGACGCTCGCAACGTCAGCCCCACGTTTGTGCCACCGCTTCAACCAGGGCACGACTGGGGCATTGCGCTCGACAACGTCGTCCAGGCTGAGTCCCGTCGTCGGAATAAAGATCAAGTCCGTCTTCCGAATCCTGTGGATCGAAGTCATCGGCTGAATGTGGATCGGCCCGTCGCACAGAACCCTTCGACCATCCACCGATGCAGTGATTACGCGGAAACGTTGCTTCTCCGGTTTTCCGGTCAGCAGATTCCAAAGCGTGCCCGCATGGCGGAACACTTCCAGCGGACCGACAGCCGTAGATGAAAAAGTCTGATCTAGAAACAACAGCGTGACGTCGATCATTTGGGGGCCTGCTTCATCCAAAATCATCTATGGCGTGAACACCTATCTACAATGGCATGTCTGCCATCTTGCTGCAAGGCCATGGTCGGGATAATTTCAGGCATCGTGAGAGCGCGCTCGAGAAATCAGCAAAATGTGAGGGGCTTAACAATGGGGATAACAAAAACACTTCCAAAACTTGTCAATGGAGTGAATGTTGCCAATCTTTCTACCACGATCGATGCGATCAAAGCCGCGCCGGCGATGGCCAAATTCAAGTTCCAGCTACGCAACCAGTGGCTGGATGCGAGCCAGAATACCTCCAGCGTCAGCGCGTTTCACGGGGGCTGTCAGAAACAATATCGGCAGGAGTCTTTCATATTGCGAGCCGATGAGCCGGAGGTGCTACTGGGCGTCGACACCGCCCCTAACCCGGTCGAACATCTGCTTCATGCCCTGGCTTCGTGCCTGACCACGTCGATGGTCTATCACGCGGCGGCGCGGGGCATTCAGATCGATGTAATCGAGTCTTCGCTTGAAGGCGATATCGACCTGCACGGGTTCCTCGATCTGGATCCTAACGTTCGCAAGGGATATCAGGGAATCCGGGTGAATTTCAAAATCAAGGCCGACGTGCCCGACGAACAGTTGCAAAAGATCGTCGAGTTGGGCACAGGACATTCGCCGGTGTTCGACTCGCTTACGAAGGGGGTTGCGGTTTCTGTGGTCGCCGAGCGACTGTAAGGGTTTCCCACACCATCCCTGAAGAATTTAAACCGTTTCCATCATCCGAAGGAGTGTGTATGAAGCAAAGTAGGAAAGAGATTTACAGGACGATTGTCCCTTTTCTGAATCTGGCGCTGTGGTGGAGTGTGGTCACGGTGGTCCCGCTTAGGGGGCAGGACGCGATGCATGAGCATCATCCTGCACCCGCTAAGCTGGTGCAGGACGTGCGCACTGCGACGCGCCGTTTCCTTGACGTGAACAATGCCGGACCGGCGGGATACGAGCCCGCATTCGGCTGCGTGACCGGCCCGGACCACGGCGCCATGGGTATTCACTACGTCAACAGCGCGTTTGTGGGCGATGGCGAGATCAAGCTTGAATATCCGGAGGCGTTAATCTACGAGCCGGCGGGAAACGCGCGCCGGCTGGTTGGTGTGGAATACATTGTGGACGCCGCCACTTGGCTGGCGAATCACAACAACACACCGCCGTCGCTCGAAGGCCAGGACTTTCAGTTCGTCGGCGCACCGAACCGGTTCAATCTCGATCCATTTTTCGAACTGCACGTCTGGGCCTGGCGCGACAATCCTCAGGGTGCATTCGTAGATTGGAACAACAAGGTAACCTGCGAGTTGCAGTAAAGCAATCGCTGCGAAAACGATTGCCCTCCCGTCCAGTGTTCTGGACGGGAGATGCTTTGAATGGACAAGGCAGAAAGTTCCAGCTCAAATCGCCCCAAGCCTAGACAGGCAGTTGTTCCTGCATCCAGCCGGGCGTTTCGACTTTCGGCTCACTCGTGAGGTCAATGACCAAGCGTTCCAGGACCATGCGCTTACTGACCGGATTGGAGCGCAACGCAAGATCCGCTCTGGCGACGAGTCGTATCGCACGCGTGAGGTCACGACGGGATTTGTAGCGGCGGGCTTGTTTGATAATGTCGTCAGCGGCGAAGGGCGGCACACGGAATCCCTGCCACAGCGCCGCCCACAACATCCGCTGATCCCGCACATTGCGCTCGAGAATCACCAACATCTGGCGGAAGGTTTTCGCGAGCATGTAGATATGGCCGATGGCGGCTTCTTCGCCTTCCCCCGAAGCCAGAATGGCATCGAGGACTTCGAGCGCCTTCACTCGGTCTTTGCTCGAGATGGCATCGGTCAGTTCGTAGAGCGAACGCTGCTTGGCGGCGAGAACCATGGTTTCGACATCGCCCAGCGTGATGCGCTTTTTCTCGCCGACGTAGAGAATCAGCTTTTCAAGCTCGTTGGAGATCATCATCATGTCGCCGCCCAGGGCGTCGACCAACTCGCGGGCGCCGTCCGGCTCGATCTTCACGCCGCGGCTGGCACAATAGTCGGTAATCCAACGGACAGCCTCGCCTTCTTCCACGCGTGCGAGCTCGACTATGCCGCAATATTGGCCCATGGTGTCGCGGATGCGCTGGTAGCGCTCCTTGTCCTGCATCTCCATCTTGCGGGCGTCGGCGGGAATGCTGATGTGATCAGCAACAAAGACGATGAGCGCAGCGGGATTCGGATTCTTGCAATACTGCTCGATCGCGGCCAGTTTCTCTTCGTTCGATCCGCGTCCGAAAAGATTTTTGACACCCCGGACGAAGAAGACCTGAAACGGCGCCATCAGAGAGGGCGTGCGGGCACGGTCGAGAACCTCTGCCAAATCCGTTTCCGAAAGATCGAATTCGAAGAGACTGAATTCGCGGAGATCAGCCGGAACCAGATGCTCAAGGATCGCGTCGCGAAAACGCTTCCGAAAGAAAGCTTCATCGCCCACGAACACATAGGCAGGGCGCATCTTGCGCGACTCAAGTTCGTTGACGAATCGATCGGCCTGGGCAAAGGCGCGCATCAGGCCTCGTTCTCCGCAAAAGTCATCGATCTCGACTCTAGCATTGTGTACGCCGTTCGCATAGTGACATGATCGCAATCAAGGACAGTTGAGCTTCACGCTATCCGCACAAACCTGCGGAACTTGCGCACTCAACTCTACAGCTTGCTCAGGAACTGTGTGATCTCGGGCGCGTTCCAGTTGATTGGTCCGATGATTTTTCGAAGCATCACACCTTGGCGGTCAATGATGTAAGTCTCAGGCCAACCAGCGGTGCCGTACATCGCTGCCACTTTCTGCTCAGGGTCGCGCACGGTAAGAAAGTTCACGTTGCGCAGCTTCAGAAAGCGATGATAAGCATCGTTGTCAACGTCGATGCTCACACCGAGCACAACGACTCCGCGGTTGCGCATGCGCTCCTGCATGTCCATAAGCGAAGGAAGCTCTTCATTGCACGGCGTGCACCATGTCGCCCAGAAGTTCAGGATCACAACCTTACCGCGAAGTTGACTGAGAGTGACACTGCGGTCGGAATCGCCAACCGTAAAATCCTTCGCCGCTGATCCGACGTGTGGAGGCCTAGAGCCGCCAGTGCAACCGCTCGCGATCAGAAGACCCATGAGTATGCCCACGAGGCCAGCCCGTCTCATACCCTAGAAGCCCTCCAAAACGTTTGACACCAGCGTGCGCGCGAAATCTTGCGATAGCCTTCGCAATGCCGGAGTGTCCTCTTCAAAAAAGCTGGCCAAATCCTGCGAAACTTCGTACTGCTCGCGAAACACATACGACGGATTCTGATAGAGCACCTTACCCGAGCGATCGGTCAGCTTAACCCGCATGCTGACGACAATCAACACGCTGGCGGCACGGCCCGTCGCGGTATCGTACGCCAGCGGAGTTGCCACTGTTGAAACCACCGTACCAATGAGCGTGGCATCGGCATCGTCGCCGGCATTGTGGAGAATGCGGTAGTGCGTGCGCGTGTTGAATTCGCGAACGACCGCGCCGGTCAGCATCTGTTCGATGCGATAGCTGAGCGTTTCATTCTTGAACGCCGGAACCGCAATCGTCTTAACGCTTTCGGGAAGGTGCCCGGAATGGCCCAGCGTGTGGTAACCGCATCCTGGGCCAAGCAGGAGGCACAGTAGCGCAAGCAACGAGTACTGCGTACCGCGTACCGAGAACAGGCCGATTGGATTCGCAACTCGGCAGTCGGTACTCGCAACTTGCTTCACTGAATCTTCCCCGTGGGTCGTGTCGCCATCATGCTTTCAGCGCATTCGACCGCAGTTAGCGCTGAGATTCGTAGATTGTCGGCGGCAGCCCACAGCCAGACTCCAGTGGGCTGTACGGGATCGGGCTTCAGCCACAATTGGATATCGGGCTGTCCTGCGGAACTTACATTGCTTGGTGAATCTTCTTCGGCGCCGGGAATCGTTACGTGATCACCGCTCAGAGCCTGCGAAAGACTGGGAATGTCGGCGACCTGTTCAGTCTCCAGAAAGACCGCCATTGCGTGACCGTGAAAAATCGGCGCTTGCAGCAAGATGAGAGATGGCTGCGGAGCATCATTTCCCGCAATCTTGCGATAATGACGCAGCACCCGGGTTTCCACGGAGTCGAGCGCCGGCTGCGATTTCTGGCCATAGCGCGCCACCAGATTGAACGCCACCTGGGCGTCGAACACATCTTTGGGCAGCGGCTGAAACGAGAGCAGGTTAACCGTCTGCTGATGCAACTCATCCATGCCGCGCTGGCCGTGCTCGGAGGCTGGTTCAAACACGGTTGCCACTACGCGGCGGATCACTACCGCTTTCCTGGCGCGGAGCAGCAGCAATGCCAGCGTCACGGCGACCGGGTGTGCCGTGATGCATGGTCCGGGCTGCAATTCGGGAGGAGCAACTAATCCCCGCTCGCGTTCGATCCAGAGCGCTCGCACAGTTGCTCCCGGCTCGTTTTCGAGCATGGCAGAGAGGTCGAGAATGGCGCTCCCGGCATCGCGCGCGTCTTTCCAACTCCGGCGCGTGCTTTCCTGGTCCGAGGCGAAAAACGTGAAATCGACGTGCTCGAACTGTTCGGCCCGCACTCTCTGAATAAAGCTGATCTCGTCGCCCATCGCCTCAAGCTGACCGAGTGATTCATCGTCATCCAACAAGCGAATATCGGCAGCAGGAAAATTGCGTTCGTTGAGCAGTTCCGCAATTTCTTTTCCCTTGAGCGACGCTGCTCCGACAATCGCGGCACGGTATAGCTTGCCGCGTTGGGTCAGTCCCGCGGAAGACGACGTAGTTTTGGCCGGTTCGGTCACGACGCCTGGACCTCCTTGTAGTTCGGGGGAGGCGGATCAGGGCGGCGACGGAAGATCCATTGCAAACGCCAGAAAACGCCGGAGACCATGTACAGCAATGCGATCGCGAACAGAACCTTGCGTGAGAAGAAGAAAATTAGTGCGAATAGGGCAGCCAAAAGCACAATCAGGCGGAAGGGATGACGCGACCGGAAATCGATATCTTTGAAGCTATAGAAGCGCCATGTGCTCACCATCAGATAGCCGACAGTTGTCACCATCGCCGACCACGCCAGCGCAGTGTACGAGGAAACCAGCGGATCGCCTTCGGCAAAATGCACAACCGCCGCAATCACGCCCGCTCCAGCGGGAATGGGCATACCGACGAAGTACTTCTTCCCCGGCCGTCCCGGATTCGAAGGCTGCGGGTTCGTGGTGATGTTGAACCGAGCCAGCCGGCTGGCACCGGCAATCAGGAAAAGAAAGCTTGCAATTGCTCCCAGTTGCGCCAGCTTGATGTGCCACTGTCCCTGCGACAACAGAACTGGTGGCATGAGGTGAAAACCCCAAGTCCAGGCAAGCATCGCCGGAGCGATGCCGAACGTGATGGCATCGGCGAGAGAATCGAGCTCGCGGCCGAAATCACTGGTCGTTCCCGTCATGCGAGCGATGCGGCCGTCAAGGCCATCGAAGAGCACGGCGAACCCGATCGCCTTCGCCGCGTTGTCGAGGTGGATAAAATCGGTCAGGGTCGCGTGCATGACCTCCAAAATCGCGTAATAACCGAGCGCCATGTTCGCCGTCGTGAACAGCGACGGGAGAATGTACATCCCCTTGCTCATTCGGCGGCGCGGCTTTGGAGGCTGGTCCATCAACGTGCTTTCTTACTGGCGGAACTGGTGCCGACAGCGGCCAGCATTTCGCGCGGCTCAAGGTAGGCCAGGATCGTCGATCCGCCTTTGACATGGTCTCCAACTTTGACATTGGGGCGCGCGGAAGCATCCATCAGCACATCAACGCGCGAACCGAACTTGATCAGTCCGACGCGCTGCCCGCGCTCCAACCGATCTCCAACTTTGGGATAGAAAACGATCCGGCGCGCCAGCAAACCGGCGATCTGCTTGAATACGACTTTCTGTCCATCACCTTCGACGCTGACAACGTTCTGCTCGTTCTGCTCGGCGGAAACGACATTCATCGCATTAAGATACTTGCCGCGCTGGTAATGAACCTCGCGGATGACGCCGGTGATCGGAGAACGGTTCACGTGTACGTTGAAGACATTCAGAAAAATGCTAAGCCGAAGCTGCTTCTCGCAACCGGCAGTCACTGTCGAGACGTCAGTCACTTTTCCGTCACCCGGGGAAACGACCGCGCCGGGATCGGTTGGAATCACACGCTCGGGATCGCGGAAAAACCACAGGAAGAAAAATGCGAGCAGGCAAGGAATAACGGCCCACGCTGGCTGAGTGAGCCAGCCGAGCAGCACACCTGCACCAATCAGGGGCAGTGCGTAGAGGTATCCGTCACGAACCATGAGGAGTCGTTCAATTATATCTGCCGGCGGATGACTGGATATACAGCAATCCCGCCGAAGGTTTGTAAGTATAAATAAAAAAAGGCGCTTAATCGCGCCTTAACAAAGATAGTGAATTCCCTTGGCGGCAGAGCCGCACCCCGCTGGCCAGAAAATCAGGCTTACGCTACGTTGACACCGTATTGCAGCCGATACTCCCGCTCAATGGATTCCATCTGATCCTTTAGGCGGAGTTTCAGCTTCTTTAGCCGGACTTCTTCCAGCTTCTCGTCTTCGCTGAGGTAACGTTTTTGGGTGAGTGAATCAAGACGTTCGGCGTACTGCATGTGCTCCTGAGCCAGCCGGCGGAACTCCTCGTGGCTGTTCAGGAGTTGGTCTCTCGGAGTCAGCATCCAGCAGACCTCCAAACCTGAATTATCAGCTGACGTTAACACAGCATTAATAATGGCGGCAATGCCAAAAAAGTGGTGCAGTCTCAACATGAGACCGAATTTAGCGAAGAACCAGGGAATAGAGGACTGCATTTTCTAACGGGCTGGTGTAGTAGGACTTGCGCCGTCCAGTCTCGCGGAAACCGAGCTTCTCATACAGGCCGCGCGCGGCAAGATTAGACTCGCGCACTTCGAGAAACACCGACTCACTGTGTGTTTCGCGAGCCGCGTCCAAAAGGCTTTCCAGGAGCCGCTTTCCGACCCCCATGCGACGGGGGGTGGGCGCCACCACTAAGTTCTCCAGTTCCCATTCGGGAGCCAAGTGGCGGGCTATAAGGAAGCCGAGCAAGGCAGACCCGCCATGCGCATCAGTTGTGGCCTCCGCCACCAAAGCCAGTGTCGACGCAGCTCTCAGCCCAGTAAAGAGTCGACCATACTGCTCGTCGGTCCAATGAGCCGACGTTGGACATGCGCGCTCGATCGCGACCATTGCGGGAACATCGCCAGCGGCCGGAGGGCGAATTCTCATGAGCATTGGGAAAACCTCCCGACCTTGGTCATGGAGGTTAGCAACCCGGCTTGGCGAAGATCTCCGCGTCCGACCGACGAATGTAGTTGGCTTCCAGTTCCGCCGGTGCAACGGTCTCGCCGACCTGCAACTTGTGCCATCCGATGCTGCCGATTGTCTTACTCCGCGGCCGTTCGGTGCGGAGCACGTGTGACTTGGTTTCAGCCTGTAGATAGTCGGCGATTGTGGCGTCGGGCGTGGCGATCCAACGCGCGGCTCCGGACGCGATCAGTCCGGCAAGCGACTCTCTGGGGAGCAGTGATTCCTGAACACAATGAAACGATCCGCCCGTGTTGTTCCCGACGATTTCGTACTGCCCAATGTAGGCTTCACCGCGTCCAGCATCCAGCGCCACAGCATAGGGGAATGAGGCGGAGGTTGATGATTCCGATCCGTTCGCAGCGAACGAGTGAGCGTATCGTGCAACTACCTCCAGCAGTGATATCGGCACGATCGGCTTATGCAAGATTTCCGCCAGTGCCTTAATCGCCGCAAGCCCCACACGCAGCCCGGTAAACGACCCAGGACCGGTGACGACCACGAAAACGTCGATATCTCTCTTGTGCCGGCCGTGCTTGCCGAGCAGGCCTGAAATCTGTGGGACAAGTTGAGCTGAGAACGTACCTCCGGCAAGCGGAACTTCGTCGATCAACTCTACTGTGTCGGACTGACCGCGTTCGCCTGTGCACGCGAGCCCCACAAAGCCGTCCTTGCCAGAGGTATCTGTGACGAGAAGAAGCATTCTGATGGTCTATCCGTGAAGATCCCTGCAAATGGGTCGCTAGCCCTGCACCAATTCAAGCAAGACACCGCCCGTGCTCGCAGGATGCACGAACACGTATTGATGCCCGCCAGCTCCGGTCTTGATTTCCTCGGACACCAGACGAACACCATCCTGTTTGAGTCGATCGACCGCACCACGGAGGTCTGGAACCTTCATGCACACGTGATGCAGTCCCTCGCCGCGTTTTGCGATGAACTTGGCGATCGTCGAATTCTCGGACGTAGCCTCCAGCAGTTCGAGCCGGCTTTCGCCCACCGGAACCATCACGACCCGCAGCTGCTCGTGCTCGACAGTTTCTTCCGGAGACACGCTCAAGCCCAGCTTCTCATAAATCGACCTGGCCGCCGCCAGCGATTTCACTGCAATCCCGAGATGATCAATCTGAAAACTCATCGAATCCCGCTTTGCGACGCCAAGTGTCTGACTTAGCCCAATTCAATACATTCGTTTTGTCATTCCGAGCCGTCCGCAGTTGCCGAAGGCAACGAGAACGGCGAGGAATCTGCCGCCCTATCTAGCTACTCGTGACGCGATCTCCTGCACGACCGTATACGGATCGCGCTTATGCTCCGCCACGTCCTTCGCCAGCCGCACCATGCTTCCATCTCCAAGCTGCGTGCGCGCCTTTTCGAGCATCACGTCACGCAGCATTTCCACCAGACGCTCCTGC
>Ga0126381_100008791_pt1 | contig 11306 bp, 8 predicted proteins | sample PanSoiMetPlot_28_FD_96465 | JGI IMG/M metagenome (GOLD analysis project Ga0126381, IMG submission 96465) | Tropical forest soil microbial communities from Panama - MetaG Plot_28 | ecosystem: Environmental > Terrestrial > Soil > Tropical forest > Bulk soil | place: Panama | collected 2016-02-17 | reverse complement strand
GGTCTCGCGGTTCGCGTCGGTTTTCAAAGCGAACGCGAGGACTGGATTCAGATGATGGTGGCGGCCGGATTTGGGGTCTGTTTCCTGCCGGAATACTCGCCGACGATCCCAGGCGTGCGAACCCAGCCCGTGCGCGAGCCGGAGGTGGTTCGCGAGGTGTCGCTGGTGTCGATGGCCGGCCGGCGCTTCTCGCCGGCCGTGCGCAGCTTTATCGCCGCCGTGCGTGCGCATGGCTGGCGACAACCGCGTACGCCCGACAAAGCAGCGAACGCGTAGCGCCGCGCTTGGGAGCGCCTTGCCTAACGTAGCGGGAAGCGCCAAGCTCTGGTGACGAGCGGCCGGGCTTACGCGATCGGTTGCCACCGATTGAGGCAGTGCCGCCGCCGCAACCCGCCGGAGGGCTTCCGATGTCGAAAAAGGGCAAGAACGGCCACGTCTCCCATCTGTATCTCGGCCTCGCGGGGGAGACCGCCCCGAATCGTCCGGTCGATGCCGGCCTCTATCGTCTCGCCGACGGCAGCGAGGAGTGGGAAAAGCTGCATCGCGGGCTGCCGGAAAAGCCCGCAGTCCGCGCGCTCGCCGTCCACCCGCAACAGCCCGAGATCATCTATGCGGGCACCCAGGCGGGACCCTATCGCAGCGCGGATCGCGGCGAGCATTGGGAGAAGGTCGAGCTGCCCGATCACGGCCTGCCGGTGTGGTCGATCCTGTTTCACCCGCACGATCCCGACGTGATCCTCGTCGGCAGCGAGAACAGCGAGATCTACCGCAGCGACGATGCCGGCGAGCACTGGGCCCGACTGCCGGTCAGCGTCCGTTTCCCCGAGATCACCACCGTCCCGGGCGCCAACCCCGCAAAGCGCGTGCTGATGCTCGACGCCAGCGTCAACGAGCCCGATCACCTGTACGGCGCGATCGAGGTCGGGGGCACGATCCGCTCGACCGATGGTGGCGAGCATTGGGAGAACTTGAGCCACGGCCAGTACATCAACGACGACATGGTCGACATGCACGGCGTCCTCGCCAGCCGCTGGCGGCCGGGCACCGTCTTCAGCATCGCCCGCGCCGGTATGTTCCGCAGCACCGACGGCGGTGATCATTGGAGCCACGTGCCGCTGGAGCCGCTCAACATGAAGGGGCAGCTCTATTGCCGTGACATCCGCGAGGTCCCGGGCAATCCGCGGCATCTCTGGGTCGCGGCCGGCTCCGGGTTCATCAGCGATCTCGGCATCCTGCTGCGCAGCCGCGACGGCGGCGAGAGCTGGACGCAGGTCGATGTCGGCGCGCCGGTGCCGCACACGATGTTCAAAATCGCGTTCGACGAGCACCAGCCCGCGCTGATGTCATGCGCGACCAATGGCGGCGAGTTGTGGAACAGCCGCGATGCCGGCGAGACGTGGAAGCCGCTGCCGCCGCCGCCCGACGGCACGCAGGTCTACGCCCTCGTGCGCGGCTGAGCGCCAAACCGCGTAAATTTGGTATATATGAAAGGCGAGCCGGCTCGTTGCTCTGACAACGAGCCTCGCCCACCGCTGTCGCCGCTACTTCAGCTTCGCGAGGTCACTCATGTCGCTTACCAATGCGCCCGATCCCGCCGTGCGCGAAGCCGTCGTGCAACGCGATTTGGCCAACGTGCTGCACCCGATCGTCCAGCATCGGACGCTCGAAGCGACGCAACTGGTGGTCACCTACAGCGAAGGCTCGACCATCGTCGATGCCGACGGCACCGAATATCTCGACGGCATGGCCGGGCTGTGGTGCGTCAATATCGGTTATGGCCGCGCCGAGCTTGCCGAGGTCGCCGCCGACCAGATGCGGCAATTGTCGTATTTCCCGCACACGGCGATGAACGTGCCGGCCGCCGGGCTGGCCGAGAAGATCAACGGCCTGATGGGTGGGGACTACCATACCTATTTCGTCAATTCCGGCTCTGAGGCGAACGAGGCCGGTTTCAAGATCGCCCGGCAATACATGAAGCACGAATATCCCGGCGAATACCGCTTCAAGACGATCGGCCGCTATTTCGCTTATCACGGCACCACGCTCGCCACCTTGGACGCCGGCGGCATGGGTGAGCGCAAGGCGAAGTTCGAGCCGTTTTCCGGCGACTTCGTGCATGTCGCGCCGCCCTACTGCTATCGCTGCCCGTTTGGCCTCAGCTATCCGAGTTGCGGTCTCGCCTGCGTCAAGAATCTGGAATCGACGATCATCGGCGAGGGGCCGGAAACCGTCGCCGAGGTGATCGTCGAGCCGATCATGAGCGGCGTCGGCGTTGCAGTGCCGCCCGACGAATACCTGCCCGAGGTCGAAAGCATCTGCCGCAAATACGGCATCCTGTTGCACGTCGACGAGGTCATCAACGGCTTCGGCCGCACCGGGAAGATGTTCGCGCACCAGCATTACGGCGTGTCGCCCGACATCGTCGCGGTGGCCAAGGGAATTTCCAGCGCCTATCTGCCGATTGCCGCGACGCTGGTGAAAAACAGCGTGTTCGAGAGCTTCCTCGGCGACCCGGCGGAGAACCGCCAGGTCACCCAGGTCAATACCTATGGCGGCCACCCGGTCGCCGCGGCGGTCGCGCTGCGCAATATCGAGATCATGGAAGAGGAGCGGCTGGTCGACCGGGCGGGCGAGATCGGCGCCTACCTGATCGACGGGTTGCGCGGTCTGACCAAGCACCGGTCCGTCGGCGACGTGCGCGGCAAGGGGCTGCTGATCGGGATCGAATTGGTCAAGGATCGCGCCACCAAGGAGCAGTTCGACCCGGCGCAGATCACCGCCGTCGTCGAGTTCTGCCGCGATCACGGGGTGATCGTCGGCCGTGCCGGCGGCGGCCGACGCGCCGGGACGACGATCGCGGTATGCCCGCCGCTGGTGATCACCCGTGCGGAATGCGACCGCATCGTCGAGACACTCGACCGCGCGCTGACCGCGCTCAAGCTCGGCTGATCAAATCGCGGCGCGGGGTTCGCGGTTGCGGGATGGCCGGGTCAAGCCGGCTTGGGTTCAGTCAGCCGTGGCTGACGGTCGGCGGCGCGGGCAGCATCAGCGGCTCGCGCAGTTGGACGATCTGCGAGCGGCCCTCGCCGTCGATGATTTCGAGCGACGTCAATCCCGCTTCGCCTTCCTCCACCCAGACCTCGCGCGCCGCCGGGATCAGGTGGTCGAGCCCATCGAGGGCGATCTCGAGCATCTCGTCCTTCGGGTCGAAGGCGATGCCGAACAGCGGCATCCACTCCGCCTCGACCTGATCGCCGAGGTCCAGCGAAGCAACTTCGATCTCGGCCCGCTTACCGAGAAGACCCTTGGACACGCGGTCGAGATATCCGTGCCACTGCGCCCGGTCGAGCCTTCGGATTGGCATGTCATCACCTTTGACGAAGCAATAGGGAGCGAGGGCCGATGCATCAGGTGGTTCCGCCCGCGCCGCGAGCCCCGCATCACGGCGATGGGAGCGTCAACCAGGTAAACGGCAGGCGGCCGTGACCGTCCCGATTCCCGCGACTCTCCGCAGCCGCCTTATAGCGCTGCCGCGTCGCGCAGCATGACCCTGGCGTCACCCACCCGTCGCGTGACACCGATGCGGTCGAGATATTCGAGGATCTCGATCGTCAGGTTGCGGCCGACACCGGAGCGGTCCTTAAACGTCGTGGCGGTAAAGGTGCCGCCGGGGCCGCTGTCCGCCAGCTCGCGCGCGATGGCCGCGAGCCGCACCACCGTCTCGGGCAGGAAATAGCGATTGCCGGCGACCGCGGCGACCCGGCCGAAGCGCTCGTAGCGCTTCATCAGTCGCGATGCCGCCTCGGGCTCCAGCTTCAGCGCCTCGGCCAATTCGCGCACCCGCGGCGGGCGCAGATCGTCGACCGCCAGCAGCGGTTCGATTTGCCGCCACAGCCGCTCGTCCTCGCGGGTGAGGCGGGGCTGGTGGGTCGGCAGGCGCAGCACCGCGCCGTCGCGCACGATGGTGCCGGCGGCGATCGCCGCGGAGAGCGCGGCGTCGAGCACAGCCTCCGGCGCTGCCCCGCGCAGCCGTCGCAGCAGCGCCGGCCGTGGCGGGCCGAGCGCGTCGGGTTCGGCACGGTGCATTTCGGCGAGGGTCGTCGCGAGTTGGGCGCCGAGTTCGGCGAGCCGCGCTGCGGTGGCGGCGAACGGTGCGCGGGCGTCGCCGAGCCGGACGAACCCGCCGGCGATGGCGAGTTCGCCCGCTTGGTCCAAAGTCATGTTGCGGGCGAGCGCGAACGGTGTGAGGTCGAGATGCCCGGCTAGGCGCACCAGCTCTTCGAGCGCGGTTCCCGGGTCGCTTTCGCGCAATGCCGCGAGCGCGGCCAGCCTTTCGGGCCGCGCCCGACCGCGGCGTGGCGGAAACGGATCGATCACCCGGCCGCCGGCCAGCGTCCGCAATGCGCCGTGGTCGCGCAGCACCACGCGATCGCCCCACAGCGCGCCGATCGGCCGGTCGAGATCGAGCTGCACCAACCCGTCCTCGCCCGGCGTCAGCGTGCTCTGTCCCAGCACCGCGACGCGGCCGACGCGGTCTTCGGTGCCGAGATGCACGTGCACCGGCAGGCCCGAGCGCAGTGGCGCCGGGGCGGCGCGCGACAGCCGAAGCGCGACGTCGACGCGGCCGGTTGGCGCGTGCAGTCCGGGCGCGGCCAGCCAATCGCCGCGCCCCGGCTCGCCGCCGTCCGGAAAGCTGCCGACGATGTTTACCGCGCAGCGCTCGCCGGCAGCGGCACACTCGACCGGCCGGTTATGCGCATGGAGGCCGCGCACGCGAACCTCGACACCACGCGGGCTGAGGAGCAGACGATCGTCCGGCGCGACGCGGCCGCTGGCCACGGTGCCGGTTGCCACCGTGCCGATGCCCGGCAGTGAAAACACGCGGTCGATCGGCAGGCGGAATTGCCCCTCGGGCGGTCTCGCCGCCCGCTCCCGGTCGGCGAGCGCCGCGCGTTCCGCGAGATGCCCGGCGAGCGCCGCGATGCCCTCGCCGGTGCGGCTCGATACCGTGAGGATCGGGCTCTCGCCATAACCCGACGCGGCGAGCAGCACGGCGACCTCGGCGACGACCGCCTCGCGCCGCGCGGCGTCGACCCGGTCGATCTTGGTGACGATCGCGGTCACCTCGGCGACGCCGACCAACTCGAGGATGTCGAGATGCTCGAGGGTCTGCGGGCGCGGCCCGTCATCGGCGGCGACGATCAGCAGTACCCGGTCGATCGACAGCACCCCCGCCAGCATGTTCGGGAGGAAGCGCTCGTGGCCGGGCACGTCGACAAAACCCAATTCGGTGCCGTCGGGCAGCGTCGTGTAGGCAAAGCCGAGATCGATCGTCAGCCCGCGCCGCTTTTCCTCCGGCAGCCGGTCGGCATCGACCCCGGTCAGCGCGCGCACCAGCGACGTCTTGCCGTGGTCGATATGCCCGGCGGTCGCGAGGATCATGCCCGAAGGGCGGCGAGTTGCGCGACGAAAGCCGCCTCGCCTTCGAGGCAGCGCAGGTCGAGCACCACGGCGCCGCCGGCGATATGGCCAATCACCGGGATCGGCAGGTCGCGCAGACATTGCGCGAGCGCCTCCACCGCCGCGCCCGCGGTCGAGGTCGGGCGCAGCGCGAGGCCGGCGCTCGGCAGCAGCGACACGGGCAGCGCACCGCTGCCGATCTGGCTCCGGGTCTCGACAATCTCGACCGTAGCCACACCGGCCAGCGCGGCGGCAACGACCGGCAGCAGGCGCTGGGCCGCCGCTTCGATCTCGGCTTCGGGACGGGCGAGCAGGCGCAGCGCCGGCAGGCGCGCGGCGAGCCGGTCCGGGTCGGCATAGAGCCGCAACACCGCCTCGAGCGCCGCGAGGCGGATTTTGTCGAGGCGCAGCGCCCGCTTCAGCGGGTTCCTCGCCAGCGTCGCGATCAGATCGGCGCGGCCGACGACGAGCCCGGCCTGCGGCCCGCCGAGCAGCTTGTCGCCGCTGAAGGTCACAAGGTCGGCCCCGGATTTGAGCGCCTCGGCGACGGTCGGTTCGTGCGGCAGCCCCCAACGGTCGAGATCGACGAGCGTACCGCTGCCCAGATCCTCGACCAGTGGCAGGTCGTGCTGATGGGCCAGCGCGGCCAATTCCGGAGTCGGCGCCGCCGCGGTGAAGCCGTGGATCGCGTAATTGCTGGTATGGACCTTGAGGATGAGACCGGTCTGCGGGCCGATCGCGCCGGCGAAGTCGCGCAGATGGGTGCGGTTGGTGGTGCCGACCTCGCGCAGCGTGGTGCCGGCGCGCGCCATGATGTCGGGCAAGCGGAACGCGCCGCCGATCTCGATCAGTTCGCCGCGCGACACGATCGTCTCCTTGCCGGCGGCGAGCGCGTTTAGCGCCAGCACCAGCGCGCCGGCGTTGTTGTTGACCGCCAGCGCCGCCTCGGCGCCGCTGTGCCGCTGCAGCCAGCCCGCGACATGGTCGTCGCGTTCGCCGCGCCGCCCGCCTGCCGTCTCGTATTCGAGCGTCGTCGGCTCGCGCATCGCCTCGGCGGCAGCGGCGATCGCCTCCTCGGGCAGCGGCGCGCGGCCGAGATTGGTGTGCAGCACCGTGCCGGTCAGGTTGAACACGCGGCGCTGCGACGGTCGCATCAGATGCGCCAAGGCCCATCCGACATCGGCGAGGATCGTCGGGATGTCGGCGGCCACGTCGTCCTCGCGGCGCGCCGCCAGCGCATGACGCACCGCCTCGGTCACGAGCGCGCGGCCGTGCCGCTCGATCAGCGCGCCGGCTTCGCGCAGCACCCGGTCAACCGAGGGCAGGGACGCTCGGCCGTGACGTTAGACGTCGTTCACTGCGCTGCGGCCAAAGCGGGCTGCGCCAGGCAATGCGGGTCGAGCCGCACCGCGGGACGCATGCCGGCGCGGGGATCGATCACGCCGATCTCGGCGGCCGGGTAGCCGATGTCGCGCAGTTCGGTCAGACAAGCCGAGGCGCGCTCGGCGGGCACCCCGGCGAGCAGTCCGCCGGCGGTCTGCGGGTCGATCAGCAGCGCGGCGAGCGGCGAGCGCGGGTCGGCGTCGGTGAGCGCGGCGAGTGCCGACAGGTTGCTCGCGTGCAGCGAACTGGCGATGCCGCCGACGATCAGGTCGAGCGCGCCGCCGAGCGCGGGGATCGCCGCCGGGTCGAGTCGCGCGTCGGCCTCGGACGCCGACAGCATCTCGAGCAGATGCCCAAGCAGGCCGAACCCGGTCACATCGGTGCACGCGGTGGCCCCATGCGAGGCGAAAATCCACGACGACGCGGCAGCCGATTGCAGCATCGTCGCGATCGCGGCTTCGACAACGCGGGCGTGGGCCCGGCCGCGCATCTCGGCGGCGAGGATGACGCCGGTGCCGAGCGGCTTGGTGATGATCAGCCGGTCGCCCGGCCGCAGCCCACCCTTGCGCAGCAGACGGCCGGGCCGGGTCCGTCCGGTGACGGCAAAACCCAGGGCGATCTCGGCGCCTTCGGCGCTGTGCCCGCCGACAAGCGTCGCGCCGGCCGCTTCGAGTACCTCGGTGCCGCCTTTGAGCATGTGGAAGAGGTCATGCTCGGTGATCGACGGGCGCGCCGGCGGCAGCGCGGCGATCGCCAGCGCGGTCTCCGGTACCCCGCCCATCGCGTAGATGTCGCCGAGCGCGTGGGTCGCGGCGATGCGACCGAAGAGATAGGGGTCGCCAACCAGCGCACGGAAGAAATCGACCGTCTGCAACAGTGCCGGCGCGCCGGGGAAGGCGATCACCGCGGCGTCGTCGCCGACGCCGATCTCTACCGGGCCGCGCCGGGCGGGCGCGAGCCGCGCCATGACCTGGCCCAGCACGTCCGCCGGCACTTTTGCGGCGCAACCGCCGCAGCGCATCGCCTCTTCGGGGACATCCATCGCCGGCAGGTCGGTGTAGCGGCGCATCCAGCGCCGGTCGATCGCCTGCTTAAGGCGCCAAAGCCACGCGCCTTCCGCGGCAAAAGCGCCGCGTGAGGCCACGGCGCGCCTGCCGCCGGTGCCGATCAGCGCCAGCGCCCGGCGCTGCGGCACGGCGCGGCGCAAGGCGCGGCCGGCAAGCGCCCGGCGCAGGTTTTCCGCCAGCTTTGGCCCGGCGCGCACGGCATAGACACCGCTCTTGTCGCGCGGATGACCACGCATCGCGGCGATGTCGCCGGCGGCAAACACCGCCGGGTCGGTGGCCGAGCGCAAATACTCGTCGGTCTCGATAAAGCCGCCCGGATCGAGGGCAAGGCCGGTCGCGGCGAGCCAGGGCGCGGCCGCCGCCTCGGTCACCCACAGCACCTCATCGAAGGCGATCGTCGCCCCGTCGGCGGTGGTCAGCATCCCCGGCGCGACGCGGGTGACCGGGTTTTGTGCGACGACGCGGATGCCTCGCCCGGCGAGGATCCGGCCGAATTTCGCGCGAACCCGCGGATTGTGCGAGGGCAGTATGCCGTCACGGGTGACCAGAGTGACCTCGGGCGGCGCGGCGAGCAGCGCCGTGAGGCGATGCTGTGCGGCGAGCGCCAGTTCGACACCGCCGGCGCCGCCCCCGACCACCGCGAGGCGCAAGTGGCCGAGCCGCTTGGCGCGCTCCAGTAGCGCTTCCCAGCGTGCGGCGAAACGGTCGATCGGCTTGACCGGCACGGTGTGATCCGCGGCGCCGGAGGCGTCGTCGCGCCGCGGGGTGATGCCGATATCGAACGAGACGATGTCATAGCGGATCGGTGGATGGCCGGCGCACAAGACCTCGCGCCGGCTGCGCTCGAGACCGATCGCCTCGTCATGGATCAGCCGCGCCCCGGCAAAGCGGGCGAGCCGCACCAAGTCGATATGGCACTCGTCGAAACGATAATGCCCGGCGACATAGCCGGGGAGCATCCCGGAATACGGCGTCTCGACATCGCGGGTGATCAGCGTCAGCCGGACCCCGGGCGCCGGCCGCATGGCGAAGCGCTTCAGGACATGAACATGCGCATGGCCGCCGCCGACAAGCACAAGGTCCTGGGCGACCGGAGTGGCGGGCTGCATCGCGCCACTATGCCCGACCGCTCCCGTTAGGCCAAATTTCACATCGCGGCAAATTTCAGGTCGACATGGCCGCGAGCGGCGCGCCGACGGCTGTCGGCGCGCCGTGGCCCGTCAGGACCGACGCAGGGTCAGCGGGCCAAGGTCAGCGGGCGAGGTCAGCGGCTCGTGCCGCCCGGCGTTGTGCCGTATGTTGAACCCGGCGCGCTCGGCTGCGTGCTGGTCGAACCACCCGGCTGCATTCGGGCCGCGCTGGGCGGCTGCCCGGTCGAGCCGCTGGTGCTCATCCCGCCGCTCTGCCCGCCGCCCGACAGCCGGCTCATCGTCTGCTGATCAAGCTGCGCGCTCTCGGGCAGGCCCTGCTCGCGCTGGAAGGCCATGATCGCGGTCTGGGTTTGCGGTCCCATGACGCCGTCGACCGACCCGCGGTAGAGGCCTTGCGACTTCAGCTGCTCCTGCGCCTGCTGGATGTCCGCCCGCGAGGCCGGCTCCGTCGACCGGCTGTTCTGCGCCGCGTTCATCTGGCCCGGCGTCGCCTGGTTCTGGTACGTCCCCGGCGTTTGCGTGGTCGCTTGTGGGGTGCTGTAGGAACTGCCGGTTGTCGCCGGGTTCTGGCTGCCGGAGGGCGACGTGGTGCTCGTCGACGGCGCCATCGTGCTCGGCTGGGTCGATGGGCTGGTGCTCGACTGGGCGTGCGCCAAACCGGCCATCCCCAGCGCCGTGGCCAGCGCCACGGCCGCGGTGAGTGTGCGGTTCATTAACGGTCTCCAAGCTGTTGCGACGGCACGAGGCCGTCTCTTCGCGAACGAGCTTGGTCCCCCGTTGTTCCGCCTTTTGGGCGGGCGCAGCCCGACTTCAGCCTGTTGACGACGGGCCGCCCGGCGCCGATTTCGCCGGGTTCAGGCCTGGAAATCGTAGCGGTAGGCGCCGCCATGGCGCTTGATGTGGCCACAGGTCGGGGTCGGGAAATGCGCCGGCAGGATCAGCGCGTCGCTGTCGGCGTAGGTCTCGACCAGGCGGGTGCGGCTCACCCGCGAACCGTCGGCGTCGGTGCAGGCGAAGGTCGACCATGCCGGCTTGAGGCACTGCAGCGGATGGTGCAGCACGTCGCCGATAAAGACACCGCGCGCGCCGCCCGAACGGGCGTGGATCACCACGTTGCCCGGGGTGTGCCCGGGATAGGCCTCGAACCACAGCCCGTCATCGAGCGCGTAATCATCGCCGACAAGGAGCGCCTGCTTGGTCCTGATCACCGGCAGGACGCTGTCCTCATAGGCGCGGGCGTGCGGAGAGTCGGCACCGCTGGCGTGAAAATCCTGCCAGTGGTCATGCTCGCGCCTGGCAATGACGTATTTCGCGTTGGGAAAGGTGGGGACCCACTTGCCGTCCTGCAGCCGCGTATTCCAGCCGACATGATCCCAATGGAGATGCGTGCACATCACGTAGTCGACCTCCTCCGGCTTGACCCCGAGCCGCGCCAGATCGTCGAGAAAGGGCGTGCGCATGTGATGGAATTGCGGGCGGGTCGGTCGCTCCTTGTCGTTGCCGATGCAGGCGTCGATGAGGATCGTGTGGCGGCCGGTCTTCACCACGAAGCTGTGGAAGCTGAACATCAGCTTTCCGGTGCCCGGCTCGATCAGCCTCGGCCCGAGCAGCGCCGCATGTTCCTCGACCACGGCCGGGTCGAAATCGGGAAAGAATTCATTCGGCGCGAAGAACGGGCCTTGATAGTCGGCGATACGGTTGATCTCGAAGCTGCCGATGCGGGTCGCTTGCATGATTTCCTCCGGGCTTTGCGGCGAGCTTAGCGGCTTTGATCAAGTGCGGTCGAGCATCCGCTCGACCGACGGCGCCAGCCCGGAACCGCATTCCGCGCCGGCCGAATTTGCTCTACGCTTCCCACAGCAACGTTCCGCAGCCCTGCGAAAGGAGCTTGCCGATGCCCGACGACGTCAAATTCATGAGCCAGGCGACGGATATACCCGTCAGCGTGACCGGGCTCGACCATGTCGTGCTGCGGGTCGCCGACATGGATCGATCGATCGCCTTCTACGGCAAGGTCCTCGGCTGCCCGATCGAGCGGCGCCTCGAATCGATCGGCCTCGTGCAACTGCGCGCGGGGACCTCGATGATCGACCTCGTGCCGTGCGGCCCGGGCGAGACGCCGGGCCGCAATGTCGACCATTACGCGGTGCGCATCGCCCGGATGGACGTGGCCGCGATCACCGCGCATCTCGAGGCCAATGGCGTCGCCGCCGGCCCGGTGCAACGGCGCTACGGCGCCGAGGGC
>Ga0126381_100008789_pt1 | contig 11308 bp, 9 predicted proteins | sample PanSoiMetPlot_28_FD_96465 | JGI IMG/M metagenome (GOLD analysis project Ga0126381, IMG submission 96465) | Tropical forest soil microbial communities from Panama - MetaG Plot_28 | ecosystem: Environmental > Terrestrial > Soil > Tropical forest > Bulk soil | place: Panama | collected 2016-02-17 | reverse complement strand
CCGGCGCTCCGGTGCTAGGCCCGCAGGACGCGCGTGTCACCATCGTCGAATTTTCGGATTTCCAGTGTCCGTATTGCGCGGCAGCCGTGCCGCAGATAAACGCGCTTTTGAAGGCATATCCTTCACAAGTAAAATTGATTTTCAAACAATTTCCCCTAGAGACTCATTCGCAAGCGGACTTGGCGGCCGCCGCCGCCATTGCCGCGCAAAAACAAGGCAAATTCTGGCCGCTGCACGATGCGATGTTCGCGAATCGCGATGACCTCTCGCGCAACAATCTCCTGCTTCTGGCGAAACAAACCGGGATGGATATGAACCGGTTCGAGACGGATATCGATTCGACCGAGGTTCGCGAGACCGTCGTGCGCGATGTTCAGGACGGCAATCGCGCCGGTGTGGACGGGACGCCGACCATTTTCATCAACGGCCAAAAATACAACGGACCAATAACGGTTGAAACACTCAAGCCAATTCTGGATGCGCAATTGAAGCAACCCACACCGGTCAAGCAGACAGCCAAAGCCCAAAGATAAAGAGTCTTGAACCGGGGGTCTACTTTCCCAACTGCTTCACCAGCTCTGATACGACGTCTCCCACAACTTGAAAGCTCTGGGTGCTCAGCTTATCGGGCGTATCCTGCGCGGTGTGCCAGTAGCTGCCGTTGGGTCCATAGTCGAGATCGATGATATCGATCGCATTCACGCCAGCGTCCGCGAAGGGCTTGTGATCGTCCTCAATAGCTCCCGGATCGCGCCGGAAATACTTCGAATAACCGAGTTTTCCGGCGATCTGCGACACTGCTTCGCGTAGTGATTGCGAGGAATTCTCGTCGTTGGATATATCCAAATCCTTGTCGCCGATCATGTCGATATTGATCAAGGCTTTGATGCGTGCGAGCGTTCCGTCGGCAAGCCACTTCGCGGCCAGGTGACGGCTCCCATACGTGCTATCCGTTTCCGTCCATTCTTTCCTTACTGCTTCCTCGCCATCGAAGAATACGACATAGAGATCGTCCGGGTGCTTCATGGCTGCAGCGACTTTCGCGAATTCCATCAGGAACCCGGTGGAAGATCCTGCGTCGTTGGCTCCGACAAAATGCACCATCGGAATTTTCTTAGTGTCATAGTGACCCGCTACAACTATCGACTTACCGGACGTACCAGGAAATCTGAGAACGATATTCACCATAGAAACCGGCCCGTCCGGCGTTTCTGCAGTAAAAGCGTCGGTGGTCAATTGACCTCCGAGAGGCTTCAATTCAGAGACGATCCATTTGCGGAGATTTACTAGGGCATCCGATCCAGCCGGCCGCTCGCCAAATGCTGTCGCCCGACGTGTATACGCCATCGCTTCGCTGCCACGAAATGCATAGGAACGCGAGTTTGAGTTTGCTGAAACTATGAGAGCGGATAGTACTACCGACGACAGTAACGTTACGGGATGCCGCAGCGTTAAAGGTCGATACCGGTTCAGCCGATTAGGTCCGTGCATCACTCGAACAAGAAAATACTGGATTTGGTGTGAAACGAGTCATGGGAACCGCCCGAGACGTGCCTTAAGACGTAGCTTAAAGGGCTGTTGTATTATAGCTTTGCAGCGGACGGCAAAAAGCCCGCCTGAGGGAATTATGCAGTCAGTCGGAAAAAGACTCCGTGAAGCGCGCATGAAGCGCGAACGCTCCTTAGAGGATGTGAGTGCTAGTACCCGCATCGCCGTCAAGCATTTGCTCGCCATCGAGGCCGACGAGTTTACTAAACTAGGCTCGCCGTTCTTATACAAGAGCTTTGTCCGGCAGTATGCGCGGGAACTCAAAGTCGGCGACGATCAGTTTGAAGACGAGGTGCAGGCTGCGGCGGGCACGATACCCGAGCCTTTGATGCCGGGGCAAGGCCAGGGCCCTCTCCCGGTTCATGCCCTGCCCGTTCGCCGATCCAGAAATTTCAAGTGGCTGCCTTCGGTCGCGTCCCTGATCGTGATGATGGTGGCGTGTACCACGCTGTACTCGATGTGGCAGACCTCCCGGCCAAACCTGCAAGCATCGTTGCGGGACCTTCTTTCCACGCTGGCCAATGGAACCAAAGGGACAACCGCTTCACGAACAGTACAGAAGCCCCCTCACCACCCCAGTACTCCGCCGGCCGCCAGCCATATTTCAGATGGCGCATCCAAGGCCGCTCCGAAGGCTGAACCGGGACCCGTGAACCCAGTTTCTTCGATGCCTGCCGAACCAGAGGGTGCCTACCGGATCGAACTGTCCGCGATTGAACCGACTTGGTTGTCGATTGTGCTCGATGGCCGACGGGCATTCAGCGGGATACTCGAAACAGCCGACACGAAGGTGTTAGAGGCCCGTGACAACGTTCGCATTCGCACTGGAAACGCGGGCGGCGTGAGTGTCGTATTGAATGGCAAAGCGTTGGGCGCGATCGGGCCGCGCGGCCAGGTCCGAACGGTTATCTTTACCAGGGATGCTTACGAAATTCTTCCGCCCGAGCCTCACATAAGCCTGACGCAGTTCAGCCCGAGTGCCGAATAGGCTCGCCCTCGTCCGTTTCTTCGACTGTCCGCGTTCTTCCCGCTTTCTGCAAGCGCCTCTTTTGGCGTTCCATCAAAATGAGTTCACGTCTGCGCCGCAGCTTGATGCTGGTGTCCACTTTATGCCAGAACTTGCGGAAATAGTCGACCGCCGAGGCGAGACCGAAGATCACCACTCCCCACATGGCCGCTAAAGCATAAGGCCGCAGGGCGGACCACCGGATGGATAGCATGACCAGCGCAACACCAATCACCTGGAACATCATCTTGGACTTGCCCAGCTCCCCGGCCCGGATTGGATAGCCTTCTGCGGCCGCTATGCTGCGAAGTCCCGAGACAGCAAATTCGCGGCTGATGATCAGGATAACGAGCCATCCGGGCAGCAGCCGGATCTCGACCAGCGATATCAAAGCGGCTGAGATCAACAGCTTGTCGGCGACCGGATCCAACAAGGTCCCTACCGTCGTGACTTGTTTCCAGCGACGCGCCAGGTAGCCGTCGAGCAGGTCCGTCAGCGCCGCGGCCAAGAAGACGATCAAGGCGAAGAAATCATTGGCGACAAGGACGCGATCTCCCCAGTAGATGCTAAAGTTCTGCTGTACCAGCGCCGCCACCAACAGCGGCACCAGGAAGATGCGGAAGAGCGTCAGAAGATTGGGAAGGTTCGTCAAACCGTAATTAAATATAGAACACGCCGACGGCTTGGTTGAGACACAAAACGATCCCCAATTACCGCATTGTTATCCCGGTAGCGAAACAGCGGGCGGGACCGGTTTGCCGAGAGACGGCGGGACCGGCATGATAGGAATCGCGCCCGGGGGAGCTGTGATGGTAGTCACCCGCGGCCTATCTTCTCCCCGGAGCCAGACCAGGAGCATCGCTCTCGGAGCAGGCGGCCCGGGCAAATTAATATCAAGCGTTTCCTTTTGGCCCTGTCCCGGTATCGGCGTGGGCAGATTCGTAATTGTGACGCCGTTTGCCTCGTCCCATCCGACCTTGTCAAGCAACTCCAGATTGCGCCCAGTCAGAGTATAGGTTTGAATACCATCGTGTTGACTTCCGGGGAGAGTATCAAAGGAATCGACATGCGGGAGCCGGACGATGCGTGCAAGCGTGAAGGGCTGTGATTCTCCCTCCCGCCCGCTATCCAGAACGGCCTCGAGGGAACATCCGGCCGGCAGCAGGCTGGTATCAAACAAGAGATACAGTTCGTCCTGAGACAACTGCTGCAGACTGTAGGAGGATGTCTGCTGCCCGAGATGAAGCAAAGTGCCAGAGCCACTGCCACCGGCACAGGCCAACTTCAGGATACTGTTCGCTCCGACGTTCTTGACATCCAACATGCCGGCCAGAGTGTATCCGGCAGGAAACTCATTGGGAAGTAACGAAATCTCCATGCCCGCAGGAATCGAGAGCTTCGAGCTGGCAATTACCGGCAAGGGCCCGGTGATCTGAAGGGCATCGGGCAGCGTGAGGGGTTCGGTGCGGTCTGTCAGAAAAGCCTGCAGCAAAAAAGTCGTTCCCGGTTGAGCCGGCGATTTCAATTGCACCGTCACATCCCGCTCCGTACCTTTCCGGCTCTCCGGCCCCAGACTCAAAATTGCGCCCGGTACGTCCAGTCTCGAGATAAGACTGAGCCGCTTTCCTTTCAATTCGTAATGCTGTTCGGCGGCACCTTGATTCACCAGAATCGGCAGGTTTTCAATTACCGGCAACTCGGGAAGTACCTGGAATGGGACTGTGTGTGCCTTGCTGTCCTGCTGAGAGATAAGCAGTTCGTACCGGCCGGGATCTAGATTTGCTGTGTCGATCTGGACGTCCATGTGCGTTTGTGGACCCTCCCGCAGTCCCTTTGGGAGGATGAAGCGAAGTGGCTCCGCAGTGGCGAACTCATCGGCTGCCTTCTTGAATTGCACCTTCTCGGTGAACTGGAAATCATCGCCACTGAGCGTCACCGGAATTTTGCCAGTTTTGGCAATAAGCCGGTCCTGCGAACTTGCTTCGAGCTTCGCCTCTTCGAAATCGCTCAAGGGACGCACGTTCACGTCGCCGCTGGCTTCAAACGGCGTCCAATCCCAATAGCCTGAAAGCCGGTAAACACCGGAAGTGATGTTTACTTTTTCCAGGTTAAGTTCGAGCGATTTCTGATTTCCCAGTTTCAGAACCTTAAGGGGCACCCGTCGGCCGGTAGAATCGTTCAGACTCCAGTTACGCGCTCGCTGCAGATACTTCCACTGCAAGTCCGGTACCTGGACCGGAACAGGCGTTTTCTGGTGCAGCGGAACAAAATTCGCGCTTCCAATACGAATCGCGGGTAGTGGGGCGTTCGGTATCCGGCTTGCCCAAATGTAGGCGACACGGGTATGTGGGGGTACGGGCGCACGCTGGCCGCAGAGTGCCAAGGCAGCGGTGCTTCCCGAGACCGAGTCGGAGCCAGTGCTGGATTTCTGAAGCGATTGTGCGAAGGAGGATCGAAACTGCGTCCCCGGAAAAGCGATCGCGCGCAGATCGAGCAGCATAGCCGTACCGCCTGCGGCCAAACCGATCGGGCTGCCGAAGAACAGCGCAGCGGCGGCCGTAGCAACGACGGCCGTCTGGCCGACGCGCTGCGCCGTCGAACTAGTAAGCGGATCATATGTCGCCAATTGCGGATTCATGGTGGCGAAGAGCGCCTGTGCCTGTACACCCGGCGGCGCGCTTTTGTCGAACTGCACCGCCAGACCGTATTGCGAGGCAAATCCGGTCAATGCCGCGTTTACGCTTGCCGAGGAACTGCCGCTGTTTTCAAGGGTTTCGATCAAAGCCTCGGTTTGGGCCGTCTTCTCCGCATAATCGGCAAGTTGCGCAATCAGAAGATCGTCTTGCGACAGAAAGCCCTTGACCTTCTTCTTGCTGAGGCCTTGCGGGCCATACACGAAGGCCACCAGCGAAATCGTCTCCGGAATCTTCCAGCTTTGCTCTTTGTCCGCTGATTTGGGATCGGTCACAATCAGCGGTTCGGCTTTGGGGTCGCGCCTGGCAGGAACCATCACGAGCGCTACTTCGCCGAGGCGCTTTTCGTGCAGGCGCAGGATGGGATTGTAGAGCAGGGTGTCGCCTTCGCTCAAGTGATTGATGTTCTGGAACGGGAGTGCGTCGGCATTCCGAGTGGATCGTACGCTCAACTCGATACTGCCTAGCGGAGCCCCCGCAGGACACGTAAGCGGCGGCGGCACTGGCGCTTCCCCTCCACTCGCCTGATCGGACTCGGAAGCTGTCAAAGTGGTCTGCGCGGTGAGCGGACACAACACGAGTAGCATGACCGCTGTAAGCCGTGAGACCATCCTTATCGTCAGGATAACGTGCACGAAGAGCGCCATTTCTGGTAAATTGAAAGCCCTATGCGCCCCTCCTCCCGCCCTAAATCGTTCGCGTACTGTATCGCCCTCATCGTTTGTTTATCAGCCCTGTGTTATTCCCAAAAAAGCGCCGAAATAACTGGGAAATGGAGTATGGTTTCTGTAACTCCCGATGGGGACCAAATTTCCTGGACCTTGTCTATCGCTCACGACAATGAAAAATACACTGCGACGATCGAGGGCAATGAAGGGCAGAGCGCCGGAAAGGATGTCAGGGTGGACGGGGCGACGATACACCTGCGTACCACCTACCAGGATGAAGACTACGACATCGATCTGAAGCTCGAAGAGAACCGACTTGTTGGCACCTGGTCCGGCAATGGCGATAGCGGCGAAACCCGAGGCACCCGGGCTCCAGCCAGCTAGACTATTCGCCCGAAGACCATGCCACCCGGAATTCCGATACAGCGTCAACCCGCCGCATGCAAAGAGGGTTTGCCCGGTAATGTAAGACGATTCGTCGGAGGCAAGAAACGCAAAAACGATAGCGATTTCGTCCGCTTCGCCAGGCCGTCCCATCGGAATGTGGCTTGTTACTTCGGCACGCGCCTTCGGGTCATTGATCCAGGCGTTGTTGATAGGCGTGACGATTGCCCCCGGACCTACGGCGTTCACTCGAATCCCTTTATCTGCGTACTCGAGCGCCAGGGACTTTGTCATGTTCTCCATGCCGCCCTTGCTGATCGAATAAGGGACGTACTTCGGTTTCGGAATGATCTCGTGAACGCTCGAATTATTTACGATGACGCCGCCGGTCCCGCGAGAAAGGAAATGACGAATCGCTTCACGGGAACACAAAAATGCTCCACGCAGATTAGTGCCGATCACGCGGTCGAAATCGGCCATCTCGACTTCGTGGCTAGGGCTCGGTTTCTGAACGCCGGAATTATTAATCAGCACATCCAAAGATCCGAACTCTTTGATCACTTTGGCGAACATGTCCTTGACATCTTTCTCGTTAGACACATCGCCCTTGACCGTCATGTGCTTCGCGTTGGAACTTTTGGCGCGGGCGCTGGCCTCTTCGGCCTTGCCCTTCACCACTTCCGCGCGATCCGCTCCGCTGTGATAGTTAATGGCGACTCTGGCCCCTTCCTGAGCAAAACGGATGGCTATCGCCTCTCCGATCCCCGATGAGGCTCCGGTAACGAGTACATTCTTGCCTGATAATCTCGACATGGTCTCCTTAGATGGAATTTCTGATTATTTCAGATCGCTGTTCCGAAACCAGCACTAGCTGTTTCTTTCCCACTCGGCCCAGCGCTCTTGAATATCTTGCTTCCAGCTGCCGTGTAGAGGAGTCCGTAGCGCTCGCAGCAACAGATCTTCGTCTTGCGTCTCGTGTTTGAACAGTCGAACGACGTCCGCAACACTCACCTGTTCCGGATCGCGGTTGACTTGCTCGATAGAATCTCCGCGCTTCAATTCTCCATCCTGAACAATCGAGAAATAGATACCGGAGCGGCCGCTCTTCCAGAATCTTTTCACCATGTCGGCCCGGCCAAAACGAAGCGCGAGTTTGAAGCAGGGCATCCTCGGCTGCGTGACCTGTAGGATCGCCGAGCCAACCCGGAACTGATCGCCGATGTGCGCTTGCTCCTCGCTGATCCCCTCAGTCGTCAGATTTTCGCCAAAGGCGCCATATGGCAGATCCATTCCGGGCAGTTCACCGCCCCAACGCGGATAGTGCTCGGACGGGTAAAGATACACCGCCTTCCAAGGGCCACCGTGCACAGTCAGATCCGCTTGCTGGTCGCCTTCGAGGTTGTGAGCACGCACTTTGACGGGGCCGTCGACCGGGAATTTGAAGATGCTTGTCAGGACGGGACCGATGTTCGTCTCAACCTGGCGGGGCCGTCCTACATTTACCGACAAGATCTGCACTATTGCCGATTATCGGGTAGTGGGTAGTCACGGGTGGAAGTTACCGTTCAAAAGGGTAACGCATCCTTCTCCCCTACTGCGCGAATGCGCCGAAGGACATTTTCAACAATCCGATCGCAACGTGAAAGATGAAAAGGAAAAATCTGGGGCGCAACAATGCCAGCACGATGCCGCAAATACTTCTGCAGGAGAGCGCGGCCGCGGTGCAATCGTGTCTTGACCGTTTCAATGGACAGGTCCAGGCATGCGGCGGTTTCGTTGATGCTCAACTCTTCGACGATTCGCAACACCACAACAGTCCGGTAGTCCTGCGGCAATTTATCGATGGCGTTCTCCAGCACGATTTTCAGCTGGCGGTCATATGCCAGCCGCTCCGGATTGTCAGTTGGGGTGATCATAGCGGTCGTAACGTGCAGCTCTCTGTTCACAACAGACTCCAGGCCGCCCATTTTCGACCGCTTCCGGATTCGCCCTAGAGCTTCGTGGATTGCAATTCTGGTCAGCCACGTCGAAAACTTCGCCTCACCCATAAAGTCACTGAGATGCTCATAAGCGCGGACGTACGCCTCTTGCATCACATCTTCCGCCTCTGCGTCGTCGCGAACAATGGATCGTGCGATTCGATAGAGCCGTTGGTTGTGCCGGCGCATCAGGATTTCGTACAAGGCGGTATCGCCGCCGCGAACACGCTTGACGATGTCCTCGTCCGGAATCGTGTCCCAAACCCGCCGGTCGATTTCCGCCATTACGCTAATAGAGGACACGCGGTCTCCTATCAGGTACAGAGACGGCACGCGGCAAAAGGTTCCCACTTTGTTCGGGAATTCTTTTTATGACGCTTTGCGGGCAGTCCTGATCACTTTGGAATCGGATCGGGCATGCCCGACCCTACAAAACGCCCGGTCTCACGCTGAAAGGATCGCAAGTATTCGCTCACGAAATTCGTCTGCCTGGGCGTTATCCGAGGTGATCACCAGCACCGTGTCATCTCCGGCGACCGTCCCGACAACATCGTCCATTTCCTGCTTATCGATAGCAATAGCCACGGTATTTGCGTTCCCCGGGGAGGTCCGCAGCACCACCAGGTTTTGCGCAACCCGGATATCCAGTAGATATTCGTTCGCAACGGCCTCCAGGTCCGGGCCTGCTCGCTCGGTGGGCAGTTGCCGGTACCCCTCCGCAGTTTTCACCAAGCCGAGTTCGCGCATGTCGCGGGACAGCGTCACCTGAGTTGCGGGGACCCCGAGCCGAGCCAATTCCCGAGCCAGTTCCTCTTGTGTGTGGACCGCCTTGGCGCGGATGATCTTGAGAATCTGGCCCTGGCGAAAATTCTTGTTCATGCCACCCGGGCGCGTTCCCTGAGCATGCCCACGCGCCGCTCCGCCTCATCCAGCGCCATCGCGACAGCCCGCGGGCCGGTGCCGCCGGGAAGTTCGCGGCTCTGCATTCCCTGAGCCGGCAAGAGTAGAGACGCCATTTCCGTTTTGAATTCGGGAGCAAATGCGGCGAGAGACGGACCATCCCAGTCAGATGGCCTTTTTCCCGATTTAACACTCTCCAGCACGAACTGCCCCACCAATTGGTGTGCGCGGTGGAACGGCACTCCATTTCGGGCGAGTTCCTCGGCAAGGTCCGTCGCCACCACCCAACTGTCTTCCGCAGCCGTGCGCGGCACTGCAGGATGCAACACCAACGATTCCACTACCGCCCGCGCCATCAAGAGCGAGCCGGACGTCTGATGGAAAGCGTCGAACAGCGGCTCTTTGTCCTCCTGCATATCGCGGTTGTAAGTCATCGGAAGACCTTTCATCGTCACAAACAGCGATGCAAGATCGCCAAATACCCGGCCCGACTTTCCCCGGATCAGTTCGAGCGAGTCCGGATTCTTTTTCTGTGGCATCAGGCTGGAACCGCTGGTTACGCCGTCGCCCAATGTCATCCATCCGAACTCTTCGCTCGAATAGAGAATCCAGTCTTCCGCGAGGCGACTCAGATGCAACATGATCATGCTGCTCGAATAGAGGAAATCCAGGGCAAAGTCACGATCCCCGGAGACGTCCATGCTGTTTCGCGTAATCTGCGGAAACCTCAGATCGCTGGCCATCTCCTTGCGGTCGAACCCGAAGCCGCTCCCTGCCAAAGCACCGGAGCCGAGCGGGAGCACGTTAATCCGCCCTAGGGTTTGCTCCACGCGTTCGAAATCCCGGGCCAGCATTTCGAAATAAGCCAGCAAATAGTGCGGCCACAACACTGCCTGCGCGCGCCGCAAATGCGTGTAGCCGGGAACGACCGCGTCCGGATACTTACGCGCCACTTCGAGCAGTGCTTGCATGAGGCCGGTGATTTCCGCGAGCAGACGGGCCGCGCATGCACGCAGATACAGCCTCACGTCGAGCGAAACCTGCTCGTTTCTACTCCGGCCGGTGTGAATCTTGTCCGCGAGTCCGCCTACCTTGTCCTTGAGCTTGCGGATGACAAAGGTGTGAACGTCCTCGTCATCGGCTCCATCGAAGTAGCCAGGATCCTGGGCCTCACTCGCGATTTGACGGAAAGCTTCGACCAGAGTCCCGCACTCTTCGGCGGTGAGGATAGCCTGTCTCGCGAGAGCCTGCGCAAAAGCCTGCGATCCTTCCGTATCCGCACCGATCAGCTTACGGTCAAAGTGGAGCGAACCCGAAAACTGCTCGAAGATTCTGGAGGGTCCGCTCTCGAATCTTCCTCCCCATAATTTCATCGCTATTTGTGAAGCGACGCGCGCACCTTGATCGGCAGACCGATCAGATTGATGAACCCCAAGGCGTCTTTCTGGTCATAGCTCGCGCCCATAGTAAAGCTGGCGATATCCAAGCTGTAGAGCGAGTTGGGGCTCTTGCGGCTGACCGGTTCCAGATTACCTTTGTAGAGGCGCAGCGTGACTTCGCCCGTAACCGGTTCAGCAACTTTTTCAAAAAACGCCTCGAGCGCCTCGCGCAACGGCGTGAACCACAAGCCGTTGTATACCATTTCGGCGTAATCCAAAGCGGCTTTCTGCTTGTAGTGCAGCGTACGGCCATCCAACGCCAGTGCTTCGAGTTCGCGGGCCGCCGCCATCAGAATCGTGCCCCCGGGGGTTTCGTAGCAGCCGCGGGACTTCATTCCGACAAATCGGTTCTCGACCAGATCGATGCGGCCAATGCCGTGCTCCCCTCCAATCTGATTCAACTGTTCCAGGAGCGCGACGCCGCTCAGTTGGTGCTGCCCGTTCAGCGAAACCGGCACACCATGCTCAAACCCTACGGTCACTTCCGCGGGCTTTGCAGGAGCATCCGCCGCGCTCTTTGTCAACATCCAGATGTGATCAGGCGCTGCATTCGCTGGATCCTCCAGTTCCCCGCCCTCATGGGAAATGTGCCAGATATTGCGGTCGCGGCTATAAATCTTGGTCGTTGACTGCGCAATCGGTACGTTGTGCGTCTTTGCGTAGTCAATCGCATCCTCCCGCGATACGATGT
>Ga0126381_100008788_pt1 | contig 11308 bp, 24 predicted proteins | sample PanSoiMetPlot_28_FD_96465 | JGI IMG/M metagenome (GOLD analysis project Ga0126381, IMG submission 96465) | Tropical forest soil microbial communities from Panama - MetaG Plot_28 | ecosystem: Environmental > Terrestrial > Soil > Tropical forest > Bulk soil | place: Panama | collected 2016-02-17 | reverse complement strand
TACCACGCCCGCGCAGCGCGGTATAGCTCCCAGGCGGTGTTCGCGCCTCGAGGATCGTCAGGCCAGCCGACGCGCGCCGCGGCCGCTGCGTACAGCCGGTCGAAGTCGGCACGACCGATCCGCCGGATCCGCGGATAGGCGTGTGCGAGGGCGAGCGGGCGCGTACGTTCGCGCCGACGCGGGGGACGTCCCTTCGCGAGCTGTCGACGTTTGATCGCCGATTGCTTGCCCCTCCAGGACTGCAGTCGGCGGAACTGCGCTTGCTTGTTGCGCCCACCCGGACGGTAGTCGCCGCGGAACGGCGTCTTGCCACGCTGGCAGCGGCAGGCACGCGCGCCGCCTTCCCCGTCGTAGATCCATCCGTCATCGCAGCCGTGCCGACACGCCGTCACGGGTCGGCCCTCCGGACGAGCTCGAGCTCGATCGCCTCGAGGCGTCGGCCGATCTGACTGAGCGCGAGTACGAGATACGCCCGCGCTTCGGGGTCACTGGCGTCGAGCTGAGCGAGACCGCTGATCGCGCCGCGCAGCTCCTCGGTCGCCCGGAGGACGTCTGGGACACCACTAGCCACGGGCGCTCCCGCGGCCCGGTAGACTGGGCCCTACGCGCGGCTGTAGCTCAGTTGGCTTGAGCGACAGCCATTTTTCGGCCGCCAGCCACCGGGGCTTTTTGGCGGATCTTTGACAGGTCCTTAGCAACCCCTCTGGCCGCCGCGAATATGGTGGCTTTGTGCGCCTCGCGAAAAGCAGCCCTAATAGCGGTGCCCTGAAAGGCGCCCCCAGAAATACCTTTGCCAAAACCGCCCTAGCTCCCTGTAGAGTTGGGGCGTGGCAATGCGGCCTGGCGCTATCAGGCTTCAGGGCTTCTAATGAGGCGTCGGTTGTGGGGGGGCCATCCCCGCGGCGGCGCCTCATTTACCTAGGGGCGGTCGCCTTCCCGTGGTGGAGGTTGAGGCGACCGCCGGCCGTCCGGTATGAGGCAAGGTAAACTCGCCGGCACTGCTGGGGAGTGCCATACGTGGACGGAGGGGAGGCGCTATCTCCACCGATCGGCGAGTCTATGAGGCCTGACGACGGATTTGCAAGTTTGTCTGCGATCGAGTGGTGCAGACGCCCCGGCAGACGTCAGATTCCGGACGTCTTACGCGGCTTCGGGGACGGCCGACTCGGTCGTGTAGCCGATAGATCCGGGAATAGTGGTCATGGCGGCCGTGTTCGGATCCTGGATCTGGGCGCCGAGAACGATCAGCGCCGCGGCGGTGTCCTTGTCGAACGATGCATCGAACCCGGCGGTCAGCGTCTGCCCCGAATAGAACGCAACGGGCGTGTTGATCGTGACGTTCGCCGCGCCGTTGCCTCCGACCCAGCCGGGATTGTTGCCGAGCGTGACCAGCGACGTGATCTGGATCGTGTCCTGAAAGCAGACCATCCCTGAGCGCAGCAGCCGGACGGTGAGATTGCAGACGGACGGCGGGCTGCCAGCGACGGCCTGCGAGGCCAGCACGCTGACGGGAATGTAGAAGCTGCCGAGATCCCATATCTCGACGGGCTGCGGCGGATACGCGACCACGACCGGCCACTGCCCCGTGACGATCTGCCCGGCGTGCGGCGCCGGCGGCTGCCCCGGGTTGCCGTAGTTCGCGCCGACGCTCGGAACCGGGATGAACGGCACGGAGCTACTTGCCGGGGTTGCCCTTCGAGATCCAGTTGTAGCTGCCGTCTTCTTTCTTCCACCAGTCGCCGCCCGGGCGCTCCTGCTCGAGCTGCTTGACCTGGCCGGTCTCAAGGTGGACGAACAGGGCCATCCGCCCGTCGCTGGTGTTGGTCGCTGCGATCGACATCGTTCCCTCCGGTAGTTCAGGTGATGGAGCTGGCCCGCCTCGCGCTTCGTCAAGTACGCGGGTCCAGGGGAACCCTGGCCCGACGTCCGAGTGTCCCCCGCCCCGGGAGCCTAGGGCTGCGTGGTCGCAGACGCCGCGGCCCGATCCCTGCGCCTGGCTCGAGGACAGCCGCTCGATCGGGATGCCGTAGTAGTCGGCCTCCTCCCGTATCCACTGCGCGCAATTCGAAAGCATGTTCGGGTGCCGGTCCCACTCCGCGGCGTCCCACGCGGCGAACCCACACAGCTCGATCGAGACCGCGACCGGGTTGAACTCGGCCTGAGTCCAGGCTTTGTCCTGGCGGTGGACGTATTCGCCGATCACGCCGGCCTTGTCGTCGGCGCCGACGTGCGAGCTCGCCTGCGCGCTCGGACTGCTGAAAAAGCTGCCCAAGCTCTCTATGGTGCGGCTGCCCTCAGCTGTGTGCAGCACGATCAGCCGAACGTCCGAGCCTCCGCGGCTCGAGTAGTTCGGCGAGGGCATCCACTCACGCCGCAGCGCCATCAGTCCTCGTCCTCTCCGAACGGCCGGCCGCGGCGCTGTTCGACGTCGCGCCGGCGCGGATCGACGGGGTCGAGGTAGCGGGCGTCTTCGTCGTCGTCCAGCGGGGGCATGTGCTGGTCGTACGGCTCCCGCTCGGGCTCCGGGGCGGCGTCGCGCTCAGTCATCGCGTCTGCGGACGATTCTGAACCACGAGGCGGCGGCCAGTCCGACGATCGCGCCGATCAGGAACGAGATCGGTGCGACCACGAACACGTCCGAGACGTCCGCCGGCGAGAGCATTCATCGTTGTCGGTGTCGTGGTCGTGGTCGAGCTGGCGGCCACCATGTGGAGCCGGGCCGGGCGGCCACGGGCCTAATCGGATGCGCTGGAGGATGGTCGAGGGACGACAGCCCGAAACCCGGGTCGAGCGTTGCAGCCGGGATGTGCGTCACTTGCGTCTGCTGGAAGTGGATCGCCTGGCGCTGAGCTGAGGAGTACGGATGCGCCATCACAGTCCTAGCCACTTCCGCGCCTTGCTGCCGCGCGAGCCGGTGACGCGGCGCTTGCGCTTGGCGATCGACCCGTAATAGACGTGTTCGGCGTCGCGGGCGCCGTAGTTGCGGCGCATGCCGTCCCACGCTTTCTTGGCTGATCCTTTCCCGCCGAAGTACTTGTCATCCCTGCTCGAACCCGGCGGAGCCATCAGTCCAGACCCATCAGCGATTGGAGCTCGCCGGGCTGCGCGGGCTGCTCGAGCGCGGACAGGGCCTCTCCGACGTGCCCGCTGGCGGCGGAGGCGAACGCCACGCGGCAGCGGTCGACGGCCTCTCTCGCGGCGGGGTCGCCTTCGGCGGCCTCCTGGACGCGGCACCAGAGTTGCAGGAGCGCGAGGCGGGCGGGCGGGTAGGTGCGGGCCTGCTCGGCGTGATCGCGCGGGCAGCCGAGCGCGACCGCTGTAGCGATCAGCCGGTTGTCCCACTCGACCGAGGATCGGGCGATGCCGGGCTGTCCTCGGTTGCGCTCAGGGCGGGCGTCGAACATCCGCCGTGCGACCGGGGCGCGCTGGAGCCCGGGCGGGTCGACGCCCTTGGGGAGGATCAGGAACGCCATAGCTGCCACGACAACAGGGCGACGGCGAGCATCAGCGCGAGGACGGCGAGCGCGAGCACTTCGATTTCGAGCGCGACGCGGTCGAGGTCGCGGCGCAGCCCGGCCGCGTGGTCGATCAGCTGGCCGAGCTCGCTCATATCTCCGCCACCGTGAGCGTGGACGTGCCGCCCTGCCCGAGTGCTGAGATGTTGCCGCACCAGCAGACGTTGCCGAGGCGGAAGTCCCATGCTCCGGCGCCGCCGGTCGGGAGGTAGATCGCGGGGACGCCGGTCGTCGGGACTGGCCGCTCGGTCAGGTACAGGATCACGGGGTTCGTCCCTGAGTTGACGATCCGTCCGCCGAGCCGTGCTTGATTGGAGGCGAGCACGAGCGCGGCCTGTAGGGCGCCGGTCGCCGGGACGGTGACGGCGTCGGCACCGGTGCCGGTCCGGTAGGCGAGCGCGCGTTTCGCGCCGGTCACGGGGAACTTGTGCAGGATCAGTTCGCGCTTGTGCCCGTCGCTGACGGACACCTCGAGCGCCCCGGAGCGGAGCTCGGTCAAGATCGCGGCGAGCAACGGGGTTTGCTCGCCGAGACCGGCGGAGACGGCAAGCAGGCTCGCGGGATGGCCGTTGTCAGACATGGTCGCGTTCTCTTTCCTCGAGCCGTTCGAGTAGGGCGATCAGCCGGTCGAGCCGAGCGATCAGCAACTCCGCGAGCTCCATCGCCTTGGCCGCGAGCGCGATCATGCCGCAGCCTTCGCGGCAGTCGTCGCCGCCTTGCGCCCAGCCCGGGCGGCGCCCTGCACCACTGTTACGGGAGTCGTCGTCCGGCCGGACAGGCTCATCAGACCCATCGCGAGCAAGATCACTCCTGCAATCACTTCGAGCGCCCGCAGCCAGACTTCCGGGTTGGTCAGCTTGTTGAAGAAGTTGCCGATCGCGTCCAGCCCTGAGAGGTTCGGCGACGGAAGGATGTTCGACGCGACGGCCTCCGATCCCGATGCGGTGCCTTGAGGATCGTTCGTCTGGCCTCCCTTCCCGCCGGGATTGACGACGATGCTGTGTCCGCGCATCACTGAGCCGGCGTCGACGCTTTGCATCAGCGCGGCTTGCTGTTGCGCGTCGGGGCCGATCGCTCGCATGCCGGCGGGGAGACTCTTGGCGATGTCGCTGAGCGTCTTGCCGAGGTAGATCCCGGTCGCCTGGCTGCCTGTCGGGAAATTCTTGGTCGTGTACCCGAACAGCGGCAAGAGGCTGTAGGTGAAGTCGAACTTGCGGCCGGTCGACGGCGCCGGGCCGACATCGGTCTGTTGGACGATCCCGACGGAGCCGTTCGGAGCTTTCAGCAGCCACCATCCGCCGAGCGTCGCGTGATTGTAGACGGCGATCCCGGGCGTTGCGGTCGTCCCGCCTGACGCCGTGTGCCCGCTGTCGGTCGGATCCCCCGGACCGCCGAACCAACTGATGAGTCCGGTCGTACTCACGGGCTCCACACTTGCCCGACGTTGCCGTTGCCGTTCGTGGTGGTCGTCGTGGCTGGCGTGGCGGTGGTCCAGTCTTGTGACTGTCGGTCTGCTCCGCGTTTGAGCGCGCGTGTGTAGAGCCAGTACATGTAGGCGAGGGTGATGCCTCCGCCGATGATCGGCCATGGGCTTTGGGCGAGGACGCTGGCGCCGACGACGTAGAAGACGGTGAGTCCTACTCCGTGCCATACGTACTCGCGGACGCTCGCGTTTTTCGTGGTGTCGCCGCCGAAGTTCTCAGCAGTCCACGGCGAGCTATTGACCGCCGAGAAGACGTCCATCGCGTTTGTGGACGCCTGCAAAAAGAGGATCGCGGCGCCGATCCGGGCGGCGTCTGAGCCGAGTCCGAATCCTGAGCCGACGTCGAGATCAGCCAACGATCCTCCCCATGATTGTGAGGAACACGAATCCGGCGAGGAACCCGACGATGCCGGCACCCAAGGCGACGAGCCAGCCGAGCGGGGTCGATGGGAGGCGCGCTTCGGGCATCACTTGCGGGGCGTCGAGGCTTTCGGCCGTGTCTTCGCGGGAGGCTTGCGCTTCGGCTGTTTCGGCGCGGGCTTGCGGACGGTCGGCGTCTTGGCGTGGTGCGGCGCGGTCTTGGTCTTGGTCTGGTGCGGGTGGGTGGTCCCCTTGGTCGGCTGGTGGTTGCCGTTGGGGTGCGCGATGTGAGTGTTGTTCGAGCTCGGATGCTTGACGGGCTTTTTCGGCGCGAGCGCGGCGCTCGAGACGCCAGCCTTCCAGGCTTCGTAGACGAAGTTGCCGGTGCTGATGTTCCGCGGCGGCGCCTTGCCGGTGACGCGAACGTAGTAGTTGTAGAACGGTCCGCCCTTGTGGGTCGCGACGGTGGCCGGGCTCACTGTCCTGGTGCCGACGGCGATCGACGCGACCTGGCCTTGCAGGGTGCTTTGCAGGTCGGCCATCGACTGGATCTGCCCGGCGAGGCCGCTGACCTGGCTTGTGACTCCGCCGAGGTCGGTCTGCTCCTGGCCGGTCAGATTGCTCAGTCCGGTCTGGACGGCGCCGACGTCGCTCGTCAGCCCGGCCACGTCCGATTGCTCTTGTGACTGGAGCGCGGCGACGTCGCCCTGCTCTTGGCCTGCCATGGTCGCGTAGTCGCTGCCTGACGTGTCGGGGGCGGCGACGGTGCCCGTCCCGCCAGCCGAGGTCGAGTTGCCCTTGCTCGCGGAGTAGTACCTGTAGATGAGGAAGAGGGCGAGCAGGCCGGCGCCGGCAATCAGCGCGTACTTTTTCTGTTTCTCGTTCACCAGTAGTACCCCGTGGGAACGTCGATCCCTGGATACTCGACGAGGCCTCCGGAGTGGCTCGGCGTCGGATAGACGGGGATGGTCTGCACGTACGGAACCGACGGGGCGACGGGCACGACGGGCGCAACCGGGCTGCGGGCCTTGTAGTTGGCCCACTGCTGCTCATAGGCCATCTGGGTCCGGTAGTACAACGCTGACTCGTTGCTGACCCATGGGAGTTGGCCGTTTCTCAGGTGCTCGCCGAAGTTCCGGGCGGGGTTCGGCGATTCGACCTTCGGATAGTGCGCCCAGCGGCGGGCGGGGCCGACTCCCCATCCCTGCTCGAGCGCAGGATTGGAGACGACGTTCTGAGAGTGGCCTGTTTCGTAGGCCTGGACGTTCCAGTCTCCGACGCCTTGCGGGCCATACACGGCGTTGTTGACGACGTCCTCGTCATAGGTTTGGTTGGCGGTCTGCCCGTTGATTACCTCGTTGATCCACGCTTCGGTCTGCTGGACGGCGCTCGCCGACGCCGGGGCGGGCAGGACCGGCGCGGAGATAGACGGGTCGCCGAGCATGTTGTCCGCGGCGACACCTTGCGCGCCGGGCGCGTTGATCGGCGGGCCCTGAACCCACAACTGTTCCTCGGAGGGGTAGACGGCGGCCTGCGTGCCGGTCTGGTCAAGCGCGGCCGGGCTCACGATCCGAGACCCCCAGGCGGAACATAGACGCCAGCCGATTGCTTGACGCCGGCGAGCTGCTGACTGAGCGGCGCTGTCGAGAACGCTCCGCCGGCGGTCCTCGCCGGGGCGTGCGGCGCTGTCGCGGTGGCGCCGGTCGCAACGTTCACGTCAGCGGCGCTCGCCCCGGTGTTCTTCTCTTGCTGGCCGACGTCGGCGAGGATGCTCGAGGCGTTGGTCATCAGGTCGCCTGTTGCGATCAGGATCGCGAACGCGGCGCCGAGCTCGGGGGCGGCGGTCGCGATCACCGCGACGACCAGGAACGTGAACCCCCAGGCGGTCGCCCACGCCCCCAAAGGCGGCAGCTCCCCGACGCCGGCGAGCTCTTTCGCGGTGACCGGTGGCTGGCCGGGCGTTTCGGTCAAGCGCCGGTAGGCGTAGACGCCGGCGACCGTCAGCGCGCTGATCGTGACCCACCGTTCGGCGGCCGAGTCGTTCATGAGAGGAACTCGATTCCATCGGCGAGACCGGCGGCGAGCGCCTCGTGCGCGATCCCGCCCGCGATCAGATGCGAGGGGAACGGCGGCGGCGCGTCGATCGTCCCATGGTCGAGCGCGACCAATTGGGAGGCGATCCACATCGCGGAGCGTTGCGCGCCCTGGAACCCGTGGATCCGTGACTCGGCGGCCATCAGGTCACATTCCTGCCGGGTGCAAGATCCGGTCGAACGTGGACAGGTAGCTCTGGTCGGGCTGGCTGATCTGGTGCACGTTCGGGGCGCCCTGGCTGCCGCCTCCGCCCGACTCCCACCATTGGCCAGCGAGGTCGATGATCACGTGGCCGAGGTCGCCGGGCTTGTCACGGTCGTAGATCGTCACGAGACTGCCCGGCCCGGAGGCGATCCCGGGCTGACTCGGCAGCGCGACGGTGTCGACCGGGCTTGAGAGGTAGCCGCCTGCGTGCAGGACGGCTGAGACGAACCCCGAGCAGTCAAACCCGATCTGCTGTAGTTCGTTGGCAAGAAACCCGGAGTGCCCCCCGCCGGTCTGGTAGGGCTTGCCTTTGAGCATGCTCGCCATGCCTTGCATCGCGGCCAGCTTCGTCTTCGCGGTCGCGGTCGCCGCCGCTCCCGTCGTACCGGCCGCGGCGCTCGAGCCGGCGGGAGTATTCACGTCCTGCACACCCGGCGCATTCGACGTGTCGCCAGCGAGCGGGTGCTGTGTGGCCTGGCCCTTGATCACGTTGGTGATCGAGTCGCCCTTGATTCCGGCGTCGAGCACGATCGCCCCGGCGCAAATCTCCGCGAACGCCAGCACGAGGTTCGCCACTGGCGGCCCCCTCTCAGGTCGTCGCGACGAAACGGTGATACAGGTAGCCGAGCAGCAAGCCGACCAGCAGCCCGACGAACAGTTGCGTCATTGTCCCTGGCCTCCTGTCGTGCGGGCCTTGCGCCAATACAGCTCGTAGAGGACGACGCCGAGCAGGATGCCGATGAAGTGTTCTTTGACGAACTTCATCTATTTGCCTCCGAATCCGACGTTGACGGCGCCGACGAACCGGAACCCGGCGAGCTGCAGTCCGAAGACGATGATCAGGCCGAGGATGATCGTGCCGGCGAGCTTGTAGTGCAGCGTGCCGTCGTAGGTGGTGGCGCCGTTGCCCATCAGCACGTCTCCGATGATCGTGGTGTCCGGTGCGCGTAGCGGCCCTTGGCCGCCGGTGCCGCCGGCGACGTACTGGGGCGGCGCCCAGGTGTCGAGGTACGGTGAGCCTTGACCGGGCACATCAACTGAATTTCGCGTTTGCGCCGGTCGCGGCGCTGATCGAGGAGCTGAACGCGTTGCCGGCGGCCTTGATGTCGGACGCCGTGTTCGGGTGAGCGACGATCGTCGTCGCGAGCGCTACGAAGATGATGCCGGTGAGGATGTCTGCGATCCCGGAGCCGCGCATCACATCGCCCCCGTGCTCGCGGGCGACGGCGGGTAGTAGCCGAGTCCTCCGCCGGCGGTCGCGCGCTGCACGCCGGACACCGGTGCGGCCGAGACGTCGTTGATCACCCAATCCAGCGTGCCCGCGCCGCCCGACGCTCCGGAGAGCTCGTACCGGGTGGCGGTCACGGTCGGCAGGAAGCTCGAGACGCCGTTGCCGCCGACGGTCCGGGAGATCCCGGCGCTGTACGGGTAGACGTAGACGCCGAGGTCCCGCGGCGAGGTCGTGTCGACCATTTCGCGCATAATCTTCCTCACGGACTGCGGGCTCTCGATCCTCAGGTTTATGTCGTCCCAGCGGAGCTGGGCGGGGTTCGGGAACGGCGACTCGCTCCGGAGCGCACTCGCGCGGGTGACCATGATCACCGTGCGGAGCTGGTTGCCCATCCTGTTGAGGCTCGTTCGGTTGTTGCCGACCGCGAGCGTCAGGTTCTGGATCTGCGACCAGAGCTGGATCGTGCCGGGATATGGCGGCGCGGTCGCTTGCGGGTTGCCGTCCTGGTCGACCGAGTTGGGGAGCGTCCAGTAGTCGACGTGCGGCGTGCACGTGATCGCGGACATCGTCGTTGGGTTCGCCGAGTAGATGTTCCCGGCGGCCTCCGCGATCAGCGTGAGACGGAACGCGGAAGCGTTGCTCAAGTTGCTGAGGGATCCCATGCCGGTCGCGTCGAGCTCCACGGGGACGTAAGGCTCTACGTTGACGTTCGGCGCGGTGCCGGCGTAGTCCCAGTCCTGGCGGGGGTCGTTCCATTCGGTGTAGCCGCCGAAGAAGTCGGCGAGGAAGAGGTTGTAGCCGGTCAGCTCGCAGACCGGGGCGGCGTTCGGCTCCGCGAACCGGACCAAGTTCCAGACGTTCCAGGGGGCGTCGCCGCCCGCGGTGAACGTCCCGCCCGAACCACCCGCGAGCACGGTCGGGAGCCGGACGCGGCGGATGTAGCCGGTCGCCGGGAGCGGCGCAGGCCCGAACGTCTGCTGGCTCGTGGACTGGGTAGCCGAGACGGTGTTGGCCTGCTCGCATCCCCACTTGGCGGCCTGGCAGAACGGCCGGGCGCGCTGCTGCGCGGACGCCGGCGCGGCGTTCACGCCCTGCTGAGGAATGTTCGCGGTGGTTCCAGAAGCCATCAGGCGTCCCCTCTCAGCAGATCGTTGCGAGCACCTTGCCGGGCGCGCTGTCGGGATAACGGATCTTCACCCACGCGAACAGGCTCAGCCACAGCAGCAGCCATGCGCCGAACTGAAGTCCATAGACGAACTGCACTAGCCCTTCCCCTTCTCAGGCTTGTCAGGCTTGTCGGCTAGCAGCTCGGTCACCTTCGCGGTCGCGTCGTCGCCCTCGGCTGCCTTCAGAAACTTGTCTCCGTGCTCCGTGTAGGCGACGAGCGCGGCCAACAGCGGCCCCGTCTCGTTGCTCGAGGGGACGAACTGAGGATCAATCGATGCTGCGGCGGCGCGGAGGTCGTCGGACAAGCCCATCGTGAGGATCGTTCTACGCGCCCCGACAGGCGAGCGCAATCCGTCAGCGAGCCGACGGCGCGCCCGACGGCGTGGGCGAGGGCGCGAGCCGCGGCGTCCGTTCCACTTTCGATCTGACTAGATCCTGGGTTGCCTTGTTGGCGTACAGGAACTCGTGCGGAGGCAACCGGAGGATGGTTTCGCGGACGATCTCGCGGTTGACGCCGGTCAGCTCGGCCATCCGGTCGGCCCGCCGGAGGTCCGGGTTCTGGAACAGGAACAGGTGCGTCGCCTGCCCGTAGGCCATCAGCGGAATGTTGACCGGCTCCTGCGAGCTCGCGACGACGGTGACCCCTTCGCTGCGGCCGAGCATCCACAGCTCTTCGAGCTCGGTCGACAGTCCTAGTTGATCGCTCACGTATTGGACGTCGTCTACGTACACGGCCCACGCGCCTGCGTCGTACACGTCGTTGAGCGCGTGCCGGAGCTTTCCGGCGCGTTCCTTGCGTCCTTCGGCGCCGTGCTTGCTGGTCTTCGGCACGTAGAGGACGCGCTCCTCGGTCGCGTCGTCGGCAGGCGTCGGATCGAATTTGTTGACTTGCCGGTATCCCTCGCGCTCGAATCCGCCGTAGAGCTCGGGGTCGCGGTTCTTGACGCCGAGCACGAGCACGAAGTCTCGGAGCTTGAGCAGTTCGCGGTTCAGCACGGTTTTTCCGCTGCCGGTGGGGCCGATCGTGGTGACGTGCTCGCCCTGTTTCATCTTCAGGCTGGCGTAGAACTGGGGCCACGGCAGGAACTGGGGTAGCGGGTCGCCGCGGCGGCCTTGCGCTCCGTCGAGCGCGACGGACGCTTCCGGCCGTAGTGGCCGTAGGCGGAAGGGCCTGGGGAGCCTAGGCGGCCTGCTCGGCGGCGGGGAACGGAACCGCTGGCTCGGGGCCTGGCTCGGGCTCGGGCTCGAAGGCCT
>Ga0126381_100008787_pt1 | contig 11311 bp, 7 predicted proteins | sample PanSoiMetPlot_28_FD_96465 | JGI IMG/M metagenome (GOLD analysis project Ga0126381, IMG submission 96465) | Tropical forest soil microbial communities from Panama - MetaG Plot_28 | ecosystem: Environmental > Terrestrial > Soil > Tropical forest > Bulk soil | place: Panama | collected 2016-02-17 | reverse complement strand
GGCCCATGCGCTCGCAAAGCCAGGGGTCGGTGCGACTGCGCTCCGCCGCACCGACCGACAAGCCGATCATCTTCTTCAACTACATGTCGCGTCCTACGGACTGGGTGGAAATGCGCGCCTGCGTACGATTGACCCGCGAGGTCTTTGCGCAGCGCTCCTTCGATCGCTATCGCGGCCGCGAGATCCAGCCGGGCGAGCAGGTGCGCACGGATGAGCAGATCGATGACTTCATTCGCGAGAAGGTCGAGAGCGCTTTTCACCCGAGCTGCACCTGCAAGATGGGGAGTGTCTCCGACCCGATGGCGGTGGTCGACAAGGAGGCGCGCGTGATCGGCATGGAGGCGCTGCGGGTGGTCGACTCATCCATCATGCCATCCATCACCACGGGGAATCTCAACGCCCCCACCATCATGCTGGCGGAGAAGGTCGCCGATCACATCCGCGGCCGGCCGCTCCTGCAGCGCGCCTTCGCACCGTATTACCTCGCACCCGAATGGGAGAGCCGCCAGCGCTAAGCACCCTGCGGAGATTCCGCTTGCCGCGCGAGGCGAGCACGCGTCAAGCTCCAGGCAGCGAAATTTCCCGGGGACCGCTGCCGCGATGATCTCTTGGCTGAAACCGGCGGTGTTTGCTGCACCGCTGCCCCTCGTGCAGGTGGACCCGACCTACCGGCGTCTGCGCCGGCGGGTATTCCTCGGGATCTTTGCCGGCTACGCCGCCTATTACCTGGTGCGCAACAACCTCGCGCTCGCGATTCCTGACTTCCTCCGCGACCATCCGCAGTACAGCAAGGCCGGCCTCGGGAGCGCACTCACGGGCCTGTCGATCGCCTACGGGCTGTCGAAATTTCTCATGGGCTCGGTCTCCGACCGCAGCAATCCGCGGTACTTCCTGCCGCTCGGCCTGCTGCTCTCGAGCGCCATCATGGCCGCCTTCGGCCTCGTGCCGGCGCTTTCCGCCTCACTCGCGGTCATTGCAGTCGTGCAGGTACTGAATGGCTGGGTGCAGGGCATGGGCTGGCCGCCTTGCGGCAAGACCATGGTGCACTGGTTCAGCACGCGCGAGCGCGGCCTCACCGTCTCGGTCTGGAACACGGCGCACAACATCGGTGGGGCGCTGGTCGCAACCTTCGCGCTCGCGGGTGTCGCGCTGTTCAACGACTGGCATGCCAAGTTCTATTTCAATGCGCTGATCGCGGCGCTGGTGGCGGTGGGTGTGCACTTCCTGCTCGAGGACACCCCGCAGTCCAGAGGACTGCCTCCGGTTGAGGAGTACCGCAACGACTTTCCACCCGACTACAGCGAGGCAGACGAGCGCACGCTCGGATTTCGCGCCATCTTCTTTTCGGCGGTGCTGCGCAACCGCTACCTGTGGGCGATCGCTGTCGCCAACGCCTTCTGCTACTTCGTGCGCTATGGCGTGGAGAACTGGATTCCGGCCTACCTCGAGACCGCCAAGGGGTTCTCGTTCAGACAATCGAGCATCGGCTGGTCGCTCTACGAGTGGTCGGCTATCCCCGGCACCATCGCCTGCGGCTGGATCTCCGACAGATGGTTTGCAGGCCGGCGCGCGCCGGCGACCTTGCTGTTCATGGGGCTCACCGTGGTCGCCGTCATCGTCTACTGGCTGAATCGCAGCGGGCCGTTGTGGATCGACTATGCGGCGTTGATCGCCATCGGTTTCCTCATCTACGGACCGATCATGATCATTGGGCTCCAGTCGCTCGATCTCGTGCCGAAGAAGGCCGCGGGCACGGCGGCGGGCTTCACGGGCTTCTTCGGCTACGTATTCGGCTCGGCGATCGCGGGATCGGGGGTAGGCTGGATCGCGGACCGCTTCGGCTGGGGTGGCGTGTTCGGCACGATGGTGGTCTGCTGCCTGCTGACGATGCTCTGCAGCGCCTTCACTCTCGGACATCGGACGCACAGTACGCGCCGGATCGAGGAGGCAGCGGCTAGTCCCGGTAGCGCGTGAGTGCGTCGCCGAGGGCGGTGCGCAGCGGCCCGAGCCACGGCTCGTAGTGACGCCACTGCTCGAGCGCCTCGCGATAGATCGGCTGACGAACCTGTTCGGAGCTGGCGGTGCGCACGCTGCGCTCTGTCCGGTAGAACTCGACACAGGCCGGCTCGAACTCGAGTCCACAATATTCTAGCAGCCGCCGCACGTTTCCCTCGAGGTCGGCGACCACCTCTTCGTACTGCACGCGCAGCACCCGCCCGGGCAGCACGGCATCCCAGTGCCGCATGAGCTCGAGGTAGGTGCGGTAATAGCGCGCGATATCCTCGACGCTGTAGGCGAACTCCTGGCCGTGCGCAAAGAGCTGCTTGAGGTTACCGAAGCAGCAGGCCATCGGCTCGCGCCGTGCGTCGATGATCCTGGCGTTGGGCAGCATCAGGTGGATGAGCCCGATATGGCGGAAATTGTTCGGCATCTTGTCGATGAAATGCGCCTTGCTGCCGCTGCGGTAGCTGCGCGTGTCGTCGAGATATTTCTCGCCGAGCCGGCGGAGGTCCGCACCAGCCAGCTGTGCGAGCACAGCAGGGTAGCGAGGATTCTCGAGCTGCCAGTCGCGGCCCTGCAGCTCGGCGACCATGCGGGGGATGTCGGCGAGCTCGTGCGTGCCTTCGACTTTGGTGTGTGACGCCAGGATCTGCTCGATCAGCGTCGATCCCGAGCGCGGCAGCCCCACGATGAAGATCGGATCCGCGGCGGGCACGCCGCTCCCTGTACGGCGGGCGAAGAGCTCCCGGTTACACACCTCGCTCTGCAGGCGGGTATTGAGCTCGATGACTTCCGGGCGGTAGCGGCTCGCGGCGCGCTTGAGCGCGTTGCCCCGCGCGTAATACTCGAAGGAAGCGCCGTATTGCTCCCGGTCTTCGAGCGCCTTGCCGAGCGCGAAGCACAGGTGGTAGCGGTCGACCGCGGAGGTCGTGGCGGCAGCTTCCGCGGCCCGCATCTGCTCGATCTCCGCGTCGCTGAAGCGGTATGTCTTGAGGTTCGCGAGGCTCCACCAGGCATCGCCGAAGCCCTCGCGCGCCGCCGCGGCGGCGTGGTATTCGGCGATCGCGGGCGCCTGCTGGCCGAGGGTCTTCATGGAGTGTGCGATCGAGAGATGGAGCTCGGCGGGGTGTATCGCTCCCGGCAGCAGCGCCAGGTAGAGCTCGATGGCGCGCTCATGCTGTCCGAACCCGACGCAGGTCATGGCGTACAACGTGCGGTAGTCGCGGTTGGTGGAGTCCACGGCGAGCAGCTTCTCGGCCTGTTGCTGCGCCTCCGGATAAAGGTGGCGGCGACAGAGAACCTGCGCATATTCGAAGCGCGCGGCGTGGTAGGTCGGCTCCAGGGCAAGCAGCGCCTCGAGCAGCACTTGCGCGTCATCGAGGACATCGTGCTCCATCCCGATGCGCGCCAGCAGGCGCATGGCCTCGACGTGGTGACCGTGCCGGAGCAGGAATTCGCGCACCATCCGCTCTGACTCGGCGAGCTCGCCGTCGTAAAAGAGCGCGCTCGCCGTCACCACCGCAGCAGGCAGCTTCTGCAGCGTGGCGAGGTGCGCAGCCGCCTTGGCACGGTCCTCGGCCTGCCCCGTCATGCGGTACAGGCCCTCGAGCATCTTCCAGCTCGCGGGCAGTGCCGGATTAACGTTCACACCGCGCAGGAACGCCTCGATCGCCGGCGCTGCCTGCTTGAGTGCCACATAACAGTAACCGCGCTCCTGGTAGAGGCGGCTGAAGCGTGGATGGAGCTGCTCGAGTTTGGCGAGCGTGCCAAGCGCCGCCGCCGTGTGGCCCAGCATGCGTTGCGCCACAGCCCGCAGATACAGTACTTCGCGATTCTCCGGGTGAGCGGGCGACAGCGTATCGACCGCCTGCAGCGCTTCCGCGAAGCGGCGCTCCTTCACCAGCTCGCGAATGGGTTCAATCTCTGTTTCCAGCGCTGCAGCCATGACGCAATAGTGCCCTGAGCGCGTCAAGATAGCGCGCTCGGGATGGTTGCGCCTACGCCTCGTCCTTTTCTCGGAACCTATAGCGGAACGTACCCGTGCTCTCGGTGATGCGCTGACGCGCTACCGCCCAGAGAAGCTGTAGCCGAACGTCCCACCGATGACCCGTGGCCGCAGCGGTGTGCGCGCGATGATGAACTGATCGGTGCTCTGGAACACACTGGCGGTCGAGTTGCTGAGGTTCTGGCAGTAGAGGTTGAAGTACCACGCATCCTTCGCAACACCGGCGGACGCCTCGTACACCGTATACGCCGGATTCTCGAACCGGCCCCGCGAGGTCGAGAGGGCCCCGCCGGCCGTGATCAAGGGATTCGCACCGGCCTGGGTGAACGAATGGCAGGTGTGGGAAGCGCCGAACTGGACGAAGGGGAGGTAGCCGTTCACGTTCCAATCGTAGCGGGCGCGGGCGCTCCAACTGATCGGCGGTGCGTTGGCGGCCGGCGAGCCCTGGGCACCGAATGGATTCACGACATTGTTGCAGCTGCCGAGCGGGTTGCAAGCGAAAGTAATCTGCTTGCCGACGTTGGGACTCGCGGGTACACCGATACTCGCCAGCTGACCGCTGTTGTTGTCGATCAGGGCCGGCGAGTTGGTCTGCTCGCTGTGGTTCCAGGCCGCTGCGCCCTGCAGAGTGAGCCCGTTCGTCACCCGCCAGATGAGCGACTGCTCGAGCCCCTTGATGGTGAAGTTCTGGCCGTTGGTGTTGAAGAAAACGTTGCCCGTGACACCCGTATCAAAGAACGCGACCTGGACGTCTTTCCACGATTCTCGGTAAATGGCCCCGTTCCACTGCAGCCGATGGTCGAGGAATTCGGTCTTCCAGCCGATCTCGTTGTTCGTCAGGTCATCCGAGTGGTACGACGTGGGGGTGAAATACTGATAATAGATGGCGGGGGAGCCAGGGGGCGCTGACGTGGCATGCGCCGTACCGCCGTTCTGGTTGAAGCCGCCCGGGCGGAACCCCTGCGAGAAGGTGTAGTAGACCATCACATCCCGCGTGACGTGCCAGGTGAGGTTGGCACGGCTTCTGAAACCGGACTCGGTGTCACTCAGATTCTGAGCATCGAGGTTGTAGCTGTACCACGGAAACACGTCCCCTTTAGTCGGGTGACAGCCCGTGGCGAGGTCGATGGTGAGGAAGCCCCCGGCACAATTGAAGCTCGACAGGACACTGCCCTTCATCGAATTGTCGAAGCGGAAATAGCGCGTACCTCCCGTGATCGTCAATGTCTTCGGAATCAGGTCGAAATCGACCGAGGCGAAGAACGCCGTCTGCTTCGTATCGCGTACCTGGTCCTGGTAGAAGGAGGTGTTGTCGCCCTGAACGCCGGGATTCTGTACCGTCGAGCCGGGGAAAGTACCGACGTTATACAGGCAACCCACTGTCACGGTCGCGGTGCACGGAGGAATGTTCTTGTACAGCCACGCGGTCTGGTCATAGAGCTTGTTGTCCTCCCAGAAGGCTCCCACGATTCCGCGCAGACGCCAGTCGTCGGGCGTACTCAGACGGACCTCGTGCTGCTGGTGCTTGTTTTGCGATTCATTGCGCCAGATAGCGCTCGGTGAGTAACACTTCGGCCCACCTGACGCAGGGCCGTAGCACTGATAGTAATCGGCGTACAGGCCGCGCGCATAGTTGGTGTAGTCGCCGATCTGATCGACGTGGCGAGTCAGATAGCCGCCCGTATAGATGAACTTCAGATCACCGATCTTACCGTCCACGGTCCAGGCGGTATTCGAAAAGCTGTCCTTGTTGTAGGCGTTGTTGAACAGCGTGACTTCGAGCGGCTGGAGCGGGGCGCCATCCGAAGCGTAGGGCTGGTCGTAGAAGACGCCGCGGGAGTTCATGTCCTGGTACATCTGGGAGAGCAACAGATCCCAGTCATCGCTGAACTTGTACAGCACCTCGCCGCGAATGCCCTGATAGGTGACTGGGTTGATCGCCCTGGCGGAGAGGTTGTTATTGTTGAGGGAGGGGCTGCCGGGTGGCACGCAGAAGCCGTTGTTCGGCAGGCCGTCCGGACACTGTCCGGCCGGGTTCGCCGGGTAGCCCGCAGAGCTGATGCCCAAATCAGTGTTCTTACGCGTGAAAGTCGCGGGTACGTTATTGATGTAGCCGCCGCGGCTGTCGGTGAAGGCCGCGGCACGCACCGCCAGCTTGTCTTCGATCAACGGCACATTGAGCACGGCCGTCACGACGCTGTTGTTGTCACCGTGCGCCGTCGTGCCGTAACCGGCCGTGAAGTTCGCTTCGACCACATTCAGCTTCGGCTGATTGGTGATATAGCGGATCACGCCAGCCTGCGCGCCGGCCCCGAACAGCGTCCCCTGGGGACCTTCGAGAACCTCGATGCGCTGGAGATCCACGGCATAGACGTCGAGATTGCGATTCGGCAGCTGGCCGGACTGGTTATCGAGATAGATAGCGACGTTCGGCCAGATCCCGGTCGAGCCGCTGCCCTGGCTGGCCTGCGACCCGGCGCTCACACCGCGCATGAAGATCTCATTCTGGCCCGGGCCATTGCTGGCCGCCGTCACGTTCGGCAGAAATCTGATGTAGTCGTCGAACGTCGAGATGTTGAGTTGCTTGATGGTCTCCGATGTCAGCGCCTGCATCGAGATGGGTACGTCCTGCAGATTCTCCGAACGCCGCTGCGCCGTGACGATTACTTCGCCGATGCCCCCGCTCGCGGTAGTTTCGGTGCTGGTCGCCTGCTCCTGCGCCGAGGCCGCGACCGACGTTCCGCCGAGAATGGCCGCGACGGCATAAGAGATTTTCGATTTCATTGGACTGCCCTCCCCAAAACCGCCGTTGGCTCACGGTTCTGTGCCGCAATGCCTGTGGTCAACCGATTGGATTGGATATGACGCCCCGATGTTGCGATTGAATATACACGTCAGGTAGCTGGAACGCGCGCGCCCCGGGCTGATGCGTTGTTTTTCCGCGACCGCAGGCTCCCCCCCGGGTGCTGCGGGTGTGGGATAAGTGATGCCTATTCGAAGACCCGCCCACGCGCATGGTCGCCGTGGCCGGCGCGCTGCGGCTGCAGACGCCGACTCGTGGGCGATAGACCGTAGGCATCCTTGAACTGCCGCGAGAAGTGGGCGCAGTCGGCAAAGCCGGCCTCGTTGGCGATATCGGTCACGGATCGATCAGTGTTCTCGATCAGCCAGTTGGCATAGCGCATGCGCAGTTGCCGGTAGAGCGAGGCTGGTCCCATGCCGACGTGCTGCCGGCAAAGACGCTCGAGCTGACGGGCCGAGAGACCGAGCTCCGCGGCCACCGCCGCGACCGCGATGGGGCGCGCCAGATTCTGCTCCATGAGCAGCAGCGCGCGGCGCACCCGCGGCTCGGTGACGGTCTCCGAGAGTGGTGGATGCGGTTGGGCTTCGCTGCCCGAGCGCGTTCGATCGAATAGCAGCACCTGGCTCGCCTTCTGCGCGACCGCCCGGCCGAGGTGCTGCTCGATGAGGTAGGTCGCGAGGGCCGCCGCCCCGGCTCCGCCCGCACAGGTGATGCGCGGGCCATCGGCAAGAAATAGCCGATCGGCGATGACCTCCTGGGTGGGAAAGGCCTCGAGGAAGTCCTGATAGTGGTACCAGCTCACGCATGAGCGCCGGCCTTTCATCAGCCCCACGCGACAGAGAATGAAACTACCGGTGCAGATGCCGATGAGCGGCACGCTGCTCGCGCCTACCTCGCGCAAGTACCGCGTCGTCGCTTCGTCGATCTGCGGACCGGCGTGCAGGATCCCGCCGATCACCACCACGTAGTCGAGTGTCTCGGGGGCAAGCAGCACATGCGTGGGCTGCAGCAAGACACCGCAGCTTGCCGGCACCGCCTCGGGGCGGCTCGCCATGATCGACCATTGCACGTGTAGCGGTCGGCTGCGGTCGCCTTCATCGGCGGCGAGGCGCAGATGATCGATGAACACAGCGAAGGCCGAGAGCGTGAAGTGATGGGCGAGCACGATGCCGACGCGCAGCGGTGGCCGCGAGCCGCGCTCCACTGCGGCAATTCTTTGTATCGTGCTTGAGTGTGGCATTGAACGCGCACTCAATGTTGTGGCTCCTCCCGGCGCCGGTATATTCCACAAAGCTTGCAAGCGGCGCAAGGAATGCTGCGCAGCCGCACGAAATTCCCGCAATAACAGGGACCTAGCGGAAGGAGCGTGCGAACACCGCACGTGGCGCGCGGTTTGAATGGCCGTTCAGGAGCCGATGCTCGCGCGGTGCGTGCACTTGCCCGCCCAGAGGGCTGCGCCGCGCGCGTCTTATCGCAGCTGGAATCCCCGTCAGCGCAGCACGGCGAGACGCGCGAGATTCGCCTGCACGGTCGGATCGTGACAGGCGCTGCGGGCGTACCAGCGCCGGGCGGCTTCGATGAGCGCAGCACACACGTCGAAGGCTTCGCTCTCGCTGGCCGGGACATCCTCGAGGCGCCGCGCGCGAAAACCGCGCGGCAAAGCGCGCGCATGACGGCGCAACTGCAGGCGGCGCAGCGCCCGCGTCGGCACGCCTTGAGGTTCTGCAGCCTGCAGCACGCGCTCGGTGATGTTGCGGGCGAGGTGCTCGTAGTCGAGGCCGTGCGCATCGCGCTCGGCACCGGGGGGGCGAATCCATTCCTCGCACCAGGTTTTCAGTCGCTCGCGCGAGCACCGCAACTCCGGGTCCGCGAGCGCGACTGCGATACGCGGCAGGTCGAGCGCCTCGCGCAGTGCTGCCTCCCGACGGTGCGCATCGAGCAGTTGCTCGATATCGCCGAGATATGCGGCAAACATCCGCGAGCTGGAGGGTGCGGACGGTGTGCGATGGGTAACGGGGACGGCCGGCGTATGCGGTGCGCGGCCGGGTTCTTTGCTGACCTCATCGTGCATGGACTCACATCCCCTCATCTTGGTGCCCGCATCCGCTGCGGTTGCACATGCGCGCCCGGTTCAGTGGCGCGCTGTGCGCTTCAGGACGCCTGGTCCGACGGCGTCGCTGCGTTCTCGAGCCCCGGTGTGGGCTCGGGTACCGGCACCGGTGCGCTGGTGATGCGACCGGTCGTCGGCGCGGCGGCGATTCGGGCGGCCCGGGCAGTTGCCCGGGCTCGCGAGCGCCGACGCACCACCCGCGGTGCACTGGCGGCAGTGCGCACCGCTCGCGGGCGGCGCGCGGTAACCCTGGGCGTCCGCCGCACCGGCGGGCGGCGGACGGTGCTGGCGGCCGCGCGTCGCACGCGCCGTGCCAATACGCGCCGCACACGTTTCGCCGCACGGTGCCGGGCGATGGCGCGCCGGCGGCGGCGGACCTTGCGTACCGGTGCGACAGGCCGCGCTCGCGACCCGCGCTTTGGGCCCGCATCCAGCGAACGGGTCGTCCGGGTCACGGCAGCCTTCGCCGGCCGTTTCTTCTGGGCGCGGCGTGCGCGTTTCCATGCCTTGCGTGCGGCAGCCGCGAGCTTGCGCGCACGCTTGGCCTCGCGTTTCGCCTCTTTGAGACGCTTACGCGCGCGCTTGAGCTCATCCTTCGCGATGCGTACGCGTTGCTTGGCGACGTCGGCCTGCAGCCGCACCCGGTCGAGCGGTTCGGCTGCAGAATCCTGGTCGCTGCCTGCTTTCTTCATCCGGTGCCCGCGAAGCGAAAGAGAACCAGTCTCACACAAGGCCTCGCGCGTTTCCACCTCGGCTAGTTATCCACAGAATTTGTGCATAACCGTGTGGACAGACGTGCCCGCGACTCGCAAACGCCGAGGCCACGCAAGGGGTTGCGTCGCGCTGAGTGCGATTTCGCCAACTGCCGCGCTCGCGAGTGCGGCTTCCTGCGGTCTACTCAATCTCCGCCGGCGTTGAACATGGTCGCGGTGACGCGATTGCGACCGGAGTGCTTGCTGCGGTAGAGCGCTGCGTCGGCAATCTTCAGAACGCGCTCCGCCAGTCGACGCTCGCCGGCCGGGACGCGGTCGAGTCCACACAGCCCGAAGCTCGCGGTGACGGCAATATTTTTTCCATCGCTCGTGAAGCGCGGCTGCGCGATCGCCGCGCGCAGCCGGCGCGCAACCTCGAGCGCCGCATCGTAGCCGGTCTCGGGCAGGATTACGGCAAACTCCTCGCCACCGATGCGGGCCACCCAATCGATGCCACGGCGCAACTGCTTCTGCAACCGCGCGCCGAACTGCTTCAGGATCTGATCACCGCCGGCGTGGCCGAGCGAATCATTGATGTTCTTGAAGAGATCGATGTCGCACAGAATCAGCGACAGCGCGCGGCCGTAACGCGCGGCACGCTCCACCTCGCGCGGGAAGTGCTTGCCGAAGAAGCGACGGCTGGCGACGCGTGTCAGATCGTCGGTGGCCGAGAGCTTGCGGTTCTCGGCAAGCGTGATACGCAAAACGGTCTCGAGTTCAGCGACCCGCCGCGCGCTGGCGAGACGTGCATCCAGCTCGCGCTCCGTGGCACGCCGCGCGATGCACTCATCTGCGCCAGCAGCGAGTCCGGCGGCACGCTCGTCGGGCTCATCGAGCTCGGCGACATAGACCACGAACGGCGGGCGCTGGGTCGGACGTGCCCGCAGGCGCCGGATCATCTCCAGGCTGTCGCTCACGACGACCGCACGATATTCGCTGGTGCAGCGGTGCAACGCCTCGTGCTCATCAGGCACCGACTCGCACTCGAGCATGCTGGCGCTGATGCGCTGCTCGAGCCGCCGGCGCACTGCCGGATCCTGACATACCAGTAGCGCTTTCTGTGGCGGCACCACGCGCAGCATGACCGCAATAGTGGCTGTCGTTTCCTCGTGAGTGCTCGGCAGCCGCTGCGCGCGCCGCTCCAGGATGCGTTGTATGACCGTGGTGTGCCCGCTGGATGGCACGGATCCCTCGCTGGCTGTTGCGGTTTCGCTGAGGCGCAGATTACCGAGCCACGGCGAAAATTGCGCGGGCGCGGCGCCTTGATGCGCAGCAGCAGCCCGGCCTGCTGCGCCGCCCGCGCGACGTTATGATTGCGACATGGAGCCGCCTGGCATCACACGCCACCGACGCCCGTTTCTGGCGCCCCTTTACCTGGGTCTGCTCGCGGCGGCAGTTTTCCTGGCGCTCGGTTGGGCCTTCTACAACACGGCGAACACCACCGTGGTGTTTCTCGTGAGCCCGGTGGCAAAGGCTCCCGGAACCATCGACGATCCTCCGGTCTCGCCCGAGGGCGAAGCGCGCGCCGAACGCCTGGCGCACATGTTCGGCGAGGACCGCGGGGCAGGGCGGCTCGATGGCATATATGAGAGCCAGGACCGGCGCGCCGAGCAGACCGCTGCTCCGCTCATCGAGCGCCT
>Ga0126381_100008786_pt1 | contig 11311 bp, 8 predicted proteins | sample PanSoiMetPlot_28_FD_96465 | JGI IMG/M metagenome (GOLD analysis project Ga0126381, IMG submission 96465) | Tropical forest soil microbial communities from Panama - MetaG Plot_28 | ecosystem: Environmental > Terrestrial > Soil > Tropical forest > Bulk soil | place: Panama | collected 2016-02-17 | reverse complement strand
AGCCTGCGCTGCGCACGCTGTTCGACGCCTGCCTGAGGCGCACAGTCACGCATGAAGAGGAGCGCAGGCAACCGCGCCCGATCGACGAGGTCATTCACCCCTGGCTGATCCGGCTGTGCTCCGTATTTCTTGATCAGGGCGCCGCATACTGGCCGATGCCGTACCGCGAGAAAGGTTTTTATCAGTCAGTGCGGACGCTGCTTGCAATGCGCGGCGGCATGTTCCCGAGATATCTGCGCGGTCTTGACGCAGAGTTCCGCCGGCAGAAGGAGAGTTCCTTCACGGCAACGGACACCGTGCTCGACTATCTCGCCGCGGAAAATGTCCCGGAATCCGAATGGGACGAGATTATCCGATCGGAACTGCTGGCCCTCCCCGGCTGGGCGGGGCTGATTCGGAAACTGGAGGAGAGCCCGGGGCTGGCTTCCCATGAACCGATCCCATGTTCGCTGATGGATTTCCTGGCGGTCCGGCTGACGATGTCGCGCGTGGCCGCACATATGGGCGCCGCCGAAACAGTCCCGCGGGAGAATCCGCTAAAGACACTGCAGGCGCTGCGCCTCAGCCGGGCCGCACGGGTTTACGACGCGGCGCGCGTGGTGTCGTTTTCGGCCGCCGAAGTCAACATGCTGTCCGAGGAGGACTGGGCATCATTTGTCGATGAGGTCAAAGCGTGCAATGGACTCGAACGCCGGCGGATTCTGCACCTGGCCTACGAACGGCGGCATGAACGCGCAATTCTGCAGGGATTGGCCAGCCACCGCAAATACCGCGGACTCGCCTGTCTGAAACACAGACCACGCGCCCAGGTCTTCTTCTGCCTTGACGAGCGGGAGGAGTCCATGCGGCGCCTGCTGGAGGAATCAAACCCGGAGGTCGAGACTTTCAGCGCCGCCGGGTACTTCGGCGTCGCAGTGGACTATCAGGGAATCGATGATCCCGAGGGCGCGGCATTCTGCCCGGTTGTTGTTAAGCCCCGGCACGCTGTGCTCGAGCAGCCGAAAGCGGAAGACGCCGCGCTGCACGCGAGTCGCCGCCAGCGCCGTCGTTTGCTCGGACTGCTGATGCGGAGTTCGTTTACGTCCTCGCGCTCGTTAGTGCGCGGGTGGCTGTCAACAACCGCGCTGGGCTTGCTGTCCGCCGTGCCACTGGTCGGGCATCTGCTGGCGCCACGGCGTTACGCCCTCCTGCGCGACTGGCTGAACAAGGCTTTTCTTCCCGAACCGCGCACCGAACTTCGCTTCATGGGCAACGCAGTCGATTCGCAGGATGCTGTCGAAGGGTTGCTGATGGGCCTCGCGGCCAGCGAAAAAGCGGACAGCGTGGCCAGTGTTCTTGGTCCGGCCGGCCTCGCGCAAGGGTTTGCGCGACTCGTGGTGCTCCTCGGCCATGGGTCGACAAGCCTCAACAACCCTCACGAGTCGGCCCATGATTGCGGAGCCTGCGGCGGGCGCCGTGGCGGCCCCAACGCCCGGCTCTTCGCTGCAATGGCCAATCGGCCTGAAGTGCGTTTTCGTCTGCGCGAGCGCGGCATCGACGTTCCGGACGACACGTGGTTCATCGGCGGATATCACGATACCTGCAGCGATGACGTCGAACTGTTCGACCTCGACATGCTTCCCCCGAGCCATCGCGCCGATTTCGAAAGCATCCGGAAATCGCTGGACCAGGCCCGCAGCCGCGATGCCCACGAACGCGCGCGGCGTTTTGAGTCGTGCCCACCGGGCGCCGGCCCGGCGGAAGCGCTCCGGCATGTCGAAGAACGTAGCGAGCATCTGGCTCAGCCGCGGCCCGAATACGGACACTGTACAAACGCCGTCTGTATTGTCGGCCGCCGCAGTCTGACCCGAGGACTCTTTCTCGACCGGCGCGCCTTCCTCGTTTCTTACGACGCGAACCAGGATGCGGACGATAGCAGCCTGGCTTTACTGATGGCTGCCGTCGTTCCCGTGTGCGCGGGCATCAGCCTCGAATATTACTTTTCCTTTGTCGACAACGACCGCTACGGCTGCGGCACGAAGCTGCCGCACAACGTGACCGGCCTGGTGGGCGTTATGGATGGTCATGCCAGCGACCTGCGAACCGGGCTGCCCTGGCAGATGGTTTCCATTCACGAGCCTGTTCGCATTTTGTTTGTCGTCGAGACGACGCCCGAACGCCTGAACCGCGTGATCGACAGAAGCGCGTCGTTGAAACGGTTGGTCGAGAACCGTTGGATTCGCATCGCGACGATCGATCCAGTTTCCGGCCGCGTACAGGTTCGACGGGATTCCGGATTTGAAGAGCTGGATGGTCCGCTCGACCGCCTGCCAGTTGCGCTTTCTTCGGCTGAATGGTACTCGGGTAAAATCGATCACCTCCCGATGGCGTGGATTCCCACCGCGGCAGGAGGAGGCGCCGCGTGAGTCTCGCCCAGGCCGCGCTTTTAACCGTCGTGACGGCGCCCGGCGCAGTATTCATAATATTGGCTTCGCTGTGGCTGCTGGGCTGGGTTCCCTCCGAGCGTACTTTGTCCCGGACAACCGGACTGACATTCGCAGTCTGCGTGCTCGGACTGTGCCACCTGGTGTGGATTTTCGCCACCACCAATGTTGCCGCTATTACCCTCACGTTCGGAAACTGGTTTGCCGTCCATGAATACCGATTCCCGCTCGTCCTGATGGCAGATCGTGTTGTTCTGCCCTTTCTCGCAATGACTGTCGTGTTGTCGGGGCTGATCGGCCAGTTTTCGGCGACATATCTGCACCGCGAGAGCGGCTTCTTCCGGTTCTTTCTGCTGCTGCATCTTTTTGCGTTCGGGTCCCTGCTCGCATTTGCGGCGGGATCGTTCGATCTGCTCATCGGCGGGTGGGAACTGGTCGGAATCACTTCGGTTTTGCTAATCGCTTTCTTCGATCAGCGTCCGGCTCCCGTGGAGAACGGCCTTCGTGTCTTCGGCGTTTATCGGGCCTGTGATATCGGCTTGCTACTCGCAGTATTTACGCTGCACAAATGGGCCGGCAGCGCGTCGTTTGCGGCTGGCATGCCGCGGCTCGCAGGAACTCAATCGACAGTTGTTTGTCTTTTCCTTCTTCTTGGCGCTGCAGGCAAGGCTGCCCAGATTCCTTTCTCGGGCTGGCTTCCCCGCGCTATGGAAGGCCCGACGCCCTCGAGCGCAATCTTTTACGGCGCGATTTCGATTCATGCGGGCGCGTACCTTCTGCTGCGGGCTCAGCCACTGCTCGCCGAAACCCCGGCCGCGTCGATCTGCGTGATCGTGATCGGCGCGGCGACCGCCATTTGCGGCACGCTGGCGGGCCGCGCCAGCGCGGACGCCAAGACATCGCTGGCGTTTGCCTCGCTCACACAGGTCGGCGTGATCTTCGGCGAAATCGGATTTGGCTGGAAATCGATTGCAGTCGCTCATATATTGGGGCACGCTCTGGTCCGGACGCTGCAGTTCCTGCGCGCGCCCTCCATGCTGCATGACTATCACCGCATGCACTCCGCCATCGGCGGTGAGGTCTCACGCGAGCGTACCGAAGACCTGTTACCGGAACAGGTTCGCGTGTGGCTCTACAGATGGGCGTTCGACCGCGGACACCTCGACACGATTCTCGATCGCTGGTTTATCTATCCCCTCCTCGAACTGTCGAGGCTGTTTTCGAGGCTCGACAGTATGGGACGGTTTAGCGTGGAACGGCGGGCGAAGCCGTCGATGCCGCTGCGAAGCCCTGCCGAACAGGGGGTTGAATAGTGGCGGGCACTGAGTGGATTTCCGGCGCGCGCTCTCTCGATTGGATAGCGATCGGCGCTCCCTGGCTGGCCGCCGCCGGCCTGAGAGCCTTGCGTGGCCACGCGCGCGCCGTTGGCTTTGTGGCGGCGCTGGTCTCGGTTGCGGCCAGCGCGCTTCGCCTGCTGGCGGCGCCGCGGGGCGAATCGTTGTACGAGGCGCTGATGCTGCTGTTCTCGTGCCTCACGGCGGGAGCGACGCTCGTACTGCCGAAGCGTGACTGCGATTCCGGGACCGTCGGTGGAATCCTGTTTCTTCTGGGCGCCACGCTGCTCGCCTACTCGAGCGAGAATCTTTTGGTTTTTCTAATCGGGTGGGTTCTTTCCACGATTCCCTTCATTATGAAATCCTGGTTGGGTGCGCGCTCGTGGCGGCCAGCCGCGTCGTTGTGGCTCTCGAACCTTGTGCTTGCCGGCGCAATTGGACTCATTTATGAAGCCGGCCATGCTTTTTCAATCGATACCCTGAGCGGCCGGAGCCCCGGCGGAATGTTGGCCTTCGGCCTCCTGGTGACCGCGCTGATCTTTCGTAAAGGAATTTCGCCCGCGCACGCCTGGGTGGCTGATGCCGCGGAGAGCAGTCCGCCGATTCCCACCGCTCTGCTGTTGAACGGGCATTTGGGTGCACTGCTGGTTGCGAAATTGATCCTTCCGCTGTTTCCGCGGACGGCTGGAAATCTCTTCCCGGTGCTCTCATGGCTCGCCATGGCGACAGCTCTGTATGTTGCCATCCGCGCTCTCACGGAAAACTCGCCGCGCCGACTTCTCGCCTTTCTTGCGCTCAGCCAGTCGGCGTGCATCCTTGCAGGACTCGAAAGCCGCACTCCTGAAGGAATCACCGGGGCGCTGGTGCATTGGTTCGTTGTGACGATCTCGACCATGGGCCTTTTCGGCATTTTGAGGCTGCTTGAGGTTCGCTTTGGCGAGAACCTCACAGCGAGCCATTATCTCGGCCTGGCCGCACATTCACCCCGTCTCGCTGTTTTCTTCGCCGTATTCGGGTTGGCCCTGGTGGGCTTGCCGGGCACGCTGAGCTTTTGTTCTCAGGACCTTCTGATCCACGGCACGCTCATGTCGCATCCTGTTACCGGAGTCGTGCTTCCCATCGCAACCGCAATGAATGCTGTCAGCATTTTCCGGCTGTTCGCGAGGTTGTTTCTGGGCAGGCGGCGCACGGGTTTCACACACGCGGCGGACGCCCTGCCGCGCGAGCGCTGGGCTTTGGCCGCCGGCGTCTTGTTCGTAGTTCTCGGAGGGCTGTTCCCGAACCTGATTGTGGCGCAGCGCTCGGCCGAGGCGGACAGGATTGGGGCAACGCAAACACCCCGCGGCCCGCTGGGCTTGATCAGCACGAGAATCAAATGATAAAGGATCTCGCGGCTGGCGGAGCTTCGAAACTTTCGATATTTCCATTATTGTAGAATTATCGGTATGGCAGTTCAGCCCACAGAAGAGGAAATCACCCGCTTTGCGGATATGTTCTCCGCAATGGGAACGGGGCCGCGCCTCCGCATTATGCGCGTGTTGCTGTCGGCCCACCCGGACGGAATGATCGTGAGCGACATCGGCAACGAGTTGGGCATTCCGTCTTCGACGCTGTCCCACCACCTCGAAAAACTCAAGAACGAAGGGCTCGTGAAGTTCCGCCGCGAAGGCACTTATCTCTGGTACTCGGCTAACGCCGAAGCTTTAAAGGAGCTGCTGGGCTTTCTGTACGCCGAGTGCTGCACCCGGAACAAGGCTGTTGAACCGAAAACGATCGTGCGTCTCTGCGCCTGAGGGAAACGGAATGGAACTGAAAGAAGTCGTTAAAGAGAGATACGGACAAGCGGCGCTGCGCGTGAATTCGGGCGGTAGCTCGTGCTGCGGCGCCTCAGCGTCGCTGGACGGATGCTGTGACCCGATCACCTCAAACCTATACGACGCCGCGCAGACCGGCGAGCTCCCGCAAGAGGCGGTCCTCGCCTCGCTTGGCTGCGGCAATCCTACGGCGCTGGCCCAGCTCAATCCGGGGGAAACGGTACTCGATCTCGGCTCCGGCGGCGGCATTGATGTGTTGCTGTCGGCTCGCTGCGTGGGCCCGGCTGGCAAAGCTTACGGGCTCGATATGACCGATGAAATGCTGGCGCTTGCGCGGGAGAACCAACGCAAGGCTGGTGTGGAGAATGTCGAATTTCTCAAAGGGGAAATCGAACATATCCCGTTGCCCGATAACTGCGTAGACGTGATCATCAGCAATTGCGTCATCAACCTTTCGGGGGACAAGGACCGCGTATTACGCGAGGCTTTCCGTGTTCTGAAGCCGGGCGGCCGCTTCGCTGTCTCAGACGTGGTCACGCGCGGCGAAGTTCCGGAAGAGGCCCGCAAAAATATGCTGCTGTGGGTCGGCTGCATTGCTGGGGCTCTGCATGATCACCAATACGTGGCCATGCTGGCACAGGCGGGCTTCGACAGCATCGACGTCGAACCCACGCGGATATACAACATCGAGGACGCGCGGACGTTCCTGAGCGGTCAGGGAATTGAGGTAGACGCGATGGCTCCCGCAGTCGAAGGCAAATTTATGAGCGCATTCATCCGCGCAAGGAAGCCCGCGGCCGGCTGCCGCCAATGAATTTGCCCCGACAACTCGCGGCCGAAGCGATTGGCACGGCGCTTTTGCTGGCGGCGGTCGTCGGCTCCGGCATCATGGGTGATCGTCTGGCTGGCGGCAACGTAGCCATTGCTCTGTTAGCCAATACGCTCGCAACCGGCGCAATGCTGGTAGCGCTCATTCTGACTTTCGGCCCGATCTCCGGCGCTCACTTCAATCCTGCCGTAACGCTGGCCGACGCATCACAGGGCGGGCTGGCCTGGCGGGCGGTTCCGGGTTATGTTGCGGCCCAATTTATTGGCGCGTTTGCAGGCGTCGCGGCGGCGCATCTCATGTTCGGGCAAACTGTGTTCAGCATCTCGCATCACGTACGGGCGGGAGCTTCGCAATTGTTTAGCGAAGCGGTCGCCACGTTTGGGCTGCTCTGCGTTATCTGGGGATGCGCCCGGCTGCGTTCGTCCGCCGTCCCGTTTGCTGTGGGCGCTTACATCACCGGCGCCTACTGGTTCACCGCTTCAACGTCGTTCGCCAATCCTGCCGTGACGGCGGCGCGGTCGTTTACCGATACGTTTGCGGGGATCCGACCCGCTGATGCGCCCGGCTTTGTCGCAGCGCAGATTGCGGGAGCCCTGGCCGCTACGTTCCTGTTCAAATGGCTTGTACCGGCGCTACCGGCGCGCGCTGATGCTGTGGTGGTTCCCCATGCGCAAAGGCCAGCTCTATGAGTGAAAAAAAACGCGTGCTGATCCTCTGCACCGGAAACTCGGCGCGCAGCCAGATGGCCGAAGGTCTATTGAGACATGATGCCGGCGAGACATTCGCCGTCGAAAGCGCCGGTACGAAACCCAGCTCCGTTCGCCCGGAAGCGATCGCGGTTATGAAGGAACTGGGAATTGATATTTCGGGACAGCGTTCAAAGAGCGTTGATGAGTTCGCCGGCCAACGGTTCGATTACGTCATCACGGTTTGCGACAATGCCCGCGAGACGTGCCCTGTCTTCTTCGGCGCTGCGACGAAGCTGCATCAGAGCTTCGAAGATCCGCCAGCACCCGGCGTCGGCACGGAAGCAGAGCGCCTGGCCATCTTCCGCCGCGTGCGGGACGAGTTGCGCGCTTACCTGAAGAGCTTTAGTAAACGGGTCGCGTAGATGGTCGTTCTCGCAAACGTGTTCGTGCCGCGTTAACCAGTCAGCTTTGACCGACGCACGCCGGCGGACCATTTTCTTCCTTTGGTGCGGCGCGAAGAACTATGTCCTATTCGTGCCGCAGAGCCGCCAGCGGATCAATTCGGGACGCTCGCCTTGCCGGAGCATAGCCGGCGAGAATCGCAGCGCTGAGGAGGACGGCGCCAGCTATCGCCAGGGTTCTCGGATCATCGGGCTGGGTCTCGAACAGGAAAGATTTGACAAGCCGGGACGCGCTTAACGCGACGGGTACGCTGATCGCAAGTCCGGCCGCCGCCAGCAGCAGAACGCGGCGCAGAACCATCCATACGACGGCGCCGCGTTGCGCGCCCAGAGCCATACGGGTTCCGATCTCGCCGATTTGCCGCGCGACGTTGTACGACATCGTCCCGTAGAGGCCCACGCACGCGATCAGGAGCGCGAGAACCGCGAAACCCGTGCACAGTTTCGAGAACGTGATTTCGCGGCTGATCGTCCGATCGATTTCCGCAGCCTGTGTGGCCACCTTTGTGACGGGTATGCGTGAATCCGCCTCCCTCACGATCTCCTGCACGCTCCTGACATAATTCAGCGGATCACCCGCAACGAGCAGCGCGTAGGTCACCTGGTCCGGAGGAAACTGGCTGGCCGCTGTAAACACGGTCATCAAACTCCCCTCCCCCTTCAGACCGCCGTACCGCACGTTAGCCGACACGCCGACGATTTCGAGATCGCGCTTGTCGTCCACGAACGTGATGCGCCGGCCCATCGGATTCTCGTTCCCGAAGTAAGTCCGCGCCAGCCGTTCACTGATCACCGCAACCGGCGGGGAGCTTGCCTGGTCGCGCTCGTTAATCTCACGCCCGGCCAGGATCGGAATCCGCATCGTCGTGAGGAAACGCGGTCCGGCGGCCATGACGCCTGCGCCTGCGATGGTCACAGCGCCGATCTTCATGGTCCCTCTGTATGCCCCCCCGGCGCTGCCCGCACTGATGATCGAGGATTGCGAAAGCGTCGCGCTGTTCACCCCGGGGATCGATTCCAGGCGCTTGCGCAGGTTCGCATAAAAAGTGGTCATCTCCGGATCGCGATGCCCGGCCTGGCGCGCATTCAACGTGAACAGAAGAATGTTCTCGCGAGCGTATCCCAGTTGAACGGAGTGGAGCCTGTTGAGTGTCCGGACAAACAGACCCGCGGCGACCATGATGACAAAAGAGATCGCGATCTGGGCGACCACCAGAACGTGCTGCGCGCGGCGGCGCGGTCCGCCCCCGCGGCCATCTTTCAGGGTGGGCATGACGTCCGGACGCGTCGACTGAATCGCCGGAGCGAGGCCAAATAACAGGCCGCAAATCACGGAGAGCGCAGCCGTCACGCCGAGAACCTTCCAGTTCAGTTCCGCGTGCAGGGTGAAGTTCTCCTGCCCGTTGGACAGCAGAAGCGTCAGCGTTCGCATTCCCCACATCGCAAACAGCACCCCCAACGCTCCGCCGAGGGACGCCAGCATCACGCTCTCGGTCAGCAACTGCCGTACGAGGCGGAACCGCCCCGCTCCCAGGCTGAGCCGGACCGCCATTTCGCGGCGCCGCGCGGCGGCCCTTGCCAACAGCAGATTGGCGATGTTCGCGCATGCGAGCGCCAGGATCAATCCCACCATCGCCAGCAGTACGTACAGAGGCTTCGAATACTGGCGGCGCAGGCTGCCCAGACCTTCGGCGCCGGGATTCAGAATCAGCGCGGGCAGTTTCGCGCGCTCACCGTCGGTCTTCGCGGTCGCGGCAACCCATTGATGGAAACGCGGGGCCAGCGCTGCCTGCGCCTGGGCCATGCTGACGCCGGGACGCAGACGGCCCATCATTTCGATCCAGTAGAAGTTTCCGTCGCTATACATACGAGCTGCTTCGGGGCCGTCTGTGAGCAGATTCGCGCGCAACGGAAGGTAGAGGTCCGGCGCCGCGGCGGGGTCGACTCCGAAGAATTCGGGCGGCGTGACGCCGATCACTGTGAAGGGAATGTTATCGACCAGAATCGGCTGTCCAATCGCATTGGACGGTCCGCCAAAGCGATTCCGGCTTGTCGCAAAACTGATAACGGCGACTGCCGTTGCGCCGGGGCGGTCGTCTTCGGCGCTGATCAGACGTCCCGCGGCCGCCGATACTTCGAGGCCGCGAAAATAGTCGCCGGTAACGTACTCCGCGCTGGCGCTTGTGGCCTGCCCGCGGACGGCGAGCGTACGGTGTAGCCCGTTGAAGTATCCGAAGAGTGTGGAAAAGACGGGATTCTCTTCCTGGGTAAATGGGCGAAGCGTCTCCAATGCGGGGTACGGGAAAATCCCGCTGACCAGGGCGCCTTTGTCGCCTGGCCAGAAATGGCCTTGTATCCCATGCATTACGTGGACCCATTCCTTATTGCCCTCCTGGGGCGGCCGGCTATGCCAGTTCAAGACCACCAGCGACTCGGGATCGCCCACCGGCAGCGAGCGCAGCAGAATCGACTCCATGAAGCTGTAGATCGCGGTATTGGCCCCTATGCCGAGCGCCAGCAACAGCACCGCCAAGGCGCTGAATGCCTTGTTGCCGGCCATAGCGCGCAACCCATAGCGGACATCCTGCCCCAGTTCCGACAAGAACCGTGTCATCCAGATCTCACGTGAATCTTCGCGCTTCAGCTCGACATTGCCGAATCGCCGGCGCGCTTCAGCCTGCGCGTTCTCGGCCGTCATACCGTTCGCTTCGAGTTCCGCGGCTCTTTCCGCAAGGTGGAGCTCCATTTCCTCGCGGAGCGACTCGCTGCGCCTGGCGCTCTCCGTCCAATACCTCAGCCGCCGCATCAACATGTTCGTTACTCTGTTCCCATCACGCGGGCGATCGCCAACGTGAGTTTCGCGTATTTCCGGGTTTCATCCGCCAGCTGTTTGCGGCCAGCCGCCGTGATCCTGTAGATCCTCGCCCGCCGATTGTTCGACGTCACGCCCCAGGCGCCGTTGATCCAGCCGTTCAAGTCCAGGCGCTGGAGAGCGGGGTACAGCGAGCCCTCCTCAACGAGGAGTTCATTGTCGGACGATTGTTGAATGAACTGGACGATGCCGTATCCATGGAGGTCGCGCAGCGACAGCGTCCGCAGAATCAACATGTCCAGTGAACCGGGTAACGAGTCGTTCTTTTTCGCTTTACGTCCCATCCTAAGAATTCTTAGCTTACGGCGGCGAGGCCAGGCGAGTCAACCGCGGTCAGGAACGGGATCATACGATCAGTTCTGCGAAGGCCTGTCGATGTGAGCGATGACGATGAAGTCGCGGGCGCCTCTGGCAGGTAAGAGCTTCAGCCCGAGTTGTTCCTGCAGTGCGGTAACCAGAGCAGGGGTATCTGATGGCGCACCGGGCTCAGGAGTCTCATCGGGCGCAAATTCGAGCACGACATCGAATTTTCCCGTGAGCCCGGTCTTGTCCGTAACCGGGCGGTCCGTGGCGCGGACTAGGTAAGCGGAGAACTCGTCGAGTGGAATCGCTTTGCCAACCAGGAAGCTGTTTGGTCCGTGCATCAGGGTTACCAGGAAATGGCACGGTTGTCCAGGCCGCGGAGGCGGAATTCTAAAGTGTCCCTCGGGCGTGAAGCCTGGAAAGGGTAGCCCATCGGGACCTTTGGGGCTCACTCCGGGCGGCAGATCGAGGTCGCATTTTCCAGGCTCATCGACGGTTGATCTGAGTTTTGAGCCGCCTTTCGCCAGGGTCAGATCCCAAGTTGGGACATTCCTGGTTTCGGAATGGAGTTTCAGCCCGAACCTGT
>Ga0126381_100008785_pt1 | contig 11311 bp, 7 predicted proteins | sample PanSoiMetPlot_28_FD_96465 | JGI IMG/M metagenome (GOLD analysis project Ga0126381, IMG submission 96465) | Tropical forest soil microbial communities from Panama - MetaG Plot_28 | ecosystem: Environmental > Terrestrial > Soil > Tropical forest > Bulk soil | place: Panama | collected 2016-02-17 | reverse complement strand
GGAGAACACCAGCCGGTGCCCGCGCTTGGTCAGCCAGCGGGGCAGGAACGCGTCCTCGGCGACGAAGCTGGCCAGGAACGGGAAGCCGTTGAAGCTGGTATTCCCCCCGGTGAACAAGATCAGCGCGGTGGCCGCCTGGAGGAAGTAGAACAGCACCCGGCCGAACCCGCCGCCGAACACCAAGCTGGCTTCCTGCGCGATCACGGTCGGCGTGCCTGACTGGTACGGGGTCGCGTGCGTCACGTGCGCGAGCCAGGAGATGCCGGCCACCAGGAAGGCCAGGATCGCGCCCTGGATGACCAGCACCCGGCGGGCGTTGATGCCCTCCGGCGGGCGGAACGCGCTGACCGCGTTGGAGACCGCCTCGATCCCGGTCAGCGAGGAACCGCCGTTAGCGAATGCCCGGAGCAGGACGAAGACCATCGCGATCGAGATCAGGTCCACCGAGCCCTTGCTCGCCTGGTAGTACGAGCCGTGCAGGGTGGCCGGGTCGACCGACCCCAGGTGCCCGGCCAGCTCCCTGATCAGCCCGGCCACGATCATCACGATGACCGCGCCGGAGAACAGGTAGGTGGGCAGCGCGAACGCCTTGCCGGCTTCCCTGATGCCGCGCAGGTTCCCGTAGCACATGATGAGGATCGCGATCACCGAGATCACTAGCAGCATCCGGGAGCCTTCGAGCCCGGGCACGTTGCCGAGGGCCGGGAACGCGGACACGATCGCGGCCGCCCCCGCCGCCGTCTGCACGGCGACGGTCACCGTGTAGTCGATCAGCAGTGCGACCGCCGCGATCTGCGCCACCCGCGGCCCGAAATTCTCTCTGGCCACGACGTAGGAGCCGCCGGTCTTGGTGTAGACCGTCACGACTTCGCGGTAAGACAGCACGACCAGCGCGAGCACGAACAGCACCACGCCGGTCAGCGGCAGCAGGATCGTGAACGCCGCCATGGCCAGGCCGCCCTTGAGCAGCTCGATGAGGATCTCTTCGCTGCCGTACGCGGAGGAGGAGATGCCGTCGGGCGACAGCACGCCCAGCGCCAGCGGCTTGGACAGCCGCTCGTGCTTGAGCTGCTCGGTCACCAGCGGCGGGCCGAGCAGCCGCCGCTTGATCGAGTAGCCCAAGCTTTCCGGCAGGACCCGAGCCGGGCCGCCGTCCAGCAAGCCAGCCGCCTTACGCACCGCCACCTAGGCCCGACTCCGTTCCTTTTGCGTGGTTACCGATCGTGTCCTCACGACGGTATGCGCGCAGGCCGGCGGACGCCGTATACGTGGCGTCAAGGTTTCTGAGCTGGGCGTTAAGGTTCCGTCAAGAACGCAGGTAAGGCCCGGTTTCGGCGGTCAAATAGCTAGAGATGACACTTGGCTACCTGGACCGCGGGATACCGGCACCGTACGCGCTGCCGGTCAGCTTCGCCGCGTTCTTGGCCATCGGGACGCTGGCCGCCGGGCTGCATGGCCACCTGACCGCCGCCGGCGTCCTGATCGCCTGTGCCATCGTGTCCGGTTTGATGTCATTCGCCGCCGTACCGGCCGCCTCCGTGCTGATCGCGGGCATCGGCTGGCTCACCGTCGCGGGGTTCTCCCGCCCGCCCTACGCCGACTTGCGGCCCACCGCCGCCACCGCCAGGGACGCCGCGATCGCGATTGGCGTCTGCTCACTGACCTGCGCCGCTGGCGGGGTCCTGTTCCGCTGGTACTCAAGAAGGCTCACACTGGTAGGTATGGGCAAGCCGCGCACGCAGCCGGGCGGGCCGCCGGCCGCGGAGCCGGTGGCCGGCTCGATCAGCCTGCGGCGCCTGGTGGCCGGCGTGGCCGTGGCCGGCGCGGGGCTCCCGCTGATCACGGTGCTGCTCGCGGCCTGGCGTCCGCACCTGAACCTGGCCGACGACGTGCTCGTCTACCTGGTCGTGGTGATCACCACGGCGGTGCTCGGCGGGTTCTGGCCCGCGGTCCTGGCCGCGGTGGCGGCCAGCCTGCTGCTGAACTGGTACTTCACCGCGCCGGTGCACACCTTCGCCATCCAGCAGCCGAGGGAGCTGCTGGCCCTGCTGCTGTTCGTGACCGTCGCGGTCGCCGTCAGCAGCGTGGTGCACCTGGCCGCCCGCCGGGCGATCCAGGCGGCGCACAGCAAGGCCGAGGCCAAGGCGCTGCTCGAACTCGCGCAGACCGTCCTCGGCGGCGACGACACGCCGAAGGCCGTACTCGATCACCTCACCGCCACCAACGGCGGGCAGGCGGAGCTGCTGGAAAAGACCGGCGGACGCTGGGTGCGGGTGGCATCCAGCGGCGCGGACGCCCTGCTGGCGGCCGCGCAGCGCCTGGACATCCGGCCCGATCTGGCCCTGCGGATCACCGGCCAGTCCGATACCGCCACCCCGGCTCTGCTGGCCGGCTTCGCCGCGCAGGCCGCCGCCGCACTGGACCGGGAGCGGCTGCGCACCCAGGCCGCGCAGGCCGAGGCGCTAGCCGAGGGAAACCGGATGCGGACCGCGCTGCTCGCGGCCGTCAGCCACGACCTGCGCACCCCGCTCGCCTCGATCAAGGCCAGCGTCAGCAGCCTGCGCCAGACCGACGTGCAGTGGAGCGAGGACGACGAGGCCGAGCTGCTCGCCACCATCGAGCAGAACGCCGACCGGCTCGACGCCCTGATCGGTAACCTGCTCGACATGAGCCGCCTGCACACCGGGTCGCTGCAGCCGTTCCTGCGCCCGACCGCCATCGACGAGGTGGCGCCGGTGGCCCTGCACGGCCTGGACGACTCCGCCCGCCTGCATATGGCCGTGCCGGACGGCTTCCCGCTGGTCCTGGCCGATCCCGGCCTGCTGGAACGGGTGCTGGCCAACCTGTTCTCCAACGCGCTGCGGCACTCGCCGAAGACCGAAGCCGCCCCCGAGCTCCGGGCCCAGCCGGCCGGCCAGACGATCCTGCTCGAGGTGGTCGACCATGGTCAGGGGGTGCCGGATGAGCAGAAGGAACGCATCTTCGAGCCGTTCGCCCGGATCGACGACCGGCTGCCCGGGGTCGGTCTCGGCCTGGCGGTGGCCAAGGGCTTCGCCGAGGCCATGGGCGGCGCGATCAGGGCGCAGGACACCCCGGGCGGCGGCCTGACCGTGCAGATCGTGCTGCCCGCCGCCAGCAGCGACAAGTCCGCGATCGGGACCCCGTGACCCGGGTGCTCGTCGTCGATGACGAGCCGAGCATCCTGCGTGCGCTGCGGATCAACCTGACCGCGCGGGAGTACCAGGTGAGCACCGCGGTGGACGGCGCCACCGGCCTGGCCGCGGTGGCCAGGGACCGGCCGGACGTGATCATCTTGGATCTCGGCCTGCCGGACATGGACGGCACCGAGGTGATTCACGGGGTCCGGGGCTGGACTTCCATCCCGATCATCGTGCTCTCCGCCTGGGGTGAGGAAGGCGCGAAGGTGGCCGCACTTGACGCGGGCGCCGACGACTACGTGACCAAGCCGTTCGGCATGGACGAGCTGCTCGCCCGGCTGCGTGCGGCGGTGCGGCGCGCGTCCCCGGCCCCGGACGAACCGGTGGTGGCCACGAAGGACTTCACCGTGGACCTGGCGGCCAAGCGGGTAACCAGGGAATCCGGCGAAGACGTCCGGCTGACCCCGACCGAATGGCAGCTGCTGGAGATCCTGGTGCGCAACAGCGGCCGCCTGGTGTCGCAGCGCCAGCTGCTGCGCGAGGTGTGGGGCCAGTCGTACGAGACGGAGAGCAACTACCTCCGGGTGTACCTGGCCCAGCTGCGGCGCAAACTCGAGCCCGAGCCGTCCCAGCCGAAGTACCTGCTGACCGAGCCGGGCATGGGCTATAGGTTCACGCCCTAGGGAACCGGCCAGCCCGCTGCGGGCAATGACAGGTGGCCTGTCAACCACCCGAAGGGTCACGCAGAAGATGAAACAGAGCCGGGCTGGGACTGAACCCAACACGGGCGTCGACGACGCGGCGATCATTCAGCTCTCCCGGCATGAGCCCGAGCATTTCACCGTGCTGTTCCGCAGGCACGCGCCGCACCTCCAGCGCTATGTGGTGCGCCGTCTCGGCCCGGACGCCGCCGATGACATCGTGGCGGAGACGTTCCTGCTGGCCTTCCGCCAGCGGGACAGGTACGACCCGGAGCGCACCGACGCGCGGCCCTGGCTGTACGGCATCGCCACCAACCTCATCGGCCGCCATCGCCGCGCCGAGATCAGGCTGTACCGCGCGCTGGCCCGGACGGGGGCCGACCCGGTCATGGAGCCGTTCACCGACCTGGTTGACGACCGGGTCAGTGCCGGTTCCGCGAGCCGCCGGCTGGCCGCCGCGCTGGCCGCGCTGTCCGCCGAACTGCGGGACACGCTGCTGCTGCTCGCCTGGGGCGACCTGTCCTACGAGGAGGTCGCGACCGCCCTGGGCGTGCCGGTCGGCACCGTACGGTCACGGCTGAACCGGGCCCGAAGCAAACTACGCCGGACCCTCGGCGACACGAACCCAGCAGCTTCCGACGAGGAGTCCCCAGCATGAACGAGATGGACGAGCTGTCCCGCTTCCGGGCGCGGGTCCCTGACCGCGGCACCGCCCGCGCGGAGGAGATCTTCCGCACCGCGCTCGCCGAAGAGCTTTCATCAGAACGACATTCGGCATCACCTCCCAGGCACCGGCTCCGCAAGCGATGGCCGGCCTGGCGCCTGGTCATCGCCGTGCCGCTGGCCCTCGGCCTGGCGGCCGGCGTCACGGTGGCGGTACTGCCGTCCAGCCCGCCGGTGCTCACCGCCCAGCTGCTCGCCGACCGTGCCGCCGCGGCGGCGCTGAACAGCCCGGCCACCTCGGCCGGCCAGTGGGTCTACGAGCGGCTGGAGGATTACCACCCTGCGCTCGGCCTCCGCGGGTTCCCCAACCCGAGCTTCCAGGACGGCTGGATGACCGCCGACGGCACGCTCAGCTACGGCGCCGGGAGCATCGGCGACCCCATCTTCCCCTATGACAAACTCGACTCGCTGCCCCGCGACCCGGCGGCGTTCAACGCGTACTTCGTGAACCAGGACCCGGCCAAGACCGACAATCACAGCGTCGTGGACTTCAGCCAGATCATGCAGATGCTGTTCGGGATGATCCTGCCGCCGTGGCTGGAGGCGGAGATGTACCACGCGCTCGCGCTCATCCCCGACGTCCAGGTGAAAGACCACGTCAAGGACATCGCCGGCCGGGCGGGGGTCGCGTTCGTGCTGCCGCCCACCAAGCAGAGCGAGCAGCTTGAGATCATCCTGGACTCGTCGGACTACCACCTGCTCGCCCGGGGTTCCTGGGGTGATCCGAGCAAGCCGGCGACGCTCAACGAGACCGCCATCTTGACGACCGTCCTGGTCGCCGGCCTGGGCAGCACCCAGCCGTCCACCGCATCGCCCAGCGCGCCCGAACTCGCCGCCGAACAGATCACCCGGGCCAGCCAGTACTTCCGCATGCCGCCCGTGTTCACCACGCCCGGCCAGTGGCTGTACCGCGACCTGCACAGTGGCGGTAAGGACCAGGAAATCTGGGCGACCTCCGACGACTCGGAGCAGGCCGCCTACGTGAACGGCACCCTCCAGGTGTGCAAGCGGACGGACCCCTGCGCGGCCGCGGAGCAGTGGCTGATGCCGGCCGGGCCGAGCTACAGCCTGGTCTTCCCGCCGTACCCGCGGTCCGGCAGCGGGGCGATCCGGAACAGCAAGCTGTTCCCGCCGGGCAAGGCGGGCAAGGTCCCGGTCGTCAAGCCGCTGCCGACGCTGCCCGCATACCCCGGGCCGCTGCTGGACAAGCTCAACACCTACAGCACCGGCTGCTCCCAGGTGCCCGGCGACTGCAACGCCGTTACCGTGACCGCGAACGTGCTCACCGGATACGGCAACAACCCGGGGAGCGCCACGAACTGGTACCTCGCGCTCGCCGACGTGCCTGGCGTCTCAGTCCAGCACATAACCGACCCCGCGGGTAAGCAGGACATCGAGCTCATGTTCCCGTTCAGCGGCGGCATCACCGGCATCTTGCTGAACGCCAGCACCTTGCATTACGCGGGGTATGTGAGGGATGGTGAACCGACGCTCGTTCTGAATCAAGCGCTTGTATCAGGTCCCGGAGTACGGCCATGAGGGATTGCGCTACCTGGGCCTACTAAGTAGTAATAAGAGGTAGGAACTCGCCGCCAAGATCAGCTGGAGGGCCCGTGAGCACTTACGACCATTACGCGATGCCCGTCAGCAAGGACACCTGGGACGTCCCGTCCACGGGTGCGGCGCGGTTCTCCTGGGAATACGACGATGGCCGGCAGCGGCTGCTCGACCTTTACCAGCGCGGCAAGGACAAGCAGTGGGACGCGACCAAGCGGATCGACTGGTCGCTGCCGGTCAACCCGTACCGGGTGATGGAGACCTCAGACGAGCTGTGTCCCATCTACGGTTCGCGGCAGTGGGACCTGCTCGACGACCAGCAGCGGGAAGAGCTCAGCCGGCACCTGTCGGCGTGGCTGTTCAGCCAGTTCCTGCACGGTGAGCAGGGCGCGCTGACCGTGGCCGCGCGGATCGTGGAGTCGGTGCCCGACATGGATTCCAAGTTCTACGCGGCCACCCAGGCCATGGACGAAGCCCGGCACGTCGAGCTCTTCTCGCGGTTCATCCGCGACAAGATCGGCCTGTACTACCCGATCAACAACGACCTGGGCAAGCTGCTGGCCGACGCGCTCGGCGACGCCCGCTGGGACATGCCGTACCTGGGCATGCAGGTGCTGATCGAGGGACTGGCGCTGGCCGCGTTCGGCGTGCACCGGGACATCACCGCCAACCCGCTGGTAAAGCAGCTGCTGGCCTTCGTCATGCAGGACGAGGCGCGGCACGTCGCGTTCGGCCGGCTGGCGCTGCGCGACTACTACGCGGAGCTGAGCACGGCCGAACGCGCCGACCGCGAGGAGTTCGTGGTCGAGGGCTGCTACCTGATGCGGAACCGGTTCCGCGCCCAGGAAGTCTGGGAGCGGCTGGGCTTCGACGTCGAGGAATGCCTGGAGTTCACCGAGCACGCCCCGGTTCAGCAGGCGTTCCGCAGCCTGCTGTTCAGCCGCATCGTGCCGTGCGTGAAGGACATCGGCCTGTGGGGCGAGAAGGTCCAGCGGGCCTACGCCGACCTCGGCGTGCTCGATGCGGCGGACACCGACCTCGAATCGCTGATGCGCGACGATGAGGACCAGGCCGACCGCATCGAGCGGGAACACGCCGCCGAGCTCGCCGCTCGCCAGGCCGAGGTAGGCGCCGCCATCACCGAAGGAGAACAGGCATAACCAGCGGGCGGTCTTCGCGTAGCGAGGCCGCCAGACCGCCCGGTACAGGACGCGGACCGGTGCCGGCAGCTGCGCCATCGTGCTCTTGACCCGGTCAGGCGACGCGCCGGAGAGCATCCACGCGAACATCTCCGTGCCGTTGGACAGGCCGTTCTTCTTGGCCATCTGACGGCCGGCCGCGCGCCACTGCGCCGCGGACAGGCCCGCGCCGATCAGCGGCAGGCCGTCGCGCTCCTCGTGCGTCAGGTGCCCGGTGAGGCTGCTGACCAGCACGTCGACGACGTCGGCGAGGCGGTCCACGCCGGGCCAGTCGTCCTCTTCTGCCGGGGGGATGCCATCCCCCCGAACCCCCCTGGCTGCCGGGGGGATGCCATCCCCCCGAACCCCCCTGACCGCCCCGTCGGCACGGCGGCGGGCGAACGCGTCGTCCACCGCGGTCAGCAAGGGGTCGATCTGCCCGTGCTCTTCTTCCATCGCGTCGAGCACGGACAGCGCGTTCTCGCTGTTCGCGAACCTGGTCCGCAGCGCGGGCCAGACGAACTCGTCCTCCGCGGTGTGGTGCAGGAGCAGCTGGCGCTTGAACACCTCCCAGCCTGCCGCGACGGACCGCTGCCTGGCCGGATCGGACAGGTCGCCGCCCGCCGCCCGGGCCAGGCTCACCAGGTCACGGCGGAACGCGTCGTGCGCCGCGTACATGATCGTCAGGTCGGCCTCGCCGGTGCCATGCCGCGCAGCGTCGCTGCCGGGCAGGTTCTGTGTGGTCATGGATTCCCTCCGTAAATTTTGAGCTCTGACCTTAAGACGAGATTGGCGGCGGTTGTGTGACGGGCCGCCCCAGCGAGGCAAGCTCGAAGATGCCGGGCTGATACCACAGCGCCCGTGCCGCGGCGGCGAGCCTGCCCGAAGACCCCTCCGGCACATGCCTGGATCGGCGTCCGTCACATTGACCACGGCATCCTGTCCGGCACCTATCCCCGGCCCCGCGGACGCGCCCTGGCGAACTTACGGCGGTCTCCCCCTAGCCGCCGTTGACCTCCTTGGCCACCCGGGCGCCGAGGTCGGCGCTCACGTTGGTCCAGTAGTCGAGGACGCGCGGCAGCATGTCGGCGTGCACGCCGGCCCTGATGTGGTTGGTGATGTTGGTCACAAGCAAGTCGCGCTCGTCGTCGGTCATGACCCGCTCGACCAGCGCGCGCGGCTGCACGAAGTCGTCATCGTCGCGGTGCCTGACGTAGGCCTCGCGCACGATCTCGCCGGTGACCTCGTACTCCTCACCGCGGTACAGCTCCGGATGGGCGGCAGGGCCGCCGTAAGAGTTCGGCGCGTACACCGGGTCGCCGGGGTTCTCGTACCGCATCGCGCCGTCCTTGTTGTACGAGTGCACCGGGGCCGCCTGCGGCTGGTTGACCGGCAGCTGCAGGTAGTTCGTGCCGATCCGGTGCCGGTGCGTGTCCGGGTAGGAAAACAGCCGGCCCTGCAGCATCTTGTCCGGGGACGAGCCGATGCCCGGCACCATGTTGGCCGGCTCGAACGAGGCCTGCTCGATCTCGGCGAAGTAGTTGGCCGGGTTCTGGTCCAGCGTGATCCGGCCGATCGTGATCAGCGGGTAGTCGCCGTGCGGCCAGATCTTGGTCAGGTCGAACGGGTTGAACCGGTAGCCGGCCGCCTCGGCGAACGGCATCACCTGGACCTTGACCGTCCAGGACGGGAAGTCGCCCCGGTCGATCGCCTGGTGCAGGTCGCGGAGGTGGAAGTCCGGATCCTGGCCCGCGATCACCTTGGCGTCCGCGTCGCTCAGGTTCTCGATGCCCTGGTCGGTGTGGATGTGGTACTTCACCCAGAACTTCTCGCCCGCGGCGTTGTACCACAAGAACGCGTGGCTGGAGAAGCCGTGCATATGCCGCCAGGTGGCCGGGATGCCGCGGTCGCTCATCAAGATCGTGACCTGGTGCGCGGATTCCGGCGACAGCGTCCAGAAGTCCCACTGCATGTTGTTGTCACGCAGGTGGCTGTCGGCGCGGCGCTTCTGCGAGTGGATGAAATCCTGGAACTTCTGCGGGTCCCTGATGAAGAACACCGGGGTGTTGTTGCCGACCAGGTCGTAATTGCCCTGGTCGGTGTAAAACTTGATCGCGAACCCGCGCGGGTCGCGCACCGTGTCGGCGCTGCCCAGCTCACCGGCCACGGTGGAGAACCTGATGATGAGCCGGGTGTCCCTGCCCTTGGCGAACAGGCCCGCCTTGGTGTACTGGCTGACGTCCTCGGTCGCCTCGAATACGCCGTACGCGCCGCCGCCCTTGGCGTGCACCACTCGTTCCGGCACGCGCTCGCGGTTGAACTGGGCCATCTTCTGGATCAGGTAGTGATCCTGCATGAGCAGCGGACCGTGGTGGCCTGCCGACTGAGAAAATTCGTCGCTGGGTGCCGGGATGCCGGCGTCTGTCGTCGTCACCGGGCGCTGATCGGTCATGATATTTCCGTCCTCTCCGGATTTGTTCGATCGGGGAGCAGCCGAGATCGAAGCCGCATCACGACCCGCCCGCCCCGTCAGCCCGGTCGCCCCGGTCGCCCCAGTCGGTCCGGCCGCCCAAGCCGGTCCGGTTGCCCCAGCCGGCCTGGTCGCTACAGCCAGCCCAGTTGCCCCAGCCGGTCCGGTTGCCGCAGTCGGCCTGGTCGCCCCAGCCAGTCCGGTTACCCCAATCGGCACGGTCACTACAGCCAGCCCCGCCAGCCCGGTAGCCCCAGCCAGTCCAGTCTCCACAGCCAGCCCCGCCAGCCCCACCAGGGTGGAATGACTCAATGTATTGAAGTCTTCGCCTATAAGCGTTCGCCGCTCGGCTCATGGCTCCCCCGATCCATGTCAGACGTTGTTCATGGTAGGCCGCGGGTCCCGGCGGGTACGCAACCAGGTGTGCGGCAATCCCCCCTTCCCGCTTCCGCGCGCCCCGCGCGCCGCAAGAAGCTCGCCAGAGTCCGCGGTCTCGACTGGGTCCCGCGGCCGGTAAACCTCGCAGAACGCATCGAGCGTGCGCATGTGCTCGATCGCCCTATCCGGGCGTTGTCCGGCACCGTCGTCCGCGCGCTCCCGACCGGACCGCGCACCGACGCACTGCACGGCGTGCCGTTCGGGCAGCCCGCCCATCCGGCCCTGGTCCGGCTGCCGCTTGGCTGCTGGACGTCGGCGGTGCTGCTCGACGTGTTCCGCGGCAGCGAGCGCGCCTCGCGCGTGCTCGTGTTCGCGGGCGTACTCGGCCTGGCCCCCGCGGCGGCGACCGGGCTCGCCGACTGGTCGGCGCTGCACCGGGACCAGCAGCGGGTCGGGCTAGTGCACCTCAGCTGCCAAGCGTTCGCCGGCCTGCTGTTCGGCGGGTCGCTGGCCGCCCGGCTGGACGGGCGGCACCGGCTCGGCAAGGGGCTATCCGCGGCCGGCCTGACGTGCGCCACGGCGGGCGCCTACCTGGGCGGCCACCTGGCGCTGCGGCTCGGGGCCGGCGCGAGCCACGCAGACCAGGTCAGCCACCTGTCCGGGCTCGGCTGGCATGACCTGTGCCGGCTGGAGTCGCTGCCGGAGCGGCGCATGGTCCGCCGCCAGCTCGGCTACCTGTCGCTGCTCGTGTACCGGTCCGGGGATTCCGTGCGGGTGCTGTCCGACCGGTGCGCGCACCTGGGCGGCCCGTTGCACCAGGGACGGCTCGTCAGCGAGCGGGGGGTAGCGTGCGTTACCTGCCCATGGCACGGATCGACGTTCCGCCTGGCGGACGGACGGGTGGTACACGGCCCGGCAACCGCCCGCCAGCCCTCCTTCGAGGCCCGCGTAACCACCGAAGGCCTAGTCCAGCTCCGCCCCCGCCCCTAGCGTTTGCGCCCGCTCCCCCGCCTGCCCCGCTCTCCCCCGCCCGCCCCGCTCTCCCCCAGGCCCGCCCCCCTCCCCCCGGCCTGCTTTCCCCCTCCCCCCCCGGCCCAGCCCGCCCCGGCCCCCCACATATCCCCTATGTCCGGCGGCGGCCCGTCC
>Ga0126381_100008784_pt1 | contig 11312 bp, 10 predicted proteins | sample PanSoiMetPlot_28_FD_96465 | JGI IMG/M metagenome (GOLD analysis project Ga0126381, IMG submission 96465) | Tropical forest soil microbial communities from Panama - MetaG Plot_28 | ecosystem: Environmental > Terrestrial > Soil > Tropical forest > Bulk soil | place: Panama | collected 2016-02-17 | reverse complement strand
GCATAAACAGACGGCGCGATATTCTTGACGCTGACCATTCTGGGGTCAAACGCCCAGCAAGCCCCGCAGACGCGCCGGCAAGGGCGGAAGCCGGATCCCTGTCAGCCGCTTGGTCGGTCGTGGCATCGCTGAGCAGCCACTCATAAGGCCTGGCCATCCGCTGCGGTTGGCGGCCAGTGCGGTTGGATAATGCGGCGCCAGCGATCGCCGGAACTCGTCGTCCCAGGCGCTCGGGCCGCAGGTGGGCACCGGGTTGGGGCACGGCGGGCCTGCCCGGAGCGGGGAAGGTATCACGGCTCGCAAAGGCACCGCACGCGACGGGAGCCGCCTGATCCTCCTCGATGGCTGGCGAGCGCTGTCGCATGGGACTGTCCTCTGCTCGTGGTTCGCCGCGCAGGCCGGCACGTGCTCACGAGCAGCAAACTCATCCTCTGTGACACCGGTGTGACGGCGATAGCCCGATTTCCACAGCGCAGGGCTGCGCGGCATAGATATTCACCGCGCGGCCACTTGCAGGGGCGGATGCCAGCGGCGTGCTGCCGCCGCGATCAGCCAGTCCCCGCGGTCGTGACGATCCAGGCCAGCACGAGGGCCTCCTCGCGCCAGGCATCGTAGCGGCCGCTGCGCCCGCCGTGGCCCGCCGCCATCTCGGTCTTCAGCAGGAACGGCCCGCCCTTCGCGTCGGCTTGCAGCCGGGCGATCCACTTGGCTGGCTCGTGGTACAGCACGCGCGTGTCGTTCAGGCTGGTCACGGCCAGGATCGGCGGGTAGGTTCCGCCGGGAGTGACGTTCTCGTAGGGGGTGTACGACTTCATGTACTGGTAGACCTCAGGGTCGTGCAGCGGGTCGCCCCACTCCTCCCACTCCGGCACCGTCAGCGGCAGCGTCGGGTCGAGGATCGAGGTCAGCGCGTCTACGAACGGCACCTGCGCCACGATCCCGCCGAACGCGTCAGGTGCCATGTTCACCACCGCGCCCATCAGCAGCCCGCCGGCCGACCCGCCGCGGGCGATCAGGTGCTCCGGCGACGTCCAGCCGTCGGCGACCACATGCCGGGCGCTGGCGATGAAGTCGGTGAAGGTGTTGATCTTCCGGAGCATCTTGCCATCGTCGTACCAGCGGCGTCCCATCTCCCCGCCGCCGCGGATGTGCGCGATCGCAAAGGTGAAGCCGCGGTCGAGCAACGAGATTCGGGAGATGGAGAACGAAGGGTCCATAGAGATCTCGTAGCTGCCATACCCGTAGAGGAGGAACGGTGCGCTTGGCCCGCGCGGTGCGTCGATCCTGCGCACTAGGGAGAGCGGGATCCGGGTGCCGTCACCAGCGGTCGCCCAGAGCCGGACCTGCTCGTAGTCGGCCGGGTCGTAGGGCCTGCCGTCGGGACCCGGCAGCACGGGCGTCTGCTTGCGCAGAGCTAGGGTGCCGGTGGCCACATCACAGTCGTAGACGGAAGCCGGCGTGATCATGGAGGTGTAGCTGAGGCGGAACGTGCCGGTCTCGTATTCGGGGTTCCCGCCAGGGCTGACCTGATATATCGGCTCTGGGAAGTCGATCTCGTGCTCGGCACCGCTAGCCGGCAGCACCCGCAGCCTGGTGAGCCCGTCGCGGCGCAGGTAGACCACGACGTGGGTAGCGAACGCGTCCACGCCGAGCAGCCTGGTGTCATCCCGATGCGGGATCACCGGCGTCCACTCCGCCGGCCGGTCGACTGGGGCCTCCGCGAGCTCGAAGTTGAGCGCACCATCGTTGTGAAGGATCAGCAGCCGCTCGGTGCCGTCCGGCAGCAGCTGGTGCTCGACGTCGTACTCGACACCGTGCCGCCGCGGCACCACCACGGTGAACTCGCCGACCGGCGTTCTCGCATCGAGCAGCCGGATCTCGCTGGTGAGCCTGCTCGAGGAGCCGATCACGAGATATCGCTCGCTGCGGGACAGCCCGACGCCGACCCCAAACTTCTCGTCGGACTCTTCGAAGACGATCACATCTTCGCTGGCCGGGGAGCCGATGATGTGCCGCCAGACCCGGTACGGCCGCCAGGCCTCGTCGACGGTGATGTAGAACAGAGCGCTCCCATCGGCTGACCACGCGCTGCCGTAGAAGGTGTCAGGTATCTCGTCCGGCGCTGTCTCGCCTGTCCGCAGGTCCCTGAACCGCATGGTGTACCGCTCGTCTCCGTCGAGGTCCGTCGAGTAGGCGAGCAGGTGGCCGTCGGGGCTGACGTCGAAGGCACCGATGGCGAAGAACGGGCTCTCACCGGCTAGCGCATTGCCATCGAGCAGCACTTCCTCGCCGTCTAGCGGGGCGCCGTCCGCCGACATGGGCGGGCTTTCGTCGTCCGGGCGAACGGCACGGCGGCAGTGGATCGCGTACTGCTGTCCCTCCATGGTGCGGGCGTAATACCACCAGGCGCCCTTGCGCGCCGGGACGGACAGGTCCGTTTCCTTGGTCCGCGACTTGATCTCGGCGAAGACGGCGTCACGCAGACCCTGCTGGCGTGCCGTGATCGCCTCGGTGAAGGCGTTCTCGGCTTCCAGGAAGGCAATCGTCTCCTGGTCGTCCTTGGCGGTCAGCCAGGCGTACTCGTCGATGACGGAGTCACCGTGGTGGATCCGCTCGGTCGGCACCCGCTTGGCGGCTGGTGGCTGCGGGCTTTCCGGCTGCTCGCTCATGACCGTTGAGCCTACTTGTGCCGCCGGGACCGCCTCATCCTGGTATCTGGTGGTGCCCGCCCGGCGGCAGCCTCCGGCCAGTCATGGGATGCTCGTCTGGGGACCGGTCGCGGCGCAGCGTCCCGGCGCCCTGGAGGACTCGTGCTGATCGGCATCCTGCTCGGACTGCTCGTCGTCGTGGGGGTGATAAGCGTGGCTATCTCGATGAGGGGAGCGCGGGGCTGTCGGCGGATCATCGACCCTGCGCCTCCGGCTGGCGAGTCCGAACTGGTCTGCTACGGCGGCGCCATGTGCCGCGGGCTGATGACGAGCGGCATGCTGGTCCGGCTCGACCTGCTGGACTGGGGTGTCCGCATGCGCGGGACGCCCCTCGCGCGGTGGCTCGTGCCGCGCTGGGAGGCGCGGTATGCCGAGCTGGCGATCGCCGAGCTAGTCGCGACGCCGTTCAGCCGCATCGCTGTGTGGTTCCGGGTGCAGGGTGAGTCTGGGGGCATGGGCTTCCTCACGGATCGCAGCCGGGATATCCTCGCCGGACTGGAGAAGCACGAGGTCCTGGTCAACCGGTCGGTCCAGCAGATCCGGAGCGCCGAGGAGATGTACGGCCAAGCGCGCTGAGGCTAGCTGGATCGCTTGCGAGCACGAACCAGCACCACGCTGCCGCGGTCGTTCGGCTCTCGCCGGTCGCTGGCAGCGATCAGCGGGGTCGCGAACGCAGCGGCATTCGGCGCCGCCTTGCCCTTGACGGACGACATCGCCAGGTAGAAGTGCTCGGCCTGCTGTCCGCGGAACTGATAGCTGTACTCGACCAGGTCCAGGCCACGCTCAGCGAGCAGGCTGCCGAGCAGATCGTGGCTGTAGGTGCGCTTTACCGCATAGCGGCGGCAGTGAGCATCGAACAGCCGCGGCCACTGCGCCGCCCTGGTGAGCGCATCGGCCGACATCACCAGTTCGCCGCTGGGCGCCAGGACCCGCGCCATCTCGGACAGTGCCAGGGGCCCGTCGTCGAAGTGCTCGATGGCGCAAATTGACATGACCCGGTGAAAGGTGCCGTCGGCAAAGGGCAGCCGGAGCGCATCCGTCTCCAGCAGCGCCGGCGCGTAGGCCAGGCTGGCGCCGCGGAGCATCTTCGGGCGGGCCAGATCGATGGACACGGCGTAGGCACCGCGTCGTCGTGCCTGCCCGGCCCAGTATCCGTCGCCGCCGGCCACGTCGAGAACCCGCTGGCCGCGGAGGTCGCCGCCAAGCCACTTCAGCAGGGTGCCGGCCTCGCGGTACCGGCAGAAATGCACCTGGTGACCCACGTAGGCGATGGCGTTATCGAACGGCACCCGGGAAGTATACTGACCGGCGCAGCGCGTCAGGCGTGGCAGGGATGCACGGAATATCGCCTCTGACCCTGAAGGGGGAAATGGGGCGAAAGGTGATTTCGGCGGCGAATTTCATAACGTCCGCGTAGCATCTGGCCCAGGTCCGGCTGTGCTCGGTGGGCTGGCTCACCCCGGCCAGGACTGCTCGCCCCATAGCAAGCTTGGCCCGGAAGGTCAGGAGACACGTTCATGGCAGACCGCCCGCGCTTGACAGTGCTCGGGACCGGCTACCTCGGAATGACGCATGCGGCTTGCATGGCCTCGGAGGGATTCGAAGTCCTCGGCCTGGATATCGACGAGTACAAGGTAGCCCGGCTGAACGCCGGACGGGCGCCTATCTTCGAGCCCGGCCTGGACGAGCTGCTGCGCGATGGCCTGGCTTCGGGCCGCCTGGCTTTCACCTCCTCGTATGCCGAGGCCGCCGCATTCGGCGACGTGCACTTCATCTGTGTCGGCACGCCGCAGCACAGGGACGGGCATAGCGCGGACCTCGCCCAGGTCGACGCCTGCATCTCCGCACTGGCACCGGCCCTGACGCGGCCCTGCCTTCTGGTCGGCAAGTCGACAGTGCCCGCCGGCACGGCCGCCGCGCTAGCCGGACGGGTAGCCAGCCTGGCCCCTGTCGGCTCAGCCGCGGAGGTGTGCTGGAACCCGGAATTCCTCCGCGAGGGTCACGGCGTGCAGGACACCCTGAGCCCGGACCGGATCGTGATCGGCGTCGGGTCAGCGCGTGCGGAGCGGGTACTGCGAGAGGTTTACGCAGCCCAGATCGAGGCCGGGATTCAGTTCTACGTCACCGACATCGCAACGGCCGAGCTGGCCAAGGTCGCCGCAAATGCCTTCCTTGCCACCAAGGTCTCATTCATCAACGCGGTCGCCGAGGTGTGCGACGCAGCGGGGGCAGACGTCACCCAGCTGGCGCAGATCCTCGGCGCCGACCCGCGAATCGGGCACGCGTTCCTGCGGCCCGGTCTCGGCTTCGGCGGCGGCTGCCTGCCGAAGGACGTGCGCGCGTTCCTGGCCAGGGCGGCCGAGCTGGGCGCGGGTGACGCGCTGGCCATCCTCCGCGAGGTCGACGCGATCAATCTGGGCCGCCGCACCGGCATGGTGAACCTTGCTTGTGAAGTGGCCGGCGGCTCAGTGGCCGGGAAGTCCGTCTGCGTGCTCGGCGCGGCGTTCAAGCCCGGCTCGGACGACGTTCGTGACTCGCCTGCCCTGGATGTGGCCCAGATCCTGCATGGCCTCGGCGCGGAGGTGACCGTCCACGATCCGCAGGCGTTGGAGAACGCAAAGCAAGCGCGGCCCGAGCTGAAGTACTCGGAGTCCGTCCTCAGTGCGGCAGCCGGCGCGGACCTCGTGCTCCTGCTCACCGACTGGCCCGAGTACGCCGAGATCAGCCCGCAGGAACTCGCTGAGGTGACCGCGAGCCAGCGCATCGTCGACGGTCGGTACCAGCTGGACCCGGTCGTGTGGCGCGCGGCTGGCTGGCACTACCGCGCGTCCGGCATCCCGGACCCCGCGCGCTCCGATCAGCTCACCTGACAGCTGGCTGGGATCGACCGAAGTGAAGATCGCCATCGTCGGTCCGGCCCACCCGTACAAGGGCGGGTCTGCTCAGCACACCACCGAGCTGGCGCACCGGCTGACGGCCGCCGGGCATCACGTCACCCTGCAATCGTGGCGGGCGATGTACCCGCGCGCGCTCTACCCAGGCCAGCCGCTGGCGGACGAGCCCGAGCTGCCGCTGTTCCCGGACACGCACCGGGCGCTGGCGTGGTATCGCCCGGACGGCTGGTGGCGGGTTGGCCGCCGGCTTGGCCGGGAGTTCGACGTGCTGCTGCTGGCGGTGTTCACCCCCGTGCAGGTGCCGGCCTATCTCGTCATGGCACGAGCGGCGCGGGCGGGCGGCTGCCAGGTCGTCGCCCTGTGCCACAACGTGCTGCCGCACGAAAGCCGAAGACTCGATGAGCCGCTGATGCGGGCCCTGCTTCGGCAGAGCGACGCGATTATCGTCCACTCTCCTGAGGAGGCTGAGCTGGCCGCCAGCCTGGCGAGCACCCCGGTCGAGACTGCGGCGCTCCCGCTGCACCTTCCGGGGGGTTCTGAGCAGTCTGAGCCCGAAGACGCCCATGCGCAACCGCCACGGAACCGGCTGCTGTTCTTCGGCATCGTCCGCCCCTATAAGGGTCTCGACCTGCTGCTTCAGGCGCTCGCGGACTCTAAGCCTGAGATCTCCCTCACGGTTGCGGGCGAGATCTGGGCACAACGCAGCGAACTGCTGAAGCTGGTGACTGACCTGCAGCTTTGCGACCGGGTCACGTTTACCGATGGGTACGTGACGGCCACCGACGTGCCGGCTTACTTCGCCACCGCGGACGCCCTCGTGCTGCCCTACCGCTCGGGTACTGCCTCACAGAACGCGCTGATCGCCCTGCGGTTCGGAATACCGGTCGTCGCGAGCCGGGCTGGCGCGATCGCGGCAGCCGTCGAGGACGGCGTCAACGGGATTCTCTGTGCACCGGGAGATGTCGCCGACCTGACCCGCGCGATTAGCCGGCTCTACGAGCCCGGCATGCTAGATCGGCTACGGCTCGGCGTGCGCGCCCCGGACACCGGGCCGGCGTGGGACCGGTATATAGCCGCCGTCGAGCGGGCCGGTGCTCGCCCCTATAGCGCCGGCAAAGCCGCACGCGCGAATGTGTAGCGCGTCGGCGACCCGGCAAAGTCGCTGGAGTCCAGTGCGAAGGCCCACTCCGGCTGCAGCGCGAACACGCTGTTGAGCGCCGGGTCCACCATGTCCAGGCCATAACTGGTGGCGTACTTCGCGTTCTCCGCCGCCAGCATTTCCGATAGCTCCTGCGCGCCGGTCACGCGGCGCGCCCGGCCATGCACAACCACAGGTTCGATCGGGTTGTCTGTGGACACCGAGCAGCGCGGTTCGGCGCCAATGTTGCGCGCCTTGCGGGAGCCGTTGGCGCTGCTGAACCACAGCGCATCCTGATACCACACACCCCAGACCGGCATCAGGTGGGGCGCGCCTAGCGGGGTCACCGTGGCGAGCCAGAAGTCGTGAGACCGGGTAAGCCGCTCCAGGGCCCACGACCACGGCAGCAGGCCGGTGCCCTCCGTCGCCGGCAGCGTTCCGTAGCCGGGCATGTAGGGCCGGGAGGCGACCGGATCGGCGGGCAGCATACGCCGCGCCTAGCTTTCCGCGCGCCGACGACGGTGCTGGGTCGCCGCCGCCACTCCCTCGGGCAGATCGACGCGATCGGCGACGCGCTCGAGATCATCCGCTACCACCCGGAGCAGCTTGCTGACGGACTGGCGAAACTGCAGACGCCGGCGGGAGGGAACGACGAGCACGCGCTCGCCGGATGCCCAGGCGTGGCGCAGCTCCTCATCGGACTCGTCCTCGAAGCGGTAGGGGTTCTCGCTCACACTGCAATCATGCCCCGCGTTCGCGCGGATGCACATGGGCGCTGGTCAGGCGCCAGGCATCGGAGCCGAGCGGATAGAGAACGACCAGGAGGTCGCGGCCGACCTTCGTCCGTGCCCGTACGTAGAGCCGGGCGCCCCGGTCGTCGCAGACCCAGCGCCCGATCCGCGGCGGCGGGGATTGCACCTGGGACACGATCTCGCGCGCCTCCACATCGCACCCGGCTCGGATCATTGCCGCGACGGCGTCGCTGACCAGGACATCAGCGATGAAGACGACTCGAGGTCGCGCCTTTCGTGGCACATCGTGAACCTATACGCCCACGGCTCTGCCTCGCCAGCGAAGGTGATCCGCAGCCGCGGGCGGCGGCGGCGTCACCGCGAAGCACCAGCTGGCGCCGCCGATCATGCCTTGCCTGGCCAGTCCCGCACATCGACGGCGCGGGAGGGTACATAGGGAAGAGGCATCCAAGACTTGGGGGGTCACATGGCAGGTCTGGTTCGCATGAGCTTCGATTCACCCGAGGAAACCCGTCCGTTCGAGGGCGGCATGGGCCAGCTCGACCTGGTCAACATCAAGCAAGGCGGCGTTGGCAGGGCCACGTTCCAGCCCGGCTGGAAGTGGTCAGAGCACGTTAAGCCGATTGCCAAGACCGACAGCTGCGAGGCCGCCCATATGGCCTACTTCATCTCAGGCCGGATGAAGCTGGTCAGCGACGCCGGCGAAGAGATGGAATACGGCCCGGGAGATTTCGCGGTCATACCGCCAGGCCACGACGCCTGGGTCGTCGGGAACGAGCCGTGCGTCGTCATCGACTGGCAGGGCTTCGCCGACTACGCCAAGCGGTGACAGTTACAGCGCGATAACGATGGCGCATCGGGCCGCCGGTTGCGGAACCAAGTGAGCCGACAGCCCGTCCAAGCGCCATGAACAGCATCGAGAGTTTCGCGTCTGGTCGGTTTCGTTTCGGCCGCAAGGGCAAGGCGGCTGGCGTCCCCGCAGGAGTCTTGCTGGCACTGGCCGCCTTAGTTCTCTCTGCGTGCGCTGGTTCGCCAGCAGCAGGCCGCGGTGCTCACGCGCCTTCAGCAGCCGACGTGGCTCTGGTCCGATTCACCAGCTGCGACGATGCATTGCAGAGCCTGCGAGCAGCAGCCGCGAGCGCGGTCGCGGCGAGCGCATCCAGCGGCGTTACCGGACCTGCCGCGCCGAATCAGGCCGCGGCGGAGCAGTCCGCGCCGAATCAGGCCGCGCCGCGGGCAGTCAGCGGAGCGGCCGGGTCTGGCAGCGCTGGCGCCGCTGGCCAGCCCGGAGCCACCGCTCCGGGTTCGTACTCGGGCACGAATACGGCGACGCCCGGAGTGGACGAGCCAGACCTGGTCAAGACCGACGGACGGCGGATCGTCACGATCAGCGGCGGAGTGCTGCGCGTCATCGACGCCCAGACGCGCCAGCTCACCGGGGCCATCGACCTGTCGTCCGAAGGGCAGTATGCCGGCTGGACTCCAGCGAGCCTGCTGGTATCCGGCAGTCACGCCCTGGTGCTCTTCAGCCAGCGGCTCTACGCGATGGGCGGCGAGGTGGGCCCCAGAGGCATCGGGTCGGGCGCTTTGATCCCGTCCGGGCCGGTGACGCCCCAAGGCTCTTCGAGCCCGGGCGCGGCAGTGCCGATTGAGGGGCCGCTCCTGGTGCTCGTCGACCTGTCGGCCCCCACCCCGGAGATCGTCAGCCAGTACTCCATCGACGGCTCGCTGATCGACGCTCGTCAGGTTGGCTCGGTGACGCGGGTGGTGATCCAGTCCACACCCCGTCTGTACCCGCCGATCTTCGCCCAGGGCGGCGGGCAACCGGACGCCGCCGTGTCCACGGCCGCGATCAACCAAGCCGGGATCAGCCAGTGGCTGCCCCGTTACTCTCTCACGACCGGTTCGATGACGCGCACGGGACAGGTGGACTGCGCGTCCGTCAGCCACCCGGCCGCAGCCTCGTACACGGGCAGTTCGATGCTTACGGTGCTCACCTTCGACATGAGCGAGCCGAGCCTGGGTGACGGCGAGCCGGTGACGGTCGTCGCCGATGGCAACACGGTTTACTCCGACGGGACGAGCTTGTACATCGCTAGCCGCGAGTGGGCCGCGCAGCCAGCGCCGGGAGCAGCCGTCGGCCGCGCGTCGGCCAGCGGGACCGCCGACGTCATGCCGATCGGGCTGCCTGGCTTCACGGGCATCTACAAGTTCGACATCTCCGGCCCAGGCCGACCGGTGTACGAGGCATCTGGCTCAGTCCCCGGCTGGCTGCTCGGCTCGTCCGGCACGGCGCAGTACTCGATGTCGGCCTGGAATGGCGCGCTGCGGGTCGCGACCACGACGACGGCCACGTTCGCGGCGGGAACTCCGCAAGAGTCTGTCTCGGCTGTCTACGTGCTGGAACAGGATGGCGATCAGCTCGACGTCATCGGCAAGGCGGGCGGCCTCGGGGCCGGCGAGCAGATCTACGCTGTGCGCTTCGTCGGGCCGACCGGATACGTCGTGACGTTCCGGCAGACCGATCCGCTCTACACGCTCGACCTCTCCGATCCGGCGCAGCCGAGGGTCGTCGGGCAGCTGCCGCTGAGCGGCTACTCGGCCTACCTGTATCCGGTGGACGCGACGCATCTGATTGGCATCGGGCAGGACGCGAACGCCGTGGGCGAGACGACAGGAACTCAGATCTCCCTATTTGACGTATCGGATCTCGCTTCGCCGGTCCGGCTGGCCACGTACGACGTGCAGTTCGGCCACTCCGAAGCCGAGTTCGACCCGCATGCGTTCTTGTACTGGCCAGCAACCCGGCTTCTGGTCATCCCGGTGGAGCAGGCATCCATCGTCACTCCCCTGCCCGCCGCACCGCCGGGTAGCGCCGGGCCAGGCGGCCCGGCGTCTGGCGGCACCGCGCAGGGCCCTCCGGCGTACGTTCCCGTCAGCGAGGCGGTTGTGCTGCACGTCGATGACCACGGGTTCACCGATGTGGGCACTATCACCCACCCAGTGACTGCCGGCGATCCCGCCGGCGCCCAGATTCGCCGCTCGCTGATCATCGATAGCGCACTGTGGACGCTGTCAGACGCGGGCCTGAAGGCCAGCGACAGCGTCACCCTCATGCCACTGGCCTGGGTGCCATTCACCGCGGCACTCCAGTAATTCGTGTCCTAGCCGCAACGTGACATGGGCCTCATATCGGTACCTTGAGACGCGGTCACCCTCGCCGGTGCTCGGTATGGTTAGCAGCACGGACAGAGCAACGTCGATGGACATCACCAGGCGCCGCGAGCTTGCGAGCCGGCTGCTGGACGGTTACGTGCATGGTCCAGCAGCCGCGACTGAAGCCACGGCCAGGGCGCTGGCGAAAGCGACGACAGCAGAGGCTGTCGTGATTGTCGAGGGCATCAGCGATCAGATCGCGGTTGAGACGCTGGCCGCCCGCATGGGTCGCGACCTCGGTGCCGAGTGCGTGGTGGTCTTGCCGATCGGCGGCGCCCACGCGATTACGCGCTACCTGACGCAGTTTGGCCCGGCTGGAGCTGGCCTTAGGCTTGCAGGCCTGTGCGACCTGCGCGAGGAGGAGGTCGTCCGGCGCGGTCTGGCCAGCAGCGGTATCGGCTCTCCCCGGACGCGGGCCGACATGGAGGGACTGGGATTTTATGTTTGCGTCGAAGATCTGGAGGACGAGCTGATTCGCGCGATCGGCACCGCCCGGGTTGTGGCGCTGATTGACTCGCAGGGAGATCTCGGCTCGTTCCGCAGCTTGCAGCGGCAGCCCGAGTGGCGCGCACAGCCCGTCGTTGCACAGCTAAGGCGGTTCCTG
>Ga0126381_100008782_pt1 | contig 11312 bp, 8 predicted proteins | sample PanSoiMetPlot_28_FD_96465 | JGI IMG/M metagenome (GOLD analysis project Ga0126381, IMG submission 96465) | Tropical forest soil microbial communities from Panama - MetaG Plot_28 | ecosystem: Environmental > Terrestrial > Soil > Tropical forest > Bulk soil | place: Panama | collected 2016-02-17 | reverse complement strand
CGAGCAGACAGTTCCTCCTGAATTCACCTACGGGACGGAACTGGTGCCCGAAGATCCTTACTTATGTCCACCGCCTTAAGGTGGTCACTGGTTCGCCGTTATTCAAACAAATCGACGAATCAAGCTGAGTCCGAACGCTGCACCGAGTGACGCAAGCCCGAGCAAGCCGATTAGCGGTACATCGCTAGCCGTTTTCGGAAGTTCGGCCGGAGCGGCGGCGGGTGCCGGCACTGGCGTCATCACCGCAATAATGATCGGCTGGTCAGCCGGCGGCGGTGGTGGCGGTGGCGGCATGGAGCCTGTCAATTGCCTTTGGTGTTCAACATCAACGACCGGCTCTTCAACGACCTTTGTTGCGGAGACTTTCATTCCCTTTTTCAGACCCCAGGCATCCACCATCTGTCCGTCGACATTAAACTTTTGGTCCTTTGGGATCTTGAACTGTTGATTGGTGCCATCTTCGAGCGTCAGGATCACAGAATTCGGAGGCGTGACATGCCATACCTTACCCGTCACACTCTTCACCGTGGTGATCGTCTTCGGCGTTGTGATCGTTGTCACGGTTTTTTGAACCTTCATCCCGACCTTCAGGTCATGAACACCAAGCTCTTGGCCATCGACATTGATCCGCGAGCTTTCTGGCACATTCGAAAAGTGTCGAAGAGTGCCGTCCTCCATTTTGACTACCACATCATTTCCTTCTACGTACACAATCTCGCCGCGCTCGATCGTAGTCTGGACCGTAGACGCGTGGCTGGTGGTTGAAGTGTTTGTCTGCACCTGTGCTGCTAACCAGGCCGCACAGCTCAGACACGCTACAGCGATTACGATCGAGCGCACTGCATGTAGCCGTCGTGTTTGTGACCTCATGTGCTTCTCCTTTTTCGGTTCTGCTTCCGTTACCAAAACTTCAGTACATAAAACCGCGTTCCGCAAATTGCTGCTCAACCTGCCTCAGGTTTGCTCTGCGTGCCTACGTTGCCTCATCTGCTCTGGGGCTGAAGAGCAGCCGATTGCCTTCGATCGCCATCCGCCAGAGATGCCTGCACGATGTATCGTTCTGGAGCGCTACCCACGAAATAGAAGGGGTAGCACGTAACCAGGGTCACAGAGGACCGATCGCGCGGAGCTAGTACGGATACGTCAGCACGTTCAACAATCACAATGCGATCGATGATGTAAGTCTGTGTTCCATCCTTGGTGACCAGTTCGATCTTGTCTCCCGCAGATACATCCTTAAGCCCACGAAAGAATCCATCTCGATGGCCGGCAATTCCTATGTTGCCGTTCTCACCGGGCCTGGCGGTACCATCAATACGTCCTACTCCACGGTTCAGAGTCAGATCATCAGTTCCTTCCAGAACCGGCGCTTCGATATCGACCTTCGGAATTTTCAGAATGCCGATGGCCGGCGCGAAATCTGTCGCCAAACTCTCCTTGTACTCCGCGATGCGTTTTGGCGACCAGAGACTGAAATCGGGTTCGGCTGCACTAAACTCACCGATCTTGGCAACCTTCTTGACGGCTGTTGTCTGCCCCTTCTCGAATGATTTAATTGCTGCGCGCGACAAAACGGCTCTGTGAAGGCGCGCGGCAAGGAACACCGTAAGCAAGACGGCCGCGATAACAATAAGAAGTCGCTCAGTCCTTAACAACCAAAGCATCTTTGCACCCGCCATCTGACTGCCCCCATGCCTTCAACAGTCAAACCACACCCTCTACGCCTGGCAGTCGCTCAGGCATCGCTCGCTCTTGCTGGTAAACAGCCACTTAACAGTAGATGGAAAAACTCAGGAGAGGTACTGTAATAACTGACAGTATTACTAGAGGTGAAGAAACTACAGGGCGCGCGATCGTAAGCGCTCAGAAGGCCAGCAGCCGACCGGCATCGGGACAGGAGTCGGCGCTGTAAAGAGTGACAGTACATACGATGTCGACGTGCAAATATTATCTACCCCGGAAGGCGTTGCCAGCTTGAAGTGATCCCTGGCAGTGCGACCGATACCTTGGAGCGTCCAAAAATCGTGAATTGCAAGCGTGGTCTGTTCCCTACCTGTATCGTCTGCCTGATCACACTAGGATCTTGCTTTGCGCAAAAGGTTAAAGTGGGATACGACAAGACGGCGGACTTCTCAAAATATAAGACGTATAGCCGCGCGGCACCCGCCATGCCTCCTACGCGTCCTGTGCTGTATCAGGTTGTTACTGATTCGATCGATAACGAGATGTCCTCGAAAGGATTAACGAAGGTCGATAAGGATGGCGACCTCACCATGATCACCGCCGGAGGAGTGGAGTATGGCAACAACGTCGCAGCTGGAACTCCGATGATTGGGACCTACAGCGGACCGCCTCCGTCAATGAATGCGACCATGTGGACCGGGGCGGAGGGACCTTCGTCACTTCAGGGCCCAATGGTACCCCAAGGAACACTGGTCATAGAGTTAGTAGACCGAAGCAGCAATAACGTGGTCTGGACTGGAAGTGTCACCCAGAAGCTCGACCTTGAAAAGAAGGATAAGTCCCTCGAACTTGTCGGCAAGGCGGTAGTCAAGTTGCTAAAGCCATTCCCTCCGCGAAGCTCCCCATCAAAATGACACGACAACGCGGCAGAGGTGCCCTTCTGAGCGGCCGATCCACGGTCAAAATTTCTCTGGAACGAAGCGCCTTCCCTTCAATGAAATTTGATCGTCGTATTCCCCTTTAGACGATCGTTCCGGGAACTTTATTTTCTCGTGGGGGACCTTCCGGTACGGAATCATGCTCAGAAGGTGAGAGATGCAGTTCAGTCGCGCTTTTTTCTTGTCGTCGGAACGAACGATGTACCAAGGTGCATGTCTACTATCTGTAGCTTTGAGCATCATGTCACGCGCACGGGAGTATTCATACCAGCGGCTATAGGATTCCAGGTCCATCGGGCTCAACTTCCATTGGCGCAGCGGATCTTTAACACGAGCCTCGAACCTCCGTTGCTGCTCCTTCTTGCCCACCTCCATCCAGTACTTGAGGAGGATGACGCCTCCATCGACTATGTACTTCTCCATCTGAGGACAGAGCTTGAGGAAGCGTTCATGCTGCTCTCCCGTGCAAAAACCCATCACGTATTCCACGCCGGCCCGGTTATACCAACTGCGGTCGAAGATCACGATTTCTCCTGCAGCGGGAAAGTGCGACATGTATCGCTGCATGTACATTTGAGATTTTTCGCGATCGGAAGGCGCAGGTAACGCGGCTACTCGAAACACGCGAGGGCTCACACGTTCGGTAATCGCCCGAATTGTGCCGCCTTTGCCAGCGGCATCTCGCCCTTCGAAAACGATGATGATCCGGAGCCCTTTGTATTTCACCCAGTACTGGAGTTTGCACAATTCAGCCTGCAACCGCACAAGAGTCTTTTCGTATTGCTTCCGCTTTAAGGCCTTTTCACCATTCTTGTTCTTCTTGTCTTCCATCGTCGATGACTCCAATTTGAGGTCGCGAGTGGTTACGCGCACCCGCGCTTTTGTCGCATATCAGGACAACGACAACTTCGCTCCGACGAATGTGGGCCTACCCCGCCCTTTGCGACTGCACGGATTCACCGGCAACGGTAGGTTTATCGTCGCGATCCTTCGAGGAACTAACCCGGAAGCCGGGGACTCGATAGCCCGCCTGAATGTATTGTTCGGGAATCGCAATGCAATTTCCGTCTCGCAGCGAGGAGAAGTGAGGCGAGCAGATTTCTACTCCGGCTTCATTAAATTTGTCCTGGATGTTCTGATGCAGATCTGAATATATATCCAGCATTCTGCTTGGAGCATCCGTGTACGCATTGAGTTCGTAAAACACGTAGAAGTCATCCAAACGGTTCTGCAGCACGAACGGACTGGGCTGTCTTAACACATACTTGGTAGCCAGGGCCGCGTCGACCAGCAGCTGGTGAACGGTTCGCCACGGAGCGTCATATCCGATCGATACACTTGTGTGAAAGATGACTCCCGATTTCTTAGCTTGAACGCTGTAGTTTTTTACTGATCCGCTCATCACTGTGGCATTGGGAATGGTAATGATTTCCGCTTTTGGAGTGAGGATGCGAGTCACAAGAAGAGTTTTCTCTGCTACTTCCCCCATCGTGTCACCGATCTGCACCCAATCGCCGATGAGGAATGACCGCATGTAAGTGAGAATGATGCCCGCCAGTGCGTTGGCGACGGCGGAAGACGAACCGAGAGATAAAAGAAGGCCTAAAAAAATCGAAATCCCCTGGAATGCCGGGCTCGTCGCTCCCGGCAGATAAGGGAAAGCGACCACCAGGGCGAGTATGAACACCAGCATCCGGACTAGTTTTTCCGTAGGATCTGCCCAATCGGCATAGAATCCTCTGATTTTGAGTTCGCCCTTCTTGATTTGGGCAAACACCAAACGAAATAATCGGGACAGGTAGTAGGTCAACAGCCCGATTACCACCAGCACCATGAGGTTGGGAACATAGGCCACTGCTGCTTTCGCCATCGATTCGAGTTGGGAGAGGAACCATTTCGTCACATTGAGAGACATTTCGCGAGTCGAGGAAAAGAAGCCCAGAGTCACGGTGAGATAGCTCTCGACCAAGGCAATGATCAGACACCATTTGAGAATTGCCCCGAAAGCAAGAACGAAGGGCGCTGCGTAGGTGAGGACTATATCCCAGAAAGGCTTTTGCTCGACACCCTCGCGGGTGCGGAGATGCTTCTCAACTCGGTCGCGAAGTTTTGCCCGCATCCGATTGAGCAACCAAAGAGCAGCAACGAAGATAATGGTCGTAAAGACTGCTCTAAGTACGCCACGCAGTATAGCGCGCCAGCCATGCTCTTGGTGAAATGTAGCGATGGAGCCGGTAATAGCCGCTGCGTACTCGGTCGCGAGTTCCGGCCGTGTCTTGCCCGCCTTCTCTGCGTCCGTGTCGGTGATTGCCATCACAATCTGATCCCCGACATAAATTTCGGTCCAACCCGGACGGATTTCAAAATGCGTTGCTAGGGCAGTCGTAACTGATTGACCTTCTTGCGCGATCGCGAGGATGCGCTGCTCAATCCGCTCGGCGCGTGCCTGGGGTGTGAGAGGTCCGATAGGCTCGTAAACGGTAAAGAGCGGTCGACCTTCAATGGTTACTAGGGCAGGAGGAGCACTTATTTCTTGGGGTACTTCTTGTGGAAAGGCGGACGTGTCTCGCGGCTTTGAAGCTGCAGATGAGGCTTGTTGAGCAATGGCGCTGGACGCCCCAATTAACAGCAAAAGCCAGACTAAACCGTGGCGGACTATTTCTCTTTCCCTTCTATTTGTGGATTGACGTTCTTCCATGACGCAAGCGACTACTGAACCTCGGCGTCAAGCATCACGAGACTACAACGATTGGTCTTGCATATCGTCGTTACATTGCTGATGGATTTCAGGCTACTGCTGCCATCCTCCACCGAGTGCGTTATAAAGTTGTACCAACGCCAACCGTTCGTTCAACTGCGCTTGCGCGAGAAGAATCTGGGCCTCAAAAGATAACGTGTCCGTGTCGAGAACCTCCAGGTAGCTCGTAACTCCTCCTTGATAGCGGACGTTCGCAAGACGGGTTGCATCTTGGGCCGCCGACGTCACAAGGGCCTGCTGGGCTCGAAACTCCTGATTTTTGCGGTATGCAATTAAGGAATCAGCCACTTCGCGAAACGCCTGCTGGATGGCCTGCTGATAGCGGAGAACGAACTCCTCTTTTTGCGCCTCAGTCAGCCTGACGTTCGAACGTATCCTGCCTCCTGTAAAAATCGGTTGAGCCAGCTGACCTCCGAAACTCCACAACCCAGCCGGTCCCGTGAATAGATTGGTTAGAGCCGAGCTTTGGTAGCCGGCCAAACCTGTAAGGCTGATCTGGGGAAAGTACGCAGCTTTAGCTACGCCGATTCGCGCATTCGCGGCAATCAACTGCTGCTCAGCCGATTGGATGTCAGGCCGCCTATCCAACAAGGAGGAAGGCAAACCTGCCGGAACGGTCGGCGAGAAGATAATGTCCACCAGTGGCTTTCCTCGCGTGATCGGCGCTGGATTCTGGCCGAGCAAGATGCTGATGAAATTTTCTTGCTGTTCGATGCGGCGCTCCAAGTCGGGTATGGCAGCAGCAGCGGTGTAAACGAGTTGTTCCGACTGGCGTACATCCAGCAGTCCCGTCGTCCCACCTTTGAATCGAATGTTGACGAGATTTAAGGACTCTTTCCTGGAGCCCAGTGTTTGCTCGGAAATCGTCTTCTCCAGGTCCAATTCCAGCAACTGGAAGTACGCCGTAGCTACATTGCTCACAAGCGAACTCATCACTGCCCGCCCGCCCCATTCAGTGGAAAGCAAATTGGCGCGAGCGGCCTCTGTAGCTCGACGGTATTGCCCCCAGAAGTCTAACTGCCAAACCAGTGAGAGATTCACCTGAATGGGACTGGTCTCAAATGGTGGCGTGATCGGTGTTCTGGGAAATCGCTCGTTGGTAGCGGATACTCCGCCCGCGATAGTGGGGTACTGGTCGGCGCGCGTGATCCCGAGCGCTGCCTGTGCCTGTAAGACACGGGCGGCGGCGATTCGTACATCGTAATTCTGAGATAGAGCCTGGCGAATTAGTTTCTGGAGCTCTTCGTCCTGGAAAACCGTCCACCATTTCTCGTCGCCAAGCGAAGCATTGGTCTGCGGTGCTGCGTCGGGTGCGAGTCCACGATACGCATCTGGAGCCGTAACCGCAGGGCGTTTATAGTGCGGACCCACGGTACAAGCATTGAGCAGGAGAACTGCCACGACAATGAACAGAGATTTTCCGTGCATGGCTAGTCTCCCTCTGATGGGGCAATCGTGGGAAGTGGTGCCGCCTCTTTCTTGCCCCGATGCGCCAAGCGCTCGACAACATCGAAGCTGACGGGAATCAAGAAAATCGCCAGAACGGAAGCAGCGAGCATGCCTCCAATAACAGCCGTGCCCAGAACGCGCCTGGAAATTGCGCCCGCACCTGATGAAATCCAGAGCGGCACGCATCCCAGAATGAATGCGAATGCCGTCATAAGAATTGGCCGGAGTCGCAACTTTGCTCCCAACAATGCCGCTTCTTCTGCCGATTTGCCCTTCTCGTATTCCACTTTGGCGAATTCGACGATCAGAATGGCGTTCTTTGCCGCCAAACCAATCAGCATCACCAAACCGATCTGTGCGTAGACGTTGTTCTCGTATCCTCGCAGCCATAAAAACGCAAATGCGCCGAAAACTGCGATCGGAGTTCCCAGAAGCACGCTGAAGGGTAAAGACCAGCTCTCGTATTGCGCGGCGAGGATGAGAAACACAAAAAGCAGTGACATCCCGAAAACCACAGTTGGCGATACGCCTTGGGCTGCTTGCTTCTCCTGATACGACATACCCATGTAGTCATAGCCCATCTCAGTGGGCATGGTGTCGGCAAAGGTTTCTTCCAATGCCTGGATGGCTTGGCTGGAGCTGTAACCGGGAGCCGCACTCCCGTTGATCTGAACGCAACGATAGAGGTTGTATCGCATTGTGAATTCAGGACCCGCACTTGCGCGAACGCTGGTAAGAGCACTGAGCGGTACTGGCTGGCCCGCATCATTGCTCACATAAAACTGTCCCAAGTTCTCTGCACGCGTTCGGTAGTCTCCTTCCGCCTGAACATACACCTGCCATTGCCGTCCGAAGCGATTGAAGTAATTCACCAGCACTCCGCCCATAAATGTCTGCAGAGTTTTGTAAACGTCCGCAAGCTGCACCCCCTGGGCGATTACCCTGGGGCGATCAACATCCACGTAGACCTGGGGAACCGAGGGCAAAGCGGTCGTGTAGATCGACTGAAATTCCGGTCGTTTTTTTGCGGCAGCGATAAACTTGGCCATGTTTTGACTCAAGAACTGGATGTCTTTCCCAGACCGGTCTTCCAACAAAAAGGTGAACCCTCCCGCAGTTCCGACTCCGGGAATCGCTGGTGGAGGAAAAGAAAAGGCGACTCCTTCCGCAATCCCCGCGAGTTGCTGATTCAGGCGCTTCTTGATGGCCTCGTATTGCTCTTCCGGAGCCTTTCGTTCCGCCCACTCTTTCAGGGTGATCCAAAAGAAGGAGCTATACGTATTCTGCACACCACTGAGCATGCTGTAGCCCATGACGGCGGTCACGGATCGGACTCCGGGGGTCTTCAAAATAATGTCTTCGATTTTCCGCGAGGCGTCGTCGGTCCGCTGCAGAGAAGCCGCATCAGGTAATTGCAGACCTGCGAACACGTACCCTTGGTCCTCGTCGGGCAGGAAGCTGTGGGGCAGATGCGATCCGAACCATCCCGCAAAGATCGCCACACCGAGCAACAGGAGCATGCTCAAGCCCGCCTTACGAATGAGTGTCCCGCACAGGCTGACATACCCGTCGGTCGCGCGGCCAAACCAGCGGTTGAACCAGCGGAAAAAAGCTCCCAGAGGCCCACGGCTTTCTTTCTTCGGGCGCAACATCAAAGCCGCCAATGCTGGGCTCAACGATAGGGCGTTAAAGGCTGAGAAAATAACGGAAATTGCGATGGTGATCGCAAACTGCTGGTACATCCTCCCGGTGATTCCAGGGATGAATGCTGTGGGCACAAACACGGCCGACAGAATCAACGCGATAGCAACTACCGGCCCCGATACCTCCTCCATTGCCTTGTGAGCGGCTTCCTTCGGAGACAGACCATGCTCAATGTGGTGTTCTACCGCTTCCACCACGACGATGGCGTCATCAACAACAATTCCAATGGCGAGTACCAGGCCGAACAGGGATAGTGTGTTGACGGAAAAGCCCAGCATCGGAAATACGATAAAGGTTCCGACAAGTGATACGGGAACCGCCAGCAAGGGAATTACGGTCGTCCGCCATCCCTGCAGGAAGATGTAAACCACGAGGATGACAAGGACGATCGCTTCGAACAGCGTGTGCTGGATTTCCTTTAGGCCCTCGGTGACGGCCAGAGTGGTATCCAATGCCACGTCATAGTCAAGGTCTTGTGGAAAGCGCTGCTTCGCTTCCTGCATCAGCTTCCGAACTCCGGCTGCAGCTTTCACGGCGTTCGACCCAGGAAGTTGATATACAGCCACAACCGCAGCTGGCTTGCCGCTGTAGCGCCCGATCATGTTGTACGTCTGGGCCCCAAGCTCCAACCGAGCTACGTCCTTCAGTCTGAGCACGGATCCGTCGGAATTGGCGCGCACGACAATTTCACCAAACTCCTTCGCAGTTGGGAGTCGGCCCTGGGCCCGCACTGAGTACGTGAAGTCTTGTCCTTTGGGGACGGGTTCGCCGCCGATTTGGCCAGCGGGATTCACCGTGTTCTGCGTCTGAATGGCCTTCACGATTTCCGGGACGGTGACACTGAGCTTCGCGAGTTGGTCCGGTTTTACCCAGCAGCGCATTGCGTACTGACCTGCACCAAAAACGCTAACACTCGCAATGCCCGGTACGCGCGTGAGTTGGTCGTTCAGATTGATGTAGGCGTAATTGGCCAGAAAGACGTTGTCGTAGGTGCCATGCGGGGAATAGAGGTCCACCAGCATTAACGGTGCTACCGTCGACTTTTGAACCGTAACGCCGTAGTTGATAACATCAGTTGGCAGCTGAGAATTCGCCTGGTTCGTGCGCATCTGCGCCAGGATCTGATCTGTGTTCGGATCAGTCTTGATATCGAAATTAACCGTTAAGGTAATCTGACCGTTGTTAGCGTTGGTGGAATACATGTAATTCATGTTGTCCACGCCGCTCATTTGCTGCTCGATCGGCGTCGCCACCGACTGCTCGACCGTCATCGCGTCTGCGCCGGGGTAGGTTGCTTTGACCTGAACCTCGGGCGGTGCGATGTTCGGAAACTGCGCCGTTGGCAAACGCAACATTGCGATAACGCCGATGATCACCATCAGAATGGCGATTACCATCGCGACGATGGGACGGCCAATGAAGAACTTTGCCATCGCTTATTCTCCTGCGTTCGAGGCGGTAGTCTGTTTTGGATTCACAACCGCCCCTTCCCTTGCTTTCTGAATGCCTTCGACAACGACTTGCTCACCAGGCTTTATGCCATCGGTGATGATCCACAACTGTCCAACTCGCTCGCCGGTTTTGACCGGCCGGATGCTGGCTTTGTTCTCTGGGCCGACAACCACCACGCTATATGCTCCCTGGGTTTCGACAACCGAACGCTGCGGTACCAGCAGAGCTTGCTTCTCAATACCAGTCACTACACGCACACGCCCAAATTGTCCGGGGCGCAAAACCAGGTTGGGATTGTCGAACGCACCTGCGACTCGTATCGTTCCCGTTTTGAGATCCACCTGCCGATCGGCTAGGACAAACCACCCTTTCGTGGGATAGGTGCTTCCATCCGAAAGGATGAGTTCCAGATTCCTTTGTCCGAACCCGTTGGTGGTCTTGCCTTGTGCGATGGCATTGAGCTTCGACGCGGCCCGGAGATATTCCTGCTCACTGATCGACACGTACGCTTTGATTGGGTTGACCTGGGAGACAGTGGTCAGCTGCGTCGTCGGACCTACCAGATCACCGATTTGCCCCTTCGCCAGCCCGGCGATCCCGTCCACCAGCGAACGAACCTTCGTGAAGCTGAGATTGAGTTCGGCTTGGTCGACTTGGGCTTTGGCGGCATCCACGACTGCCTTGGCCGACTCGTTCGCCTGAATGTCGTTATCCAATTGCGCCTTGGGGATAGCGCTCTGCGCTGCCAAGGGTGTGTCTCGTTGCACGTCGAGAGTCGTTTTTCCCAATTGCGCCTGCGCTTCGGCTAGCTGCCCCTTCGACTGTGCCACAGCGGCTTCGAAGGGCCGGGGGTCGATCTCGAACAGCACTTCCCCACGCCGCACTACTGTTCCTTCGACGTAGTCCTGCTGCATCAGATAACCAGTCACCTGAGGCTGGATTTGAGCGTTAACGTATCCGTCAAGAACGGAGATCCACTCCCCGTAGATCGGAACATCCTTCTGAACTACATCGGTGACTTCGACTTCGGGAGGCGGCGCTGCTGCCTGAGTTTCCTTGTGCGCACATCCCGTGAAACTGATCATGAACAGCAAACCTAGAGCGGCTACAGGGTGCATGTCGAAGACGCAAGAAAGTATTGAGCGGTCTCGTGCCGCTTTTGGTGTTATTCGAGCAAGAAGGTATTCGGATCCAATCACCATTGGTAAGCTCCTGGACGGCAGGGCTCGGTGCCGGGACCTACCGAGCGTGATCAAAGGTAGGCGGCGCGGAACCCGCAGCAAACTGGCAGAAATTACAGTTCGCTTCGAGCGGGCGACGCATTTTGG
>Ga0126381_100008780_pt1 | contig 11313 bp, 12 predicted proteins | sample PanSoiMetPlot_28_FD_96465 | JGI IMG/M metagenome (GOLD analysis project Ga0126381, IMG submission 96465) | Tropical forest soil microbial communities from Panama - MetaG Plot_28 | ecosystem: Environmental > Terrestrial > Soil > Tropical forest > Bulk soil | place: Panama | collected 2016-02-17 | reverse complement strand
GGCGCGCCGCAGGGCGCGCAGGCGCCCACGAAATCCTGAGGCGAGACGGCGCGTCCGCTTGACGGACTGGCCAGGTGATCGACGAGAATTGCGCCGATCCCGAGCACCAAGACGATCACGTAGGCGAGGCGCATCGGCGGATCAGGTGCGCGAGAGGCCGAAAGCAGGTCTGAGCTTGATGCCAACGCTGCAACCGGCAAGGGCTGCTGCAAACCAAACCCACCCATGGAGCGACCCCGAGGCGACCCCGCCGACGAAGGCGCCGATGTTGCACCCGAAGCCGAGACGCGCGCCCCAGCCCATCAGCAGGCCGCCAAGGGCTGCCGCAAAGAGAGAGGGTGCAGGGGGCCAACTGGCACGTGCGAACGATTGCGAGCCAGCCGCACCGGCCATGGCACCAAAGATCATGCCGATGTTGGTGAGGCTCGCAGTGTCGCCGAGAATGGATTCCGATAGCGCTCGTTTTGGTCCAGGCCATTGCCAGAATTCTGCGTGCGAAAGGTCAATCCCCAGCGCGCTTGCGATCTTGCCGCCCCACAGCGTCAACCCAAAGGTTACGCTCCAGGGGTGGCCGCCGGCGGCAAACACGCCGATGAGCAGCAATCCGATCGCAATCGCGCCAAGGAGAAACGCGGGTTTCGGAGTGACCGTCGCGCCGCGCCGCCGCGCGACGGCGACCACCAGAACGGCAGCAATTGCAATACTGGCGAGTGTTGCCGCGAGGCCGCCCCACGGGCCGAGAAAGTCGCTTGCGAGAATTGGGTCTATCCCGCCAAGGGCCAGAAACGCCGGCACCGACAGGCTGCCGATGACGCTGCCGATGACGAAGAACAACAGAGTGATCAGCATGCGCCCGGAGCCGCCGCCGACCGTATAGAGCGTGCCGGAGCCGCACCCGTTGGCGAGTTGCATGCCGAGCCCGAACACAAAGGCGCCGATGACGAGCGAGGAGCCGATGGGCGCGATGGCCCCGCCGAAATCGGACCGCAGGGCGGCAACGGGCACGACGACGACGGCCGCTATGGCGACAAGGAGCAGGATCGCCAACAGGCCGCCCGCGTCCCCATGGAGAAGAAATCGGCGCCAAGAAGCGGTGAAGCTGAACTCGGCCTTGAGAAAGGTGAGGCCGAGTGCGAAGCCGAGAACAATGAGCGCAGCCGAATGGGGCTGACCATCGATCAGCACCAGCGCAACGAGGACGCCGGTGGCGAGGACTGCCGCGACGAGAAAGGGCCAATCGATCGCACGCCCAGCCTGTGCGGGAAGGGTTGTGGTCATGCTCTCAACCGGTGACTGCCGGTTCACGGGCCGAAACCGAGAACCTTCTTCACATCGTCCCATTTGGTACGGGACGACGCAACTGGTCGGCGGGTGTCGAAGGTCCAAGCTGCCATCGAGCCGTAGTAGAGCTTTGTGTTCTTGCGGCGAAGGAGCTCGGAGAGAACGAACCAGTCGATCGCGGCCCAGTGGCCGGTGTTGCAATAGCTGATGACGAGGCCGCGTGGCACGCTCGTCGCAATCCTTTCGAGTTCGGCGAGCGGCTTCAGGCGATTGGTTGCGGCGTCGTAAAGCGCTTCATAGTCGAGATTTATGGCGCCCGGAATGTGGCCGTAGGCGCGCGCGGGCTCGGCCCTCGCTTTGCCCGAGAAGAGCGCCGCGGAGCGCGCATCGACGAGGGTTGCGCCGCCCGATCGCTCGACCTGTTCCACGTCGCTGGTCTCGGCGAGGAGGCTTCGGTCGATGGTGGCGGAAAAGATTGTCGGGGAAGGAGCGTTGCGGCCTGCCTCAACTGGATCGGACGGATCGGATGTCCAAGCGGCAAAACCGCCGTCGAGGATGGAGATCCGCGTCACGCCGGTTACTTTCAGCGTCCAGTAGACACGCGCAGCTGCACCAAAATCTGTTGCGCTGACGCCGGCCGGCACTACGACGACACGGCTGGCTTCGTCGATTCCGAGCTCACCGATCAGCTTTTCCAGTTCGGGGATGGTCGGCAGCATGAATGGAACGCCGTCCCGCGTGACGCGCCAACCGGCTTTGTCGTAGTCGCTGTGGATGGCGCCTGGAATGTGGCCGTGGGCATAGGCCTCGCCACCGCCGCCGTCGATGACCGAGCGGACGTCGAGGATGACCAAGCCGGAATCGTGGAGATGGGCCTTGAGCCAGGTTACGGACGCGAGCGGGGATGCCTCGTCTGCCGCGGCGATATCGACGATCGCGAGCATGATGCCCACGGCGCCGGCGAGGCAGAGGAGAATCGCACGCAGCTTTTTGATTGGGATCATGATCCTAGTGCGACCGAAGAGTAACCAAGCCCGCCAAATATTCCATCGCTTTCGCCATCGCCAGCATATATCTCTTGATAATAGAATATTGTTCTCTTAAAAGGCGAAACAGGCGTGCTAAAAAGAACTGTGTTCCACGCGTCGCGGCGAACTGGTTGATCCTTGCCGCTGCCACGGAGTCCGACCATGGACGCGATCGATCGAAAAATTCTGACCGTGTTGCAGCAGGACGTCTCCTTGTCTGTGGCAGAGATAGGCAATCGCGTCGGTCTGTCATCTACGCCCTGTTGGAAGCGGATCCAGAAGCTGGAGGCCGAGGGGATCATCCAAAAACGCGTGGCGGTAGTGGATCAAGACAAGATCGGACTTGGAGTGACGGTGTTTGTGTCGGTGGAGACGGGCGACCATTCCGGGGATTGGCTGAAGCAATTTGCCGAAGTGGTCGGAGCGATGCCGGAGGTCATGGAATTCTACCGGATGGCCGGTGACGTCGATTACATGTTGCGAGTCGTCGTCCCAGATATCCATGGTTATGACGTGTTCTACAAACGGCTGATCGCTGCGGTGCCGCTGAAGAACGTGACGTCTCGATTTGCGATGGAGAAGATCAAATCGACGACGGCGTTGCCAATTCCGTGACGTCTGGCTTTCGCTTGCGCCGAAGGCTAGTGGATTAGAATCGGACCACTAGCCCGTATAGGTCACGCAGGCCTTCATACGCGGCGCCAGGAAGATCTGATCGTACATATTGAGCGTCCCGGTGATGGCGTAGCCGAGTTGGGGCGTGTACGCGTACGTGGTCTCTCCCCAAACGTAACAGCCCCCCCACATGCTCTTGGTGTTGAGGTTGGGATCAAGCGTGACTGGGGCTCCCGCCGAGTGTGCGGCGCTGGTCGGCGTTGCCTGACTCCACTGGATCGTTGCATTCCCGTTGTTGTCAATCTGAACCTGCGATACGACGACCTTCAGGTTCGATGAGGAATAAGGCGTGACGATCGCGCCGGCCGCGGCGAGAGCGTTGCTGACGTCGGTTGCCGCAAGTGGCACGCTCGTCTGCGCCACGAGATCGGCGACCGTGTGCGCGATGATCGTTACCTTGCGATCCGCACCCACGGCCTGCGAGATCTCGACGCCGCTGATGTAGAGCGTGAGCATCAACGGCAGCAGCAGCGCAAACTCGATGGCAGAAGCACCATTTTGGTCATCGGCGAGTCGGCGGAACCATCGCGTCGGCGAACGGAGGAAACGAGGGACCATCATGGGAGCATCCACAAATCAGGGACCCGTGGGAGTATACGGTTCGTTGCGGAAGGCGGCGGTTGCGATCAGCAAGCGGCTGTTGTTTCCAAAGTTCGCTATGTCATCACCGAGCAGATTGACGAACATCGGCCATGCATACAGGAGGCGTACAACGACGATGTCGCCGGGATTGCCGGGTTGGTAGACAGTGGTAAAGGTGCCATTCTGGTAAGGCGGCAGCGTGCTGTCGATGCTGCCGAAAGACGTGTAGGTCCGCACGTCGACGGAAAGCCCAGTTGTGCAGTTGAACAGCGCGACGACGAACTGATTGCACACCAGTTGCTTGAATGTTGTTTGGCTGTAGCCGGCGTTCTGGGCCTGACCGGTTAGGACCTGCCGTGCGGTATTGGCGGTCACGGTTTCAAGCGTCTGCTGCGCGAAGAATACCAGCGCCGTTTGGATGATCGCGAACATCAATGCCAGGAACGGCAGAACGACAAGCGCAAATTCGACGGCGGCGGCGCCGTCGTCTCGGCGCCAGAAGCGACTGACGCAGGCTGGTTTGAGAAGCCGCCGCGCACCGTTCGCGAATTTCATTTTCATGATTGCGTACATGGTCGGGCCACCTGCAAGGGCAATCGACAGCTCCGCGAATGGTTGAGGTTTACCGAAAACCTGTTGTCGAATTGTTGCGGTCGTCGCTGACGAAAACGGGGCCGGAGTTGCGCTTTCGTTAACGATGAAATGCGTCAGCGGCCCTGCTGTGGTTGGGCGGGGGCAGCGCCTTGCGCCTGACCGTTCCGCTCACCCGTCTCGCCGAGCGTGGCGGAGAAGAATTCTGGCGTGTCGCCGAGCGTGATGCGCCGCTCGCAGGTCGGGGCGCAGCTGTACGATTCCCGATTGACGCCGCGATAAACCACGACGACATCTTCGCGTGGGCCGAGAACCTCGATCGATTGTTCACGCAGCACTGCGCCGGATCTGTCGAGGGCGATGAGGTTGGTGACACCGTATCCCTTGCCAGTGATGATCATCAAACCGCCGGCCTGTAACGTCACGTCCGCGATCAATGGATTGCCGACAACGATCGTGGCGACGCGATCGGGCAAACGCGCTACCTTGGCCTGGTCGAGAAAGACCGTGACGATGTCAGCGGCTGCCGTCGGGCACGCGGTCAGAGCGGCAAGAAACAATGCAGCCGCGGACCACGGGGCATGCATGGCCACGGACGGTCGGCGGCGTTGCCGCCTGCAGCGCTCCAACAGTACCGTCATCGGAACTCTCCGAACAATCTTGCGGATCCGACGACCGACACGCATACGGCCGCACGGGAAGACTGAGACGATGAAATTTGACCGCAATTGGTGAACGAAGTCCAAATGGCCTTCGCTAGTGATCCGATTCCAGCGTTCGCGTCCCCGCTGCGGTGGGCGCTTTTGCGATTGTAGTCACCGGGACCGCCAGCAAACTCATACGCGCCACGATCACTCTCCCGGCACGAGTCTCGTGGACACAACACGCAGCGGTGAATCCGCAATGACGCTAGAGGTAACAATGTAGCTCGCGGCGAGCGACAGAATGGCTATGACAATGCCAGCCGCTATATCGGCCAGGTAGTGCAGGCCATCTATCGGGGTTGAGGCCAACATCGCGGTATTGATGACGAGGCCAACCCACCGTAGGCCAGAGACCGGCCACATAGCCGCTGCAAGAATGACGGCCAACGCGGCGTGCAGGCTGGGAAACGTAATGATGCCTTCGGCTCCCGTCGCAACCAGCTTTCTGAAGGTGCCGTCGCGCAGTCCCTCGAACACCGGCAAGAACGTCTTGGTCGCAGGAATGACGGCCGAGGGGTCCAGCGCATGCAGCCCGTAGTGGTTCCAAGCTCCCTGCGCCGGGAGAAGAGCGGAGATCGCAATTGTGATGGTGGCCGCAAACACGAACGCCAGCACAAAGACCCGCAACCAGGCCAATCGACCGGTGAAGGCGAGGCACAGAACGATGAGCGCTGCTTGCGCCGTCATGCTGAAATAGAACGGTCGCAGGATCTCGAAGATCTTCGGATGGGCATTAAACCACCAAAGCAGGCTCATCCAATCAAAGCCAACGGCCTTGTCGAATGCGTCGAACGCCTCATCCCTCAGCGATAGGTTGGCGCTGGCTGCCAGATAGGAGAGCGGCGCCCCTACTGCGGAAAAAATTGTGATTTGGGCAGTGCAGCCGAGCGCTGAGGAGAGGCGCGGTTCGTCGCGCTTCACGCCATAGTACCAAGAGCAGGCAATGAGTGCGGCGGCGACGGCGACGGCGGCGAAGAATGAATTCCACGCAATTCGGAAATTTGAGACGATGGGAGACAGCAGGACGATGGTGGCGACGAGGGTGATTATTCGCCAGATGATGTTGTCGAGCTCGCGCAGTGCGGCATCGCCGTTGATCAACCGTCTGCTGTGCATGGCCACTGTTACGCGCCGATCGCTGATGGCGATGTGTTTTCCCAAATTTTGCTAGCAAGCGGGCCTTGCCGCTGCGTTAAGCGCGGCGGACGCTGTTGTGAAGCCGGCGTCACGGCCATGGCGTCGGTTAAGCGTTCGTTACCTCTCGACGCGATTAGCGAGCGCCGGATCCAGTGGTGTGGGGGAATATTGGATCTCCCTGCCAGATTGCTCGGGAAGAATGCAGCAAATTCGAATGCGCACTTTTACTTACTTTTTCGATTTGTCGTTGAAGGTCGCGGCGTCCAAAAAAAGCTGGACTGGCACACAGGGAGCCTCGGATGTCCATCATTAAACGTTTCGCGCGTGACGAAACGGCGGCCACGGCGATCGAATATGGGCTCATTGCCGCCGGCATTTCCGTCGTCATTCTTGCGGCCGTTAACGCGGTCGGCACGCAATTGATCAGCTTGTTTAACAACGTATCAACAGACCTGAGTCAGGCGGGAAACAAGTAACACATATCTAATCTCGGCATCTCCAAAAGGGCTCCGGCGGAAGCCGAAACCCTTTTTTGGTTTTTGACGCGCGGATGGGTGCTAACGGATCCTCAACGTACAAATCGGCAATGTGGAGGGCATTTCGCGTGCGCGCGGTTGGCCTGTCGAGATTGAGACGATGTTCTTGGATGGCCTGATTTTGTTGGTCTTTCCGGCGCTGATGGCATTTGCTGCCGCAAGCGATCTCTTGACCATGACAATTTCGAATCGCGTTTCGTTGGTGCTTGTTGCCGGCTTTTTTGTGCTGGCATTGGCGATCGGAATGAATGTCACCGATGTCGCAACACATGCTGGAGCGGGATTTCTCGTTCTCGCCATCGCATTCGGATGTTTTGCCTGCGGATGGATCGGTGGCGGTGACGCCAAGCTCGCGGCCTCCACGGCGCTGTGGCTGGGCTTTGGTCAACTCCTCGACTATCTGCTGTGCGCTTCGCTGCTCGGCGGAGCGCTCACCTTGTTGATCATACGGTTTCGTGTTTATCCCCTGCCTAGCGTGCTCATCGGGCAGGAGTGGGCGGTGCGATTGCACCAGGTCGATGCCGGCGTACCGTACGGCATCGCGCTCGCGCTGGCAGCGCTCCTCGTCTATCCCGACTCCATCTGGATGAAGCCATTCGGCCCGTAAGTACGGGCTTCCGATTTTTTTCGCGGAGCGCATAGAGCGTCCCACTTTAAATGACGCCACTCATTTTCGCCGATGGCAACATGCAATTAACGCGAGGATACGCCTCATTAACCATGAATTGACGATTGGCTGATGAAATCCCGACGGGGCGGCCGATATCGGCCGCGAGGCTGGTGGGCACATCACGTATGAAAACCGCGCGTCTGATCGTATTGGGTGTCGCCGTTGCGGCTGGGGGGCTCGCTGCCTTCCTTGCAAGTGGATCGGAGCCGGCGCCGCCGCCTGCTCCGACGCCGATAGCGCAACTCGAGACCGCCGACGTTCTCGTCGCCAGAGGTGACATCGGTATTGGTCAGGCTTTGGCCGCTCAGGACTTGCAGTGGCAAACTTGGCCCGCCGCTTCAGCCGGTTCGGGGTTCATTCGCAAGAGTGATCGACCGGACGCCATTGAAAAGTTGTCCGGCGCCATCACCCGCACAGCGTTGTCTCCAGGGGAGCCGATCAGAGAGAGCCGGCTCATCAAGTCCAATGGCTCCGGCTACATGGCAGCGATCCTGCCGTCCGGCATGCGGGCGATGTCAACCGAGATCTCGCCGGAAACCGGCGCAGGCGGATTTATCCTGCCGAACGACCGCGTGGATGTAATCCTCTCCCGCCGCGACCGGGACGCAGCTACTGATTCATTCCTTCTCAGCACCATCCTGCAGGACATCAAGGTGCTCGCGATTGATCAGACTGTCGAAGAAAAGAACGGTCAGCGCGTCGTCGTCGGTAAGACGGCGACTTTGGAGCTGACCCCGCGCCAAGCCGAGATACTCGCACTCGCGCGTCAAGTAGGCACGCTTCAGCTGGCGTTGCGCAGCCTCGCCGACGCCGATCCTTCGAAGCGCGGGAAACTCAACGAGGAGGATCGCTCCGCCGGCCGCATAAACATGATCCGTTACGGCGTGACCACGACCACAATGCCGAAATGACATGCGAAAGGGAATTCGAGACATGGCGCGAAGCACGATGATCAGGGCCGCTTGCCTTGCGGCATCGATTGTCGCGCTCGGGGTTGGAGTGCGGGACATCGCCTCGGGGAATGATCTGCGCGTCGACGCGCGGGTGCCGATCATTCAAGTCGCGGCGGGTGAATCCGGGTCGCGTTTCATCCCACTTGGCGTCGGCAAGTCCGTCGTCATCGATCTGCCACGCGACATCAAGGATGTCCTCGTGGCCGACCCGAAGGTCGCGAATGCGGTCGTTCGTTCCTCGCGCCGGGTCTATCTGATCGGCGGCACGATCGGGCAAACCAACATCTTTTTCTTCGATGTGGACGGTCGCCAGATCGCCGGGTTCGATATCGCGGTGACACGGGATCTCAATGGCGTACGCGCGGCACTCAAGCAGCTGTTTCCAGACGCGGACATTCGCATCGAGGGGGTCGGCGACGGGGTCGTGCTGGCGGGCAGCGTGTCGAGCCAAGTTCAGTCGCAGCAAGCCTACGATCTCGCCGTGCGCCTGGTCGGCGACGGGACAAAGGTCGCCAATAGCATCAGCGTGAAGGCCCGCGACCAGGTCATGCTCAAAGTCACGGTCGCTGAGGTGCAGCGCGAAGTGATCAAGCAGCTTGGGATCAACCTCGACGCCAACGCCGGCCAGGGATTCGCAGTCGTCAATTTTGTGACTCAAAACCCGTTTTCGGCATTTGGCCAGCCACTATCCAACACGATTACGACGTTGACCTTGAATTCGAAGAATCCCACACAGGCTACGTTGCAGGCGATGGAGCGTGCCGGCGTGATCCGCACGCTCGCGGAACCGACGCTGACAGCCATTTCTGGCGAGAGCGCGAGCTTCATCGCCGGCGGCGAGTTTCCCATCCCGGCCGGCCTTTCGTGCAGCACCACGACTGTACCCCCGGTTTGTCAACAGTCGATCGACTACAAGAAATTCGGCGTGGGGTTGACCTTTACGCCGGTCGTGCTGTCCGAGGGCCGCATCAGCCTCAAGGTGATGACCGAGGTGTCGGAACTATCGAGCGATAATGCACTCACGATCTCGGTGTTTGGCATCAATCAGACGCAAACGATACCGTCGATTCGTGTGCGGCGGGCCGACACCACCATGGAGATCCCCTCGGGCGGATCTCTTGCGCTCGCCGGAATGATTCAGGAACAGACCAAGCATCAGATCAACGGTATGCCCGGCCTGATGCAGGTGCCGGTGCTCGGCGCCCTGTTCCGCAGCCGCGACTACATCAACAATCAAACGGAGCTGGTGATCCTGGTGTCGCCGTATGTGGTTCGTGCGGTCGCCCAGAAGGATCTGTCCCGTCCTGACGACGGTTTTGCCGATGCGTCGGATCCCTCGGCCATTCTTCTCGGCCGCCTCAATCACCTCTACGGCATCGCCGGAAAAGTGGATCCGCGTACGACTTATCGCGGCAATTACGGTTTCATTCTCGACTAGCGGCGTGACGAGGAGACGATTGATGAATCGCGTTGGTCCGGCGGTGTTGGTGCCAAGCCATTCGACCCTGATTCGCGCCGCGATGGTGGTCGTGTCGGCGTTGGCGCTTGCCGGCTGCTATACCGCGCGCTCCGTCGAGGATGACGTACCCAATGACTATCGCCTGCGGCATCCGATCGCCCTCAAGGACGGCGACCACGACGTCGAGATCTTGATAGGCACGAGCCGCGGAGGTCTTGCGCCGACGCAACGCGCCGACGTCGTGGCGTTTGCGCAGGCGTGGAAGCACGAGGCAACGGGCGGCCTGATCATCGATATGCCGTCGGGCACGGCCAATGAGCGCGCGGCGGCCGACACCCTGCCGGAGATCAAATCCGTTCTCATGGCGGCCGGAATTCCTGCGGCCGGGATTCACGTGCGTGCCTATCATCCCGCGAACCCGGTGCGGCTTGCTGCAATTCGATTGAACTACCCGAAGGTTGTTGCCGAGGCGGGCCCTTGCGGCCTGTGGCCGACGGATCTCGGTCCAGGCGCCGGAGCCGAATATTGGGAAAACCACCCCTATTGGAACTTGGGCTGCGCCACGCAGCGAAATTTGGCGGCCGTCGTCGACAACCCCGCCGACCTCGTGCAGCCGCGAGGTGAGGGCCCCGCCTACAACGCGCGCCGCACCGTCGTGCTGGACAAGTATCGTCAGGGGCAGGCTACGGCGACCACGTATCCCAACCCCAATCAGGGCAAAATCAGCGACGTTGGCCAATGACCGGAACCGCCCAACAGACCGCCGAGCCTGACGCGAGGCCCGCCGAGGCTCTCGCTCACGGCGAGCACATCGCTCCCGCGCCCCGCGTTTCCGTGCAAGCGTTTTGCGAGACGGCGGAGACAGCGGGCGCGGTGCAAGCGGCCTCTGAAGACCGGCGCATGGTCAAAGCGCACCTTCGCGTGCAGATGGGCGGCGTGGCAGCCGCCGTTGCGGCGTTCCAGGGTTCGCCGACGCCGAACATCATCGTTCTTGAATCGGAAAGCCGCGGCGAGGACATCCTCACGGGTCTCGACCAGCTCGCCGAGGTGTGCGACGCGGGGACCCGCGTCATCGTCATCGGTCGGTTCAATGACATCGTGCTCTACCGCGAGCTGATCCGACGCGGCGTCAGTGAATACCTCATCGCTCCGGTTCGGCCGCTCGATGTCGTGCGCGGGATTTGCGGATTGTTCGGTGCCCCCGATGCCAAGGCTGTCGGCCGCGTGCTTGCCGTTGTCGGCGCCAAGGGCGGCGTTGGGGCTTCAACGATTGCCCACAATATCGCGTGGGCCATTGCGCGCGACTTGAAGCTCGATTCCGTCGTGACGGATCTCGATTTGCCTTTCGGCACGGCCGGTCTCGATTTCAATCAAGACCCACCTCAGGGAATCGCCGATGCGGTATTCTCTCCAGACCGGGTTGATACCGCCTTCGTGGATCGGCTCTTGTCGAAATGCACGGACAATCTGAGTGTGCTGGCGGCGCCGGCGACCCTTGATCGGGTCTACGATTTCAATCCAGAGGCCTTCGATCCCATCTTCGACGCGCTGCGCACCAGTGTTCCGTACATTGTCCTCGATGTGCCGCATCTCTGGACGGGCTGGACGAGGCGCGCGCTGATTGGCGCTGACCACATTCTGGTTGTCGCTGCGCCGGATCTCGCCAATCTGCGCAACACCAAGAATCTTCTTGACCT
>Ga0126381_100008779_pt1 | contig 11313 bp, 15 predicted proteins | sample PanSoiMetPlot_28_FD_96465 | JGI IMG/M metagenome (GOLD analysis project Ga0126381, IMG submission 96465) | Tropical forest soil microbial communities from Panama - MetaG Plot_28 | ecosystem: Environmental > Terrestrial > Soil > Tropical forest > Bulk soil | place: Panama | collected 2016-02-17 | reverse complement strand
GGGTGGCGCCGCCGAAGGTGTCGGGGATGTTGACGTCCTGCACGACCGGGATGCCGTGAAGCATCGGCACCGCGTCCGGGTGGTGCATGCCGGGCGGGTTCAGCGGCCGGTTCTGGCTGTCGGCGGCGCCGGTGGCGATCGCCCAGGCGGTGGAGTTCATCACGAAGTGCGTCGGCGGCAGGCCGCGGTAGCGGGCGATCTTGGCGTAGAGCATGGCGGTGAACTGGTGGACCGACCCGGCGACGCCCGATCCGCCGTTCGCCCATGCCTGGCTGGCGGCGTTGTTGGTGTTGGACAGCCAGATCAGGTTCGCGGCGGCCAGCGTGCCGCCGGAGATGACGCCCTGCGCCTGCGGCGCTGACCCGCTGCCGAGCAGCAGCTGCCCGTCAACCTGGATCTGGAAGTCCTCGGCCAGGTCGGCGCCTATCGACTCGTCCACGGGCACCGGGGTCTGGTCTAGCCATTGGAGGCTGACGTCGGCCTGCGCTGCGATGGTGATGATGGCCGCGCTCATCTGCGAGTCGGTGAAGTCGCGGGTCGGCACCGGGGAGCCGTCGAGCGCGGCGTTGCTGGCCGCGCCGACCTTGAAGCGGGGCAGGTTGACCGACACGATGCCGGTCGGCAGCGGCAGCCGCTGCCACAGCGCCGCCAGCGGCGCCCCGGCGCGGGGCGCGGCCACGAAGGCATCAACCAAATAACCGGGTGGTGCAAAATACCCACCGCTGCCGTCCGTGCGGGACAGGGCGCGGGCCTCGCGGTCCATCTCGCGGGTGCGCTCGAACAGGTGGCCGCCCGCGGCCTGCCAGCGGTGCAGCAGCGCCGCCTCGGCGCGGGTGCGGGACAGGGCGCGCTCGGTGGCGTACTCGGCATCGGCGCGCAGTCCGGCGAGGCGCCGCTCAGTCTCGCGGTGCTTTGCGAGCTCGTGGCGGTGCAGGCGGTCCTTAGCGGCCTGGATGTGCTTCTCGTCGCGGCCGAGCTGGCCGGCGAAGCTGGCCCGGGCCAGGTCCTGGAAGTAGCTGTGACCCGATCCGGCGCCGTAGACCGGCGGCTCGTAGACGGTCAGGCGGGCGCGCAGTTCGTCGGCGTCGGCGGCGCGGGCCTCGAGCTGCTCGGCCTGGCGCGTCATGGCGTCGTAGTCCGCCCGGCTGACCTGGGTTCCGCGCACGGCGCGCATCCGGTCAGTGAGCTTCCCCTGCCCTGTCATCGCGTTCCCTCCTCGCCGCCGCCAGGGCGGCGGCCGATCGCCTGTCGATGTCCCACCCGCCGCGTGCCTTGACTGCGGCGAGCGATCCGGCGCGGCAGCGGGCGGTGACGGCCTGGTCAGAGATGCCCAGGAGCCGGGCCGCTTCCTGCACCGTCATCGGCGAGACTGCCACCCCCAGGCCGGTATCCGGGAATTCGCTTTCGCTCTCGGAACCTCGCCCGGCGCTGCCGCTGGCCAGGGTGCCGGACCTGCTTTCGGCCGCGAGCGTTTCCATCTGGCGCAGGAGGTCGAGCGCCGCGGGCGGGACCGTGCCGTCGGTGCGCTCCAGGTGCCGGACGGCGATCCGGGCGAGGGCCGCAGCGATCCGCAGCTCGGGCCCGTCGAGCACCACCCCGGCGACGCGGCGCACGAGTCAGCGGGCCGTTCCCGGCAGGCACCACACGCCGTCGACCTGGACAAGCTGGCCGTACGCGTCGCCCGGCAGACACCGGGAATCAGGGCCTTGCTCGAAGTGGACCGTCCAGGCGGTGGCGTTGCCGAACGTCCGCCCGCACCGGCCGCAGCTCTTCGGCCGCGCCGCTTCCTCGGCGGCCTCCCGGCCGCGGTGCGAGTCCCGGCCGGACATCACCGGCCCGCCTTCCTGCGGCCGGCTCGGCGCCCCGGCCGCGTGCAGTCGGCATGCCGCCACCCGCAGCCGTCGCCCGGCTTGACGATCGGCGAGCCCGGCTCGATGAGCTGGCGGCAACCCGGCGCGGCGCAGGTGCCGTGATGCTTGGCCAGGCGCACGCCGGTCATGGCGTGCCGGTCCCGTCGCTGAAGACGGCGGCGGGCACCGGGCGGGGCTGGTCCGGCGGGGCAGGCGGCGGGCCGGCGAGCCCGGCGCGCAGCAGCGCGAGCTCGTCGGCGGCGGCCTGGCTGATCAGGTCAGCGATTGCGGGCATGCTGTCACCTCTCGTGACGGTGGATTGGCTGCGGCCGTGGACAGTTCGGCGGCCAGGCGGCCGAGCAGCTCGGCCGCATCGGACTGTGTCGTCTCGTCGCCGAAGGTGGCGATGGCGCGCCTGGCGGCGGCGATCGACGGCGACGTGATCAGCGCTGCCCACAGGTGGCTCGCTGCACGGCGTTCAGGCGATCGCGCCGGGTGGCGCTGCGCCTCGGCCATCACCGCGGCGGCGAGCTCGTCGGCATCGACGGAGACGATCACGGCGGGGTGCCCTCCCAGAGCGCGGGCTGGACGGCGGCGGCGGCGAGCTGGCGGCCGACTGTGCCGTTGAGCAGGTCACGCGGTCGCCATACGGCCCAGTCCTGGCCTGCGCGGGTGAGGCGCTCGCCGACGTCGCGCTGCTCGGCGGTGAGCGTGCCCTGCTCGGACTTGAGCTCGCGGAACAGGACGCGGGCACCGATGATGACGCTGTCCGGCCAGCCGGGTGTGCTGCGCTGGCTGTAGTGCGGGTGGTAGTGGAACAGGCCGAGCTGGGCGCACATGACGCGGACCTGCTCCTGTAGCTCAGCCTCGGTCATGGCGCGGGCGGCGGCGAGACGGGTCACGGCGTCGCCCGCTTGCGGCGCAACGGCGTCACGTTGCCGGCATCGGCCGCCTCGCGCAAGACCATCTGATGCCCGCACCCGCAGCACCATGGCATGCGGGCATCCGGGCTCGCGTCCTGCTGATGGCCGCAGTTGCAGCACTCCACGGTGACGTAGGCGTATTCAACAACCTTGATGCGCAGGCTGCCCGGAATGATCTTGCCCGCCACGCGCTTCACGGCGTCACCGCCTCGGGGTGCTCGCGGATCCATGCGGCGAAGTCGTCGAGCACGCGCCGCCTGTGGTCCTCGGCGTCTGACGAGTCCGGGCTCGTCGTCGCGTCGGAAGCCGCCGGAGGCGGGTTCGGACCTACGGTGTCCGCCTGGCCGTTCGGGTGAGCGAAATCTGAGTCCTCGTCGGAGTCCGGGGCGGCGCCGTTGCCCGCGCGCGCGTTACGGCCTGTGGCTGGGCTCTGGACTTGCACCGATGGCGGGATGTGTTGAGCGTCGTCAGCCAGCGTTTCCGGGCCATCGGGAACTCGCGGGGTTTGCGAGTTTGCGATGGGTTGCTCTTTGTCGGCGATGGGATCGCCGACGCGGACTCCGGCACTATGAGGGTCTTCGTTATCAGTACTACGTAGTAGGTCTTCTGTTTTAACGTACGGCTCACCGGGCGTCGGGTTACCGACGTGTCGGGTACCCGACTGGCCGGTTTCCCGTATGTCGGTGCGACCTGGCAAAACGTCGTCGGCATACTCCGGGTGGTATCCGTTCGGGTTGTCCACAGGTTCTTGTGTTTGCGCAGGTGGCACCGACATACGGGATTCCGGGCTGTCGGTAACCCGTACCTCGGTGACCGACGTACCACCCGTATGGTCGTCGGTCTGACCTGCGTCAGCGGGCTCGGGCGAATCTGCGCCGGACTGCGGCCGGTCGAATAGGTGCGTCTCGGTCTTCCAGCGGCCCGTTGCCGCGTCGGCTGACCTGACCAGGCGCATGTACCCGGCTTTCTTAAGCTCGGTGTAGATGGCTCGCATTGCCTCGCGGCCCTCGCCCTTTCGCTTGGGCCGGAGCCTGCGCGCACGGTCGGCCTCTTCATCGGCGCTGGTCTTCCAGAGGTCCGGCAGGCTCAGCAGGTAGGCGAGGTGACCGCGGGCGGCGAAGCTCAGCCGCTCATCGCGGAGCGTCTCGTTCGGGATGAGCGTGAACCCGCTGCCCGGCCGGGAGCGGTGGATCCTCACGTGCGGTCAGGCGGTCGCGGTGGCGGGCTGCTGCTGCTTGACCCATGCACGGACGTCCGCCCAGTCGTAACGGACGTGGCGGCCGACCTTCTGGTAGTTCGGGCCGGTCCCTTCCGAGCGCCACTTGGCGAGGGTCTTGACCGGGATGTTCCTGAGGTAGGCCGATACCTCTTCCGGGGTGGCGAGCGGTTCAGGCGCGACGGCCATCGCTTAACTCCCTGCGTCTTGGAAACACGCAATGCGTTATCGCAACGTGTCGCAGGATAGCTTGCCAGTTCCCATTGTAACGCGCAAGCAGAACGCGTACTGTGTTCCCGTGACGCAGGAACCGAAACGGAAACCGCGCCCGTCAGGCGACGAGGGTGCGCCGTACACGGCTCGGATCATGAGCGAAGTGAAGCGCCTGCGCGGCCCGGGCGGCCTGAACTGGTCTGCCGAGCGCCTCGCCGAAGAGATGACCGCCGTTGGCATTCCGTGGACGCGCGACGTTGTCGTCAACCTGGAGAACGGGCGGCGCAAGACGCTGGCGGTGCACGAGGTGCTCGCCCTCGCCTACGTACTTGACATCGCCCCCGCAATCCTGATGTCAGGTCTTGACGATCATGCGATCGTGCCGGTCACGCCGAATCTGACAGTAAGCGCTCCGGAAGCACGGAGCTGGATTCAGGGACTTGAGGCGCTCCCTGGAGTCGACGCCGAGCGGTTCGCCCGCAACCTGCCTCCGGGTATGAGCGGGGCTCTTCCGGTCGACATAGACGAGGCGCTCGCAACACTCGACAGGGTTCGCGACAGCATTGAGGCGCGGCGTCCCCTGCAAGAGCACCTGCGCAGGATCAGGGAACAAGCGCTCGGAAGGCGCGGCGAGCAGCCTCGGGGGAGTGACGCCGATGGCGAGGGTTAAGGACCTGTGGTTCACAGCTGACCGCAGGAAGACCGCCAGGCATCCCGACCGGGGGGGCAACAAGGACGCCAAGCGCTGGCTTGCCATCTGGATCGATCCTGACGGCAATGAGAAAACGCAGGCGTTCGCCAAGAAGACCGACGCCGAGAAGCACGGCAAGAAGATGGAGGCGGACGCCGACCGCGGCGAGTACATCGACCCGAAGGCAGGCATGGACCTGTTCGGCGACATCGCCAGACGGTACCTGCGGCTGCGGGACATCGGCGGCACCAGCCGCCAGCGCTACGAATCGGTGTACCGCAACCAGGTCGAGGCTGTCTTCGCAGGGCGCCGAATCCGGGCTGTCAGGGCGTCCGAGGTGCTCGAGTGGCTTCGCACCCCGGACGTAGCGAAGCTGGGCGCTTCGACGCGGGGACTGGCGTACATGATCGTCGCGGGGACCTTCGACCTGGCGGTGGCCGATGGCCTGCGGCGCGACAACCCGGCGCGGTCCAAGATCGTGCCGCCGCCGCCGAAGGGCGATCCATCTGAGCGGGAAGCGTGGACCGTCGACCAGGTGTGGAAGGTGCATGACGCGCACCCGGAGCGGTACCGGGCTATCCCGGCCTGCGCGGCCGGGCTCGGCCTGCGCCAGGGCGAGGCGCTCGCGCTCGCCGAGGAGGACTTCGACTACGACGCGGGCAAGGTGCGGATCCGGCGCCAGCTGGCCAAGGTCGGCCGTACATGGGTGTTCAAGCTGCCGAAGGAGGGCAAGGAGCGCGTAGTGCCGCTGCCGCGCGGCGTCGCCGCGGTGGTCCGGGCGCAAATCGAGGCGTACCCTCCAAGGCCGTACGAGCTGCCGTGGCTGGACGAGCACGGCGAGCAGGCGAGCGAGCCGCATGTGTGCCGGCTGCTGTTCCGCTGGCGCAGCGATGACAGCCGGACGCACGATCTGCACATCAAGTCCGCGCGGTACGACCAGTCCCTGTGGAGTCCCGCGCTCGCGGCGGCCGGGATCATCGCGCCCCCGGTGCAGACCGAGCGCAGCGGCCCGCGCTTCGAGGGCGGCAGCGGCGACAACGGGACGCACGCCCTGCGCCACTTCTACTCGACCACGCTGCAGGATGGCGGCGTGCCGACCATCGGCGTTATCGAGTTCATGGGCCACAGCCGCAAGGGACTGCCGGTGACGCTAGGCGTCTACGGCCACGTGACCGAGGAGACCTTCGAGCTTGCCCGCGCGGCTATCGACCGGACGCTGTTCCGGCTGCGCCCCGTGGACTCCGCCGGAACAGTGACGGAACTGAGGGCCGCGCGGTGACCGTGGCGTGCGCTCCGGCGCAGGTCAGACGGTTGCAGATGGCGGAACCGAGAAGATCCCGATCTTCTTCACGGCGAGATGAACACGCCCGGCCGGTGCCGTCATTCCAGCCGGATGCCCTGGCGGCGTTTCCGCGGAAACGCCGCGATACCGTCCGGGCAAAACGCAACAAGTTGCCAGATAAGTTACAGTTCATGCTGTGATCGTCCGCATTCACCCCGTAGCGACGGCAGCCCGTGCGGATCGACCACCCGGCTGAAGACGACACACCGCGCGCCAGCCCAGAGAGTCGCCTCGCCGATACTCCACTGGCCGACACCGGGTACGACCAACCGGACCGGGTGGCCTACTTCGCCGAGCACCGGGCGACCGTCGAGGCCGCCTACCGCGAGTACCAAGCGGCCCGCGAGTGGGACGAGGCAGTCCCCGCTCTCCGGGAAGCCTGGGAAAATCATGAAAACAAATGGCCCTATCCAGAACGAGGCGGGCCGACTGTCCACCCCGAAGTTCCTGGCGCCTGGCGCGGCACCGGCGACCGCTACCTCGCCCCCGACGCCAACTCCGAAGTCACCCGCGGCTGCGCACGCATACGTGAGGTCGGCGAAACCGTCATCACCCCGGCGATGCGCCGCATCGAAGCTGAAGACCCAAGCCGCAACCTGGTCGGCCTCGACTACCGCCTCAAAGCCGAAGACCGCCTCAAGGAAAAGGTGGCCGACGAGTTGGAGGCGAGGCCAGGGCTCACCGCGGCAAAGGCTCTGTCCTCGGTTCCCGATGCGGTCCGGTTCACGTTTTGCTACGAAGATCAGCGCTACGCTTCCGGAGTGCGCGCCGACCTAATGCGTCTCCGTGCGGAAGGTTTCGAGCTAGCCAAGCCGCTAAAGAACTCGTGGTCAAGCGATCAATACAAGGGGATCAATACGCAGTGGCGTGAGCCAGAGACCGGACAGCGCTTCGAGGTGCAGTTCCATACTCGACCGAGTTTCGAGGCCAAGCAACTTTCTCACGATGCTTACGAGAGAATCCGGAACCCGCAGACCTCGGAGCCCGAGCTGGATGAGCTGGAAGATTTCCAGCGCCAGGTCTGTGGAAAGATCCCGGTTCCTCCGGATGCCGCTGAAATCGATGACCCTCCACGGAAGGAACACGATGGCTGAAGAGGTCGCCTATTACGCGCTTATCGATGACTACAGCAGTCGCGAGGAGCCCGGGGGAGTTGTTCGACGGGTTCGACATGATCAGGGGCAGCGGGATGAAGCGTTTAGTAAGGATCTCGTCTGGAAACGGACGACACTGCTGTATGCGGCTGAGCGTGGCGACACGATGAACGACTTCGTGCCGATCACCGAGGAAGAGGCCATGCGGATCGTCGACCGCATCCGCCAGGACGCCGCCGCATCGGGTTAGCTCACGCGGTAGGCGTTGATCGCGGTCACCGATGCCGTGAACCCTGCCGCGTTCGTCCCCTGGACCTTCAGCGACACGAATCCCGCCTTGGCCGGGTTGACGATGGTCACGCTCCAGGTGTTACCGATACTGCCGACCTTGAGCGCGGTCCAGGTCCGGCCGCCGTTGGCCGATGCCCACACCCTGACGCCGTGCACGGCGATGGCACCCGTCTGGGTATCGAACGTGATCGGGATCGTCGTCCTCGTCCCGGGCCGCGCGGCGTTCGAGGTCGACAGGCCCTGCGGGATCAGCCGCGGCCAGAAGACAGATGCGTTCAGGGAGGCGTCATTCGCCCAGGCGCGGAAGGTGAAGCTCCCGGTTAGCGACTGCGCGAGGACCGATGTCAGGGCCAGTCCTCCGCCGTTCGACCGGACGGCCTGGATCCGGAGTGTGTACCACCGCGGGGTCGCGGAAACCTTAGCGGTGACCCTGTTTCCGTAGCCCTTGCTGTGCGCGAGCAGCTTGCTGCCCTGGTAGATCCACCCTTGCGGGTTGATCGGCAAGATCCCCGCCGACGTGCTGGCGTGCGTCGGGTCGGCGAGGAAGAAGTTGCCGAACGACGGGTCGGTCAGTATCTCGTCCCGGTAGACGCTGGGTCCGAATTCCGGGTACGGGCCGAAGACCGCGTTGTTGAACGTCTGCGCGTAGCTGTGCCCGCCGATGACCGGCTGGCCGCTCGTCGCGGTCCCGGACGACCCGCCCGCCGCGGTGGCGCCCACGCTCCACCGGAAGCCGGGGGTCACGTAGAAGTCGACGGCGAATGGAGCGCGCACCTGGGACTGACCAAAAGTTGCCGCCGCCACCCTGAGCGAAGACGCGTCCGTGCCCTGGTCGATCGGCTCGACGAACGCGCCCTCGGATCCTCCCAGGTCGACAGCCCGGACCAGCACGTGCTCCCTCGCCAGGCTGGCCTTGCTGCTGGCGAACGTGAGGTTGGCTGGGATGGTGTCGCTGATGACCCGGACGAGGTCGTACTCCACCGGGCTGAGCGTGACCGGCGTTGCCCGGTGCCGGATCAGGTCGGCCTGCAGGAGCAGGGTCCACCCGGTGGGCATGGTGCCTGGGACCACGTAGACCGTGGCACCCTGGATCGGGCCGCCGCCGCCGTTGTCGAACGCCGGGCGGCCCACGGTCGGCGAGAACGGCTCGGCCAGGACCGCGTCCTGGGACACGGTGGAGTCGTTGACGGTGAACCGGACCCGGTGGCCCGGGCGCGCGTCCAGGACCAGCGTCCGCGATGACGTGATGGTAAGCGCCTGGTCCACCAGTGTGGCGGCCTTCTTGCCCGGCTCCCACACCCACGCCGCGACGTTGTAAGTGCCCGCCGGCAATGCAGCCGCGTGCCCGCTGGTCACCAGGTCATCCACGTCTGGAGACGCCGCCGACTGCACGGACGCGGTGGCCGTCACCGGGTTGCCTTCCCGGTCGAGCGCCTTGATCGTCAGCTTTGGCTCGCCCGTGGCGGCGGCTCGCGCGGTAACGCTCGCCGCGCCGCTGCCCGCCATCGCCGCCGCCGCCAACGCGGCGATAACCCCCATCACGCGAATGCTCATAGCGCGCAATTGTCCGATAATGACGCAGGTTAGGCAATTACCCTATCGCTAATGGTCGATGTCGGTCGGCTAGCTCGTGACCTGTGATGGCTGCCGTCCCGCGGTGAGCGCGGCGGTCAGTGCGTTGGCGTCGATCCCGGCCTGGCCTGTGCCGTCCGCCGCGCGCTCATAGTTGAAGACCCGGATCCCGCCGCCGTCCTCCTCGGGCGCGGTTCCCTTGCCGCTGGTGCAGCGAGGGTAGGCGACCCCAGCTTCGGCGGGGCGGATTTTCTCTACGACGATGTCGTGCCGCCAGTCGTCGCCGAAGTCGTACACGTAGATGACCTCGGCTTTCTTTGCCGTGGCGACCTGCGCGAGCGTGACCGCGGACTCGTCGTCTTGATCGGTCCAGTCTTCGCAGTCTGGCGCGCCGAACTGGCCGTATACCGTCTCAAACGAGTGCAGATGGGCGTTGTGCCAGCCGAACGCGGTCTGCATGACCGCGTGGACCCTGTCCAGCGTCATGGCGCTCGGAATCTCCAGCCGCCGCCAGACCTGCGGCTTCGCGCCGTGCAGGCTTACCTTGACCTGATGGACTGTGGTCGCCGCGTGGGCGGGCAGTGCGGGCAGCGGCTGCTTATCCACGCGCTTGCCGCCGACGAAAGTCTGCGCGTCGAGCCATTGCCGCAGCCGTTCTTCGAAGGACACGCCCGGCTGGTCGAGCAGCATCCGCGAGGTGGCTTCGGGGGAGTCACGCTTCGTCGGCATATGCGCGATTGTCGCAACCGTCCGGGCTAGCAGCGCCCGCGAAACGCCGGCGTCCCAAGAACTTCTCCAGGTCCTGACTCAGATGTAAGCGTGTATCTCATTGTCATGTTAGTAGTGACTACACTTACATATAGTTGAGGTATGGCGGAGTTGGCTAAGCCGGACTGGGTGTTCGACCGCGAGTTTGAGTGGGAGGCGCTGTCGCGGTTCGCCGCGGCATCGAGCCCTCGGGTCCGGCTTGGCATCGTCAGCGGCCGCCGAAGGCAGGGCAAGACGTTCCTGCTGCGTGCGCTGGCCGAAGCAGCCGGACCGTTCTATTTCGTGGCCGCTGAGGCGACCTCGGCCGACTCGCTGCGCGAGTTCGGCGCCGCTCTCGCCGCTCACGCAGGTGCCCGGGCGCCCTATTCGCTGACCGGCTGGGACGACGCCCTGCGAGTGCTGTATGAAACCGTTCCCGGCGGACTGGCGATCATTGACGAGTTTCCATATCTGGTACGGGCCGAGCCCTCACTTCCGTCGCTCATCCAGCGAGTGGTGGACCAGCGGGCGTGGGGGGATCAGGCGCGCGGGACGCGGCTGCTGTTGTGCGGTTCTGCGATGTCCGTCATGGGCGGCCTGCTGGCCGGTTCAGCGCCGCTGCGCGGCAGGGCGAGCCTGGAGTTGCTGGTTCAGCCGTTCGGCTACCGAACCGCCGCGCAGTTCTGGGGCATCACTGACCCGAGGCTGGCAGTGCTGGTGCACGCGATTGTCGGCGGCACCCCCGCGTACCGGCACGAATTCGTTGCCGATGACGTCCCCGGCTCGCTGGCCGACTTCGACGACTGGGTGACCCGGACGGTGCTCAACCCCGCCATTCCGCTGTTCCGGGAAGCCCGGTACCTGCTTGCCGAGGAGACAGGGATCCGCGAGCCTGCCCTCTACAATTCCGTGCTCGCCGCAATCGCGGCAGGGAACGCTACGCGCGGCGGGATTGCGAACTTCGTCGGCCGCAAGTCCGCCGAGCTCGTTCACCCGCTCAGCGTTCTGGAGGACACCGGCCTGATCGTCCGGCAAGCCGACCCGTTCCACGGTCGCCGGTCGGTCTTCCGGATCACCGAGCCGCTCATCACGTTCTATGCGGCGATGATGCGCGGCACGTGGGGTCAACTCGAGCAGCGGCAAGCCGCCGCGGTGTGGCGGCGGCAGCAGGCGACTTTCATCGCCGCGGTGGTGGGCCCGCATTTCGAGTCGCTGTGCCGTTCGTGGGCGGGCGAGGCGGGCGAAGAGGTCTTCGGCGACCTGCCAGCCGAAGTATCCGCCGGCGCGGTCGCGGACCTAGGCGGCCGGCAGCAGATAGAGGTTGACGTGGCCGTGCTTGGGCCTGGCGTGCCCGGCGAGCCGCGGCGTGTGCTC
>Ga0126381_100008778_pt1 | contig 11313 bp, 7 predicted proteins | sample PanSoiMetPlot_28_FD_96465 | JGI IMG/M metagenome (GOLD analysis project Ga0126381, IMG submission 96465) | Tropical forest soil microbial communities from Panama - MetaG Plot_28 | ecosystem: Environmental > Terrestrial > Soil > Tropical forest > Bulk soil | place: Panama | collected 2016-02-17 | reverse complement strand
CCTTACAGTTTCAGACTCCAAGTCGGGGAGCGATATTAATGCGCTGGCTCTCAACTTTCGGGCGACCAATAACACAAGCCCAATCGTCGTCGCAAACCTCGCTCCGGGCGTTCAGCCCGACCAGGCCGGTAATATATCGATTGCCGGCGGACTGCCGAATTCGACGTCGTTCTCCATCGATGGAATATCAACCGAGATGGTCCGGTTCGGCGGACCCAATACCGACCTCTTTCCCTCCGTCGAGACAATCGCGGAATTTCGCGTCAACACCGCAAGCAACAATGCCGAGTTCTCGCAGCCGAGCGATTTGACTGTAATCAGCAAGAGCGGCGGCAATGACTATCATGGCACCGGCTTCTGGTTCTTTCAGCGGGATGCTCTGAATGCGCGAGATCCTTTCGCAGCAACCAAACCAAAACTGCAAGCGGATGATTTCGGCGCCAGTCTTGGCGGCCCTCTCAGCATTCCAGGAGTCTACAACGCCAGGAACAAGACATTTTTCTTTTTCACATACGAAGGAACGCGGCGGCCTCAGGACTTCCTGTTGAACCAATTGGTGCCGCCAACACCTTGGCGGAGTGGTGACCTGTCTAGCGTCAAGACGTCGATAATCAATCCCGTAACAGGCCATCCGTTCCCCAACAATCAAATACCGGTGAATCCGGTTTCGGCGAAGATTCTGAGTGTGCTCTTCGCGAGCCCGACCGATCCGGCGAACGTGTCGATTGCCAGTCCCAATCTGACGAAGAATTTTGCGGGCAATTACTCGCAAAACGGCTACGACGGTCGCATAGATCACAACTTTTCCGACCGCCAGAAAGTCTTCTTCCGGATCACGGACAAGAGCCTCTCGAACTCCGGGACCGGTGGCGATCCGAACTATAACACCCAGCTCGGCACCCTGACAGCGACTACCTCCCTACTAAACCTGGCCGGGTCTTACAACTGGATTATCAAGCCAAACCTGATCAACGAATTCAGGGCCGGGTATACGAGCGGCGACTATTCGTTCAACAACTACCCCCTCGCCAAGCAGGGCGATCAAATCGTAAAAGACCTGGCCATCACGGGTCTTCCTGGGCCACCGATTAACGGCCTAGGTGGCGTCCCCGAGTTCGAGATCTCGAGCTTTCTCGGCGGCGTTAGCTCGCCTGGCCACCCTCGCGATATACTGAATCATATCTTCGAAATTGGCGATAATCTGACCTGGGTCAAGGGCCCGCACACACTGAAGTTCGGAGTCGAATTTCGGCGCCTTAGCTACAAGGACCAGATCACGTTTCTGATAGGCGATGAGTACGGTGATTACACTTTTGACGGGAGCATCACGGGCAACGACTTTGCCGATTTCCTCCTCGGCTACCCGAGTCAAACGTCATTTGCGCAAAATGGGCCCGACGGAAAGCCCTACGGATACCATTATGGCGGATTCGCTCAGGATGATTGGAAGCTCCGACGGAATCTGACCGTCAGCTACGGCCTTCGATATGAAGTCAATCCGGGGTTCAATGATGAGACGCACCAGTTGGGCCAGTTTGACCGCACGTTCCCCGGGGGCCGGTTGATCGTACAGGGACAAGAAGGTCTCAATCTCGTCTCCCCTTCGTGGCGTAAACAGGTTGGCAATACACCGTTCATAACTAACGACCAGGTGGGCCTGCCAATTTCTCTGCGAAAAACCAACTATGGAAATGTTCAGCCGAGGCTGGGCCTGGCCTGGGACGTAACGGGCGACAACAAGACTGTGTTCCGCGCTTCTGGCGGCACCTACTCGGTCCCGGTCCTCGGAGCGGTGCTCTATTCGCTGCTCGGAGTAGATACGAGCAACTTCGTCAAGTTCACCAGCTCGCCCCAGAATCGACTGGTCCTGCCGAATCCCTTCGGAGGTCCGTCTTCAAGCCTCGGCTTTCCGGGATACCGGCGAGCAAACCAGATCGATCTGATGGATCCCAGGGTCGTTCAGTGGAACGCGTCGATTGATCGCGACCTCGGCTACAGAACCGTACTGCGGCTCAGCTATACGGGATCCAAAGCGACCGGTCTGATCTTCAGCCCAGACCTGAATCAGGTATTCCCGAACACAGTGGGTTACAGCGCACTGACTGCAACGCCGACTCTGCGTCAACAAAGTTTGAAGTTTCCGAATTTCGCCGAAGTGCTCACTCGCGACAACGGTCCCAGCGCGACGTATAATGCATTCACAGTTGAGGTCTCGCGCCGGTTCGGAGGCAGCTTTACATTCCAGAACTTTTACACGTTGGCGTACAACCGGACCAATGCTCTGGGCTCGGCACCTGATTCGCTGAGTCCGAATGGTGAGGGTGGCACCGGGCGCGGCGACAACGGCAGCAATGTCCTGAATTACTATGACATCGCGTCAGACTATGGCGATGCGCCCTACACTCGCCGACACCGGTTTCTCAGCACCGTTCTGTACGACTTGCCAATTGGTCACGGCAGGCGCTTCCTTGGTGACATTGGGCGGGGAGGCGATCTCCTGTTGGGCGGATGGAGAGTTACCGGTATCACGCTGCTCCAGACGGGTCCGTTCTTGACTCCCACGTTCACGGGCACTGATCCTTCGGGCACAAATCCGTCGCAGCGCAGCGAGGGCTCCTTCCAGCGCCCGGACTGCGTCGCCGGCGTCGATCCGATGGGCGGGTCTTCAGCGGGTCGCTTCAACCCGGCGGCCTTTGCCGTGCCAGCAAACAACATCGCTCGCTTTGGCAATTGCAAGGTAGGAATTCTGGACGGGCCTGGCACCAAAGTATTCTCGATGTCGCTGGGCAAGGATTTCAAGTTCAACGAGCGGTGGAAGTTGCACTACGAGGCCCAGTTCTCTAATCTGTTCAACGTGACGAATCTCGGCGTGCCAAACACGAGATTTGCGAATGGGGGCGTCGTTAACCCGAGTTTTGGGGCAATAACCTCGACTCAACAGGTCGAGCAAGCTGGGCCCCGAACGATTCAAATGGCACTGCGGATTTCATTCTAATGACAAGAAATTGTGCTGACGTTGCAGTTGTCGGCGCCGGAATCCTTGGCCTGGCTCATGCCTATGTCGCGGCCAGGCGCGGCCGGTCGGTAGTGGTGTTCGAGAAGGGGCTGCGAGCCCAGGGGGCTTCGATCCGGAACTTCGGGATGATCTGGCCGATCGGCCAACCTCCGGGGCCGATGCATGACATGGCGCTGCGCAGCCGCAGCATGTGGCTCGAGGCCCTCGAGTGGAGCATGCTGCCGTACTTGCCGACCGGGTCTTTGCATGCGGCGTATAGAGAGGACGAAAAGGTCGTACTTCAGGAGTTCTGCGAGCTCACCAGGGGGCTTGGCTACGAGTGCTGCTGGCTGGATGCGGGCGCAGCGCTCTCTCGAACCGTCGCACTCCGGCCCGACGGGCTGCTCGGTGCTATGTGGAGCCCTGTTGAACTGACCGTGGATCCACGACTGATCCTTTCGCAGTTGCCTGAATTCCTGGCCGCTCAATTCGGCATTCAGTTCTGTTATGGGACGGTCGTACGATCGATCGATCTACCCTGGCTGGAGGCCGGTGACCAAAGGTGGGAAATCCAGAACGCCATTGTCTGCTCAGGCGATGACTTTGAGACCCTCTATCCTGAGATATTCACCGAGAGCGGTATCACTCGCTGCAAGTTGCAGATGATGCGGACCCGCCCTCAACCGGGAAGCTGGCAGCTCGGTCCATCACTGGCCGCAGGACTGACGCTGCGTTTCTATGGCTCGTTTTCGATCTGCACGACGCTCGACCGTTTGAAAGAGAGAGTAGCCAGCGAGACGCCCGAGTACGATCATTGGGTCATTCACGGTCTTGTTTCCCAGACTGCCGCCGGCGAGCTGACTCTGGGCGATTCACACGAGTATGGACAAGCCATCGACATATTCGACAAGCCAAGGATCGATGAATTGATCCTCCGTTACATCTGTACCTTCTTGCAAGCGCCGAATATGGAGATCTCTCAGAGATGGCACGGGATATATTCAAAACACCCTGAGAAGCCGTTCTTCACCCTGAGTCCGGCTCCGGGCGTCCGCATCGTGACCGCTCCCGGCGGTTCGGGAATGACGCTTTCGTTCGGGCTAGCCGAAGCCACGATCAAGGACATGGGACTCTAGAGTCCGGACTGCGGCAGTTTTGGACCGCGGCAGCTTTTGGAGTGCGGCGACTCGTCGCCGCTTTTGCACCAACGGAAGAACAACTTGGAAGCCATGAGCCTTCCTTCATTTGCGCTGTCCGCTTGATCCTGGCTGGATGAAAGGGAAAGGCTCTGCGGCTTCCTGCATCGACATGAGTATCAGGAAACGCTATCGAGGCAGTCTGCGTGCCGCCATACTCGACTGGGCGGGTACAACAGTCGACCATGGAAGCCTCGCCCCGGTGCGAGTACTGGTGGACCTATTCAGGAGCCGCGGCCTCAAGATTACTGATGAAGAAGCACGTCTCGATATGGGGCTCCTGAAAAAGGACCATATCAGGTCTATTCTGAAAATCGGACGTGTCAAGTCCATGTGGGTCGACCGCTATAGCAGGCTGCCGTCTGATTCCGACGTCGAAGAGATCTTTGAAGAATTCGTCCCGCGCCAGCTCCAGTGCCTCGCTGAATACTCGAGTCTGATCCCAGGCGTCGTTGAGGCAGTTGAGACCATGAGATCGAGAGGAATCCGCATCGGCTCAACCACCGGCTACACGCGGCCGATGTTGAATTTGTTGCTGGAGTCCGCTGCCTCTCAGGGATACAGGCCGGACTGCGCCGTCTCCCCCGATGATGTCGGTGCAGGCAGACCCTTTCCCTGGATGTGTTACCAGAACGCCATTAAGTTGAATGTCTATCCGATGGAGGCTTTCCTGAAAATCGGGGACACCGTCTGCGACGTAGAGGAAGGCCTGAACGCTGGCATGTGGACGGTGGCCGTGGTGCGCACCGGCAATGAGATCGGCCTTAGCGAGCACGCCTTCTTCGCGCTACCGGCATCCGAGCAGTGTGCGCTCGTGGACGCCGGGCGGGAGAGACTTCGAAGGGCGGGAGCCCACTATGTTATCGACAGCATCGAAGAGGTACGGCCGGTTTTGGATCTGATCGACGAGCGGCTGGCTCGTGGAGAAAAGCCTTGAATCTCGCCACAGGGGCTCCTGCCGAGCGACTTACCCGCCAAACCAGCCCCTTGCTTTCCTGGCAGATAGTGACGGTCGTCCTGATGGTCCTGGGCTACTCCGGGTATTATCTTTGCCGGTCCAATCTGTCAGTGGCAATGCCCATGATAATCGCCGATTTGGAATCCAAAGGCATTCCGGTCGACCTGGCCCGGATCAGACTGGGGACAATCGCTTCCCTTGGAGTCCTAGCCTATGCTCTGGGCAAGTTTCCGAGCGGCGCCTCCGCCGACTTTCTCGGCGGTCGCCGAAATTTCCTGACCGGGATGATCGGCTCGGTAGTGTTCACCATTCTGTTTGCGCTCGGGGGCGCCCTGCCGGTTTTTACACTAGCCTGGATCGGCAATCGGCTCGTTCAATCACTGGGATGGGCCGGAATGGTGAAAATGACCTCCAGGTGGTTCCCATTTTCATCATACGGAACGGCGATGGGCGTGATCAGCCTCAGCTATCTCTTCGGTGATGCCGCATCGCGAGAGTTTATGGCTGTTCTGATCGGTCGCGGCTTGGGGTGGCGCGCTATATTCCTGGTAACCGCCGCCGTCCTGCTAGCTCTATTCCTGCTCAACGCAACATTGCTCAAGGAGTCGCCCTCCCGTCTCGGTCTTGAAGAACCGCGATCTAATCCCCTGAACCTGTTTGCCCAAGACGGCGAAAAGACGGCGCCGGCCGGCCTGACATCACTGCTGCGCCCCTATCTTCTTAGTAAGACCTTCTGGCTTGTGTGCGTGATGTCGCTGGGCATGACACTGGTACGCGAGACGTTTAATCTGTGGTCCCCCACCTATTTCACCGATGTCGTCGGTTTGACAAAGGCAGCGGCGGCCCACAACAGCGCATTGTTCCCGCTCGTCGGCGGGCTGTCGGTGCTGCTGAGCGGCTTCTTGAGCGACAGGCTGGGAGCGACCGGACGTGCGGCCACGATACTTGTAGGGTTAGTGCTGACCGCATTCACCTTGTTCGGACTCGCATATCTGAACTTTGGCCATTCGACCGCTCTCCCGGTAGTTCTGGTAACCCTGGTCGCTTTCCTAATGATCGGTCCATATGCTTTCCTGGGCGGGGCAATCTCGCTTGATTTCGGGGGCAAGCGCGGGAGCGGAACCGCGTCGGGCATGATCGATGGCGTTGGCTATCTCGGCGGTGTTCTGGCTGGTGACTCGATCGCCCGCATTTCGGTCGCTCATGGATGGAACGGCGCTTTCGCAATACTGGCCTGCGGCACCCTTGTGACAAGCGTTGTCGCATCAGCCTACCTTGTCGATCAACGGCGTGCCGTGCGCGTCGAGCTCCCGGCGCTTCAAAGGTGAGGATATGGGGCGCGCCAGGGCTCAGTCGCACACGGCACGCATATCTTATGGTCCACAATATTTGCTCGTGGACTGGTCCGATGGTCACCAGAGCGGATTCGACGCCATCTGGCTTTGGGACAATGCTTCCCGCCATCGGGACCAATCCAACGGGCAACGCCTGATCGATGTTACTGACCTCCCCGATGATCCGCGGATTGCATCTGCAGAAGTCCAGGGCCAGCATCTGGCAATCGGCTGGACCGACGCCGGCATGCCCAGTCACTACGAACTGACCTGGCTTCGCGAGAATTGCTACTGCGGACTGGATGCGCTGCGACCCGCCAGCCCGGTGGTCTTTTGGCGAGCCGCCGATTCGGCTTGGCTGACCAGAATCGACGCCGACGAAATCTGGCGCTGCGAACAAACCAGGCACTCATGGCTGATGGCTGTGGCGCTGCAAGGTATCGCTTTCCTGCGCAGCGCGCCCCGACGCGAAGGCCTGGTGCTGGAACTGGCCCGCTTGATCGGCTTTGTTCGCGAAACCAACTACGGTCGCATTTTTGATGTCCGAGCTTCCGTCGAACCGAACAATCTAGCCTATTCCGATATAGCGCTACGCTTGCATACAGACAATCCTTATCGGGATCCGGTGCCTGGCCTGCAAATGCTCCACTGCCTCACGCCGAGCGAAGCGGGCGGAGCGTCTCTGTTTGCCGACGGCTTCGCGATCGCCGAAAGCCTGCGCACCGATGACCCGGATGCCTTCTCGATTCTGGCCCAGACTCCGATAACGTTTTCGTTCAGGGACACAACTGCGGAGCTCTCAGCGCGACGGCCCCTGATTCAGCTTGATTTGCAAGGCAGGATCGAAGCTATACATTATAATAGCAGGTCGATTGCGCCGCTCAGATTGCGCTCGGCCGAAACGGTTCGCTTCTACGCCGCTTATCGGGCCTTTAGCCGCCGGCTGCATTCGTCAGAGTTCCTGTTCGAAACCCGGCTTGAGGCCGGTGACATCGTGCTTTTCGACAATCGCCGAGTCCTGCACGGACGAACCGCCTTTGACACCACCGGAGTCGCCCGCCACCTGCAGGGCTGCTACCTCGATAGGGACGGGATGTTGAGCACGATCGCTATGCTTGAAAGGAAGCTCGGTGATGGTGAATATCGTCGATGAGGTCATCCAAATCCTCGAGTCGAGAGGTGGAGAAGCGTACCTTGGCGAACCTCTCTCGCAGTTGGACCATGCTCTGCAAACTGCCCGCCTGGCTCGTAAATCTGGAGCTGGTGACTCACTGGTTATAGCGGCTCTCCTTCACGACATCGGCCATCTGTTAACCCCGAAATCGACTCCGGGAGCGCACCAGTTCGATAGGCACCACGAGCGCATTGGAGCCGCGTGGCTGGACCGGTGGCTCAGATTTGACGTGACAGAACCAATCAGGCTCCATGTAACAGCAAAGCGATACCTATGCAGAGTCGATCGGAAATATGTGCGCGAATTGTCCGCCGCCTCGATCCGAAGCCTTGAGCTTCAAGGCGGTCCGCTTACGCAGGCCGAAGTAGTGGATTTCGAGAACAATCCCTTCTACAATGCTGCCTTGCAATTGCGCCGGTGGGATGACCAAGCCAAAATCCCGCACATCGAAGTGGGAACCATCCTCCAATATCGTGATGCGATATTGAGCTGCGTCAAGCCGAGTTAGGCGAATTATGCTATTTCGGGCCGCCAGGCGTTCCAGTATCCATTGATGCGGCGAACAAATGAAGCGGGCTTCTCTACGTAGATCCGCTCGGCCAACGGCATTGCTTCCATTCGAAGGTCAAGTTGATGCCGATTGATCAGGTCCAGGACCTGTTTCTTCAGGTCTTCATCGCCTTTATTTAGCAGTGTGTCAGAGATGGCCTCTGCCAACACAGCAAGGTCGTGGTGGTCGCTCAACAGATCGGCCAGATCTTTTAGCTCGCCCCCGAACGATTTAAGAATCTCGGGCCAGGCGTGCCCCAGCAGATGAGTCTGGTACGAAAGGCTCTTGACCTGTTTGCGCAGTTCGTGCAGGTTTTCAATTGTAGGCCGCTCCCGAACGTTCTTAAGAACGCCTCGACCCTCGCCGTAGACTCGCTTTAGACCTGGCCCAAGTGCCGCGAACCCCTTGTGATCGATTCGCCACTCATCTAAGCCAGCGCGCGCGGCTGCCATGACGGTGGCGACCTCCACTAGCGCCTTTTCCTTTTCAACCACGGGAGTTCTTTCGGCACGAACCAGGCTGGCCCGCATCTGCCTTAAATCTGGCGTCGCCGGAACAGTCGGGTCAGACGCCAGCTTATCAAATGTATCTATAATGACGGCTGAGTCGCGTACAGAGGACAAACGACGGCCGGCGTCGCGGTACCTGCGGTTTTCGGCCTTGAATTTCCGGTCTCCCATTTCTCCCCAGACAAACTGCAATAAGGCTCTGATCTTTTTGAGACATACCCTGGCTTCATGGATTGCCTCATCTATTCCGTCGCCTCTTGTCTTGAGTCTATCTATAGCCTCGTCAATCTGTTCGAGAGCGATTCGCTTCACTCCATCAGGCACCTTCTCGTGTGACCTGAAATGATAGTGGGTCGCTTTCAAATTATCAGGCGTTATGTCTCGTTCAGGCATGGATGACACTTCCAGTTCCAACGGTCCCGGCATATCCACTATTGCGTGCTTAAGGTGATCGACGCAAGCCGCAACAAACTCATCAAGGAGGCCACTATCCCGTTGGGCTCGTGCCATAAGCTCGAACAGTATTCGAATTGTCGATGCCCCGTCTGATTATCCGGCTCGTCCTTAAGGTCAATCGGCTCGAGCAACTGACTTGAACTGGCCCGCGATCTTCAGACTCCTGAGAGTCGATCGCTTTTTGGCCTGGTGGTCCTGCATTCGCCGCAGGATGTCATCCAGCGTTCGCACTGCCTCGACAACGTAGGGGCCTTTATTGAGCATGACGCATTCAGCGCGCTCGCCCATCGCGGCGTCAGTTATCTCGGCGCGTGACGGCACGCCGCCTTTTGCCAGATGTTCAAGCACCTGCGTGGCCCAGATCACCGGCATGTGCGCCGCCTCGCAGATCCAAAGAATCTCCTCTTGAACTTCTGCGAGCCGTTCGTAGCCGCACTCAACCGCAAGGTCGCCGCGGGCTATCATCACCCCTGCCGCAGGACTGCGCATAGCGGCAAGCAATAGCTCCGGAAGCTTCTCAAATGCGGTCCTGGTCTCAATTTTTAACACGATGCCGGGTTTTCTGGTTCCGAAACCTTCAAGCCGGCGCTGCAGCTCGTACACATCAGATGCCCTGCGAACGAACGAATACCCGACAAGATCGGCATGCTCGGCAATATATTCCAGATATTCCAGGTCGCACTGCGTCAGCGCCGGTAATTTCAGGTTGCTGTCGGGGAGGTTTATTCCTTTATCGGCCATCAAGCGGTCGCCTCCCGGCCGCGTGTGGACAATCTCCACTTCTATTTCATCGGGCTTGACCCCTACGATTGTCCCGCCAATTCTGCCGTCATCGAGCCAGACAGACTCGCCCACTCGTACATCAGGAAAAATCTCTGGCAACGTAACTCCAATCCGCGCCGGAGCCGTAATTTGGCCGGTAGCATCGAGGGCAGCCGGCCGGCCGGGCATCAGGCCACGGGTAAGAATCAGAATGTCTCCCTCTTTCAGCATGATCGGCTCGGCCTTCGGTGTAATCTCGCCGACCTTGCCCTCAGCGATATCCATGGGTGGTGAAGAAGCGGCTCGTTCTTCCAACTGAAGGATCGTGCCCGGTTTGAGGTACGAGGTCTTGTAGGCTTCGGCCCACCGGCAGTCGCCCACGCCGCCCGTAATGGTAAAGCGCCGAGAGGCGCCTCGCGCATCAAAGAATCTGACAACATCACCGGGCAGGAGGCCTGAGATCCATTCCGGCGCCACAGGCAGGCACGCATCAGCATGCGCCGGGGGAGACTCAATGCTGCCTTGCGGTGTCAGCCATATCCGGGCCGGCGCAGTCACTTTGCCGAATGAGTCACGATGCGGGCGCCATACGGCTACCTGCTGACCTGGTCTTATCGGTCCTGTCCGAAGCTTAGGTCCCGGTAAATCCATCAGTATCTGGCATTCCCTCCCCGTCTCTTTCCTTGCCCTTCGCAAGTTCCAGCTCATTCGATCCCATTCTTCAAAGCCATCGTGTGCGCAATTGATGCGCATGCAATCCATTCCTTCTGCAACCAGGTCTCGAACCAGATTGTAGTCGTCGGCGGCTTCGCTGGGCATAGTGACCATTATGCGGACGCTGCGATGAGGCGGCCTCGGACCCAGCAGGTTGACCGTGTGCTCTTCCAGCAGCCGGCTCCACTCCGCTACATGCCTTTGCTCTTCAAGTTCCAGCGGCGGCATTGGTGGCAACAGCCAGAGCTGGTGCAACAGGCCTATTAGAATCTCCACCGCCAGTTTGATGTGTGCCTCGGATCGGCCCAGCGACGTCAAACCAAGCGCGGTCAGACTCTCTTGCAGCCCCCGGATGTCATGCCGACGCAGCGCCATATAGTGGACCAGATTCCTCGCGCTGTTACGATTGGTTCCTTGCACCATACTGGAGCCGGACAGCGATTGAGATTCGAGCTTGCTCATCTCCTGATGAATCTTAATCAGCTCGCCTGCTAATTCTCTGGCATGACCGGAATCAAAGCGAACCTGCTCTGTGTTGATCACGGCTCCTCCTGTATTGTCAGCGTTTAACATTTCTGTTATGCCTTCGCTCCGCTCGGCGGCTTTTCGAGCAATGAGCGTGCCTCTTTAGTCAGGGCCAGTATCCGCATCGATTCGCTGATATT
>Ga0126381_100008777_pt1 | contig 11313 bp, 12 predicted proteins | sample PanSoiMetPlot_28_FD_96465 | JGI IMG/M metagenome (GOLD analysis project Ga0126381, IMG submission 96465) | Tropical forest soil microbial communities from Panama - MetaG Plot_28 | ecosystem: Environmental > Terrestrial > Soil > Tropical forest > Bulk soil | place: Panama | collected 2016-02-17 | reverse complement strand
CGGGATCAGCCCTTCAGGCGGTCCTGAATCTGCTTGGCGAGTTTTTCGATCTGGTGCGCCTCTTTGATGAGTGGCAACGGCAAGGTTGACGAGAGATTGGTCTGCGCAACGTGGTCTTTGAAGTCCGAGGTCATTTGAAAGAGCTTGTCGGTGTCGGTCTTAATCTGGGTCCAGGTTGCCGCGGTAACCTTGGCCTTCTGCTCACCCTGATCGACTCCTGCGCGGTCGAGGCCGGCAGGGGCGTTCTGATTCTGGGGTGCATTGGGAGATGGCAGGGGCTGCGGGTGCTGTGCTGCGAAGACGGGAGGTTTTGCGACTGCGCCCGCAACAAGAGCCGCGATTGCGGCTAGCAAGCGTCGCCGAGTCTCGGGCATGGGAAGCCTCCTGATGGCGGCCTAATGGTACATTCCGGCGGGCGGCAACGACCAGATGTTTGCGAGGCGACGATTTTCATGGTGCGAAATGCGATCAGCGAAATGCGGATACAGGGCCGATGTCTTCATGCGATGGGATGACTTTGATTGCGCGTGCATTGTCCCAGATCGCGTTGCCGGATTTTCAATTGGGTTCTGTATGCTGCAAGAGATGGACGGAGAGCAGCCTCGATGGAGAGACCGTCAATGCGTATGGCGCGCGTGATCCTGTTTACGGGCCAAATGGACGCGATGAGCAAGTTCTACGGGCAGGTGCTTGGCCTGGAGCAGGTTTCAGAGGAAAAAGGCTGGCGGGAGTTTGCGGCGGGCGGAGCGCGGATCGCGCTGCACTCCGGGCCGTCGTCTCCGGGACGCAAGGGCCCGAAGATCGTATTCCACGCAGAGGACGTTGCCGCGCTGCGCAAAACGCTGGTGGAGAGAGGTGCAAAGCTGGGGAAGGTCCGGCAAGGCGAGATGTTCTGCCTTTGCGATGGGAAAGATCCAGATGGGAATCCAATTCAACTGTCTGATCGCTGAGCGGCTCTTAGTGAATACTCAATGAGAATTCGTGTCGTGCGGACCGCCGGGGTGGCGATCATCTTTCTCTGCGGTCTGGGCATGCTTCGGGCGCAAGAGCCACATGCGTTCACTCTGTCGGGCGACTTCTGGGGAACGCACGATCCGTCGATGATCAAGGCGGGCAGTACCTGGTATGTCTTCGCGACGGGAAAGGCGAAGGATGGCGGCCAATTCCAGATTCGATGCTCGACCGATCTGCAGGAATGGAAGTCTTGCGGGCACGTGTTCGACGAGGTGCCGGAGTGGATTCGCAAGGATAGTCCGGGGACCAAAGACCTTTGGGCGCCGGATATTTCGTATGAGCGAGGCGAGTATCGGCTGTATTACGCCTATTCGCTGTTCGGGAAAAATACCTCGGGGATCGCACTGGCGACGAACAGGACGCTGGACCCGAATAGTCCGGACTATAAGTGGGTGGATCACGGGCTGGTGTTGCGGTCTGTCAGCAGCGATGATTTCAACGCTATCGATCCCAACTTCATCCTCGATGCGAAAGGGCATGCGTGGCTGGCGTTCGGCAGCTTCCGGAGCTGGATCAAAATGCGGCGGCTTGATGAGCGCACCGGCATGCTCAGCGCAAAGGACACGAGGCTCTACTCGCTGGCATCGCGCGCGAAGCCGGAGAATGCGCCGGGGCCGACGGCGAACCTTCCCGCAAACTGGCAGGCCGTGGAGGCGCCGTTCATCGTACATCATGGCGGGTACTACTACCTTTTCGTTTCCTGGGACCTGTGCTGTCGTGGGACGAAGAGCACATATCGGACGATGGTTGGTCGTGCAAAGAGGGTGACCGGGCCATATCTCGACAGGAACGGCAAGTCGATGGCTGAAGGCGGCGGATCTGAATTGCTGACAGCGAATCAACGCTGGCTGGGACCGGGTGGGGAGTCCGTCGTGATACAGCGGGGCGGCGATGACCTCATTGCATTTCACGCATACGACGCAAAGTCGGGCAAGCCGGCGCTGCAGATATCGACGATCACGTGGACAGACGATTGGCCTCGCGCGGCGCTCGGTCAGTGACGTCAAATCACCCTCTAGGAATTTGACAACTATTGGACGGCGATTTAACGACAGGGCTTATTGCGAGTCGATAGTGTGCTTTCTCGTAAGGAGAAAACACCATGCGATTCATGCTCCGTTCTCTAGTTCTCACTTCCGCAGCTTTTTGCGCGACAGCAGCGTTTGCAGCGTCGAAAGTCGTGGTGAATGTTCCCTTCAATTTTGAAACCCACGGCCAGGCACTCCCGGCTGGACAATATTCAGTGAGCCTGGATCGCAATGCCAATGTGCTCACGCTTAGCAATATGACGAACACTAGCCAGTCTCTCACCTGGGTTGTGTCTCCGGCGGATAACACGAACACGCCGACCCTTCAGATGAAATTTGATGATGCGGGTTACACCCATGAGCTGCGCTCGATTCAGCTCGGAACACGCATCACCCCGGTACTGGACGCCCCGGCAAAACGCCACGATGCGGGCAGCTCTGTGGTTGCGGCTGGCGGTCAGTAAGCAACACTCGTCACGAAGCCCGCGCCGGACGCTCCAGCGCGGGCTCTTTTTTTTGCCTTATTGACGGACGGCCGGTGTTAAGTATTCCGGTCCCACGGGATCTTTGATCGCGTCGGTCACGATGGCGTCGATCTCCCGCATGGCCTCTTCGGTCAGACTCCAACCTGAAATTCCTTCCACTGCCTTGAGTTGATCCGGCCGCTTCGCGCCCCAGAGCGCCCCGCTTATGCCAGGCTGGTCGAGCACCCAGCGCACTGCCAGTTCGAGCACGGTCTTGCCGTAATGAGCATGGGCAAATACGTCGAGACGTTCGACAGCACGAAGGTATTGCAGAAATCGCGGCGGCTGGAACTTAGGGTCGACGCTGCGGATGTCGTCTTCGGCGAAGTGTGTGTCCAGGGTCAGGCGGCCGGCGAGAAGACTGCGGCACAAAGAGCTGTAGGTCAGAACGGCGATGGAATGCTCGCGGCAGTAGGGGAGCACATCGTCGTCGATGGCGCGCTCGAAGAGGTTGTAAGGCGGCTGGTTCGAATGCAGAGGAGCGACGCTGCGAAAGGCATCCATTTGTGCCGGAGAAAAATTGCTGACACCGATGGCGCGGATTTTTCCCTGTTCATAGAGGGCGAGGAGCACTTCGGCGGCGCTCTCGATGGGTAGAGTCGTGTCGGGCCAGTGGATCTGATAGAGATCGATGTAATCAGTGCCCAGGCGGCGGAGTGAGTCATCGAATTCCTGGCGCAGGCGGGCGGGAGTGGAGTTGGCGAAAACGCCTGAGGAATTCCACTCGAGGCCGGCCTTGCTGGCGATGTAGAACTTCTCGCGGGAACCGTGCCGGCGCATGGCTTGGCCGATGATTTCTTCGGCTCGGCCGTGGCCGTAGATGGGGGCGGTATCGATAAGGTTAATGCCGTAATCGAAGATGCCAAGGCAGGTATCGATGGCGTCGCTATCGCTGACCTGGCCCCATTCTGAGCCGCCGATGGCCCAAGTACCGAGACCAATGCGCGATACTTGTGCGACATTGATTGTGAAGTATTCCATGGCAGTCAGCATACAAGGACACCAATGAGCATGATTTCGAGAAGACGATTCGTGGCGGGCGGCGCGGTGACAGCAGCCGCATTGATGGGACCGAAGGGGTTGTTCGCGGCGGGATCCGAGCCGGCGATCGGGCTGCAACTCTACAGCGTGCGCAAGATGCTGGAGAAGGACTATGCCGGAACGCTGAAGCAAGTCGGACAGGTGGGATTTCGCAACGTGGAAGCGGCGGGATTCTACGGACACAGCGCAGCCGATGTGAAGCAGCTTATGCAGGAAGCGGGGTTGAACTGCTTCAGCGCACACTATTCGCTGGCGGATCTGCTGAAGGACGTGGATGGCACCATCGACTATGCCAACACACTGGGGCTGCAATATGTGATCTGCTCGTCGCCGTCGGTGGCTGATCCGTCGAGGTTTGCCAATGCGCCGGGCGGCGCGTGGCAGGCGATGCACAAGGCAATGACTGCCGATGACTGGAAATGGAACGCGGAGCAATTTAACCAGATCGGCCAGAAGATGAAGGCTAAAGGGTTGAAGTTCGGTTACCACAACCACACGATGGAGTTCCGCGACCTTGGCGGTGGGACTAACGGGTACCAGATCCTGCTCAAGGACACGGATCCGGCGGTGGTGACGCTGGAGATGGATTGCGGATGGGTAGCGGCAGCCGGGAAGAATCCTGCAGAGATACTGCTGGCACATCCGACACGTTTCTCGCTGCTTCACATCAAGGACTTCAAGGCAGCTGAGCCGGGTCAGGAGCCGGGTCAGCGGACCTCGACTGAACTGGGACGCGGCGTGGTCGACTTCAAGCCGGTGTTTGCCGCTGCTCGCAAGGTGGGAATTCGTTACGCGATCGTGGAGCAGGAAGAATTTGATATTCCTGCGATCGATGCTCTGAAGATCGACCTCCAATTCATGCAGGCACATGAATCATGAAGTGCAGCCGGGACGAGACAGGATTACGGACCGGGAATCATCGGTCGCTTATCCCGTAATTTCCACCACTCGTCCCATACTGTCCTCAACGATAAGGAATCTGCTCTCATTCATCCCATGTCTGCGTCCAATGGCCAACCTAGGGCGACGGATCACCACTTCTGAAAATTTGGGGGGCAAGATAATGAGGATTCTTTCCAGTCGTTGGGCTCGAATTGCCGGCTTCGCGGCTGTGGTTGCGGGCTGCGGCGGTGGCGGCATGACAGCACCTTGCAAGGGACAGCTTCCAGAGCTGAATAACAGGGCCGTTTCGAAGTGCGCGGGAACGTCTCGCGTGGGCATCGCTACAGCCGGTACCTCTTCACATCAGGCCTAGTCGTAGCGCTCGAAAATGATCTGCTTGCGCTGCCATCCGCGCTCTTTGAGGCGGTCGCGGCTTCCGGAGATCATGTCATTCAGGCCGCAGATGTATGCGTGGACGTCGAAGCCGGCTCCCTCGGCGATCGTGGGAACGGGTCCGCCATGATTGCGTGAATCACGATCGTTGAGAAGGCGAGCAACGTGATCCTGGACGTATCCCCGCAGGCCTTCCCAAGCTTCCTGAGGGCGGCTGAGGGTACAGAGATATTGGAAGTTGGGCCGCTCAGCGGCGACTTTTTCGAAATATTTCCCGTAGTAGATCTCGGTTTCGTGGCGGGTGCCGTAGACGAGCCAGATCTGGCATCCTCCGCTGCGGTCTTCTCTGTTCTCGGGGAACAGGTACTGAACGAAGCCGAGTATTGGTGCGATTCCAGTTCCGGTGGCGATGAAGATGCTATCGGTGAGCGGCTGGCGGAGTGTGAAGAAGCCGTGGGGACCGTGGAACTGAATTGTTTGGCCGACTTTCAGATCGCAAAGCAGATTCGAAAAAAAACCGCTTTCCACGCGATTTACACACAAGTCGAGCATGTTTGAGCGTGGCGCGGAAGCAATGGAGTATGCGCGCGTCTGCGTTTTCCCTCGGTCATCGACGGCAACGCAGGAAATGAACTGGCCTGGCACGAAGTCGAAATGTGAAACCTCATCGATGGTGAATTCGAGGTGATAGCACTGCGCGGGATCGGAGAGCAATAGCTTTTGCTGAAGCCGGGCCGTAAGGAGTTGCCTATCCAAAGTTTGAACTCTTCCCTCTTCAAAAATTATCGCCTGTGCCTCGTGGCAACAGCAATCGAGCTTAGCCGCGTGTAAACCAGGGCTGCTTACATGCTCCCACTGCGTTGAGCTGCGCGGAACGCAGCACCAAATTCCTGGGAAGCCTTGCAGATATACTCGACCTGATAAAATTTTCGCTTCCCAAATGAACTTATGAGTGCGCAACCGCAGAAATACACCCGGAACAATCCATACACCTCACGCATGCTCGTCAACGTATTGATGACGTTGGCTGGTTCAGAAAAAGAAACACGCCACATCGAACTGGCGCTTGAGCCAGGAATGGAATACACGCCTGGCGATGCCGTTGGTATCGTGCCCGAGAACCGTCCATCAGAGGTGGCTGATGTGCTCGCGCATCTCGATTTCAAGGGTGACGAGCGCGTGCTTGATCACTACAAGGTCGAGATCAGTCTCGAGGAAGCGCTGCGAACGCGCCTGGCGATCGGTAAGCTCACTCGCAGTGCGGTGAACGCATATGCAAAGATCGCTCCGGAATCGGTGCCGGGACTCGATGCGTTGAAGTCGCTGGCTCTGCCGGAGAACCGCTCTTCGGCGGAGGAATACGTCTGGGGGCGTGAATTCATCGATCTGATTACGGAATATCCGGGCGGAATTACGCAGCCACAGCAGTTGTTCACGGTGCTGGCGCGTCTCGTTCCACGCATGTATTCGATTGCGTCATCTCAAGCCGTCGTGGCGGACGCCGTGCATACGATCGTGCGCGTTGTCTACTACACAAGTCATGGTCGTGACCGACAGGGGCTGTGCTCGGGACATCTGGGAGAACGGGCACCGGAAGGTTCTACCATGCCGATCTTTCTGCATTCGAACAACAATTTTCGCCTTCCCGAAAATCCAGACACTCCAGTCGTCATGGTGGGTCCCGGTACAGGCATCGCGCCATTTCGTGCGTTTCTGCAGCACCGCAAAGCATACGGTCACAAAGGTGAGAACTGGCTTTTCTTTGGCGAGCAGCGGCGCGCCTCCGATTTTCTTTATCAAGAAGACCTGGAGGGGATGTTCAAGGACGGGATCCTGACGCGGTTCGATACTGCTTTTTCGCGCGATCAGGCGCACAAAATCTATGTACAGGACCGCATGCGGGAAAATGATGCCGAGCTATTCCGTTGGCTCGAGCGTGGGGCACATCTTTATGTCTGCGGCGACGCCAATCGCATGGCGAAAGATGTGGAAACTGCGCTTCTCGACACTATCGCTAACGGGCGGAACTGCACTCCGGATGAAGCGCAGGAGTATCTCGCCAACATGAAGAAAGCCAGACGTTACCAGACAGACGTTTACTAGCTCTGCGAATTCCTACTCTACTGTTACGGACTTGGCTAGGTTGCGCGGCTGATCTACATCGCAGCCGCGGCGAACGGCAATGTGATAGGCGAGGAGTTGCAGCGGGATCACGTCGAGCACGGGCAGCAGAAGTTCGGATGCTGCGGGAACGTAGAGGACATGATCCACGAGTTGACTGATGTGGTCGTCGCCCTCGATGGCTACGGCGATGACTTTGCCTGACCGCGCGGTGACTTCCTGAATATTCGAGAGCGTCTTTTCGTAGCGAAGAACTGAGTCGCGATTACTCTCGTCCTTGGTCGCGAGAACGACGACGGGAAGCGTTTCGTCGATCAGGGCGTTAGGGCCATGCTTCATTTCGCCAGCTGGATAGCCTTCGGCGTGAATATAGGAAATCTCTTTGAGTTTGAGCGCGCCTTCAAGAGCGATGGGGTAGTGAATGCCGCGGCCGAGGTAGAGGAAGTCACGGGCGTTCGAATAAAGTTTCGCAATCTGCTCGCAGGTGGCATCGGTGGTGCGCAGGGCTTCTTCGACTTTGCCGGGCAGAAGGTTCAGCGACTCGACGAGGGCGTGGCTCTGCTCGTCAGTAACGGTGCCGCGCTTTTGCGCGAGGTGAAGTGCGAAGAGGAAAAGCGCGACGAGTTGTGCCGTGAAGGCCTTGGTCGAGGCGACTCCGATTTCGGGTCCGGCGTGGGTGTAGATGGTCCCGTGAGCTTCGCGGGCAATCATAGCGCCAACGACGTTACAGATGGCGATCGTCTTCGATCCCTTGGCGACCATCTCACGCTGAGCAGCGATGGTATCGGCGGTCTCACCCGACTGCGTGATGAGCAGACCGAGCGCAGCGGAATCAGCGATGGGGTCACGGTAGCGATATTCGCTGGCGTAGTCGACTTCCACAGGCAGGCGAGCAAGTCGCTCGATCATGAACTTACCTGCCGTCGCCGCGTGCCAGCTTGTTCCGCAGGCGGCGATGTTAATGCGCGTCGCGCGGCGGAATTCTTCGTCGGAGATCTGCATTTCGCTCAGGAAGACTTTGCCGGTGTCGAGCGAAATGCGTCCTAGCGTGGTGTCGCGGATGGCGCGCGGCTGCTCGAAGATTTCCTTGAGCATGAAGTGCTTGTAGCCGCCCTTTTCCGCCTGGATGGGATCCCACGTAATACGCTGCACATGGCGCTCGATGCGATTGCCTTCGAGATCAGTGAGCTCGACTCCGGATGGAGTGAGCACGGCTACGTCGCCATCGGCGAGGAAATAAAGGTCGCGCGTGTGGTGGAGGATGCCGGGCACGTCGGACGCAACGAAGTATTCGCCTTGTCCGATGCCAATGACAACGGGAGGGCCGTTGCGGGCGGAGACAATCTTGTCCGGCTCGTCAGCGGAGATGACGCTGATGGCGTAGGCGCCGGTGAGGCGGCGAGCCGCGCGGCGAACGGCTTCTTCAAGCGGCATCGTCTTTCCAGTGTTGGCAGCGGAAGCAATCTCCTGCTCGATGAGGTGGGCGATGATTTCCGTATCTGTCTCAGTTACGAATTTGTGGCTTTCAGCGATGAGCTCGTGCTTGAGGGCGAGGTAGTTCTCGACGATGCCGTTGTGCACGACGACGATGCGTCCAGAGCAGTCGCGATGAGGATGTGCGTTCTCTTCAGTCGGCCGGCCGTGTGTGGCCCAGCGAGTGTGGCCAACGCCGTAGGTTCCACTGAGTGGGCGATCGCGAATCACTTCTTCCAGGTTCCGTAGCTTGCCCGGTGCGCGGCGTAATTCGAGTCCAGCGCTATTGCCGGCCACAGCGATGCCCGCCGAGTCGTAGCCGCGATATTCGAGGCGGCGAAGACCCTCAATGATGAGAGGGACTACCTGCTTGCTGCCGACATAGCCAACGATTCCACACATAGAGCTTTTATTATAAGGACACGGAGTGTAGCGACTTCGCTGTCAGAAGGGTCGAGAAATGGGCGCGCTCGCGATTACTCGTCGAGGTGAAAGGTAAACTCTTCGATGACGGGATTAGTCAGCACCTCGCGCGCGATGCGTTCTACTTCCGCGCGAGCAGCAGCTGTATCGAGCTGGCTGCCAAGCTTAATGACGAAATATTTTCCCTGGCGGATGTCCTCAATTCCCTGATACTGCATCTTTCTGAGTGCGTTGTGGATGGCCTGTCCCTGGGGATCAAGAACGGTTTGCTTGAGGGTTACATAGACATGAGCCTTCATCGTGCCCGATTATAAACTCTGACAGATACACGCTACGCTTGAAGGCCGCACAGGCCCACTTTTTGAAGAGGAACGTATGGTTAATTATCTAGAGTTGCCGATTGGCGACAAGATGCCCGAAGTTGTGAATGCGGTCATTGAGATTCCGCTCGAGGGCATTAACAAATACGAGTACGACAAGCAGCTTCACGTCTTCCGGCTGGACCGGAACCTTTACTCGCCGGTTCACTATCCGGGAGACTACGGATTCATTCCGTCCACACTGAGCGATGACGGCGATCCGCTGGACGTGCTGGTGTTGGTCGACGCGCCGAGCTTTTCCGGCTGCGTGATGCAAGTGCGCCCAATCGGTCTGCTGGAGATGCTCGACCAGGGCGTTCTGGACGAGAAGGTGCTCGCGGTCGGTAAGAATAATCCGCGCTACACCGATGTTTGGAATTATTCGGAGATTTATCCACACATGCTGAAGGAGATTACTCACTTCTTCTCGATCTACAAGGACCTGGAAGGCAAGCGGGTAGAGATTCACGGCTGGCATGATGCGGCTTACGCGCGCGACCGCGTTGCGTGGTCGGCGAACAACTTCAAGGAGAGTAAAGCGGCGAAGGCTTCAGTCGCCGGATGAAGCGGGCTGCAGTTCCTTCTGCAGCGGGGGGCGCCCGGACCAGACGGTTCGGGAAACCTTGTAAAAGACGGGGCCAGCAACAGCGATGAGCAGTCCGAACAGCAAGGCCGGCATGTGCGCCATGTGTTCGTCGCGCGCTGAAAACGCTGCGTAGATAATCAGCGCCGTGGGCATGACGCCAATGGCTATGGCCATGGCGAGATTTCCGGCGCGGAAGGGCCGTTCGAGGTTTGGCTCGCGGAAACGCAACACGACAAGCGCAACAAATTCCAGAATGAGGCTGGCGCCATAGAGCATCAGATCGATGGAAATGAGGCGCTCGAAACTGAATTGCAGGGCGAGTGCCCATGCGCTGGCGCAGACCAGCAGAGCTACCCACGGAACTCCATGGCGGTTGCGGCGGGCCAGCGCGGAGGGTAGTAGACCGTCCTCGGCCATGACCATGGGCACACGCGCATAGCTCATCATGAGCGCGTTAAACATGCCGAGGCCGGTGATGGTGCCACCGAGAACGACAGCGATACCCAGCCAGGGACCAGCTAGAGCCGTTGCCGCATCTGTCCAGGAACCTGTAGTGAACTGCGCGACTTCCATCCCGGCGAAGCCGATGGCCGCAAGCGGGATCACGTAGCTCAGCGCCACCACCGATGCACTCAGCAGCATGGCGCGGGGATAATTTTTCTGCGGGTTCTCGACCTCCTTGGCAACTGTCGAGGCGTTGTCCCACCCCATGTAGTTCCAGAGGGCAACGAGTATCGCGGTAGAGAGGCCTTCGCCGCCAGTCTTACTTGAAGTCCAGACCGTGTTGGTGTGGAGATGCCAGCCGTGCCAAAGGGCGGCGCCGACCAGTACCGCGAACGGCGCGAGAAGGATGACAAACAAGGCGATCGAGCCTTCACCGACAGCCGGCGCCCCGCGGAGGTTCCACACGCAACAGATGGCGATCAGCACGAGTTCCCACATTGTGCCGCGCGAGCCCGCCGTCCATGCGGGAAATAGCTTGCCGAGGTAGAGCACAAAAATGGTGGGATAGATGGCCATGTCGAAGATGCTGGCGGTAAGTGAAAGCCACGCCTCCTGGTATCCCCAGAACGGGCCCAGGGCACGCCGCACCCAGACGTAAAAGCCACCTTCATCGGGGATCGCGCTGGCAAGTTCACCGATCATGAGTGCGGTGGGAAAACTCCAGACGAAAGGGAGAAAGAGGAGGATTGCGAGAGCCTTGAGATAACCAGCGCCACCGAATATGTCTTCTATTCCATAAGGTCCGCCGGAAACCATGAAGTAGGTAGCTGCAGCAAGTGGAAGAAGGCGCAGAGCGCGCGGTCTAGCAGCTTTCGTGGCGGACTTTAGTAGACGTTTGACCTCGGTAATCTCCAGTTTTTTAGATTACAGCGATTCAAGAACGTCAACGGAAAAAATTACATCGCGAAGACAAAAAGCCCCGTCGCGAGGGACGGGGCCTTTGATCGGTTTTGACTACGACGCTT
>Ga0126381_100008776_pt1 | contig 11313 bp, 7 predicted proteins | sample PanSoiMetPlot_28_FD_96465 | JGI IMG/M metagenome (GOLD analysis project Ga0126381, IMG submission 96465) | Tropical forest soil microbial communities from Panama - MetaG Plot_28 | ecosystem: Environmental > Terrestrial > Soil > Tropical forest > Bulk soil | place: Panama | collected 2016-02-17 | reverse complement strand
TCGCGTCGAACTCCGACTCGGCCGCATCGCTACCGGCGACGACTTCCTGGTCTCGCCCTACAACTACGTCTTCGTACAAAATGGCTTCGATGGCAATCCGGTAAGCATTTTCTTCAACTCCCCCGGTATGACCGCCTATCCCAATGACACCTGGGGAGCTCTCGTCAAAGTAAGACCGACCGCGAGAACCTACATCATGGGTGGTGTCTATAATGGGGACCCATCCATTCGCAGCAATGATCATCACGGCGCGGATTTTTCGATGGATGGACCGGTGTTCGCAATCGGGGAAGTTGCTTATCAACTCAACAGCTTGCCGGGAGATCAAGGCCTGTTAGGCAATTACAAGGCTGGTTTTTGGTACGACAACAGTCTCTACACGGACTTTAACACCGGCGCAGTGAGCCGCGGCAACTGGGGCTTCTATGGGATGTTCGACCAAGTTCTCGTTAGGTTCGGCGAACAAGCTAGCCACCGTGGTTTCGGAGTCGCCGGCTCGTTTCTAGCGTCGCCCGACCAATCCATTAGCCAGATGCCTTATTTTTTTACCGCCGCCCTTGTTACCCGCGGCATCTTCCCAGCGCGTCCGCGAGACATTATCGGCTTGGGTGTTGTCTATGGTCATTTTAGCAATGACCTGCAGGATTCTCAGCGGCAGGCGGAACAGCTGGATCCAAGCGCTGGAGTGCAGTCACACGAGACTGTGCTGGAGTTCACTTACCGCCTGGCTTTGCTCAAAAGCGCGCTCTACTTCCAGCCCGACCTGCAGTATGTCTTCCGGCCCGGCGGTACCGGCCAGATTCCTGACGCGCTCGTGCTCGGTGCTCAGGTTGCCGTCAATTTCTGAATTATCCCATGCCGCCTTCATTCAATCTCTTTCCCAACTATCAAGATTCTTTAAAATGACGTTGAAAAGCTTGAGAACGATGTAGAGAAAACAACTCAGAATGGATAAACCAGCACGGAGAACCAGCGTTGGTTTGCCAGGCACCGCACCAGCGCATGCCACCTCTCCCGCGACACTGCACGCCGGGCGACATAGTTCTGTTTATGTAATCGCGCTTTCCTGTGTTGCCGCGATCGGTGGGTTTCTTTTTGGTTTCGACAGCGGCGTCATAAACGGGGCCGTCGACGCTCTGGCGAAAGCGTTCGGTACTCAAGCGGCAGTAACCGGCTTCGCCGTGGCCTCGGTTTTGCTTGGCTGTGCTGTGGGCGCTTTCGGCGCAGGCACGCTCGCTGATTCGATTGGGCGGCGCCCGACGATGCTTTTGAATGCAATCCTGTTCTTACTTAGCGCTGTGGCGACAGGAGTTGCTAGCTCCGCTGAGGTTTTCATCGCGGCGAGGATTGCCGGCGGCATAGCGATCGGCGCCGCCAGCATATTGGCCCCGATGTACATCGCAGAGGTGGCTCCTGCGCAAATACGCGGCCGCCTCGCCTCATTGCAGCAGATGGCAATCGTCACTGGACTGTTCTGCGCCTTTTTGAGTAACGATATCCTAGCCAAGCTTTCTGGTGGAGCTAGCGCGATATTCTGGGGTGGAGCGCCGACCTGGCGGTGGATGTTTTGGATGGAAGCCCTGCCCGCAGCCGCTTTTTTGGTAGGCACCATGATCATCCCAGAGTCGCCGCGCTACCTTATTTTCCGTGGCAACAACGAGCGAGCACGTGAAATATTCGCGCGCATTGGTACCGATGCCGACAAACTGCTGCGCGAGGTCGAGGAGAGCCTGAAAGGGGAACATCGTCCGCGTTTGTCGGACCTCGTCATTCCAGGCACGAGACGTATCGCTCCAGTCCTTTGGGTCGGGATGGGTTTGGCGGCTTTTCAGCAATTTGTCGGTATCAATATCATCTTTTATTACGGCGAGATTCTGTGGAAAGCAGCAGGGGCAACCGAACAGTGGGCGCTACGCATTAACGTGCTCACGGGTTTGGTTAACATACTGGCGACGATCCCAGCCATCCTCCTTGTTGACCGTATCGGTCGCAAACCGTTGCTGTTGCTAGGATCGGTCGGCATGGCTGTGACCCTCGGCGTCATGGCAATTGTATTTAACACGGCCAGCGCAGGTCCTGACGGGAAGCCGTTGCTCAGTCATACGGCGGCAGTAGCGGGATTAACCGCCGCGAATCTGTACATCGTTGCCTTTGCTATGTCGTGGGGGCCAGTAATGTGGGTGCTGCTCGGCGAGATGTTTCCCAATGAAATACGAGGAGCTGCTCTTGCCATTTCCGGTGCCACGAATTGGATCGCGAACTTCACCGTTACCGTCAGTTTCTTGCCATTGTTAAACCTAGTGGGTCTGGCGGGGGCTTACGCGCTCTACGCCGTAGCCGCAGCGGTCTCACTCCCATTTGTATGGGCTGCTGTGCGGGAGACGAAAGGAAAGACCCTGGAACAAATGAAGGACACAACGAACCTGAATCAGGCTTTAGCTTCTATAAAGCAAATGGAGGCCTAGAAACGCACCACGAAAAGAGAGAGAAAGGAATTTAACGATGGATACAAAAGTCAAACCAGCTACCGAGCGCAATGCGTGGAAGGCCCTGGTCGCGCACCATCAGAAGATCCAGAATCTGCAGTTGCGAAAACTTTTTGCGGATGATCCCAAACGCGCCGAGCGCATGAGCGTCGACGCAGCAGGTTTATATCTCGATTACTCCAAGAACCGCGTCACTGACGAAACCTTGAAGCTACTTATCCAGCTCGCAGACGAGTCGGGTCTGCGTGAGCGGATTGATGCCATGTTTCGAGGCGACAAGATCAACATCACGGAAAACCGCGCCGTTCTGCACGTAGCGCTGCGGGCACCAAAAGGAGCATCAATCGTTGTTGACGGCGAGAACGTTGTACCGCAAGTCCACGCCGTCCTGGACAAGATGGCCGAGTTTTCCAACCGCATCCGAAGCGGCGCGTGGAAAGGCTATACTGGCAAACGCATCCGCAACGTCATCAACGTTGGTATCGGCGGTTCCGATCTTGGACCAGTCATGGCCTATGAAGCATTGAAGCATTACAGCGACCGGGCCATGACGTTTCGCTTCGTTTCTAACGTAGACGGTACCGACTTCGCTGAAGCTGTTCGCGACCTGGACCCTGGAGAAACACTTTTCATCATTTCTTCAAAAACATTCACAACCCTGGAAACAATGACCAATGCGCACACCGCTCGCGATTGGTTACTTGCGGGTCTTGGAGGCGATGAAAAGGCGGTTGCCAGACATTTCGTTGCAGTTTCCACCAATGCTTCGGCAGTAACGAAGTTCGGTATTGATACTGCCAACATGTTCGGATTCTGGGATTGGGTGGGCGGACGTTATTCGATGGATTCGGCAATCGGCCTTTCAACGATGATTGCGATCGGGCCGGATAACTTTCGCGCCATGTTGGAAGGCTTCCACCAGATGGACGAGCACTTCCGCACAACCCCCTTTGAGCGTAACCTGCCGGTCCTCATGGGACTACTGGCTGTCTGGTACAACGATTTCTTTGGTGCACAGACCGTTGCTGTCCTTCCCTATGAACAATATCTGAAGCGATTCCCCGCATATCTCCAACAGCTAACAATGGAGAGTAACGGTAAACATGTTACACTCGATGGTACGAAGGTGCCCTGTGATACCAGCCCTGTTTACTGGGGAGAACCGGGAACCAACGGACAGCATTCCTTTTACCAGTTGATCCATCAGGGAACCCGACTCATTCCTTGCGACTTCATAGCATTCTATCAAACGTTAAACCCGCTCGGCCGTCACCATGACATTCTTTTGGCTAATATGTTTGCGCAAGCTGAGGCACTAGCTTTCGGCAAGACGGCGGAACAAGTCAAAGCGGAAGGTACGCCGGACTGGCTCGTACCCCACCGGGTATTCGAGGGCAATCGCCCGTCGAACACAATCCTGGTGGAAAGACTCACTCCCGAAACTCTCGGTAAACTAGTCGCTCTCTATGAGCACAGTGTTTTTACACAAGGAACGATCTGGAACATCGATTCGTTTGACCAGTGGGGTGTCGAGCTAGGCAAGCAATTAGCCCAGCGGATTATCCCAGAACTCGAGAGCAAGGACAAACCTGCTCTTAACCATGATAGCTCAACCAATAATCTGATTTATCAGTACCGAAAAGCGAAGCATACAAAGTAAAGGACACCTTATGAAATCGATCGGCTTGAACGAACAACAACTGCAAAAGATACGGTCACATCCTGGCTTCATTGCCGCACTGGATCAAAGCGGCGGCAGCACCCCCAAGGCGCTTGCTCTATACGGAATCAAAGAGGATGCCTGGTCGAACGAGGACGAGATGTTTGCGATCGTACACCAGATGCGTACCCGCATGATTACCAGCCCCGCATTTAACGGTGATAGGATTATCGGCGCCATCTTGTTTGAGAACACGATGGACAGGGATATCGAGGGCCAACCTACAGCTGACTATCTCTGGAACGTAAAACGCGTGGTGCCCTTTCTGAAAGTGGATAAGGGCCTCGAAACCGAAAAGAATGGCGTTCAGTTGATGAAGCCCATTCCTGCGCTTGCCGCGTTGCTTGAGAAAGCTAAAGCCAAACGCATCTTCGGAACCAAGATGCGTTCGTTCATCAAGCAAGCCGACGAAACCGGCATCAAACAGATTGTGAACCAGCAGTTCGAGTTAGCTGCGCAGATTGTCAGCGCCGGATTGGTGCCGATCGTGGAGCCGGAGGTCGACATCCATTGTCCGGAAAAGGCGAAAGCGGAAGGGTTACTTAAGGCAGCTATTCTTGAAAAGCTAAAAGAACTGCCAGGGGGCCAGTTGGTGATGCTCAAGCTAACATTGCCGGAGCAAGACAACTTCTACGCGGATTTCGTCAAACATCCAAAAGTCTTGAGGGTCGTTGCGTTGTCCGGAGGGTATTCGCGGGAAGAAGCCAACGACCGCTTGCGCCGGAATCACGGTATAATCGCGAGCTTTTCCCGGGCGCTTGCCGAAGGGCTCTCGGCTCAGCAATCCGTCGCCGAGTTCAATGCCACATTAGACAAATCCATTCAGAGCATCTTTGAGGCATCCAACACTTAGAACTGCACGGAGCAACATAATAGAGGAAGGAGTAACAATGCGACTTGGAATGATCGGACTCGGCCGAATGGGCGCAAACATGGTGCGCCGGCTGCTGAACAATGGACACGAATGCGTGGTATTCGACCGTTCACCTAATGTGGTACACGCCCTCGTCAAAGAGAAAGCAATTGGGGCTAGTTCGCTAGCGGATCTGGTGACAAAGCTCGAGCGACCGCGAGCAGTCTGGCTAATGGTTCCGGCGGCGATCGTCGATGAGATGATCGGCCAGCTGTCACCGCTACTTGAACGTGGCGATATCATTATTGACGGTGGCAACTCCTACTACGTGGATGACATAGAACGGGCCAAGGGCCTCCGCTCGTTAGGTATTCACTATCTCGATGTAGGAACGAGTGGCGGCATCTGGGGTTTGGAGCGTGGCTACTGTATGATGATCGGCGGCGAAAAGGAGATAGTTCAACAGTTAGATCCGATCTTTGCCGCGCTCGCGCCAGGCATCGGCAACGTGCCGCGCACGCCGGGGCGTGAGAAACTCGGGGGCACAGCCGAACAAGGTTACTTATATTGTGGATCAAACGGTGCCGGGCACTTCGTTAAAATGATTCATAACGGTATCGAATACGGCATCATGGCCGCTTACGCTGAGGGTATCGGGATTTTGAAAGCCGCCAACGCGGGAAAAGCTAAGAGCGAGGTGGATGCCGAGACTACGCCGTTGCGCGATCCGGAGCATTACCAGTACGAGTTCAACCTCGCTGATATTTCGGAAGTTTGGCGGCGCGGCAGCGTCATCGCCTCGTGGTTACTGGATCTGACTGCGACTGCTCTGGCGGGAGACGCAAAGCTGGCGAAGTTCGGCGGCAGAGTTTCCGATTCTGGCGAGGGTCGTTGGACGATTAAGGCGGCCATCGATGAAGGCGCGCCGGTGCCGGTGTTAACGACCGCTTTGTACGAGCGGTTCTCATCGCGTGGTGAAGCTGATTACGCCGACAGGCTGCTTTCCGCAATGCGCTTTGGTTTCGGCGGTCACCTAGAAAAATCCATCAAATGAGAAACACGCCATGAACGTTGCACGTTCGGACGCGCTGGTCTTCTTCGGTGCCAGTGGCGATCTCGCATACAAGAAAATTTTCCCGTCGCTTCAAGCGATGGTCAAACGCGGCCATCTTGACGTGCCTGTTATAGGAGTCGCCAAGGCAGGTTGGAATGTCGATCAACTCCGGGCCCGGGCGCGAGACAGCATCGAGAAACACGGCGGAGGAATCGACTCGGCGGCCTTCAACAAACTGTCCGGCCTGCTGCGCTATGTTGATGGCGACTACAAAGACGCGTCTACGTTTCAGGCCATCCGGAAGGAACTCGACTCTGCGCAGCAACCCGCACACTATCTCGCCATCCCGCCTGCGTTGTTTGGGCTTGTCGTTGAGCAGTTAGCCAAGGCACGCTGCACTAATGGTGCCCGGGTCATTGTTGAAAAGCCCTTTGGTCACGACCTGATTTCGGCGCAGGAACTCAATCGAATTCTGCTCGGCACTTTCAACGAGCAGCACATCTTTCGCATTGATCACTATTTGGGGAAACGCGCAGTCCGAAACATGGTCTTCTTGCGGTTTGAGAATGCAATTCTGGAGTCGTTTTGGCACCGCAATCAAGTCGAGAGCGTACAAATAACCATGGCGGAAGCCTTCGGAGTTCAAGGTCGCGGGGCGTTCTACGATCAAACCGGCGCCATCCGCGATGTGGTTCAAAATCATCTGTTCCAGATCCTGGCGAACCTGGCGATGGAGCCACCGGTAAGAACCGATAGCGAAACAATCCGCGACGAAAAGGTTAAAGTCCTCAAGGCCATTCGCTCTCTCGAGGCAAAGAATATGGTTCGCGGCCAGTTTCGCGGTTACCGCAACGAAAACGGCGTAGCGCCGGATTCGAAAATCGAAACCTTTGCCGCTTTGCAGTTGAATGTAGATTCCTGGCGCTGGCAAGGCGTCCCGTTCTACATCCGGGCTGGAAAGTCGTTGCCGGTAACATGCACGGAGATCGTCGTGCGCTTGCAGGAACCGCCCGTTGTTTTTCCAACGTGCTGTCGCGCTCCCAATTATTTTCGATTCCGAGTTAGTCCCAACGTAAGTGCTGCTTTTGGCCTAACGGTCATGGATTCGGAAGAGAAGATGATTGGCGAACAAACGGAGTTGGTGGCGAGTCGTTATCCCGGCGCAGAGGAGATGGACGCGTACGAACGCGTGCTCGGCGACGCGATGATAGGAGACGCCACACTGTTTGCCCGGGAGGACTACGTAGAAGAGGCCTGGCGTATCGTCGATTCGGTTTTGAAGGCTGACACTCCGGTATACGAATATGAGCCGGCTAGCTGGGGTCCGAGTCAGGTTGATCAGAAGGTATCACCACCTCGGGGTTGGGAGAACCCGGTCGTGAATGCCTCAACGAAATAAGGGGATTTTAAAAACTTTGCTTTCGATCCATAAAAGGAAAAGACATGCGAATTGGCATTGCTACCGATCACGGTGGATTTGATTTGAAGGAAGAGCTGGTTAAGCAACTCCGCGAAGCGGGACATGAGATCGTCGATTTTGGTGCCTATCGACTGAATGAGAGCGATGACTACCCAGATTACGTTATCCCTCTCGCGGAAGCCGTAGCTGCTCAGGAAGTAGACCGAGGAGTGGCGGTTTGCGGAAGCGGCGTAGGCGCCTCGGTGTGCGCGAACAAAATTCCAGGTGTTCGTGCTGCGTTAATTCACGACCATTTTTCGGCACGGCAAGGTGTCGAAGACGATCACATGAATGTTCTTTGCATGGGCGGCAGAACTGTAGGACCAGCCGTCGCCTGGGATCTGGTTCAAACGTTCCTTGCCGCCGAATTTAGTCAGGCAGAGCGACATTTGCGTCGCCTGGCCAAGGTAGCTTCCCTGGAGAGAGAGAAAGCGCCTGCAGCGTGAGCTCCTGAAGTGTCGTCATCGCTTGTTCCTTCCGTGTCAGAACAAGGCAAAGGACAAAGTTCTCCGCTCGGAGCAACGGTTTCTGACGACGGGACAAATTTTAGCGTTTACTCAAAACACGCTAAACGAATCGAACTACTCCTATTCGATCGTGTTGATGATGCCCGGCCAGAGCATGCGATCTCGATCGATCCCGAAACGAATCGGACATATCACTACTGGCACATTTTCGTGCCCGGTGTGAAAGCGGGACAGCTCTACGGTTATCGCGTTGACGGAGATTTGGATCCTCCAAGAGGAATGCGTTTCGATTCCACCAAAGTTCTCCTTGATCCTTATGGACGCGGCGCGGTGGTTCCAAAGAACTACAGTCGCGACGCCGCCCGATCAAAAGGCAACAACACGGCGACAGCTATTAAAAGCGTCGTTACAGATCCGCGTGCCTACGACTGGGAGGGAGACGCACCGCTCAAGACGCCTTCGTCCCAAACGATCATTTACGAAATGCACGTCCGCGGATTCACCCGCCACCCAAGTTCCGGCGTCGCGGAGAAAGAGCGCGGCACCTTTGCCGGAGTGGTCGAGAAAATTCCGTATCTCAAAGAACTCGGAGTAACTGCGGTCGAACTCATGCCGGTATTCCAGTTTGATACTCAAGATGCTCCAGCCGGGCGACTGAATTACTGGGGCTATGCGCCAGTTTCGTTCTTTGCACCACACCAGGCGTACAGTTCACGCCAGGATCCGCTGGGGCCATTACACGAGTTTCGCGACATGATTAAGGCGCTGCACCGTGCGGGCATCGAAGTCATTCTCGACGTTGTGTTCAACCACACTGCCGAAGGTAATCACGATGGGCCGACCCTGAGTTTTCGCGGCTTTGACAACACCACCTATTACATTCTCGAACAAGATCGCTCGCGCTACGCCGATTACAGTGGCACGGGAAACACACTCAATGCGAATCATCCTATCGTTCGCCGGATGATCCTGGACAGCCTTCGCTACTGGGTGAAAGAAATGCATGTCGACGGGTTTCGATTTGATCTGGCGGCGATTCTGGAACGTGATGAGTCAGGGCGATCGATGCCGAATCCGCCTGTGCTGTGGGACATCGAATCGGACCCGGATCTTGCCGGGATCAAGCTCATCGCCGAAGCCTGGGACGCAGCCGGACTTTACAAGGTCGGCAGTTTCATCGGCGATAGTTGGAAGGAATGGAACGGACGGTTTCGAGATGATGTCCGGAGTTTTTTTCGCGGAGAAGACCATTCGGTTCGGCAGTTTGCTGACCGGTTAGCTGGCAGCCCGGCGATTTACGGGCACAAGGAACGGGAGGCCGAACAAAGCGTTAATTTTGTAACGTGCCATGACGGATTCACCCTCAATGACCTCGTCTCGTATAACTCGAAACACAACGAAGCAAATGGCGAAATAAATCGCGATGGGTCTAACGACAATCGAAGTTGGAACTGCGGTGTTGAAGGTCCGACGGATGACCCTGCCGTCGAGAAGCTCCGAAACCGGCAAATTAAGAACTTTCTGACGGTAACGATGCTTTCGGTAGGTATGCCCATGCTTCTCATGGGTGACGAAGTGCGGCGAACACAACTTGGGAACAACAACGCTTATTGCCAGGACAACGAAACCAGCTGGTTCGATTGGTCGTTACTCACAAGGCATTCTGGTGTTCATCGTTTCGTTACTCTGCTAAACGCGCGACGTGTTCTGCGAGACGCCGAACCCGAACGCCAGCGCGTGAGCCTGAACCAGCTTCTCGTTGGTGTGAACCTGGCTTGGCACGGCGTCAAACTCAATCATCCGGACTGGGGCGAACATTCGCACAGCATTGCGTTCACGGCGGAACTCCGCCAGGAAATGTTGCTCTTTCACGTGATTTTGAATGCCTACTGGCAACCGCTCGATTTCGAGCTGCCGTGGTTGGATAACGTACCCGAACATTCGTGGCGGCGCTGGATTGATACGGCTCTCGAGTCTCCGCACGACATCCTGGAGTGGGAAAAGGCCGAGTCACTTCACGGATACAAATATCGGGCCGATTCACGCTCGGTAATCATATTGTATGGATACTTATTTTGACTGGACTCCAAAAGCATCCCCTCACCCACCGCATACGGCAAGAAATTTCACCTTTTGTGAAATATCGTTCAACGAAAGATGGGGTTCTGGCGGGAATAAACCTTGACCTCAGGGATGCTTCTTTAGTCAAGGGTTGACTGACGCCGGATACGTCATCTAGGTCGAAGTCACCTTAAATAACTAGCCGGCGCAACTAAGAGAAGGAACGGAACATGGTACGCTACAGGCGATAGCCTCGGTATATCACGGTTGACAGGAGGCGTAAACCGTCAGACGGACAAGCGGCCACTCGCGTTAGGGAACGCGGGAACCCAAGCACGCAAAATCATTTCTTAGTCACTCCGGGGCTTAGCGAAGCCGTAGGGCTTTTTGCAGCGACGCGGACGGTTGTTCCAGTAGTAAGAGAATCCGAGGGATTAACAATTACTTTGTCCGACTCCGTGACACCACTCAGGACTTCGGACTGTATGCCAAAGTCTCGCCCGATCTTGATGTCCCGGAGTTGCACCATGCTATTGGCGTTCACCACAGCGACTTGAAGACTTTTGCCGCGAAATATTAGCGTATTGTCAGGCAAAATCAGAATCTTTCCCAGAACAATCGTGGGAACTCTGATGGTGGCATAGCTGCCAGGCAAGATCTCGCTCTTGGAGTTATCTACCTGCAATTCAACGAGCATAGTGAGCGAATCGGGTGACACAGCGTCCGAAGTGGAGGTCACTTTTCCCGGATAGGTCTTTGCGCTTTCTGCCCCAATCTGAACATCGAAGTTTTGTCCGACTGTGATGTTTGCTGCCTCTTCCTGCGGGACGCGAAGATAAACGCGCAGAGGATCCGTTTGTTGGACATGAAACATGGCGAAGTTAGTGTTATTAGCGGTGATAAGATCGCCGACGTTCACATTGCGCGCCGTAATGATACCGCCGAAGGGCGCAGTCACACGTTTGAATGCGACTTGCTGTTGAAGATAACGTAGATTGGCGGCGAAAGCGTCAGCGTTAGCTTGGTTTGTAGCCTGCGAAGTAGCCTGGGTGTCGGCATCGAGCTGTGACACCACGCCTTGTTTAAGCAACTCCTGGTATCTCGCATTTGTATCTTTCGCCAGCGCCAAGCTCTTTTGCGCTAGCATCTCCTGAGACTGCGCCTGGGCGAGTTGCTGATCAAGATCAGGTGTGTCGATCTCTGCGAGTAACTG
>Ga0126381_100008775_pt1 | contig 11314 bp, 8 predicted proteins | sample PanSoiMetPlot_28_FD_96465 | JGI IMG/M metagenome (GOLD analysis project Ga0126381, IMG submission 96465) | Tropical forest soil microbial communities from Panama - MetaG Plot_28 | ecosystem: Environmental > Terrestrial > Soil > Tropical forest > Bulk soil | place: Panama | collected 2016-02-17 | reverse complement strand
TATCCGGAAAAAGTAGGAAATCGCCGTAGCCGGACTCCCATGAGCTGTGCCCGAACCCGTCGACCGTGTTCATCTCGGTGTCCACCGCGAGCAGGTAATCGCACGCTTCTGTACCGTGCGCCACCACCTCGTCGAGGAAGAACTGCGCGTGCAGTCGCTTGCCCTGCAACCGGCCCTGCATGTCGGTCATCGCCACGACGACGGTGTCGATACCCCCGGCCGGGACCGCGGAGCGCAGTTCGGAAAGGTCCACTAGTCGAAAGTCTCCAGCTCATGCTCGATGGCGGCCAGTTCTTCCGGTGTACCCTGCACCCGGGGACCCTTGAACCAGTTTCTGGCCGATACCAGCCAGTAGATGCCGGCGAAGCCGATGACCGCGAGCACGGCCACGACCGTGTAGTTGAAGTTGCCCCAGCCGATCGGGCTCGCCGCGGGCAGCATGAACAAGATCGTGATGAACGCCACCCAGATGACCGCGACGATGCCCACCGGGTAGCTCCACCGGCCCAGGTGCCAGGGCCCGCGCTGGAAGCTCGCCCCCTGCCGCAGCCGCAGGAACGTGGGCAGCACGTAGGCGATGTACAGGCCGATGGTGGCGATCGAGGTGACCGCCGCATAGGCGGCGCTGTTCCCCAGGTACGGCAGGGCCAGGATCAGCGCGCCGGCGGCGGCCAGCCAGATCGCGTTGGTCGGCGTCCTGGTCCGCTTGTTCACCCGGTGCCAGAAGGCCGCGCCGGGCAGCGCGCCGTCACGGGAGAACGCGTAGATCATCCGCGAGTTCGCGGTGACCGAGGACATCCCGCAGAACAACTGGGCCCCGATCGCGACCAGCAGCAGCAGCTTGGCTCCGGTGTCGCCGATCGCGGTGGCGAAGATCTGGGCCGGCGGCACCAGCGCGCCGGTGTACGTCGAGTACTGGGCCTTCTGGATCGCGAACGTGATACCGATCAGCAGCACCCAGCCGGCGATCAGCGACACCAGGATTGACATCACGATGCCGCGGGGGCCGCTGCGCGCGGCGTTGTGCGTCTCCTCGGTCATGTGCGCCGAGGCGTCGTACCCGGTGAACGTGTACTGGGCCAGCAGCAGGCCGAGCAGCAGCACGTAGAACGTGCTGTGCCATCCGGTGTTGTTGACCGTCGAGGTGAACACGTAGCTGGCCGACGCGTGCTTGGACGGCACGAACGCGAGCACGGCCACGATGATCAGCACGCCGAGGATGTGCCACCACACGCTCACGTCGTTGAGCAGCGCGACCAGCCGGATGCCGAACTGGTTGAGCAGGCCGTGCAGGAGCAGCACCCCGGCCAGGATCACGATCGTGACCCAGTGCGCCGTGCTCACCCCCCATTCGAGGTTCAGCAGCGCGTTGATGAAGAACGCGGCGCCGAAGTCGATGCCCGCGGTGACCGCGACCTGGCCGAGGAAGTTAAACCATCCGGTGAACCAGCTCCAGGCCGGCCCGTTCTTCCTGGCCAGCTTGGCTGACCAGTAGTACAGCCCGCCCGCCGTGGGGAAGCTGGAGCACACCTCGGCCATGGCCAGCCCGACCAGCAGCGTCATGATGCCGACGATCGGCCAGCCCCAGACGATGATCGCGGGCCCGCCGGTGTTCATGCCGTACCCGTACAAGGTCAGGCAGCCGGACAGGATCGAGATGATCGTGAACGACACGGCGAAGTTCGAGAACCCCGACATGCGCCTGCGCAGCTCCTGCGCGTAGCCGAGCTCGTGCAGACGCTGCTCGTCCGAGTCCGCCCGCTGCACGGCGCGCGATGTGATCTCCTCGGCCATACCCCACCCCCTCCACCACGGATGCCGCATATGGCTGGAATTGATCCATTGACGCATGCGACCTGGGAGGTGTCAAGAGTTGCTCTGCTGGCCCGCGGGGAGACGACCCCCCGCACCCCCCGTCATTCGGCGAGGAACCCTCGCAGCAGCGCCGCCGTGCCCGATACGTGCTCTTCCATCGCCCGCCGCGCCCGGTCCGGGTCGCCGGCCAGGATCGCGTGCACGATCCGTGCGTGCTGCACGTTCGCGTGTTCCAGGTTCCGGCCCAGCATGGGGATGGCGTTCAGCAGGTCGACCAGCCGGACCCTGGCCTCCACCACGGAGGCGGCCAGCAGCGGCGATCCCGCCGCATGCGCGATCGCCAGGTGCAGCCGGGTGTCGGCCGGCCGGTATCCGGCCGGACCCGGCGCCCGCACCGCCGCCAGGCTGTCGGTCAGGTCCTCGCGCTGCTGCTGCGACAGCGTCGCCCGCGCCGCCATCTCGGCCGCCCCGACCTCCACCACGCGCCGGTACGTCAGCGCGTCCTCGAGGAAGTCACCCATGTCCCGCGCGGCCGCGGCCGGAGGGGGCGGCTCAGGCGGGCGGATCACGAACGTCCCGCCGAACCGCCCGCGCTTGGTCTGCACGTACCCGGCCGTGCACAGCTCGCGCAGCGCCTCACGCAGCGTAATCCGGCTGATGCCCAGCCTGCGGGTGAGTTCACGCTCCGCGGGCAGCCGGTCACCGGGCGCGTACATCCCTAGCTTGATGCTCTCCAGCAGACGCTCAACCGTCTCCTCGAAAGCGTTACCCGTCCGCACCGCGCGGAATACCGCGTCGGTGATCGCTGGTGATGCCGCGCCCGCCTCATCCGCCACGGACGCTCCGCGCCGGTCCGTCACGGTTTAACATTAGACCATTGGGGCAAGGTCTGCCTGAGCGGCCCTCTCGGCCGCGGTGGCGACCAGCGCCCGGAACAGCCGCGGGTCGTCGCCCTGCTCCGGGTGCCACTGCACGCCGAGCACGAAACCCGACAGCCCGTCCAGCGCAGAAGGCCCGGCCTCGATCGCCTCGATCACCCCGTCTTCTTCCCAGGCAACCGCGATCAGTCCGTCTCCGAGCAGGTCAATGGCCTGGTGGTGGTGGGTCGGCACATCGAAGTACTGCCCCGAGGGCAGGATCGAGGCGAGCAGGCTGCCTTCGGCGACCTGCACCGAGTGCTGCCCGAACCCGGTCGCCGGCCCGTTGTGCCGCTTGTGCCCGACCAGATCCTCCACGTGCTGGTGCAGGGTGCCGCCGCGGCACACGTTCAGTATCTGCATGCCCCGGCAGATGGCCAGCAACGGCACGCCCAGGGTCAGCGCGCTGCCGGTCACCGCGAGGTCCCAGCTATCCCGCGCGTGCACCGGGCTCTGCGTCTTCGGGTGCCGGGCCGAGCCGTACCGGGCCGGGTCGATGTCCGGTCCGCCGGACATCACCAGCCCGTCAAGACCGGCGACGGTCTCGAGCGCCTCGGCCTCGCTGCCGCCGGGCGGCAGCAGCACAGGGCGCCCTCCGGCGCCGCGTATCGCGTCTATATAGACGTACGGCAACAGCGAGGCCCGGGCGTTCCACCCGCGCCAGGCGGCCTGGTCTTCATATGTGGTTATACCGATGACCGGTGACATGTTTCCTCTTTTGGACCGTGAGTCCGTGACCCTCCGCTACCCAGGAAGATCATGCACATGCATAACGAACAGAGGTTCCTGGTCACCGTCCGTAACTCTACCCCGTGGACGGTGCTGCGCATAAGGTTAGCAGTTGGGGTGATCGGAGAAGTGGCGAATTCTTTGAGTAAGCGACGCGTAATATCTAGTTCACAAACGCGATTACGTTAAGTCACCGGACGGCCGACTGCTTGCGGCCAGCTCCAGCTCGCGTGCGTGATGCGCCTCCCAGCAGGGGAAGCGGGCGCTGCCCCGGTCCTTGCTCTCCAGCAGGTCCTCCAGCGCCAGCCGGGTTTCCACGTCCGCCGGCGTGTAAACGATCATCCTCGTGCCGGGGGCCGACTGGATGGCGAAGCTGGTCGACGTCATGGGAAGCCGGGGGTAGAGGGGGTGGCGGAAGATCTTGAGGTGGGAGGCGGCCTTGGCCACGTCCTGCTTCGCCCACATCGCGGCGAACTCCTCGCTGGCGGCTTCCATCCGCTTGATGAAGCTCGTCCACGTGGGGTCGCCGATGTGGTGCGCGTAGTTGGCGCGGAGCTGGGCGACCATCTGAGCCCGCTGATCGTCGGTGTTCTCGTAACCGCGGCAGCAGGCGGGAACCGTGAAGCACTTGTAGATGACGTTGCGTTCCGCGGGCGGCTGCTGGGGGGTGCGGGGGAAGATGAGCTCGTACGGCATGTTCCAGGCGAGGATGTCCCAGCGCTCGGTCAGCACCTGGGCGGGCAGGGGGCTGAGCGCGTCGAGAATCGGCTGGATCTGAGGGCTCAGCCGCAGGCAGCTCTCGTCGTCTGGGGTCGCGTCGGGAACGTCCGCCAGACGGAACAGATGCTGCCGTTCCACCGGATCCAGGCGGAGCGTCCTGGCCACCGCCTCAAGGACCTGCGCGCTGGCGTGGATCGGCCGTCCCTGTTCCAGCCAGGTGTACCAGGTGACGCCCACCCCGGCCAGCTGGGCCACCTCCTCGCGGCGCAGGCCGGCGGTCCGGCGGCGCTGCCCGGCCGGCAGGCCGACGTCGGAGGGGGAGATGCGCTCCCGGCGAGTGCGCAGGAAGGCAGCCAGCTCGCTGCGTCGCAGATCGTTCACGTTTCCCATGGTGGCCGCATCCCTCGAAGGTATCCAGGTGTCGTCAGTACCAGGATAACCAGGCTCCTGGTACCTGGATAAGACAGCCTTCAAACTAATGGACATGACGAACATTCTTACTCGTACCCGGGCCGCGGGGGCCGGCCTGCGGGTACCAGCCCTCCAGGAGCGGAGGGTCAATCCGGCCCTGGTGCTGGCCATCGTCCTCGTCGGCCAGTTCATGGCGGTTCTCGACGCGTCGATTGTCAACGTAGCGGCCCCGTCGATCCACGCCAGCCTGCACGCCTCCGGCGCGAGCCTGCAGCTGATCGTGGCCGGTTACACGATTACTTACGCGGTACTGCTGGTGACCGGTGCCCGGCTTGGTGACATCCTGGGCCATCGGCGGATGTTCTTGTCCGGGGTGGTGGCCTTCACGCTGGCCTCGCTCGGCTGCGGTGTGGCGACCACGTCCGGTGAGCTGATCGGCCTCCGGTTCGTCCAGGGGGCGGGCGCGGCGCTGCTGATCCCGCAGGTGCTGAGCCTGATCCAGCGCACCCACACCGGCCCCGCCCGGGTGCGCGCGATGGCCAGGTACGCCGCGGTGATCGCCGGCGGCGCGGTGGTCGGCCAGGTGGCCGGCGGGTTGCTGATCAGTGCGAACCTGTTCGGCTGGGGCTGGCGGCCGGTGTTCCTGGTCAACGTGCCGATCGGTGCCGCGCTGGTGGGGGCCGGGCTGCGCGCGCTGCCGCACGGCAGGGGCGAGCCGGGCCGGACGCTCGACCTGAGCGGCCTGGCGCTGCTGACCCCGGCGGTGCTCGCGGTGGTGCTGCCGCTGGTGCTCGGCCAGCCGGAGCACTGGCCCACCTGGGGCTGGATCGCGATGGCGGCGAGCGTGCCGCTGATCGGCGCGTTCGTGCTGGCCGAGCGCCGGGTATCCGCCTCCGGCGGCACGCCGCTGATCCCTGGCCGGGTGCTGACGCTGCCCGGCATCACGATCGCGATCGCCGCGCTGGGCGTGGTGATGGTCGTCTTCGGCGGGTTCTTCTTCACCTTCGCGCTGCACCTGCAAGACGGACTCGGGGACTCGGCGCTGCGCGCGGGCCTGACGTTCGCGCCGGCCGCGGCCGCGTTCGGGCTGGTGAGCCTCAACTGGCGGCGGCTGCCCGCGGCCACGCACGGCGCGCTGATCGTCGGCGGATTCGTGCTCCAGGCCATCTCGATGGTGCTGCTGACCACGCTGCTGCACGGCGGCGGCACCGGCGGCGTCGCCCTCTACCTGGTCAGCATGCTGAGCGGGGCCGGCATGGCCGCGGCGTTCAGCCCGCTGATGACCCGCGTCCTGCTGCGCGTCCCCGTGGACCTGGCCGCCGACGCTACCGGCGTGGTGGTGACCGTCAATCAGCTCGGCATCGTGATTGGCGTGGCCACCTTCGGCACCCTCTACCTGAACCTGGCGGGCCACCTTCCCGCCCACTCCGATCCCCTGGCCTTCCGGCTCGTCTCGGCCCACGCCGAGGCGGACACCTTCCTCGCCCTCGCCGCCCTATCCGTGGCCGGCGCGGTCCTGGGAGTCATTCACGTGATCGAACGCCGCCGCGGCTGAGCAGCCGGCTGAGCACTCGGGGGCTGGCGGGGCGCTACGGCGGCCCCGCCACGCCAGTCTCCCTTGAACCATCAAAGAACGGCAGCCGTAATCATGTGTATCGGCCGCCGTGAAATCAATCGGGGAGACAGGCGTATGAGGACGACGGACGCGGGCATGGCACGGTGGCGCGCGGTCGCGGCGCTGGCGGTCGCGGCGCTGGCGGTCGCGGGCTGCACCAGCGGTGGCAGAACGACGCCGATTCAGCCGGCACACACCGCGGTGGGCCGGCCGGGAATCACCATCCCGCGCATCTCGCAAGCACGACGTCCGGGCAATCGCGTGGCACGAGCCAGGCCGGTACCGGCGCCGCCGCACATTCAGCATCCGCTTCCGCCACCAAGGCCGCGGCATTGACCGTCGCGCCTGGCGCGGCGTTCCGCGCACGGCATCGACACTCGGGGTCGGCACGTATACGATCACCGGTGATGGGGCCTGATTGCGCGCGCGTTGGCGGAGGGTCTCTACGTGGAACGGGCTGATGGCGAGTCCTGGCTGACCAGGCGGCAGGCGCTCGCCGCGTTCGGCGGAGCGGGCCTGTTCGCCGCCAGTGGTGCGCTGCTCGGCGGGGATGCCGCGACTCCTTGGCCGGGCCGGGAGCCAGGGGAGCTGGCGGGCGCGACGGCGGTGAGCACCGGTTACGCGCCGGACGGGCTCGCGGGTGCGACGGCCGCCTTCTCGCTTCGTGACGTAGCGCTGCTCGACAGCCCGTACCGGCAGAATCAGTCGAGGAACACCGCGTACCTGCTGTTCCTCGACCCGGAACGGATGCTGCGCCCGTTCCGGCTGAACTACGGCCTCACCACGACCGCGCTGCCGTGCGGTGGCTGGGAGAACCCGATCTCCCAGATCCGCGGGCACACCACCGGGCATCTGCTGTCCGCGCTCGCGCTCACGTACGCCAGCACCGGTGACGCCGCCGCGCTGGAGCGCGGGCAGTACCTGGTCGGTCAGCTCGCGATGTTCCAGGGGCGGGCGCGGGCCGCGGGGTTCAACGCCGGATACCTGTCGGGGTTCCCCGAGGTGTTCTTCGACTGGCTGGAATCGGGGAAACCGGTCTGGTCGCCCTGGTACATGATCCACAAGTACCTGGCCGGGCTGATGGACATGTATCAGCTGGCCGGGAACGAAACGGCATTGCAGATCGCGATCCGGCTCGGCGACTGGGCCGTGTGGCGGACCGGACGGCTGCCCTACGAGCAGATGCAGATGGTGCTCGACACCGAGTTCGGCGGGATGCCGGAGGCGCTGGCGAACCTGTACACGATCACCGGAGCCGAGCGTTACCTGGCCGCGGCGCAGCGGTTCTACCACGCGCGAGTGCTCGATCCGCTGGCGGACGGCGTCGACGTGCTGCCCGGCGTGCACGCCAACATGACCGTGCCGAAGATCGTGTCCTGTGTCCGGATGTGGGAGGAGACCCGGTCCGGCAAGTACTACGACATCGCTGACAACTTCTGGAACATCGTCACCGAGCACCACACTTACATCATCGGCGGCGTCAGCAACCATGAGCACTTCCAGGGGCCGGACCAGGTCGCCGGCCAGCTCTCGAACTTCACCTGCGAGAACTGCGCGAGCTACAACATGCTCAAGCTCACCCGCCTGCTTCAGTTCCATCAGCCGCAGCGGACCGACCTCGCCGACTACTACGAGCGGACGTTGTTCAACCAGATGCTGGGCGAGCAGGACCCCACCTCGCCGCACGGATTCAACTGCTACTACACCGGCTTGTCGGCCGGGGCGTTCAAGCGCCAGCCGCTGAACTACTTCGCCACTGCCGACCCGGACGTCTACTCCACCGATTACGACGACTTCACCTGCGACAACGCGACCGGCATGGAAACCCAGGCGAAGTTCGCCGACACGATCTACACCCGGGACGCGGACGGCGTGTACGTCAACTTGTTCATCCCGTCGCAGGTACGGTGCGCCGACCAGGGGATGATCCTGCGGCAGACGACGGGCTTCCCCGACGACCCGGTGGTCCGCCTCAGCGTGACGTCCGGCTCGTATCCGATGACGCTCCGGGTCCGGGTGCCGTCCTGGACCGCGGGCGCGCCCGCGGTCCGGCTCAACGGCGCGGTCGTCCGCGGCCTGACCGGCGCGGTCTCCGGCGGCTGGGTCGCGGTCCGGCGGCTGTGGCAGGCCGGCGACACGCTGGAGGTCACGCTGCCGATGAGTGTCGTGTTCTCGCCCACGCCCGACCAGGAATCGGTACAAGCGGTGACGTACGGCCCGGCCGTGCTGGCGGGCGTCTATCCCGCCGACCCCGGCCCCGCGCTCCCCGCACTCGACCTCGCCTCGGTGCACCAGACCGCCGCCCAGCCCATGACGTTCGCCGCCCTCTCCGACGGCAAACCCGTCACGCTCACCCCCGTCGCCCGTGCCGCCCACCAGTACTACACCGTCTACTGGCAGACCACATAGCGCGGCGGGGGCTGCGGCGCGGCTGGGCTGATTGTCAGCGGTTCCGCAGGGTGCGCACGGCGATCGCCGCGCCGGCGATGGCGGCGATCGCGCCGGCGATGACCGCTTGGTCGGCGCCGCTGACGAACGCGCTCGCCATGGTGTGGCCGGCGGCCACCTTGCTGGCGGTGACCGAGGCGGTGATCGAGCCGAACACGGCCACGCCCAGCACGCTGCCCATGTTGCGGGTCGTGTCGTTGACCGCCGACCCCACGCCGGCCTGAGCCGGCGGCAGCTCCCGCATCGAGGCCGACGTCGCGGCCGACATGGCCAGGCCGATCCCGGTGCTGACCGCGATCATCGCGATCACGTAGTGGCCGTAGCCGGAGGTCGCCGATCCGGTGGCGAAGAAGACCAGGCCGGCGGCCACCGCGGACAGGCCGATGGTGACCGGGACAAGCGCCCCTGCTCGTTTTGCCAAAGATGCGCCGACCGGGCTGAAGACGGCCAGCGCGGCCGCGGACGGAAGCGCGCGCAGGCCGGCCGCCAGCGGGCTGTAACCGAGCACCAGCTGGTAGATCTGGGTGGTCAGGAACACCGCGCCTGACAGGGCGAAGAACAAGATCGTGAGCGTGATGCCGGCGCCGGTGAAGCGCGGGTTGCGGAACACCGTGAGCGGCAGCATGGGGTGGCCGGTGCGGGCCTCGCGCAGGAAGAACGCGCCGAGCAGGCCGACCGCGATGGCCCCCAGGCCGAGCGTGCGGCCGGACAGCCAGCCGTTCACCGGCGCCTCGATGATCGCGTACGTGAGTGCGGTGAGCGCGGCGACCGACAGCAGTGCGCCGGTCAGGTCGAGCCGGGTGGCGTGCGGCGCCCGCGACGCCGGGACCAGCCAGTGCCCGGCCGCTAGCGCGACGGCGACGATCGGCAGGTTGACCAGGAAGATCGAGCCCCAGCTGAAGTGCGCGAGCAGCCAGCCTCCGGCCACCGGGCCGATCGCCACGCCCAGGCCGCTCACCGCGGACCACAGGCCGATCGCCTTCGTCCGCTCCGCATGGTCGGTGAAGACGCTGGTGATGATCGACAACGTGGCCGGCATGATGAACGCGCCGCCGACGCCCATGATCGCGCGCGCGGCGATCAGCTCGGCCGTGGAATGGGTCAGCGCGGCGGCCAGCGAGCCGGCCGCGAACACGGCCAGCCCGGCGGTCAGCGCGTGGTGGCGACCGTAACGGTCGGCGATCGCGCCGGCCAGCAGCAACAGCGCGGCGAACGTGAGGGTATAGGCATCCACGATCCACTGCAGGCCGCTGGTGCCCGCGTGCAGATCGCGGGCGAACGTGGGCAGCGCGACGTTCACGATCGTGGAGTCAACGACGATGACGAGCAAGCTCAGGCAGAGAACGGCGAGGGTGTACCAGCGCCGGGGATAGCCCTGCGGCGTGCCCGCGGGGGAGGCCGCAGGCGCGGCGGAGGCCGGGGCCTTTAGCCGGGGCGGTGCGAGGGCGGCGGACATGGCGATCTCCATCTGTACGGCTGTAAGGTTACGACTGTTTTGATAACTTGACTGTACGAGCGTAACCTTACGGGTGTCAATAGAGTTGGCCCAAGAAGTTCACCCGTAGCGCAACGGGTGTAGTCTCCTTGCGGGCAGTGAGAGGAGGCCGGGATGCCGGCGACCATGCGCGCCGCGGCCAGCAAGCCAGCGCGGCGGCGGAATCCGCGCGGACAGGGAGACCGGCTGCGGGACGAGATCATCGAGGCGGCCAGCCGCCTGATGGACGACCCAGCGTCCCCGCCGCTGACCCTGCGCGCCGTCGCCCGTGAAGTAGGCGTCGCGGCGACATCGGTATACCTGCATTTCGACGACATCGCGTCGCTGGTCGTGGCCGTGGCCGGGCGGCGGTTCAGTGAGCTGGTGCAACTCCAGGACCGGGCGGCAGGCTCGGCGCGGACCCCGCAGGACCGGCTGCGGGCCGGATGCGTGGCGTACTGTGAGTTCGGCCTCGCCCACCCGGGCCACTACCAGGTGATGTTCAGCAGCCCGCTGCCGTTCGACGTTTCTGTGCCCGTGGAGCAGATGCCGGGTTACGCCGTGTTCCAGCAGCTCATCGGCGTGGTGGCCGAGTGCATCGGGCGGCCGGGCGAGGATCAGGAGTCATTCCTGACCGCGACGCTGATATGGCAGCAGCTGCACGGCACGGTCAGCCTGCGCATCTCCAGGCCCAGGTTCCCGTGGCCGCCGCTGGCACAGTCCGTGACCGACGTGGTCGACCGCATCGTCAGGCCTCAGCGCACCGGGGCATAGCCGTTCGCCGGGTTGGCCGCGATGGCGCCAACCCGGCGAACGATTTACGGGACCCGGTGCTCAGACGGCGACAACGTGCTCGGCGGGCTGGGATGCTTCGCTGGTCGCCGGGGCGGTCATCTCCCTGGCCCGGCGCGGCAGGCCGAACGCCACGGCGAACGAGATGACCAGCAGCCCGATGGTCGCCACCGTGGTCCACTCGGCCGCGCTGAGGTAGCCGGGAACGTGCCCGCCGTGCCCGCCATCGAGGGCGAAAAAGATCGCGCCCAGGCCGGCGATGCCGAGCGACATGGCGAGCGAGTTCACGGTCTGCAAGATGCCGGACGCCGATCCCATCTCGTGCGGCCGCACGCCGGCCATCACGATGTCGAACAGCGGCACGAACACCATGCCCATCCCGATCCCGCCGAC
>Ga0126381_100008774_pt1 | contig 11314 bp, 9 predicted proteins | sample PanSoiMetPlot_28_FD_96465 | JGI IMG/M metagenome (GOLD analysis project Ga0126381, IMG submission 96465) | Tropical forest soil microbial communities from Panama - MetaG Plot_28 | ecosystem: Environmental > Terrestrial > Soil > Tropical forest > Bulk soil | place: Panama | collected 2016-02-17 | reverse complement strand
CAGGACGCGTATCCGGACGCCGGCACGCACCCGTTCCGCGGCGAGAAGGGCTCGGCGTTCGAGGCCGGCTGGCGGGTCCCCGGGATCATGTGGTGGCCGAACCACATTCCCCAGGGCGTCGTGAATGACGAGATGATGTCCCACATCGACCTCTGGTCGACGCTCTCGGCGATGGTCGGCGTCACGCCGCCTCCGCACGGCGAGTGGAAGGGCAACGACGGCAAGCCGATCTACTTCGACTCGATCGACAACAGCGCCTACATCCTCGGGAAGGCGAAACACTCCGCCCGGAACTCCTGGATCTACATCGACGGCGAGAACTTCATGGGAGCGCGCGTCGACATCGGCGGCGATCCCAACAACGACGACATCCACATCGCGTGGAAGTACCTCTACACCGCCAAGGACACCTGGCTCGGGCCGCAACAGAACCTCGGATCGATCGGCTCGCTCTACTGCCTGACGATGGACCCGCTCGAGAAGTACGACATGGTCTTCAACGGCGCGATGTCGGCGCGCCTGCCGAAATCTTCGCCGGGTCAGTACGCTGGTGAGGACAACGGGTGGGTTTTGGCGCTCATCTACCCGGTCATCATCGAATTCGACCAGTCGATCATCAAGTACCCCAATATCAAGCGCTTCCCGGTCGGTGCATCGAACGACCTGATCCCGAACCTGCAGCATCCCGAGAACCCCGTACCCCTCGTCGCGGATCCCACGAAGATCAAAGTCAAGGGCGGCGGCGATTGAGTCGTTCGTTTTTCGATCTCAAGGAGGAACCGAATATGAGTGGTGCCCAGTTTCGATGGTTCGTTTCTTTGCTTTGTATTCTGACCGCGGCTTCGGCGCTCGCCCAGGCGCCCGCGAAGAAGCCCAACATTCTCGTCATCATGGGAGACGACGTCGGCTGGTTCAACGTCGGTGCTTACCACCGTGGAATCATGTCGGGGAAGACTCCCAACCTCGACAAGCTCGCGGCTCAGGGCATGCTGTTCACGGACTACTATGCCGAGGCGAGCTGCACGGCGGGTCGGGCGAACTTCATCACGGGAGAGATTCCGCTAAGGACCGGCCTCACGACGGTCGGCCAGGCGGGAGCCGATGTCGGCATTCCTGATCAGGCCGTCACGCTCGCCACAGCCCTGAAGGCGCAGGGCTATGCGACGGGACAGTTCGGCAAGAACCACCTCGGCGACCTGAACAAATTCCTTCCGACCGTGCACGGGTTCGACGAGTTCTTCGGCTACCTTTACCACCTCGACGCCCTGTCTGACCCGTACTGGTACTCCTTCCCGCTCGACCAGAAGTTCTACAACGAGCACGGTCCTCGCAGCGTGATCCACAGCTGGGCCACGGATGTCGACGATCCCACCGCCATGCCGCGCTGGGGCAAGATCGGAAAACAGAAGATCGTCGACGAAGGTCCTCTGCCGCCGTTCCCCGACATGTCGAACGTTCCGAACATGCACGACATCCCGTTTCTCAAGGCGAAGTACGACATGACGACCTTCGACGAAGTGCTCGTCAAGGCGTCCAGCGATTTCATGGACAAGGCGAAGCAGAGCGGAAAGCCGTTCTTCGTCTGGCACAACACGACGCGCATGCACGTCTGGACTTTCCTCTCCAAGAAGTACGGCTCCATGCAGAACAGCCAAACCAACTACGGCCTCGAAGAGGCCGGCATGGCACAGCTCGACGACTCGATCGGCGCGCTGCTGAAGCACCTCGACGACATCGGCGAAGCGGACAACACGATCGTCATCTTCACGACCGACAACGGCGCCGAGGTCTTCACGTGGCCGGACGGCGGCATGACTCCGTTCAGGGCGACGAAGGGCACGGTCGGCGAGGGCGGTTTCCGCGTCCCGTGCATCATTCGCTGGCCCAATCACGTCAAGGCCGGCTCGGTCGAAAACGGGATCATCTCCGGTCTCGACTGGTTCCCCACGCTCATGGCCGCGGCCGGCAACCCGAACATCACCGATCAGCTGCTCAAGGGCGCGAACCTCGGAGGCCGCGTTTACAAGAACCACCTCGACGGCTACAACCAGATGGACTTGATCACCGGCAAGGGACCCTCCGCCCGCCACGAGATCTTCTACTTCGGAGGGCCCCACCTCGGCGCCGTGCGGATCGACGACTTCAAGTTCACCTTCTTCCAGCAACCATGGGGTTGGCCAGGCGAAAAGACCACGACCGACATGCCCTTGATGGTCAACATTCGCCAGGATCCGTTCGAGCGCACGCCAAATATCCGGGGCGAATCACCAAACGAAGGGTCTTTTGGCTATGGAAACGACTTCTATGCTCGAGAGTTCTGGCGATTCGTCCTGGTGCAACAGTACGTCGCACAGCTCGCGATGACTGCGGTCGACTATCCCCCGATGCAGGACCCCGCCTCCTTCAATCTGGATGAGGTGAAGAAAAAGGTCCAGGCGATGATCAAGCAGCACGAGGGCGAATAGCGAGGTTTCAACGGCGCCGGGCGGTCCTCAGGGCCGCTCGGCGTTTATCAGGTGGAGGTAGAAAAATGAGAAGAGTGGCTGGGGTTCTCGCTTTCCCGGTTGTCGCAATGACGCTTGCCTGTTCGACCATGAAAACCGACGTCGACTATGACCACACGATCAATTGGTCGTCGCTCCATACGTTCCAGCTTTCCGGGGGAACGGCGAGCCCGGAAACGTTCACCCAGAAACGGATCGAGGACGGCATCGTTTCGACCCTGACCTCGAAGGGCTGGCAGCAGGTGACCTCCAACCCGGACGTCATCGTCAGTCCGCACGTCGTGCTGTCGGCCGAAAAGCAGTGGAACGCCACGGGCACGGGCGGATTTGGACGCTTCGGCGGCGGCATGGCCCAGGCCACGCAGAGCACCGTGCCGATCGGGACGCTCGTCGTGACGATGACCAATCCGAAGACTCAGGAGCTCATCTGGCGCGGCATGGCCCAGGATCAGATCAACACGAACGGAGGCGATCGCGGTCAGACACAACAGGCGATTCAAGAGATTTTCAAGAACTTCCCGCCCGGTTCGACGAGCAAGTAGTCGAGCGTCGCTCGCGCAAGACTCGGTGGATCCGAGGAGGTAACGATATGCCCGAGGACCATAAGAAGACGCTGAAGGAAAAGGCGGCCGAGGAGCTCAAGCTGATGCTCGTGATCACCGCGTTCCTCGCGGCCGTCTTCGTCTCCTTCCTCACCTACCGGCGGCTCATCTCGCGCGAGTTCGGCGTCACGTCGTTCCACTACGGCTTCGCCCTCATCGAAGCGCTCATCGTCGCGAAGGTCATCCTGATCGGCAAGGCCATTGGAATCGGCGGAAAGTCGATTGGCCGGGTGCTCTTCCGCAACGCGCTTCGGGATTCGGTCATCTATGCGCTACTCGTCGGCGTCTTCGCCATTCTCGAGCACGTCATCGAGGGACTTTTCCATCATGAGACGGTCACCGCGGGCATCCAGAAGATCCTGGACCAGGGCATCTACGAGATCCTCGGCAGAACGCTCGTCGTCTTCGTGGCCTTCATTCCCTTCTTCACTCTGTGGGAGCTCGACCGCGTCCTGGGCGACCGGAAGCTGATCGGGCTGTTGTTTCGTAAAAGCGCGGTTCAGACATGAGGGCACGTCGGAATCTCGCGCTCGGCATCCTCGTTCTCGCCACGAGCGCGCTCGCTGCCCGTGTGCAGGATCCGCTTCCTTCCTGGAACGACGGCGCCGCCAAGAAAGCGATCGTCGACTTCGTGAAGGCGACGACGACCGCCGGAAGCCCGCTGTTCGTGCCGCCGCAAGAGCGTGTCGCCACGTTCGACCAGGACGGCACACTCTGGGTCGAGCAACCGATCTATTCACAGTTCGTGTACTGCTTCGATCGAGTTCCGGACGTCGTGAAGGCCAGGCCGGAGCTCGCCAACGTCGAACCCTTCAAGACCGTGATGGCGCAAGGTCGCGCGGCGATCGCCCAGCTCTCCCACGAAGACCTCGTGAAGATCGCCATGACGACGCTCTCCGGGATGCCGGTCGACGACTTCCGCGCGGAGGTCCTCCGATGGCTCGCATCGGCCCGCGACGGTCGCTGGAAACGGCCGTACACCGATCTGACGTATCTCCCGATGCAGGAGGTTCTCCAGTACCTGCGCGCGAATGGCTACAAGACGTACATCGTCACGGGGGGCGGTCAGGATTTCGTCCGCGCCTACGCCGAGAAGACCTACGGAATACCGCCGGAGCAGATCGTCGGAACGGCGATCGGTACGGCGTACAGCTACGGCAAGGATGGAACGCCGGTCCTGACGAAGGAGCCGAAGCTGATCCTCGACGACAATTACGCGGGAAAGGTCGAAGGCATCGATCTCATGATCGGCCGCCGCCCCTACGCCGCTTTCGGCAACTCGACCGGCGATCAGCAGATGCTGGAGTACACGAAAGGCGGCAGCGGCGCGCGCCTCGCCATGCTCGTGCTGCACGATGACGCCACCCGCGAGTACGCGTACGGTCCGGCGCAGGGACTTCCCGACAGCAAGGTCGGCACGTTCACTCAGCAGCTCTACGACGAGGCCAAGAAAGCTGGATGGGTCGTCATCAGCATGAAGAGCGACTGGAAGAGGATTTTCGCGTTCGAATGACGTATCGAAGGAGGTTGGGCGTGAAGAGATGGACGCTCGCGCTGATTATCTTGTTTCTTGCCTTGACGGCGTCGGCGCAGACCGGGATCTCCGGCCGCGTCCAGGCGGGAGGCAAAGCGGTCGCGGGTTCCACGGTGACGCTCTTTGCGGCGACCGCCTCCGCCCCGGCCCGACTGGGCGAGACGAAAACGGACGCAAAGGGCGCGTTCCAGCTCAATCCCGGCGCCGCCCCGGCGGGGTCGGTGCTGTATCTCGTCGCAAGAGGCGGTACACCGGACGCGCGGCCGGATCGCAGCGACAACGAGGGGCTCGCTTTCCTGGCGATCCTCGGCTCGACTCCGCCGAAGAGCGTCACGATCAACGAGTTCACGACCGTCGCGTCCGTCTGGACGACTGCCCAGTTCCTCGACGGCTCCGCTCTGAGGGGGCATGCTCTCGGCCTCAAGATCGCCGCCGGCAACGTGCCGAGCTTCGTCGATTTGGTGACCGGAGGCTGGGGCGCCGTCATCCAGGATCCCTTGAACGGCCCGCAGACGCCGACGATGGCCAACTTCGCGACGCTTGCGGACGTTCTGTCCGCCTGCGCCACGCACATCACGCCCGATGCATGCAGCCGGCTCTTCGCGGCATCCACGCCGCCAAAGGGCCCCGCGCCGACGGACACGCTGAACGCGGCGATCGCGGTCGCCCGCTATCCCTGGTACCAGCCGCAGCGCCTCTTCGAGCTACTCGATGCGTTCTACCCGGTCCCGAAGGGCAAGACGATGCGCGCGGTTCCGTTTATGCCCTACCTCAATTTCGCGCCGAGCGCGTGGGTTCTGCCGCTGAAGTTCGACGGCGGCGGCTATCGTGCGGGCGGCAAGGCCATGTTCGACAGCCAGGGGAACCTCTGGGTCGGCGACAACTTCACGGTCGGCTGGCAGGCACAGGACGCTCTCTGGCAGGGCAACGCGACGAAGTTCGATCCGAACGGGAGGCCGCTCTCGCCGATGACGACGGGCTTTGCCGGCGGCGGCATGCAGGGGGGTACCTTCGGCGCGGCCGTCGATGCGAAGGATCAGGCGTGGCTCGCGTCGTACGGCGGTCAATCGATCGCGGTCTTCGACAAGAACGGAAAGCCACTGACGCCCCCGGAGGGCATCACCTTCGGCGGAAAGCTCGGACTCATGCAGGGCATCATCGTCACGCCATCCGGAGACGTGTGGGCGCTCGGCATTTCGAAGGGGCAACTCCTCTTCTTCCCAGGCGGGGACTACACGAAGGGCAGGATCGTCTGCGAGGGACGCGACGTCGAGCCGTGCAAGTCGTTTCTCGGACCCTTTCACCTTGCGATCGATCAGCAGAGCCGCATCTGGGTGACCAATGCGGTCGGCGGGCACGTCACACGGTTCCCGGCGTCGGACCCGACAAAGGCAGAGAAATTCAGCACGGGATGGAGCGGCAGCGGCTTGAATATCGACAGCCAAGGCAACGTCTGGGTCACGAACCGGCTCGGCAACTCGGACCGCGCCGTACCCACCATCGCCCATATGGCGGAGATGGCGCTCCGAGGCGAAAACCCGGACCCCGTGATCACCCAGACGATGTCGAAGCAGACCTCGAAAGACGGTGGCAGCGTGACCTTGCTCCGCCCTGACGGTTCCCAGTATCCGGGCTCGCCCTTCACCGCCGGTGGCCTCTCCGGGCCATGGGCCGTGGTCGTCGACGGCAACGACAACGTCTGGATCTCCAATTTCGCACAGGCCAACAGCCCGATCACCTGCCTCTGCGGCGTGCGCACCGAGAACTGCCCGCCGGGCTTCAAGACGGGAGATCAGATCGCGCCGCCGAACGGCTACGCGGGCGGCGGCCTGCAGATGCTGACCGACCTCGCGATCGGACCGGCCGGGGACGTGTGGGTGATGAACAACTGGCAGGACATCGAAAGCTGCCTGAGCGTCCCGAGCGAGGCGCTTTCGACGCGCTGCGGCGGCCAGGGCGTCGTGGTCTTTTTCGGCATGGCGAAGCCCGTCCGCGCGCCGCAGATCGGTCCGGCGAAGCCGTATTAAAGGAGACTCTGTGAGATCCATTCTCTCCATGAAACGATCCCGATGGTCCGCCGCGCTATCTCTGTCGATTCTGGTCGCGGCCTCCCGCGCCACGGCTCAAACGACCGAGGAGGCGGCCAACCCCGCAGAGACGGAGGCCGACAAGCTCGCGCAGTTGCTCGCCAACCCGGTCTCGAACCTCTGGTCGCTCCAGTTCCAGTTCAATAACTTCCAGCTGACGAACGACCGCTGGAACAACAACCTGAACTTCCAGCCCGTCATGCCGGTCAGCCTGACCAACGACTGGAACCTGATCACCCGCCCCGTGATCCAGGTCTACAACAGCGTTCCCTACACCGACAACCAGGGCAACGAACAGCGGACCACCAACTTCGGCGACTGGACGCAGCTCGAGCTCTTATCGCCGGGCCATACCGGAAACGTCGACACCGGCTTGTGGATCCTCGGCGTCGGACCGACGTTCATCTTCCCGACAGCCGGTTCGGTCTACACCGGCCAGGGAAAATGGCAGGTGGGCCCCGCGGTCGTCGTCGGGTACATGACGAAGAAGTTCCTCTTCGGCGTCTTCCCGCAGCAGTGGTGGTCCTTCGCCGGCGACGCCAACCGTCCGGACACCAAGCAGATGAATCTCCAGCCGCTCATCAATTTCTTCTTCGCGGGAGGCTGGAACGTCGGTTACTCGGGGAACATCCTCGCCGACTGGGAAGCGCCATCGAACAACCGGTGGACTGTGCCCATCGGACTCGGCGTCGGAAAGGTCGTCAAGTTCGGCCGGCTCCCCGTTAAGATCTCGCTCGCCGGGCAGTACATGGTCACGCAGCCCTCGCCCGTCGGCCAGAAGTGGAACGTCCAGATCCAGCTCACGCCCGTAATCCCGAAGTTGATTCAGGGAACGTTGTTTTGAAGCGTGCCGAGAGGAGGAGTCCCTTGTCTTCGATCCATTCCATCCAACGCGTCCGGGCGGCCACGAACGCGATTCCGATCTTCGTCGCCGCGACGTTTCTGGTTCTCGCGGCGGCACCGGCCCGCGCTCAGTTTCCCGGCGACGTGCCGGACACGTTCCGTCTGGACGTCGGCGGCATGTACGCCTGGTTCACGACGAATGTGAACTTCCAGGAGAACCTCACGCCCGGCGGCCCGATCGGAGGCGGCATCGACCTGCAACCCGTCACCGGGCTCCCCTCCTCGACGGGCGGGTTCACGGCGCGCGGGTACTGGCAACCCCTGAAGCGGTTCTACATCGACTTCGGATACACCGAATTCACGCGCAGCAGCACGAGGGCCATCTCCGTCGACATTCCTTTCGGCGACTCGACCTTCACCGCGGGGGCCTCGGTCGCGACGTCTGTGAAATCCGAGCTGCCTTACATCGACCTCCGCTACAACTTCATCCAGAACGATTCCTGGCATCTCGGCGTCTCGCTCGGCGGCGCGTACTCGATCCTCAAGGCGGGACTTACCGCTTCCGCAGGCGTCATCGGTCCCAACGGACCGATCGTCGGCCAGTCGACCACGAGGGAAGCCAAGCTCGAAGTTCCGGTCCCGCTGCTCGGCATCGACGCGGAATTCAAGTTCGGAGACCGCGTCTCGGGAGGCGTGCTATTCAACGGCATCTTCGCCCCGGTCCATCCATACTCGGGGTCCGTGTTCGTCGTCGAGCCTCACGTCGACTGGTTCATTTCCAAGAACTTCGGCGTGGGAGGGGCGTTCAACTACTCCACGTTCCACATCAAGAAGGATGATCTGCCTGCCACGCTCATCGACTTCCGGTACAGCTACTACGGTCCCAAGGTCTACGCGATCCTGACGTTCTGACGGGCGCGGCCGGAATGACCCGTCCGCGATCCTGGGATAGATTAGGCGGCAATACAAAAGAGGAGGACTCATGAATCGGAAATGGATCGCTCCCGTAGTCATCGCCGTCCTGATGGGCTTCCTGTCGGGTTCCGCGTTCGCGGAGGACAAGAAGCCGGTCGGCACGTTGAAGCTGTCCGAGGGATCGGTCGCCGTCGGACTCGGCTGGAGCTGGGGCCACGGGACCCTCACCTTCGGGGGCAAGGATTACAAGGTGAAGGTGGAAGGTCTCTCGGTCGGTGAGGTCGGGATGACGGACGTCAAAGCCAAGGGCGACGTCTATGACCTCAAGTCGGTCGACGACTTCAGCGGCGTCTTTGCGGCCGCGGGTGCCGGGTTCACGGCCGGCCAGGGCAAGGGCGCGACCGCGCTGACGAACGCCAAGGGTGTTTCGATCGTCCTGACGAGCGTCACCAAGGGCGCGAGCCTGAAGATCGCGGCCGAAGGATTGAAGCTCACCATCGAGAAGTAGTTTCCCGACGTTCGCGGGCCGGGTCCCGAGAATCGCGCTCGGCCCGCGAACGCCGCGATAGCATCCGCCGGCAGGAGGTGCCCCTGCCATGCGGCTTCGCTGTCGCGTCACCCTGACGCTCACCTTCCTCCTGCTTGCGGGCGCCGGTCTCGCCCAGGAGGGCTTTCCTCTCTTCACCACCGACTTTCCGCCCGAGGAGGTCGCCGCGCGGCGGGCGAAGGTCTACGAAGCGATCGGCGCCGACGCCTTCGCGGTCGTCCAGGGCGCGCCCGTGCCCGCGGGCTATACACGGTTCCGCCAGTCGAACGAGTTCTACTATCTCTGCGGGATCGAGGTTCCGCACGCCTACCTGCTCCTCGACGGTTCGTCGAAAAAGGCGACGCTCTTTCTTCCCCCGCGCAACGAAGGGCGCGAGCGCGGCGAAGGCAAGATGCTCTCCGCCGAGGACGCCGACGAAGTCAAGAAACTGTCCGGCGTCGACGCGGTCGCCTCGACCGATGCTCTCGCCGAACGGATTGAAGCAGCCTATCTCCGCGGCGGGCGTCACGTGATGTACACGCCGCTCGCGCCCGCGGAGCTTGGCTCGATGAGCCGCGACCTCGCGCTGCGGGTCACGGCCGACGCCGCCGACGACCCATTCGACGGCCGCGCCTCGCGCGAGGGAAGATTCGTCACGCTCGTCAAGGAGCGGTTCCCGTTCGTCGAGGTCCGCGACCTGACGCCCACGCTCGACTCGCTGCGGCTCATCAAGAGCGATCGCGAGCTCGCCATGATCCGCAAGGCCACGCACCTCGCCGGCCTCGCGATCCTCGAAGGAATGCGCTCGGTCAAACCCGGACAATACGAGCGCGAGCTCGACGGCGTCGGCAAGTTCGTCTTCTGGAGAAACGGCGCGCAGGGCGACGCATACTTCTCGCTCATCGGCAGCGGCCAGAATGCATATTGGCCGCACTACAACGCCGGCAAGCGCCAGATGCAGGATGGCGACTTCCTGCTCATGGACTACGCGCCGGACTACGGCTACTACGAGAGCGACGTCACGCGGATGTTTCCGGTCAACGGGAAGTTCTCGCCCTGGCAGCGCGAGCTCTACGGGTTCTACCTCGCGTGCTACCGCGCGATCCTGAAGTCGATCGCGCCGGGCAAGACCGCCCAGGAATGCATGCAGGCGGCGGCCGCCGATATGGAAAAGATCCTCGCTTCGACGAAGTTCTCGAAAGACATCTATCGCAAGGGCGCCGCGGACTTCGTCGCGAAGTACAAGGAGGCGGCCTCGCGCGACGGCGCGGCTCTCGGGCACTGGGTCGGCATGGCGACCCACGACGACGGCCCGCACACGGGGCCGCTTCGGGCGGGAATGGTCTTCACGATCGAGCCGGCGTTGACCGTGCCCGAGGAAAAGATCTACGTCCGTCTCGAGGACATGATCTTCATCCACGACAACGGCGCCGAGGTGGTTTCGAACGAGGCGCCCTGGGACATCGACGCGATCGAGAAGGCGCAGAAGGAAGAGGGGATGCTGAAGAAGTACGCGAGGGTGTACCCCGCGCCGTAGGGAGTCGAGTCCGGCTCCTACCGCCCCGGACTCGCGACCACCGGCTGCGGTTTCGGCGGAACCTCGGGCTTTCCTTTCGACGCAGTCCAGTCGATCGAGCCCCCGATTTCGACGACGTGCGCGCCGCCGCGCACCAAATCGACCGTCAGCGGAACGCTCGGCGGCATCTGGAAGAGCTTCATGTCGCCGTAGGTCTTCGTCAGGAGCGGCGTCAGGAAGTTGACGAACCATCCGAGGACGCCCTTGCAGTGCGTCTCGATCTTGATGTCCTTCAACACGAAGGCGCGCTCCGGCTTGTCGATGAAGAGATTGGCCTTGCCGACCGGCGCGCAGAACTGCGAGAAGAGCTTCTTCAGCCGGTTCGTCGACGACCGTTTCTCCGCCGTCACCTCGATCCCGAGCGTGAAGCACGACTCGCCGCACGGCCGGAACATCTTCGGCGTGATCGTGAAGTCGATGTGCTTGACCGCGAGGTCCTGCTGCCACTTCGCGGCGAGCGCGACGAGCGCCGCCTGCTCGATCGGATCCCATGGCGCCTTGAACAGATAGTTCCCCGTCACCTCGCCGCTGTCGGCGCCCGCGTCGTGGAGGGTGAGCGTCGCTGCGAAGGGGCCATGAAAGTCGAGGTCGAGCTTCTTCTCCGGGATTTCCTTGATCGGGTATTTCACAACGAACGGGTACTCGAGCTGGTAATCGAACGAGATCTCGAGCGGCCCGGTGGCCCGGCCGTCGACGACCCTCAACCCCGTCGTCTTCAGTCGGATGT
>Ga0126381_100008773_pt1 | contig 11314 bp, 9 predicted proteins | sample PanSoiMetPlot_28_FD_96465 | JGI IMG/M metagenome (GOLD analysis project Ga0126381, IMG submission 96465) | Tropical forest soil microbial communities from Panama - MetaG Plot_28 | ecosystem: Environmental > Terrestrial > Soil > Tropical forest > Bulk soil | place: Panama | collected 2016-02-17 | reverse complement strand
GTCATCGGAGAAGGTGAACGCGATGAAGCTCCGATGCTTTATATCGGAGAGCGCGTCGGCGGAAATCCGCCGGACGGTGGCGCCTATCCGGGTGTGGACATTGCGGTAGACCCGCTGGAAGGCACCAATCTTTGCACCACGGGCGCTCCAAACGCCATAGCGGTGCTCGCCGCATCAGAGCACGGAGGCCTGCTGCATGCTCCCGACTGCTACATGGAAAAGATCGTGGCAGGCCCGGCCTGCCGGGGAGCTTTGGATCTGGACGCTCCCGTTTCGCAGAATCTGAAATCCATGGCTCGGCGCCTTGACCGCGACGTGAGTGATCTCACAATCATCGTGCTGGACCGGCCGCGCCACGAGAAGTTAATCGAGGATATACGCCGAGAGGGCGCCCGCATCCGCCTGATCGGAGACGGCGATCTATCGGCTGCAATTGCAGTAGCAGTACGTGGAAATGGCGTGCACGCTGTGATGGGCATTGGCGGTGCTCCCGAAGGTGTCTTGACCGCTGCCGCTATGCGATGTCTGCACGGCGAAATGGTGGCCCGCCTCGTCATCAACACGCCGGAGTTGGAAGAGCGCGTCGCCCGCATGGGCATCCGCAATCCGCATCGTGTCTACACGGCCGGCGACCTGGCCATGGGAACGCACATTGTGTTTGCCGCTTGCGGGGTCACCGATGGAGCCCTCCTCAGGGGCGTTCGCTTCTTTGGCGAAGGCCATCGGACGCACACGCTGCTGATGACATCCAGCAACAACAGCGTGCGGTTTATCGATGCGGTGCACATGGACCGCAAACCCGGTCCACGCGGTGTGCGCCTGTATTAGGTAACTGGGAGATTTCGCGGCACACGAAAACACCGTGGGCGAGTTGCGCGATTTTGGGCTTGACCATGCCTGCGCAGCCTGTAAGCCGGTTTCTGTAACCGCTATGCCTTTCGACACGGCGGCCGGCAACCATTCATCTAGGCCACCCATTGCTGGGCGGCTCCAGCGACCTACCCGGAAGTTGTGACGGAGCGGGCCGCTCCTCCTCCCCTATTTGGTCTTGCTTCGCATGGGGTTTTCCCTGCCAGCCCGATTGCTCGAACCGCGGTGCGCTCTTACCGCACCATTTCACCCTTACCCGCCGTTAGCCGGCGGGCGGTATATTTTCTGTGGCACTGTCCGTAACCTGTGCTTGGATGAGCCCGCGCCTCTCAGCGAGGCGAAGACCCAACAAGCCCAAATTCCCGGCCGTTAGCCGGCATGCTGCCCTGAGAAGACCGGACTTTCCTCCCGGCTCACCCGCAAAACGGATGAACCCAGCGGTTGCCCGGCCGCGCAGGCAAAACTATTCTCCCACTAAACTCAAAGAGAAAGGTTGTTTTGAAGAAGGTTTTCATTCAAAGCTTTGGATGCCGGGCATCGCAGGCCGATGGTGCAGCTATTGAAGCGTCGCTGGAAGATCGCGGATTTACGCCTGTAGGAGATCCGTGTACCGCTGACTTGGTTATCGTGAATACCTGCACGGTAACCCATGGAGCGGACGTGGACGCGCGGCGGGTGATTCGCGGTTTGCATCGCGACCATCCGGCGGCTCAAATCCTGGTAACAGGCTGCTACGCGCAGCGCGCCCCGGAGGAACTGGCCGCGATTGACGGTGTGCGCTGGGTCGTCGGTAATTCCCACAAAACCCAGATCGCCGAGATCGTCTCGCCCGAAATGGAGCAGTACCACGGACAGATTTTGGTCTCGAATATCAATGCTGCGCGAGACTTCGAAGCGACTCCCGTACGTGATGTGAGAGAACATCGAACGCGCCCCAACCTGAAGGTGCAGGATGGCTGCAGTAACCGGTGCTCATTTTGTGTGATCCCAAGCGTACGCGGAAGGAGCCGCAGCGCGCCTCTTGAAAGCGTGCTCCAGCAGATCAGGGATCTGGCGAAGCGCTACTGCGAAGTAGTGTTGAGCGGCATCAATCTGGGCCGCTGGGGTCGCGACCTCCCAGGCGGTTTGCGCTTTGTGGATTTGTTGGACGCCATCCTCGATTGCACGGACCTCCAGCGGCTGCGAATCAGCTCAATCGAGCCGATGGACTGGAGCGAGGAGCTGTTCGCATTGGTAGCCGGCGACCCCCGAATCGCCCGGCACGTGCATTTACCGTTGCAGTCGGGTTCCGATGGGGTTCTAAAGCGCATGTTCCGGAAGTACCGGACACGCCACTATGCCAGCCGCCTTGCGATCGCTCAAAAGGTGATGCCGGAGGCTGCAATCGGCGCGGACGTGATGACGGGTTTCCCGGGTGAGACCGACGCCGAGTTTGAAGAAACGGTACGTTTCATCGAACAGCAGCCGTTCACGTATCTGCACGTATTCACGTATTCGGAGCGCCCCGGCACGGCAGCGGCGGAACGCGGCGACCCCGTACCAGTGCACGTTCGGCACGAACGCACGCAGGCTTTGCGTGCGCTTTCGGATCAAAAGAATCGCGAATTCCGACGGCGCCTGATCGGGAAAACCCTTTCGGCGGTAACGCTGGAGCAACGCGGCATGGCGCTCACGACGAATTTTGTGAAAGTGCAGATGGCACGGCAGCGCGAGCCCAATCGCGTGGTGGACCTCGAAATCAGTTCGTTGAGTGACGCAGGTTTGAAAGAGCGGGCCATACTACCTGTGCTGCCATAGGGCCGGGCACCCCCGGCCATTCCTGCCCGCCTTAGAAATCACCGCTTATACCCAAACTTCTGCAAAAGCTCCACTCGCGCTTTCGCGTGCGTTTCTGTCTCGACGCCTTTGGGTGAACTACCATCGATTACGCCCAGAATGCCGCGGCCCTGTTCCGTCTCGGCGACAATCGCCTCGACCGGATTGGCGGTTGCGCAATAGATGTTCGCCACTTCGGGAACCGCCTGGATGCGGCCCAGTACATTGATCGGAAAGCCGTTTCGCAGGGCAACTACGAAGACATGTCCTGCGGCCAGTGCCGAGGCATTGTCAACGGCATTTTGTTTCAGCTCTTCATCGTTCCCATCAAAACGAATCAGGCAATCGCCCGACGCTTCGTTGAACGCGACGCCGAAGTGTAAATGAGGCGATGTATTGACGAGGGCTTCGTAGATGTCTTCGACGGTCTTAATGAAGTGACTCTGCCCAACAATAATGTTTCCGTTCTCGGGAATCGTGAGGCGAACCGCTTTTAGCTCCATGCAGGCCACTATATCCGGCTTACGTTCGGTTCCTATAATTGCGGATGTGCAAACGTCCTTCAGCGATTCAAGTCTGCTGGACCACATCCGCAAGCTGCCCCACGCAAGAGCCACATATAAGCAGCTTGTTCGCGAGTTACGCCTGCAAGGGGAAAAACGCGACTCCCTTGAGCAGGCACTCGACCGGCTGGCTGAAAAGGGCTTACTTGTGGAATTACGTTCCGGTCACTATATTGCTGTTGGCAGCAATCCGGAATACGCGGCCGGCCGCGTCTCCATTCATCGCGATGGCTTTGGCTTCCTAATTCCCGATCCAGTCGATGGGCACGTTCTGGACGACATTTTTCTGCCTCCTGACGAAGCGGCGAAGGCGATGCACGGTGATCGGGCCCTGGTCCATATCCGCCGGATCGCAAACGAGGGCAGGGCAGAGGGCGAAGTCCTGCGCATCCTCCGCCGTGCACACGTCACGGTCGTTGGTGAATTCCGACGGAAAAGACGCGGGAATTTTGTCGTGCCTTCCGATGATCGTATTCAGCAGTGGATTGAAATTCCGGAAGGGTTGGAACTGCCAGAACGGCGTGAGGCGGTGAACAGGGTTGGTGTCGACGCTCGCGAGCCGTCTTCCACCGAGGATCTCGACGGGATGGTGGTGAACGTCGAGATCCTCGACTTCCCGGAGAGCGGCGGGCATGCAGTCGGCCGCGTGATTGAAATCCTTGGCTACCCGGATGATTTCGGAGTCGATGTTGAAATCATGATCCGCAAGCATCACCTACCGCACGAATTCCCGACGGATGCTATCCGGCAGGCCCGGCATATTTCACCTGACATTCCTGAATCGGAACTCCGGTGGCGGCAGGATTTCCGGAGCTTCGATATCGTCACGATCGACGGCGAGACAGCCCGTGATTTCGATGACGCCGTGTGGGTCGAGCGCCTGCCGAACGGGCACTTTGCCCTCGAGGTGCACATTGCTGATGTGAGTTACTACGTCAAGCCGGGAAGTCCGATCGACGAAGAAGCACTGCTGCGCGGGACGAGCGTCTACTTCCCCGATCGTGCCGTCCCGATGCTGCCGGTAGAGCTTTCAACCGACATCTGCTCGTTGCGGCCGAATGAAGACCGGTTGGTGCTCTCCGCTTTGCTCGAAATCGATCGTCAGGGGGATGTCATCGCACAACAGTTCACGCGGGGTGTGATACGAAGTGCCGAGCGCATGACCTACACAAGTGTATTCCGCGTTTTGGAAGGCGATGCCGCCATACGCGAACGCTACGGTAAGCTTATCGAACGCTTTGAGCTAATGCGCGAGCTCGCCCTTATTCTCAACCGCAAGCGAACCAGGCGCGGCTCGATCGATTTCGATATGCCGGAGACAAACATCGAGTTGGATTTATCCGGCCAGATGGTAGGTGTAACGCGCGCCGAACGCAATATCGCTCACCGCATCATAGAGGAGTTTATGTTGGCGGCGAATGAGTCTGTCGCGGGGCATCTGGAGGCCGCGGGAATTCCTACCCTGTACCGAATCCACGAACGTCCGGAGGCCAAGCGCGTCATGGATTTCGAAGAAATCGCAGCGCATTTCGGTTATTCGCTTGGAATTGGCTCTATTCCTGTCAAGAAGTTCCCGATCGTCGATCGCAAGCGAGATGGCCGAAAACCGCGTAAAGAGGTCGTCGTAGCCCGCGAGGATTTTAATATTTCGTCCCGGAATTATCAGCGCTTGATCGCCAAAATTGCCGGTAAACCGGAGGAGCGCATCCTTAGCTATCTCATGCTCCGCTCGCTTAAGCAGGCGCGCTACAGCCATATCAACGAGGGCCACTTCGCGCTCGCGGCGCCAGCCTATACGCATTTCACTTCGCCCATTCGCCGCTACCCGGACCTTGTTGTCCACCGCGTGTTGTCACACTATTTGGATACGAAGGGCCCGCTACTCGAAAGCTCTGCGCTTCGCGAGTTGGGTGACGATAACTCTTTCACCGAGCGCCGTGCGGCTGAAGCCGAACGCGAGCTGATTGAGTGGAAGAAAGTGAAATTCATGGAGGACCGCGTCGGAGACGAATTCGATGCGCTCATTATCAGTACTACGAAGTTTGGCTTTTTTGTGGAATTGACTGAGCTTTTTGTGGAAGGCCTCGTACCGATCGAGACACTTCCTGCGGATCGCTTTCACTACCATGAGAATGGCCGAAAGATTATCGGCGAACGCAGCCGGAAGACTTATTCCATTGGCGATAAAGTCCGCGTGCGTCTCGATCGTGCAGATACGGTAGAACACAAGCTGCAGTTTGCATTAGCAATAGAAGTGGGCCGTCCGGTACGAAGAAAACGGAAATAAAATCCTATGTCATCCATGCCTGATTCTCAGCCTTTACTGGTAATGGTTGGTGGGTTCCTCGGAGCCGGGAAAACGACTTTGATAGTGAAAGCCGCGGAGCTGCTTCATCACCGCGGCAAGCGAGCCGCGGCTATTCTCAATGACCAAGGCGCCGAGTTGATCGATACCAGGCTTGTTAGGAATCATCAGATTTCGGCCGAGCAGGTGGTTGGCGGTTGTTTTTGTTGCAGGTTCTCCGAGCTTGTGGATGCGGCGGAGCGTTTGAAGCGCTATCGGCCCGACGTGATCTTCGCTGAGGCTGTCGGTAGCTGCACGGACATCTCTGCGACTACTCTCCAGCCGCTGAAGCGCGATTACGGGGCGGCCTTCCGTCTCTCACCCTATACGGTATTGGTGGATCCGGCCCGCTTGCGGGAAATGCGTTCAGCTCCTCCTGATTCGGACATGGCATTTCTCTTCCAGAAGCAGATCGAAGAAGCGGACCTGGTTTGCCTTACAAAGGCAGATCTTTACGATGATGAGGTGTCGCTGGATTCCACACCTGTACGGTACATAAGCGGCGTCACCGGCCTGGGTGTGGCTCCGTGGCTCGATGAATTGGCTTCGGGAGGCATGCTGGCCGGAGGCACCATACTTGGGATCGACTACGAGCGGTATGCTCAGGCGGAGGCCCGGCTCGGGTGGCTCAATTGCCGGTTTCGCATCGACCTTCTCAACCCTTTGTCCCCAGCGGTGGTGACGGGGCAATTGCTGGACAACCTGGACCAGGCGCTCGCGGCCGAGGGTATACAAACGGTGCATCTGAAGATCATGGACGAGGCGCCCTCGGGCTACGTGAAGGCTGCTCTGATCGGCAGCGGCACAGAACCTGCGGTCGAAGGCGATCTGACCGCTTCTCCGGCGTCGACGCACAATCTCCTGCTGAACATGCGGGCACTAGCAAGTCCTCCGCAACTGGAAGAGATCGTAAACCGTCAGTTGAAACGCATCCCTGGATCGCTTGAAGTTGAGCATTTTCAATGCTTCAGTCCCGCGGCTCCCAAGCCGGAGTGGCGGCTAAGTTCCGTTGTTAACCAGTGAGGGCCCACGATACACGCGGTCCGATGTGATACGTTTGTCGCCGAAGGCAATGTATGTCGCGTCTGACCACTACTCTTCTCGTTGCACTGGCCCTGAACGTTATGCCGCTTGATTCTGGAGCCGCCGGTACGCATCCCGCCGGGTGGCTGCTTGTCGCGAACAAGGGCGACCATGCTCTCGGTCTAATTAACCCCGCGGAAGCTCAACAAGCGGCGTCGGTCCCCGAAGGCGGTATCACGGGTCACGAGGTGATCGCATCGCCCGACGGAAAGACCGCCTATGTGCCCATCTACGGGAACTCAGGTGTTGGTAAGCCCGGTACAGATGGCCAGAAACTGGCTGTCATCGATCTGGAATCGCAGCGCGTCACCGGCGACATCGATTTCGGTCATGGTGTTCGCCCGCACTGTCCCATGTTCGGTCCGAAAGATGGTCTGCTGTATGTCACTACAGAGTTGGACAAATCCATCAGCATCATTGATCCACGCACCCTCAAAATTATCGGCTCCATTTCAACCGATCAGCCCGAATCGCACATGCTGGCCCTGTCTCACGATGGACGGCGCGGATATACGGCTAATGTCGGTCCTGGCACTGTCTCTGTGCTGGACATGGAAACGCGTAAGACCATTAAAGTGATTCCTATCTCGGGCCAGACCCAGCGCATCTCGATTACACCTGATGACAAGCTGGTTTTCACCGCGGATCAGACCAAACCGCAACTTGCAGTGATTGATACCGCTTCGAACAAAGTGACGCACTGGATTCCACTTCCTGGCCTTGGTTACGGAACCGCATCGACGCACGATGGGCGTTGGCTGGTTGTAGCTGTTCCGACCGTGAACAAGGTTGCTGTTGTCGATCTCGGCACGCTGAAGGTCGTCCATACTCTCGATGTGCCGAAAGCGCCTCAGGAAGTCCTGGTGCGCCCGGACGATAAAGTCGCCTACGTCTCTTGCGACGCAAGTCATCAAATCGCCGCAATCGACATCTCGAATTGGAACGTGGAAAGGCTCATCGAGGCGGGGAAGGGCGCCGACGGTCTCGCCTGGGCAGCGAATAGGGGTCACTGACGTTGCGATTGTTGTTCTTCGCCGCGATCCTGGTATTTCAGCTAGCCGCACAAACACCTGATCGAAAACAATCCCGTGCTGAACGGGGCCGTGAGTTTCTCGGGCTCCCTCCACCTCCCGATCCGGCCGCGGCCGGGCGCGGGGCCAAAATCTTCGCTCTAAACTGCGCCTTCTGCCACGGCCCGAAGGCTACCGGAGCAGAGGGTCCGAATCTTGTCCGGTCTACCACGGTCCTCCACGATGAGAAGGGCGAGTTGATCGGTCCCGTCATCTTGAAAGGCCGGCCGGATAAGGGCATGCCTGCGTTTGCCGGCATGACTCCGGATCAGCTCTTTGACATCGCCGAGTTCCTTCATGCCCGCGTACAGGAAGCTGCCAATCGCTCCAGTTACAAGATTCTAAACGTTGTCACGGGCGATCCAAAGGCTGGAGAAGCCTTCTTCAAGGATCATTGCACCGGTTGCCATTCTGCCACCGGTAATCTCGCCGGTATCGCTGCCAAGTACGAGCCTTCCGATCTGCAAGCGGTCTTTCTTTATCCAGACAAATCGGCGCCCCCTGTTGCGGTAACGGTAACGACGGCGGACGGGCAGACCGTCTCCGGCACCCTCAAGCGGCATGATGACTTCACCATCTCAATGGTTGACAACTCCGGGACAGTCCATTCCTGGCCGGTTGATACCGTCAAGGTCGAAATCAAGGATCCGCTCGCGGGCCATCGCGAGCTCCTGGCTCTCTACACCGATACGGATATGCACAACGTCCTTGCCTATCTGGTGACGCTGAAGCCGGAAACGCAATCGTCAGGGAGTGCTTCCAAATGAGAACGCTCCGTCAATACTTCTTGGTTCTCATAGCACTTTCCACGTCCTTTCTCGCCGCGCAGATCCTTGATCCCGCGAAACTGTTGTCGCCTCCTACCGACACGTGGCCCACTTACAACGGCGACTACTCCGGCCGGCGTTTCAGCCCTCTGAAGCAGATCAACGCGGAAAACATCGGGTCACTCGCTTTGAAATGGATGTACCGCGTCAACGTCGGAGCCATGCGTGGCGTCGCCGGCGCAGATATCAAATCCACGCCGCTCCAGGTGAACGGCGTTCTTTACTTCACCGTGCCCGATCACGTATGGGCGGTGGATGCTCGTACCGGCGAGGAACTCTGGCATTACAGCTGGGTCGATCACGGCGGTCATTTGATCGGCAATCGCGGCGTGGGGATGTACGGAAACTGGCTCTATTTTCTCTCGCCCGACGGCTGGTTCATTTCGCTCGATGCCAAGGACGGGAAAGAACGGTGGAAAATTCACGTTGCGGATGCCCAGCTGCAGTACTTCACGACGATGTCCACTCTCGTCGTTCGAAATCACGTAATTGTGGGTGTCGGGGGCGATGCCATGGACGTCCCTGGCTATCTGGAATCGCGCGACCCCGAAACGGGTGCACTGCAATGGCGATGGAATACGGAGCCGCGGCCGGGCGAGCCTGGCGCCGAGACCTGGCCTGACCAAAGCGCCATGGAACACGGTGGCGGCATGACCTGGATGCCCGGTACTTATGATCCCGAGCTCAATCTTCTCTATTGGGGAACCGGCAATCCCAATCCTGTCTACGCGGGCCAGGGCCGTAAGGGAAGCAACCTATGGACGTGCTCTATCGTCGCGCTCAATCCCGACACGGGCAAACTTGTCTGGCATTTTCAGGCGTCGCCTCACGATACGCACGATCTCGATAACGTAGAGACTCCGGTGCTCTTCGACGGCGAGTTCGATGGTAAACCGCGGAAGATGCTCGCGCAGGCCGCGCGAAACGGTTTCTTCTTCGTCCTTGATCGCACGAACGGCAAGAATCTCGTGAGCAAACCGTACATCGGTACAAACTGGGCGCAGGGCGTAGCCGCCAACGGCGAGCCTATTCCCAATCCCAAAAAATATCCCCAGACGGACGGAACTTTGCTCAACATGCCTGGTGGCGGCGGTACAAATTGGTTTGCTCCCAGCTTCAATCCCGACACCGGCTTGTTCTACGTCAACGCGGAAGAGGGATACAGCCTTGCTTATCTCACGGATACGGACGAAAAGCCACAAGGGTATGGCGGTAACGGTGAAACGCTGTTCTCGAAATCGGCATTAAAAGCCATCGACTACAAAACCGGAAGGGCCCGCTGGATCCACGAATTTCCGGGAAAAGGCTGGGCGCGGTCAGGCATCCTGAATACCGCCGGCAAACTGTTATTCAGCGGCGACCCGTCGCACAACCTGATCGCGTGGAATCCGGCGGATGGCAAGATTCTCTGGCATCTTCGTTTGAATGCGTCCGTCAGCAATGGCCCAATGACGTACGAACTCGACGGCAAGCAATATCTGGTCGCCGGCGCCGGGGACACGTTGTACGGCTTCGCGCTGCTGGAATAACCGCGCCGCGCTTACCGCACTCCGGGCACGTAGGCCGGAACGTGCTTTCGATAGCTGTCGAAGCTAGCGCCGAATCTGCCTGCAAGCAGCCGCTCTTCCGCTTGCACACGAATCTCCGTTCCGATAAAGAAGATCACCGCTCCGATTACCGCTGTCCACCAGGAACTGAGCATTAGGGCTAGCGCAAGAAAAATGCAGAACATGCTGGTGTAGATGGGATGCCGGACGATCGAATACGGCCCCTTTTGGACCAATTCGTGATCGGCGCTCAACGCCGCTTCCAGGCGCCATTGCTTGCCCAGTGCCCTGACACTTGTCCACGCAAGTACGACAGCGACTGTCTCAAAGATCAGGGAAGCGACGACCCTCGGACTTGTGAATGTATCCCAAGTCGCGTAGTGAAATGATCCGACACCGAATGCAATGGCTTGCAGCAGCATTCCCCATCGTGAGGCGGAAGCCCTCACCTCAGGCTTCGTGCCGCCGCCGCGGCGTTTCAGAAGGAACGGCATGAACCATGCGATCCAGAGCGCAACGAATGCCGCAAAAATAAGCAGCTGTTTGGCGCTCATCCCTTCAGGCGTACCGGCGCAGAATCGTCGGAAGATTTTGCGAGAAGGCCGAGCGTGCAATGACCAGGTTGCATCCTTTTTCCAGCGCTGCCTTCTTCAAATCGGCTTGCACGTGTGAGACAAACCCGACCAGATCGATCGTACGAGTCTCCTCGTTCTCCTTTAGCGTTGCAATGACATCGAGCGGCTCAATTGCTGCCGCGTTGAGGTCTAGAATCATCAGTGCCGGTTTCTGCCGGGCTTGTGCAAGCGCCTCATCGTGAGATTTCACGAACACCGGCTCGAGACCGGCCCGTTTGGCGGCTTCCTGAATCTTGACTGTAAACATCAGATCATTAAGAACAGCGACCACTTTTTTCTTGCGATTGTCCAATCTCAATTATCATCAAAGAGGTTATGAGCTTACTAGTTGAGCCGACGCCCGAGGTAAATCCTCTTCAGGATCCGCTGCGGTTTGCACGCCGTGTCCCCCCTTGCGCTGTTGTCATCTTCGGCGCAAGCGGCGACCTATCCAAACGAAAGCTCCTTCCGTCGCTGTACCGATTATTCTACGAGCGGCGCATCCCCCCTAATTTCGCTGTCATTGGCAGTTCGCGTACGCCCATGTCCGACGACGAGTTTCGCGGCAAGATGAAGGAATC